>Ga0255054_10002252_pt1 | contig 11099 bp, 10 predicted proteins | sample JV7_2_23_MG_FD_188634 | JGI IMG/M metagenome (GOLD analysis project Ga0255054, IMG submission 188634) | Seawater microbial communities from Jervis Inlet, British Columbia, Canada - JV7_2_23 | ecosystem: Environmental > Aquatic > Marine > Inlet | place: Canada: British Columbia | collected... | reverse complement strand
TAATTTAGACGCCAAGGATTATCCAATGCTGGAAAAGGAAATGTCAAATGTGGATCTGACAGAAGAAATCCCTCAGATGATGCTCACCCAGAGAGGTTATGAGGCCAATTTAAAAACCCTGAAGATCCAGGACGAAATGGTCGGGGCCTTGCTGGACGTCCTCGGCTAAATCATAACCCGCTGTAATTATGGTGATTAACTTAAAATAAAAAATCAGTGAATCCGGAGTTAATTGCAACCATGCATGAAGAATACTTACCAGGATATGATTGGGAAGATCTCATCGAACACGATATTGAGAAAGATATTCCCCTTGATGATAAAGATGATCGCACCGAAGATCACACCCCTCCCTGTAATCAAAAAGAATGGGGTGAAGACTAAAACTCATTTATTATTCATTTCTTCAGCAGCAACGCTCTGATCGATTTCCTTATTTATTCTATCAATCAATTCCGTCACCGGCTCGGAAAATTCATGTACGATTGCGGCTATCTTTTTTTGTGATACTTTAAAGCCGTGCCGATAGGCTGCATAATAAACCAGGGCTACAAACGACAATTGCAATAAAATTGTAAATAGCTGTTCCATGATCAATTACCCTCCCAATATGAGTTGCTATTAAACTAATCGGCAAAATACAGGTAAACTTAACCGATCAAATTAACTGAGGGGTCGGGGTGTTTTTTTCACGACAAGATGATCGCCCCGGTGCTTCTTATTAGCAATTGGCGGCTGCCGCCAAGATAGGCAATACACGCTGTTGGATTCTGGGACAGAAGATCTTGTATATAGCAGGCAGTAAAATGTGGGGTAGTTGCCGCTGATAGACTTGCCAGGCGATAACCCGGCATCTTGACGTGCAAAAAATACCCCGGCCCCTCAACTAACTTGTTATTTAAAGTGACACGGCCCTGAGCGCGAATTGGCTGGAAAATTATTTTGAAACAAGATATAAATTCGGGGATGTAAAAATTTCCGCTAACTCTGAAATAATTATTTGAATTATGTTGAAAAAATTGCTCATATGGACCTCCGGGCCCATTATTTTGATAATTCTGGGAATCACAATTTATGGTTTCCATCTATCCTCCCGGGTCGAAAAACGATTTTCGGCCCGTCGCTGGAGCATTCCTTCCACGGTATATTCTGACACAAAAATTTTGTATCCCGGCCAGGGTTTGAACGTGGAGTTTTTTAAAGAAAAACTGCATCATCTGGGTTATCGGGAAGTTTCTTACCGACCCCGCCAGAAAGGGGAAATCCGATTCGCATCCTTTTCACTCGATATTTACCTGAACGACGTGAAAATACCATCGCTAACTCGCCAGGGATTTCCGGTTACAATCCGGTATTCCAACAATCGCATCAAATCCATCAAACGGGTGGATCGACCTACGCTTTTACCGATTCTGGAGCTGGAACCCGAGGAGGTTGGAAAGTTTTACGATTCGGAACGCAAAAGGCGGCAGCTTGTTTCCATCCATCAAGTCCCTCAGCATCTCATACATGCCGTATTGGCTGCTGAGGACAGTCGTTTTTATGACCACCCCGGTTTCGATCCTCTGGGTATTTTGCGGGCACTTTATATAAATCTGAGGCATGGCAACATCCGGCAGGGTGGCTCTACCATAACCCAGCAGTTGGCTAAAAACTACTTTCTGACACCGGATCGAAAGCTTTCCCGAAAGCTGAATGAACTGCTGTTGGCCGTAGTAATGGAGACCAAGTACGATAAAGACGAAATACTGGAGATTTATTTAAATGAGATCTATCTGGGACAAAAAGGCCCGGTGGCCATCAATGGCATTGGTGAGGCGTCCTATTTTTATTTTGGCAAGCCGGTCGTCCAGCTCACACTTGTCGAGGCTGCAACCATTGCCGGTTTGATTAAGGCTCCGAATCACTTTTCGCCCTATGTAGATAAGGTGCGTTGTCAGGGGCGCAGAAATACGGTGTTGCAAGCCATGCATGCAAAGGGCTGGATAGGAGAAAAAGAACTTCGGATCAATACATCTCTGGCAGTCCACGTCGTCGGATTTAAACCCTATAACAAAAAAGCGCCCTATTTTATGGATTATCTCTCCCGGCAACTCGAAACCCTCTATTCTCCCGAAACCCTTTCGAGCCTCGGTCTTTCCATTTACACAACTTTGGATACCCAGGTGCAAAATGCTGCGGAAAAGGCGATTAAAAAAGGGCTGGCACGTTTGGAGCGATCCCGACCTGCGCTTCGTCGCAAAGACCCAACTGCAAAATTGCAGGGGGCCATCATTGTAATGCAGCCCAAAACCGGATATGTTCTGGCCATGGTGGGCGGCCGGGATTACGGTGTAAGCCAATACAATCGAATCGTCCAGAGCCGGCGCCAACCCGGCAGTGCTTTCAAGCCTTTTGTGTATCTGGCGGCGTTGGATAAATTTACACCTGCCAGCCGGCTGTTCAATGAACCTAAAACTTACCGGGTTGATGGCAAACCCTGGCGGCCTCAAAATTTCGAAACAGATTCGGAGCTTGACGTTAGCCTGAGAACGGCACTCAAAAAATCACTTAACGTTGCTACAGTCGACCTGGCCATGAAGGTTGGTCTGGAGCGTATTGTCGGTCAAATCGAGAGATTTCAATTTTCAACGCCGGTCAAGCCTTACCCGTCGCTGGCGCTGGGAGCATTCGAAGTCATACCCATGGATTTGGCCCGGGCCTACTGTGCCTTTGCCGCAGATGGTGTACTGCCGTATCCTTTGTCTTTAAAGGATGTGATGGACGAAAATGGCAAAGTGTTGAAACAAACTCATGTGAATGTCGAACGCTTGATGTCGCCGGCCAAGGCTTATATTATAACCTCTATGCTGCAAAGTGTGGTAAGGGACGGGACTGCGCGTGCGTTAAGTGAAGGCGGTATCACGTGGCCGGTGGCGGGGAAGACCGGCACCAGCGATGATTACCGGGACGCATGGTTTGTGGGGTACACACCGGATCTTCTGGCGTTGGTTTGGGTGGGTTTTGACAACGGTGATCCAATAACCGCCACCGGATCTTCGGCCGCCCTGCCTATTTGGACGGAACTTATAAAATATATACCCCAGTACATCACCGAAACGGATTTTGAAATACCGCCCGGGGTAGTCAAACGGTTCGTTTGCTCCGAAACAGGGCTTCTGTCGCAAAAAAGAGATTGCCCCCAACCGATTGAAGAATTCTTTTTGGCCGGAAATGTGCCCTCGGCCTTTTGCCCGCTGCATCCTCGGGCAGGTGCAATTGGTAAAATGGAAAAGATAATGAAGGGCATAAAAAATTTTTTTAAAAATAAATAAATAATATATGCCTTCCAAGGGATTATTCGTGCGACCGGCAGCCGGTGGAAGCGTGAGAGAAATTGTGGTGCCTGTCGCCCTGCGTGACCCGAAATCAATGAGGAATGCTGGCCATTAATCCCATATGGGACATAACACCTTCCGATGCTGTTGATCTGCAAAAACGCCTTTCGCAAGAGGTCGTCAGAAAATCAGAGCTAGCAACCGTTGAAACGGTGGCCGGAATTGATACCGGTTACAGCAAAGGTATGGCAAAGGCAGCGGTGGTAAGTTTGAAATACCCGAGTCTCGAACCGCTTGATCAGGCGGTATCCCTGCGTCCCGTAGACTTTCCTTATATCCCGGGACTGCTGTCTTTTCGAGAAACCCCCGTCATCCTGCAAGCATTCGAGAAGCTGAAACAAACCCCGGACTTGCTGATAATTGACGGGCACGGTCTTGCCCACCCGCGCCGTTTCGGGATTGCCTGTCACATCGGCCTGCTGCTTGGTATACCCTCCATCGGCTGTGCCAAGACCTTACTTGTGGGTGAATATGATGAACCGTGTCCCGAGCAGGGCGGATTCAGTTATTTGAAAGATCAGGGCGATATAATCGGTGCTGTTTTGCGGACCCGCAGTAAGGTTAAACCCGTATTTGTATCAATCGGCCATAGCGTTGATTTACGAGATTGTATTCATTTTGTATTGAGCTGTTGCCGGGGTTTCCGATTGCCGGAAACAACGCGCCGGGCAGATCGATTAGCGGTCATTGCGTAATTGGATCAACCTAATTAAACTCCGGGGCGGGGTATTAAAAAGTAGCTGTTGACCCTGGTTAATATGTTACAGCAACAACTGTTATGATAAAAAAAAAGATATACGGTGAAACCCTCAAAGAACAATTGATCGCCAGCGCCAAGGATCGATTAATCAATTTTTCCGTGGCCCGGGGAAAAGCGCGGGGAGTTATCATGAACGCAACCCGCATGGTCAATGAAATGCGGGCCAACCACGAGCTGGGAATACTTGAAACGCTGGTACTGGGTCGGGCTTATCTGGGCGGTGCTCTGATGTCGGCGGATTTAAAGGGTAATGACCGGCTCAGCCTGCAGATCGAATGCTCGGGGCCGATAAAGGGGTTGATTGTTCAGTCCAATGCTTTCGGAGAGGTGCGAGGCTTCCTTAAAAACGTACCGATTCCTATTGATAAGCCCATATCGTCTTTTGATCTTTCGCCCTTTTTTGGGGCCGGTTTTCTCTCGGTGACCCGTTATCTGGAAAACGCCAAACAGCCTTTTACAAGTAAGATAGCGCTGGAGTACGGAAATATTGCCAAAGATCTAGCCAATTATTATGTCACATCCCAACAGATCGCTTCGGCTTTTAATCTGAGTATTAAATTTGATAAAGGGGGCCAGGTTACCGGTTCCGGCGGGTTGTTTTTACAGGCGATGCCCGGTACCGGTGAAAAAACCATTACCGAGCTGGAAGCTCTGGTTGCAAATTTCCCGTCACTGGGTGAACTGTTCAGCGGCGATACCGGTCCTGAAGAACTGATTTTTGACCTATTCGGCCCCTACACGCCTAAAATCCTGGTCAACCGACGGGTTGAATTTATGTGTCACTGCAGCAAAGAGCAGATCCGTAACCTGCTGACCATGCTTCCGATTGAAGACTTAAAAGATATGCTTGAAAATGGTCCTTTCCCGGTTGAATCCTGCTGCCACCACTGTAACACGACTTATCTTTTCAGCCAAAGGGATATCCAGAAAATTTACGGCACGCGCTATCCGGACAATTAACTATTTGCGAAAACTATCTGCGTTGGATCAAAGGTTTTTGTTGTATTGTTATGGTAAGTTTACTTTCAATGAATAATGCTCTTTTATTTTTTTTGCTCCCCGATACAAAGGCATATGTGAAGTTCGTGCATTTGTTGCCAATAAAATGGCACTCTTTTTGTCAGCTGTAAGATAAACTTCTGCCATAAAAGACTTGCTTGTCCCGCCATGCGTCAGCAGATTTTCACCTTCCTTCGTTTTTACGCTGAACCAGCCAAGTGCATAATTGGATGAAGTTAGTGGCCAACCGATATGTTTACGCCAGAACGCAAAATACAATTCACTATAACCCCATGTTGCAGCATTCGGTGGCGTATGCAATTTTTTTAGAGTTTTTGACGTTAATAAAGTTCGGCCAGTATCTTGGTCAAGGTACATATGCGCGACTATAAATTTTGCCCAGTCTTTTATGGACAGACCTAGAGTAGCACCGGCGGGATCTAACCAATGGGGATAATCCTTTCTGACAGCAACCAGTGACAATTTATTTGAAATATGACCCCAAGGTTGTGACAGCGGTTTTAAATCAGCGGGTGCCCCATATCCAGCGGTATTTAGATTTAATGGGAGAAAAACTTTTTCTGCCATGATGTCCGGGAATGTTTTTTCGGTAATCTTTTCCAGCATCACACCTGCCAGAGTATACCCGGCGTTGGAATAGAGCATAACCTCATCGGGAGGGTTGATTAAAGGGTTCTGTACGATTTGTTCTAAATATATTAATCTGCCACTCTTTGGGGTATAGGTGCGGGTTTCATCAAGGTTGGCAATGAAATTTTTGGGGAGACCGGCTCGATGTGACAATAGTTGTTGGATGGTTATATTTTCATATTCTGGCAGCATCTTCAAATTAGGGAACACATCCTTTATGGTGGTATGCCAGCTCAAGTGGCCTTCTTCGACGAATACGGCCGCTAAGGTGGCTGTAAATGCCTTACCACATGAGCCGATTATAAATTTATCATCATCAGATACCCAATTTCCAGTCCCAATTTTGCGTGTTCCTACGGCAGCCGCTGCATAGATTTTTCCATCAATAATTACAGCTGCCGCTAGGGCTGGCAATCTCTCTTTAACGCGCACAGATTCCAGCAATTCGGCAAGCTCACGATCCCCGGAACGCTCTGTGATTAGAGCTGGAGTATTTGCACATCCCAATAAAAATAATCCAATACTTACAAGCCCAAATAAGATGGCATTGTAATATACGGTACAGGTTATACCGATGAGATTCTTTGCCTTGCCAGGGTCCAGTATCCAGGGGTTTTGGGGTGTGGCTATTGAGGAAGGATTGTTCATCATGCCTCGGTATAATAGAAAAAATTTCAATTTGCTATTCGTGCCTCTATGATTTTGGAAAAAATTTTCTCGACATTCTTGCTGTCTATAAAATTTCCGGTCCAGCCACATCTCCTGCAAAATCCGCTGCTTGAACGCTCTGCTTTTTTGCAGCTGTTGATATACATAATAGCTTCTTTGAAAGAATATCCGCCTTCTTCAATCAGTTCAAGCGCACAGGCAAATAGGGGGCGTGTATCAAATTGATGCACAATAACGCTGTCCCAGGCCGGGATTACCCATACCATCTGTTTGCAAAAGCCGGATGCCCAAAAACTGCCTTCGGGGATTCCCAAGCCGCGTGATTGCTGATCCACCGGGACCCACCACAAATAGCCGTGAGCACTTCTGGGACCATTGTCCCCCGTGACGGTGTAATCCTGGGTAATTCTTTCAATCCAGGCCGCCGGTATAACTTTCCTGTCGTTCCACTTGCCTTTATCCAGGTATAACTGCCCAAATTTGGCAAGGTCCCGGGCCGACAGCTTGAAACCTGCCTTGGGATGTTTTGAAAGCCGTTTTTCGTATTCATAAGAAACAGAATTTTTTTTGAAGTCCTGCATTCCTATCGGTGCAGCGATACCGGTTTTAAACGCCTCATATACGGTCATTCCGGTTTCCTGCTCGAAGATGGTGGTCAGCGTATTATAGTCCCAGTTGTTGTAGGCCCAAACCGTTCCCGGGGGATTGGGTTCATGACCCAAACGTTTGTCTTTTTCTGCCTGCATCAAACCGCCTTCTGCAGCCGCATGGTGATTGATTCCGGATATGCTCTTTATTAAATGCAGGACCTTGGCCTGATTTTGCAGCGTTGTTAAAGGATTTGGCTTATCGTTAATGTTTAATTCCGCCAGGGTACTATCCAGATTAATTTGGTTGGGACCTTTCCCCAAGTGCTGGCCAACCAGGGCGCTTAACAGGGCTTTGCGTACCGAATGAACTCGCAGGGGCTTGTCCAGCTCTCCCAGGGATTTCACGACTTTTCCATTGGTGACTACCACAAGGGTCGTGGTACCCAGATTACATGCCAACTGAAAGGCTTTATCGAGTATTTGGTCATCCCAGGAGGATGCAGATTTTGTTTCGCTAAAATTGCATTCCTTTTTATCATATATTGATGTACAGCCCACAAACAGCAATGTTAGCAAAAAAGGCCAAACAAATTTAAGAAAGATCTTCATTTAAAGCCCTCCTCTTGTGACGTACAAATGAGAAACTTTTTACGGTGCACCTTTTAGATTTGCAAACAGCTTGAGAAACGCAAGCGCAAAGCGTGATCTGAGCACATTACCGGCACCAAGGTTGAAAGAGGCGCTGGCCCCATCGCTGTTTGCCAGTAGTATAAGGGTTATCTCTTCCTCAGGTACTTTCAGTATCAATGACGAATAGGCTCTGGGTGCATGTCCATAATGCCAGATTAATTTTAAGCCCTTGTATTCTTGTACAAACCATCCCAATCCATAAGGCAAAAGTTTACCGCTGTTTGAAATGGTCGGGGTAAACATGGCTTGCTTGGTTTCTGCTGAAACGATTAAATTTTGATCCATGGCTACATCAAACTTGGCCAGATCGATAACCGTTGATATCATACCGGCAGAAGCGGATAACCTGACCGGATATGATGAAGGAACAAAATTCCTCCAAAGGCCGCTCCGGTAATATTTTGCGCGATCAGTAAGAACTTTATCCTGATAGTCTTTGTTTATATTTGGAACGGTTCGGGTCATATCCAACGGAGCAATGATATTTTTGACGAGTAATTCATCATAGCGTTTGCCTGTTATCTCTTCAGCGACCTGGGTTAAAAACTTAAATAAAAACCCGTTGTATTGGTATGTCTGTCCCGGTATTCCCTGAGATGTGTGGGTTAAATGATGCCGGACGGTTATCTTTTCGGTGTCGCAACGATAATTTCTTATCAAGAACCCATACGGGAGGAATGGATTTTTACTAAGTTTTTTTATTTTTGCGCAGGCATTGGCGTAACCATGAATGCTGTCATCACGGTAGGGGAAATCAGCATCATTTAGAATTGTAGCCATTTCAACATCAAGATCCAACTGGCCCTGCTCGACCAGTTTCATTAAAACGGCAGCTGCAAATGGTTTTGTAAGGGATGCGATGTTATAGGGCGTATTTGCTTTAGCCGGAATTTTATTCTTTACGTCGGCATAGCCAAAACCTTCGGCCAAGACAATTTCCCGATTTTTTAGAATTGCAACCGACAGCCCGGGTATTTGAAACTCTTTTTGCAGCCGATCGATCTTGTGCCGAAATATATCAATAGGATCGATAACATCAGTTTGCAGTGAACTATCAACTGACTTGGATACACAGCCGTCTAGAATGCATCCCATTACCACTAAGGCCAATAGTAATATCCATGCAAAGTCTCGAATGGATAAAATTTTTTTGTGCATTTTAAAACACTCCTTAGTTGACAGTACTGAAAGTAAAGTAAAGACATCGATCGACCATGTGATATCATATCTTCTTGGCAGGCTCCCAAGGTTTGTATATGTTGGAGGTACCTGAAATTAATTATTAATAATTTTTTTCGTCAGATACGATGGTAAGCTTAGCTCAATAACCGTGCGATAGAATTGTAATGCCGACTTCTAATTGCTCTTAACACCTTGAACTTTGCCAGGTAATCCAATTGAATAGGTCTCTCCCATTTTAAGAACCCGCAACTCCATGTTTTCAGGCTGCATTTGATCCCAGGCATATTGCAAACGGCGTGGGGGTTCCAGCAGGTGTTCATAGCTAATGATCCAGGTCCCCCAGCCCCAGGGGATAAAGACATTGCAGGATAGATCCTCAGCGGCCTGCAGCGCATCCTCCGGGGCAAAATGCCCGTGACGCCAATACCAGGCGGCAATCGGCATCAGACAGATATCGACCTCGCCCACACGGCTTTTAATATCTTTAAAGACAGCACTGTAGCCGGTATCACCGGAAAAATATACGCGATAATCGTTCCACTCAAAAAGCCATCCACCCCACAGGTTTTGATTCCTCGCATTCATGGATCGGCTCGAATTATGATTTGCAGGAAGAAAGGTTATTGTAAGACCGCCGATCGTATCTTGTGTATACCAATCCATACCAATGACATTGGCATAGCGCGCCGGAAATTCGTTCTCTAAGCCATGCGGGACATAATAATGGGTATTTTCAGGCAATTTTTTAAGTGTCCGGTAATTTAAATGATCGTAATGATCATGGGAAATCGCAACGATAACCGTCTGGTTCTCCCCGGGGTTTTCAGACGCACCTGCAAAGGGAAGATCTTCAGCAGTAAGCGGCGATTCTGTATTGGGCACTTCGACTACAGTGTACTTCACAAACTTGCCGGCAAGTCCGTCATATTGCTCTAGCACAGGATCAATGAGGATCTGATATTTGCCGCCGAGTTGAACCAGAAAAGATGCATGACGGATCCAGGTGATCTGAACTTCGTGCGTCGGGTTTTGCAGTATATTAACATCCGGCTGGACCGTGTATTCGGACGGATCGTAGCCCAGAGTTCGGTCAATATCTCCTCCCCTGGGGTCTGCGAGCAGCCAGTATTTATGCCGCTTTCGTTCGTGCGTTTTGAGAAAATCAATGCGGTCATACTCTGTTTCCTCTCCTAAGCCGTACTTGGAGGGAAACAAATTCTTATACATCATCCGCCGGCCGTCCCAGTCATCAAGCGTCTCATTTTTAATGACCCGCCAATTCGTGGAACAGGCACATATGACAAAAAGCAGTAAGATGCATAAAATGTCACGAAAACACATCAAGACATATTTCTGGTAGTCTCTTGCACTATAAATTTTAAAATATCTACTCATGACCAATACCTAATTCTTATAAAGTGGATTGTTTTACGCTTTTAAGCGCTCCGCCCTGCAGGATGAAGCATCTTATTTTATGGTGTTAAGGAGTTCCTCCTTGCATATGCAAGCCGCGGACTTGTCCGCCTTAGGAGGACTCGTGCAAAAATTAGGTAACAATCAGTTGCGACTTTTTATTGATCCGGATCCTGAAATAGACGTGTTTACCTGGGGCCGCCCCTTGTAATAGATGTCGCCGCTTCCGCTGATTTTCGCAGTCAAGGTTTCGGTTGCATTTACTTTACAATCTCCGGAACCACTTATCTTTACCGAAACATCCGTTGCATCCATGTCAAATGCATCGATATCGCCGGATCCGGTTATAGAGGCGCGGTGCGTTTTTGTTGCACCCAAAAGATTGATCGATCCCGAGCCGGTAATGCCGGATTCCAATCTGTCTACTTCCAATTCCATACTGATGTCACCCGAACCGCTGATATTCGCATAAAAATTATCTGTCACAAATCTGCTTTTGCCGTTTATATCACCCGAGCCGGATATGGACACCCCTTTGAGATTAGCAACCGTGATCAGAAAATCCAGGGTGGTCGCTTTTACGTTGTCTTTTTTGTAAGATATGATTAATTTTTTATTTCTTACTTGCGTCTCTATTAGTGGCAGGATGTTATCATCGGTCACAATTTCAATCGATTGCATCTCTCCCTTGGTTAAAATAACGTTACCCGTCCCTTTCAACTGAATTTCGTCAAAAGCCGAAACATGCCGGTCATCCGAGACAACATT
>Ga0255054_10002251_pt1 | contig 11106 bp, 5 predicted proteins | sample JV7_2_23_MG_FD_188634 | JGI IMG/M metagenome (GOLD analysis project Ga0255054, IMG submission 188634) | Seawater microbial communities from Jervis Inlet, British Columbia, Canada - JV7_2_23 | ecosystem: Environmental > Aquatic > Marine > Inlet | place: Canada: British Columbia | collected... | reverse complement strand
TACTCTCTATTTGTTCAAAGTGACAACGTTGTGATTTCAGAAGTAAGTGATGTTGAAGGTAAAAAAGTAGGTGTTACTGCCGGTGGGTATCCCAGGAGAGTCTTGGAAAAAAACCCTAAAATTGATCTCATTTTCGTAAAAAATTTTTTGGAAGGCTTTGAGTATCTAAAATCTGGCAAAATAGACGCTTTGGGTGCTGACACATGGGTGGCACCGTATTTGATCCAAAAACACGGCATTAAGGGAATAGTGATAACAGGAGATCCTTTCTTTAAAATAAAAGGGGCTTTTGCTGTCAAAAAAGGGAACACAAAGCTATTAAATGAAATAGATGCTGGGATTGAGAAGTTAATAAAGGATGGAACATTAGCCCGCCTTAAAAAGAAGTGGTCGCGTAAGGAAATTATTTTTTTAACACAAGAGAAGCTTCAAAGGATTTATATTATTGTTACCATCTTGTGCTTGGGGGTTTTATCAAGCCTCCTTCTTTTGTGGATTTTTACGTTAAAAAAACAGATCAGGAAACGTAACAAAGCGGAGGCGGAACTGCAACAAGCCCATGATGATTTGGAACAGCGAGTCAAAGAGCGTACATTTGATCTTGAAAAGATCAATAAGGAACTACAGTCGGAAATCACCGAGCGTAAGCAGGTAGAAGAGGCGCTACGGGAGAGTGAAGAGCATTACAGGACAGTCCTTGAAGCCAATCCTGATCCGGTGGTGGTTTATGACATGGAGGGAAAAGTTACCTATTTGAATCCGGCCTTTACACGTGTTTTCGGGTGGTCGTTGGAAGAGCGGATAGGGAAGAAAATGGACGATTTTGTGCCTGAGGAGAACTGGCCGGAAACGAAGATGATGATCGATAAGGTGCTGGCGGGAATACTCTTTTCCGGGATTGAAACGCTTAGATATAATAAAGATAAAAAAATTATTCCTGTAGCCCTCAGTGCATCTGTTTATCGAGATCAAGAAGGCGATATAACCGCCAGTGTTATTAATTTAAGGGATATCACGCAACAAAAGACGATAGAAGCCCGACTCCAGCAGGCCCAGAAAATGGAAGCTATCGGGACTCTTGCAGGCGGGGTGGCCCACGACCTGAACAACATTTTATCCGGTATTGTCAGCTACCCCGAATTGATATTGCTGGACCTTCCCGAAGACAGCCCGTTAAGAGAATCGATCTTAACCATCCAGGAATCAGGGCAAAAAGCTGCCGTAATTGTTCAAGACCTGTTGACTCTTGCCAGAAGGGGGGTCGCAATTACAGAAGTGGTGAATCTAACCGATATCATTTCTCAACAGTTGAAAAGCCCGGAATTTGAAAAATTGCTGTCGTTCAATCCGGATGTTAAGGTAGAGACCCATTTTGAAAAAAATCTGCTCAATATAAAGGGGTCTACCACACACCTGTCCAAATCTATTATGAACTTGGCCTCTAATGCAGCAGAGGCAATGATAGATGGTGGAGCGATTTTAATATCCACGGAAAACCGTTACATTGATCGCCCAGTAAAAGGGTATGACCATGTCGAAGAGGGGGACTATGTGATCGTTACGGTCTCGGATACCGGCGTGGGCATGTCTGCAGAAGATAAGGAAAAGATATTTGAACCGTTTTACACAAAAAAGGCCATGGGCAGGAGCGGTACAGGTCTGGGCATGCCTGTGGTCTGGGGTACAGTGAAAGATCACAAAGGGTATATTGATCTTAAGAGCACCCTCGGTAAAGGAACTACATTCACGCTCTATTTTCCTGTAACCAGAGAGGAAGCTGCAGCTGATGAATCCTGGCTATCAATAGAAGACTATATGGGCCAGGGGGAAACCATTTTGATCATCGATGATGTGAAGTCCCAACGAAAGATTGCATCTAGCATTTTAACAAAACTGGGGTATTCTGTCACCACCGTATCCAGCGGGGAAGAAGCGGTAGAATATATGGAAAACAATACGGCAGATTTGCTGGTGTTGGATATGATTATGGACCCTGGAATTGACGGTTTGGAGACATACAAACGGATTCTGGAATTGCATCCTGGACAAAAAGCTATCATCGCCAGTGGGTTTTCAGAATCAGAGCGCGCCAAAGAAGCTAAAAACTTGGGTGCGGGCGCCTATGTGAAAAAACCGTATTTGATAGAGAAAATAGGAATTGTGGTTAGAAACGAGTTAAAGAAATAGCTTTTTCTTTCAACCGGAACGGCTATTATTGTTTGCTCAGGCCTATGAATTAGAAAGCGTGGCTTTATGACAAATTCTACACTTTTCTTTATTGTATCGAACTAAATACTATGGTGATGGGATCTGGAATGAAACCTGTGATATTCCATACATACCTTCAAAATTTCCAGCCTGTAAAAACCTGAGATATCATCTTTGCGATCGGGTCAAATGGAGCTGGTGAATGCGTTGTAAAACTTTCGTGTTGAGGTCGATTCAATATTTGTGATATCAACATCCAAGAATCTATCATAAAGCTATATTTCACCGTTCGATCCAGTCAAATTCCACAGATGCCACAGGGAGATACACGCAAATAAAAGGTATTAAACCCCAGGGCAAGCCCTGGACCCTATTTTCAAAGGAAACCCCGCCGCAAGCGGACGGGGTATTGAAAACCATAATAAATATGAAGCAAAGCATTTGGTTTTGTTTAGTGTCTGAAAGCCAAATCACATTTAACACTCTCTAAAATCAGGAGATAAGAATGATTAGATGCGCTGACATTCCTATCAAATATTTACTTTTACCTCTCATTTTTGTCTTAGTTACAGCTGCTTGCACTCATTGGTCGCCGAGGGTTAACCGCCATGGTTTACCAGAGCGTAAATATATATACCAACAACCTGAAAAGATTGGTGATGGATGGGAGACATCCCATTTGAAGGAAGAAGATATTGATTCAGAAAAAATCGATGAAATGATGCTTGATATTCTCAGTGGAAATGACAGAAACATTCACAGCATATTGTTGATTAAGAATGGGAAACTGATCCTTGAAGAATACTTTTATGGGTATAATAGGGATAAATTACATTTTCTGGCCTCTGTCAGCAAAAGTATCACATCGGTTTTAATCGGCATATCAATAGACCAAAATTTAGCGGCTGATGTTGGGACGAAGGCCTATGAGCTTTTTTCCAAATACAAAAGCACTAAATGGATTCATCAAAAATATCCGATTACCCTTCAACAAATGCTAACCATGGCTGCCGGACTAGATTGGGACGCAATGAAATACTCGCGAAGAGACCCTCGACACACAACACATCAAATGTATGATAGCGGCGACCCAATAGAATTTGTCCTTGAACGAAATTTGATCGAGGCACCCGGAGAAAAGTTTTATTACAATAGTGGACTAACGATTCTTCTAGGTGGGATTGTTAAGAATACAACGGGTCTGTACATTGATGAATTTGCCAGGCAATATCTTTTCACTTCACTTGGTATTTCAGAGTATCACTGGGATAAATTTCCTGATGGTTCTATTCAAACCGATGGCGGTCTCCATTTAAGACCTCGGGATATGGCCAAAATTGGCTACATGATGCTAAAAGATGGTAAATGGAAAGACAAACAGATTGTATCTAAGGAATGGGTCGAAGAATCTACAAAAAACCATATTGATGCTCGCGGAATGGGATACGGATATCAATGGTGGATCGGTAAAACGACAATTAATAGGCAGAAAATTAAGGTGCTTTTTGCCTCTGGTCATGGAGGGCAAAAGATATTTATAATACCGAAGTTAGATTTAGTTGTTGTTTTTACCAGCAAAGTGTTCAATCCAAAAGGCCATTCCGGACCAGAAGGATTTTTGTTAAAATACATTATTCCCTCAATTATTCCTTCGATAGCGCCTAGAAAAACTGTCATATTACCTCCGGAAATTCTCGATAAATTAGTAGGAAAATACAAAGCAAAAGAACCTGATATTATTGTACCCGTATTCAGAGTAGGAGATAAGCTTTATACTCGAACCTCCTTTTGGGACAAAGTTGAACTATTTCCAGAAAACGAGACTCAATTTTTAGGGGGTTCAAAAAATATTGGGGATTTTCAGATAAATTTTATTAAGGATAAAGAGGGAGAAGTGAAACAAGCTATTGCTCAATTTGGATTTAGGACCATGCAATTCGATAAAATTAAATAGCATTATCTATGATCAAAATTAATCAGACATCAAAAGCAAAAGAGAAGGTGAACAAGGCAATAAAGATCTTCACTGAATGAGGAACTGATGGGTGGGTGGAGAAATATGAGAAGGAATTGGCTTCATTTTCATAAAAAACAACCATCAGAAAATTTATAAAACCTGAGATATTCCATACAAAACTGTAGATATCAGTTCTGAAAAATTTCTGAGATATATGATTTCATTGACGTACAAAGCGCACATTTTTTATTCTATCCGAAAATTGTTCATTGAATGGTGAAAATGATGGATAAACCAAAGCAAGTAAACATTACACGAAGGTTGATATTGAGTTTTTGTGTATTGATTTCGATATTTCTTCTTTTTGCGCTCTTTACTCTATACGATATCGATAGAGTTTCCAGTCTGACCCGTAGGATTTATAATCACCCACTTGTCGTATCAAATGCTGCCCTTCAATCGAATGTATCTATTGCGAAAATGCATCGAAGCATGAAGGATGTGTTTCTTTTCAATTCTTTATCAAAAATTAGACAATCCATTGAGGTAGTGAATGAGGAAGAAAAACAGGTAAACAAGTATCTCGATATTGTAAAAAATACAATATTAGGTGAAGAAGGCAAGGCTCTTGAAAATGAGGCCAGAAAACTATTTGAAGATTGGCGACCGATTCGGAAAGAAGTTATCAGGTTGGTTCGTGAAAATCAAAGAGTGGAAGCAGCCAGCATAACAATAGGAAAAGGAGCCAATCATGTTGCTTTATTAGAAGAAAAAATGCTTGGGTTAACGAAATACGCGACAACAAAAGCTTCGGATTTTATGAATGAATCTGAAAGAATTCATTCAAGGTTGGATGTGACTTTAATCTTATTTTTGCTATTGGGTATCCTAACATCGGTCCTGGTGGCCTCGTTGACCATAAGGCGGACTGCATTGTCGGAGAAGGCGCTGCGGGAGAGCGAGGAGAAATACCGTAAACTCATCAATAGCGCCACTGAAGCGATTATTGTAGCTCAGGATGGAATGATTAGGTTTGCGAATCCAAAAGGTGAGGAGCTTTATGGCTATTCCCAAAAGGAATTAAGTTCTCACAATCTTGATTATTTTATCCACAAAGATGATAAACAAATGGTCAAAGAGCGTCATGAAAGACGTATTGCGGGTGAAAAACTTCCCGATACCTATCCTTTCAGGATTATAAGCAAAGATGGAATTACGAAGTGGATAGAACTTAATGTAACACCCTTTTCTTGGGATGATAAGCCTGCCACATTATGTTTTATGACAAACATTACCAAACGCAAACTGACGGATGAGGCATTACGGCGATCAAAAGAAGAGGCCGAGATGGCCAATAAAGCGAAAAGCGAGTTCCTGGCCAACATGAGTCATGAAATCCGTACACCGATGAACGCCATTATCGGTTTTGCTGATTTTCTGATGGATACCGATCTGGATGAATCCCAGGCAGATTATTCCCGCACAATCAAAAGCAGCGGGGATGCACTGCTTTCGGTGATCAACGATATTTTGGATTTTTCAAAGATAGAGTCCGGTGAGCTGGATTTTGAAGAAATTGATTTTGATCCGGAAATTCTGGCCTATGACGTCTGTGAGGTGATTCGTCCCCGGGTAGGATCAAAGTCGATAGAAATTATCTGCCTTATAGGAGACGATCTTCCGGCTCACGTGAATGGAGATCCGGCCCGATTCCGGCAGGTATTAACCAATCTGATGGGAAATGCATCCAAGTTTACCGAAGGGGGTGAGATTGAACTGTCATTGGAGGTTGAAACGGAAAAGAGCGACCGCCTAAAACTTCATGCGCGGGTAAGGGACACCGGAATCGGTATCCCGAAGGACAAATTGAAAACGATATTTGAACCTTTTCATCAAGCCGACAGTTCCACAACCAGAAGATACGGGGGGACCGGGCTGGGTCTTTCTATCTGCAGAAAAATATCTAACCTAATGGATGGAGATGTCTGGGTGGAGTCGAATATGGATTTTTCTACAGGTAAAAATTCCAAAATCCGAGATCCAAAATCCGAGATCCAAAATCCTGGAACCATCTTTCACTTCACATCATGGCTTAAAAAGGTTGAAGAAAAGGAGGTCAAGAGATTTACCCCTGTATCCCTTTCAGGAAAGAAGGTACTGATTGTTGATGATAACCAGAGAAACCTGGACATATTAGCGCACCTTTTACACTCAGTCGGTATGGACGTGGTTGCACTGAGAAATGGCGGGGAGGTAATATCGACTTTGCAAAAGAATCTGAAGGCTCAGAATCCGTGCACCCTGTGTATTCTGGACATCCAGATGCCTGATATGAGCGGGTATGAAGTCGCCAAACAGATCCGCAATTCTGAGACCGAAATCCGCCGTTTGCCGATGATCGCTTTATCCTCTTTAATGGAACGGGAAGCTAGGAAATGCAAAGAAGCGGGCTTTGACGGTTTTTTAAGCAAACCGATTCGCCGTGAAAAGTTGTTTCAAATGCTTGAACGAATGATAGGGACAAAGGAAGGTGAGAAAGAAAAGCCTGGCATCATTAAACCGCAAATTCTCACACAGTATTCGGTGCGTGAGGAAATCAAGCATTCTGTGAGGGTTCTTTTGGCCGAAGATAATCCTGTTAATCAGAAATTGGCAACACTGATGCTGACCAAAGCCGGGTATCAGGTCGAAGTGGCTGTTAACGGGAAAAAGGCTGTCGACAAATATACGGAAGCACCTTCTGATTTCGACCTGATCTTCATGGATGTTCAGATGCCGGAGATGGACGGGTTGGAAGCAACGAGAGCCATCCGAGATAAGGGGTTTGACAGAATACCTATCATTGCAATGACCGCTCATGCCATGAAAGGGGATCGAGAAAAGTGTCTTGATGCCGGGATGGATGATTATATTACAAAACCGATCAAACGGGAGATCGTATTTGAAATCCTTGAGAAGTGGGTTTTTAAATAGGAGTTTCCCACTTGGGACTAACCTGTCCAGTGTACTGAAGAATACGGCCTAAAACCAACTATTTCAGCCCTTTGTTTTGTGTTGATATTCCATACAAATCTAAGTTTTTGCATCCTTCCAGAAAACCTGACATATCCAAAAGATATCTCAGCATTTGTTCTCCTACAAAACACGGGATAATTGTGCCAATTTGGATGAACAAATAGAACATTTAATCTTGATGCCAACGACAGGAATGGTGTCTAAAAAATGCATTATTCCTATTCGCCAATTTCCGAGGAATAGCGAATCCAATGTGCATCGAAACATAAATTTCCAGTACCTCCCAAGACCCCATATATTGGGATTTTTCTCACAGTTTTTAGAAAGCCAGCCTTCTCATCTTATCTATCAATGTGCATTATTCCTGATTATCAAAACGCGATCAATGCCAAATACATTCCTCGGAAATCAAACAAAAATCTCATCCATCCCGATATTCCATTTTTGGGTCTTCTCTTTTCTGTCATTTTGACATTTGAGAGAAAATTCGGTACGAAAAGGGGCGTCTTATCAATAACCCCACAAAAGCACTTGTCATTTCGAGCGTCAGAGAGAAACCTTATCTCATTGAAATTAAAAATATCTCCCTTGGGTCGAAATGATAAAACCGTATAATTTCTTATCATGTCTTATAACTATTGTTGCAGGGTTAATCGACAAATTGTTTTGAAAATTACTGATGATATGATGCGAGAAATTGCCCGAAATATCAGATAACATATTGACGAATCTGCCAAATTTGTTGTACATTTTTCAACAACAGCAATTAAATTACTCAAGTTTCGCACTCTAGATTTCACGAAGTCGGCACTCCATTTGATTGGGAATACAAAACTTGAGTAATTTATCTTTTCGTATTATTTTGTTGAAGAAACAGCGACTTTTGAAATGAACGCTATCCTGGATTGGGGCATCAAAATCATCATATGGTTTCAGCAGTTCAGCCCGGCTCTAGATCTGCCGTTCAAGTTCCTCACCTCCCTGGGAAATGAAGAATTCTTCCTGCTATTTATACCATTTCTCTACTGGTGCCTTGACCGCCGCGTCGGTGCTCGACTTACAATTGTGTTTCTTCTTTCCGCATATTTTAACGCAGCAGCAAAGTTTCTGGCAAACCAGCCACGCCCCTTTGAATACAGTACTCAGATAGACCAACTCGCCCCTTCCGACGGCGGCGGTTTTCCTAGTGGTCATACCCAGACCACCCTTCTTATCTGGGGCTATCTCGCTGCTCAATTCCGACGCTTGTGGCTTTGGTTGCTGGCCGGACTCCTGATCATCTTTGTCCCTCTCTCAAGGGTTTATCTTGGGGTTCATTTTCCCACCGATCTTTTGGGTGGTTTCATTTTAGGTGCTGTTTTGCTCTTCCTATCCCTTTGGTTTGTCATAGGAATAGAGACATGGTTCCACGAAAAAGGGTTTTTCTGGCAACTCGGTAGTGCGCTCGTGTTGCCTTCGCTGCTGCTGATACTGTTCTGGGAGAAAGCGAGTATTACAGCCCTGGCGACTCTAATGGGGTTCGGTACAGGCATGGTTCTGGAGACCCGGTGGATCGGGTTTAAAAGCAACGGCAGATGGTGGAAGCGGGGACTGCGTTATGTGGCGGGATTGGGCGGCTTATTGGGTTTGTGGCTGGGATTACGGCTGGCATTTTCCGCCCTTGAGCCAGAGTTTTTATTTCGCTTCATTCGCTATGGGCTAGTAGGCCTGTGGACTGGGTTGGGTGCCCCTTGGGCCTTTGTAAGGTTGCGGCTTGCGGAGCAAGGCGATACATGATCGGTTATCAAGCGAGAAAAAAGGGGGTATGTCTATGATGGAGTCATTAATTCGAGAATGGGACGGTGAAACGGTCATCCTTCACTACGATCGACCAACCGGAGCTTGGATTTTCATTGCTATCCATTCCACCCGCCTCGGCCCGGCAGCGGGTGGTACACGGATGAAATCCTATCATGATGTGGAGGCGGCTCTGCAAGATGCGCTCCGGCTATCTGCGGGCATGACTTACAAGTTCGCCGTACCTGGTATACCATTTGGTGGCGGAAAGGCTGTCATCGCTATTCCTTCCGATTTTGACAAACAGTCTTGTCCGGCACTATTGCGGCGACATGGCGCGCTGATTCAACAGCTCGGCGGCTTGTTCTTCACGGGGCCAGATGTTGGCACCTCCTCGGATGATATGGACATTATCGCCGAAACTGGCGCTCCCTATATCTTCTCCCGCACGTTGGCTGCCGGCGGAAGCGGGTCACCCGGACCTTTCACTGCACTGGGGGTATTCAGCGGCATTCAGACTGTCTGCGAACATCTCTTCGGAGATGTGACTTTAAAGAGGCGAAGGGTGCTCGTGCAGGGAACCGGGAGTGTTGGAGGAGCGCTGATCGAGCACCTGGGCGCAGCCGGTGCCAAAGTGATGTTCAGCGATGTGGATGAAGGCGCCATCCGTCGTTTTCGAGATGAATTCGAACTGAAGTTCGTCCCTGCTGAAGCGGTTTACCGAACGGAGTGCGACATCTTCGCCCCCTGCGCCTTGGGTGCTGTGCTCAACGCCGACACAATTTCCCAACTAAAATGCCGGGCAGTGGCCGGAGGTGCCAACAACCAGCTTGCTAATCCGGAAAATGCCAAACACCTTCTTGATCGAGGCATTCTCTATGCACCTGATTATGTGATCAACGTCGGTGGCGCAATGGCCATTTTGGGCATGGAAACTCAGGGCTGGGCGCGGGATCAAGCAGAGAAGGAGGTCGCTGAGAATGTTCAACGCGTTCTGCGGCAGGTTTTCGAATTGGCGGCGACTGAGGGAATCACCACCGAAGCCGCTGCGCGCCGGATTGCTGAGGAGCGTTTATCTACAGGGATGTAGTCGACGTTTAACCGATGAGCATTAAAGACAAACATGGATTCTAAAAAAAACTCCGAAATAGAAAAGTGGAAACCAGGTGTTTCCAAGAGCGTTCTCTTGCTTATTGCAGGGATAATGTGGATAGGGATAGGGATTATGCTGGATGGTTTGTCCTATTCATGGCTAAGGGCTGAAAAAGCGGAATCCGTCCTTTTAGCATCGCTTGTTGGATTTGTTTGTGCCCTTGTTATCCATCATTTCGGATTTCTTCGCGTAGTAGATGAAAATTTGGGGCGAATTCTTCCGATGGAGGGTAAAAAGTGTGTTTTTTCATTTATGCCTTGGAAGAGCTATATTCTTATCATTATAATGATTCTAATGGGGTTTTTACTTCGACTTTCACCAATTCCAAAATTGTACTTGGCAGTTTTATATTCTGGAATCGGAACAGCATTAATTTTATCAAGTGTGCGGTATTTGCGACACTTATTCCTGGTTATTAAGAAGTAGGTATATATTCCGGCCGATCTGTTGCTGAGGGCCATGTGCAGCTGGTTTACATCTAACGGCTAAAAAAGGGTTCGCTGTGGAGGTTTTAAATTCTTTATCACTGGGTCAAATACTGGAGAAAGGTGCCCGGTCTGTACCGGATAAAATCGCCGTGGTGGATGGTAACCAGCGGAAAACATACAGTGAACTGAACACCATGACCGATGCACTGGCAGCCAGCTTGAACGAAATTGGGTTTAAAAAAGGTGATCGGGCAGCCATTTACATGAAAAATTCAATTGAGCTCATGGTTGCTTTTTATGCATTGCAAAAGTTAGGGGTTATTGTTGCATGGGTAAATCCGAATTATCGAAAGAACGAGGCGGAATACATTCTCCGCAATTCAGAAGCCAAAGGGGTTTTTATTTTCAAAAAATGGGATGGTTACGATTATCTAGATAACGTCTTGAAGATCAAAAAAACCTCTGCTGGGCTTGAAACGGTTATCCTCACCGGGGCCAAAAAGCATAAGGGGACCTATTCATTTTACGGTTTAATCGAAAAGGGATACCGTAGAGAATATAACCCCGCC
>Ga0255054_10002248_pt1 | contig 11112 bp, 9 predicted proteins | sample JV7_2_23_MG_FD_188634 | JGI IMG/M metagenome (GOLD analysis project Ga0255054, IMG submission 188634) | Seawater microbial communities from Jervis Inlet, British Columbia, Canada - JV7_2_23 | ecosystem: Environmental > Aquatic > Marine > Inlet | place: Canada: British Columbia | collected... | reverse complement strand
GAGCCGACTTCGGCGCCGTTCGGTACGTAAAGATCAACAACGCGTACGTCACCCACCGTCGTCGCGAGCACCCGCCGCTGCGGGTCGTCGAGGCCCGGAATTTCGAAATCGGGGTCGGCGGGTTCCTCTTTGCTGATCAAAGCGACGCCGTTATATGTCTTCTGGCCGTTGGCGATCGATCGATAGCCGGCGGTCGCCAGCTCATCGCCCGGGAACACCTCGGTGACCTGCTTGATCTCCTGCAGCACGAGCACGTCCGGATCACTGGAGGACATCCATTCGAGGACGTGCGGCAGACGCACCTTCATCGAATTGACATTCCAGGTTGCGATCTTCACTCGGCGACGATTCCGCTTTGCCGCAGCAGTGCGTCGATTTCCGGTTTGCGGCCGCGAAAATCGACATAGGCCCGCATGAAGTCGCGACTGCCACCTACCTCGAGGATCTCGTGACGAAAGCGCCGCGCCGTATCGGCGTCGAAAATGCCCGCCTCTTCGAATGCCGCATAAGCATCCGCGGCGAGTACTTCGGCCCATTTGTAACTGTAGTAGCCGGCCGCGTACCCGCCCGCAAAGATATGGGAAAAGCCGTGCGGGAGCCGGTTGTAACCGGGGTGCTGTAGCAGCGATACCTCGCCGCGAACTTCGTCGAGAACCGGCAGTGCCGCAGCCGCGCCGTCCGGCGCATACTCGGCATGCAGCCTGATGTCGAACAGCGCAAGCTCGATTTGCCGCATCATCGCAAGCGCGGCCCCGGCGTGACGGCTGTTCTCGAGCCTGTCGAACAAGTCTCTGGGTATCGGCTTGCCGGTCACTGCATGCTGGGAGCAGCGCTCCAGAACATCAAAACTCCAGGCGAAGTTTTCCATGAACTGGCTGGGTAGCTCGACGGCATCCCAGGGCACGCCATTGATGCCGGCGATACTCGGGTAATCGATGCGTGTCAGCAGGTGATGCAGCATGTGGCCGAACTCGTGAAACACGGTAACGACGTCATCGTGAGTCAGGAGGGAATTGCCGGTTTCGTCCGGCGGCGAAAAATTGCAGACGAGATATCCGACTGGCAACGTCGCCGAGCCGTTCAGGTTCTTGCGGTTGATGCAGTCGTCGACCCAGGCGCCCGTGCGCTTGCCGCTGCGCGCGAACAGGTCCGTGTAAAACCCGCCGATCTCTTCCCCGCCGCCGTTTCGCACCGCGTAGTAGCGCGCATCGCCGTGCCATGTGATGATACTGTCGTCGCGCTTGAACGCCACCCCGTAGAGGTTACTGGCGAGATCGAAGAGCCCGTCGATGACCGTTGCAACCGGGAAATACTGGCGCAGCTCTTCGTTCGAGAACGAGAACTTTTGCTGCTTGAGTTTCTCGAGATAGAAACCGAGGTCCCAGGGCTCGATCGCCATGTCAGCGAGTTCGCGCAGTTCGTCGAGCTCCGCCTCGGCCGCTGCTCGTGAGTGCGCCGCAAGCTCGCGCAGAAAGCCGATGACCTGGTCGGGTGTCTCCGCCATTTTCGTGGCCAGCGAGTAGCCCGCGTAATTGCCGAAGCCGACGAGCCTGGCGGCCTCGTGGCGCAGCGCCAGAAGCCTGTCGATATTGTCGCTGTTGTCCCACTGCACATTTGCGCTCTGGTCAGAGGCTCGGGTGACCCAGGCGTGATACAGGGTCTCTCGAAGGCCGCGATTCTCGGCATGCGTCATGACCGCGTGGTAGGTCGGGAAATCGAGCGTCAGGAGCCAGCCGTCACGCTCGTGTCTTGCCGCTTCGGCGGCGGCACGTTCGAGAGTCTGTGTCGGCAGGCCGTCGAGGGCCTCGACGTCGTCGAAGTGCAGCGTCCAGGCGTCGGAGGCATCCTGAATGTTGTGATCGAAATCGGCCTGTGCCGCGGCAAGGGCTTGCATGATCTCCTTGAACCGCGCCTTATCCTCGTCTGGCAAGTCCACGCCGGCGAGACGGAAATCGCGTAGCGCGTGTGCGACGGCGCTTCTGCGCGCCTCGGAGGCGTCTTCGGGCAGGCTGCTGTCAACGCGGGCGTAAGCCTGCTGCAGGCGGGCGTTCTGTGATATTTCGGTGCCGTACTCGGTCAGTATCGGCAGCGCTGCGTTGTAGGCATCGCGCCACTCGCGGGATCCGAGTACACCTTGCAAGTGACTGACAGGCGACCAGACGCGTGAGAGCTCGTGCTCCATGTCCTCGAGCGGCGCGACGAGGGAGTCGAAGTCGGGCTCCGTCGTGGATTCCAGCAATTTCTCGAGTTCGCTGCGTTGCGCCGCGATGAGCTGCTCGAGCGCCGGCACCACGTGTTCCGGCGCGATGTCGGCGAAACGCGGTAGTGACGAAGTGTCAAGCAGGGGATTGCGCATTGCTGGGCCTGATGTCCTTTTCAGGCGCTGGATGTTAGCACGCCGGTAGGAGCTCGCCCTAGCGCACGATAGACTACCCGTCGCGACGGCCCCGGGGCCCGCGGTACTTATGGAAAGGGAGTTTGGATTTTGACAAAAGACTATGACTTGCTCGTTATCGGTGGGGGCAGCGGTGGCCTCGCGCACGCACAACGTGCAGCTGAATACGGCGCCCGCGCCGCGGCGATCGAGTACGGCCCCCTGGGCGGTACCTGCGTCAACGTTGGCTGTGTGCCGAAGAAGGTTATGTGGTACGCCGCCGAAACGCTGCATCAGATGGAGCGTGCTGCCGATTACGGATTCGATGTCGACATAAACGGGCACGACTGGGCCGCTCTCAAGGCGCGCCGCGATGCCTACGTCAAACGGCTTAACGGCATCTATGAGAGTAACCTCGACAAGCGCGGCATCGAGTACATTGCCGGTGCGGCTCGTTTTGTAGACGCACACACGCTGGTCGTCGGTGACCGCGAGTATCGGGCCGAGCGCATCGTCATCGCGACGGGTGGCCGGCCGATCGTGCCCGACATCCCTGGCGCAGAACACGGCATCGTGTCGGACGACTTCTTTGAGCTCGAAGACCGGCCACAGCGCGTCCTGGTTGCGGGTAGCGGCTACATTGCCGTTGAGCTTGGCGGCATATTCAACGCGCTCGGCAGCGATGTCGGGATCGTCGTTCGCAAGGACGGCGTCGTGCGCAGTTTCGATCGCATGCTCGGCGAACAAGTATTGGAAGCGATGCGCGGTAATGGCATCACGATCGATACGGGCGTTGTTCCGGCACAGCTCGAGAAGACCAGTGACGGTATCGTTCTGAGCGGCGAAGACGGCCGGCGCTACGGGCCTGTTGACTGCTTGCTATGGGCAGTGGGGCGCGCGCCGAATACCGGCAATCTCGACCTTGCCAATGCCGGCGTGCAGACTGATGCACGCGGTTTCATTCCGGTCGACAAGTTGCAACAGACGAATGTCGAACACATTTGCGCGATCGGCGACGTGACCGGGGCGCAGGCCCTGACACCGGTTGCTATCGCCGCGGGGCGCCGCCTCGCCGATCGAATCTACGGTGGCATGGAAGGTCGGCACCTCGACTACCGGGTCGTGCCGACCGTGGTATTCAGTCATCCGCCGATGGGTACGGTCGGATTGACCGAGGACGAGGCCCGGGCCGAGTATGGCGACGAGGTCACCGTGTATTCGTCAGGATTTACCGCGATGGTCTATGCGCTCGGCGACAAAAAGCAACGCTCTGTCATGAAGCTGATCACAGCGGGCGATGACGAGCGGGTCGTCGGCTGTCACGTGATTGGCGACGGCGCGGACGAGATGATGCAGGGTTTCGCGGTGGCGATACGCATGGGAGCGACGAAGAAAGATTTCGACGACACCGTTGCAATTCACCCGACCAGCGCCGAAGAATTCGTGACTATGCGTTGACCGACATCTGCTTCAGCACCGGCTTCGTGTCGGGACGCACGCCACGCCAGATATGAAAGGACTCGGCGGCCTGTTCGACGAGCATGCCCCAGCCCATCACCGAGTGTGCCGCACCGTGTTCACGGGCCCAGATACTGAACGGCGTCGGGCTGAGGCCGTATGACAGGTCATAGCAGAATGTCTTTTCCGATACCGCGGCCTCAGGGTACGGGGGCTCCTCACCCGCGAGGCCAGCGGACGTCGCATTGATAATCAGGTGATACGGCTCTGTGACCGGAATGACGTTGAATCGGCAGGGCGTGACGGTGCCCAGGCTTTGAAAGCGTTCGGCAAGATCGTCGGCACGCTTCAGCGTTCGATTTGCGATACGCAGTGATCGCGGCCGCATTTCGAGCAACGGCCCGACAATGCCACGCGTTGCGCCGCCGGCGCCGAGAATCAGGATGTTGGTGTCCGTGACATTAACGCCCAGGTTGACGACGAGGTCTCGTAGCAAGCCGATGCCGTCGGTGTTGTCGCCGAATATTTCGCTATCCTGAAATGCCAGCGTATTGACCGCCCCGGCAGTGCTGGCGCGTTCGCTGAGTTGATCGACGAGCCGGCAGACTGCGCGCTTGTGCGGTACGGTGATATTGAGGCCCTTGCCGCCGGTGCGCTGAAACTGGCGCACGGCTTCTTCGAGTTTCTCGGGGGTGACTCGCAGCAGCTCGTATTGCAGTGTCTGGCCTGTTTGTAATGCAAACAGTCGGTGGATAACGGGCGACCGGCTGTGTGATACCGGGTACCCCATGACGCCGTAGCGGTCCACCGTCACCGTGTCAGTCACCTGGGCTGCTTATCCAAGACGCAGTATACCTACTCGTTGAGCCAGCGAGCCGCCTGGATCGCGAAATACGTCAGAATCGCGCTTGCACCGGCACGCTTGATGCACAACAGGGCTTCGAGGACAGACTTTCTTTCGTCGAGCCAGCCATTACCCGCGGCGGCCTTCAACATCGCGTATTCGCCGCTGACCTGGTACGCGAACGTCGGCACCCCGAAGCGATCGTGGACACGACGAACGATGTCGAGGTAAGGCATGGCAGGCTTCACCATGACGAGGTCGGCGCCCTCGTCGAGGTCCAGTGCGACCTCGCGGAGTGCCTCGTCGCTGTTTGGCGGCGCCATCTGGTAGGTCGACTTGTCGCCGCCGGCAAGATTGGTTGTCGATCCGACCGCGTCGCGGAACGGGCCATAGAAACAGGACGCATACTTGGCAGCGTAGGCAAGAATCATCGTGTTGCGGTGGTCATTCGACTCGAGCGCGTCGCGGATGGCGCCGATACGGCCGTCCATCATGTCGGAAGGTGCGACGATGTCGGCGCCCGCATCGGCGTGTGACAAAGCCTGCTGCGTAAGCATCGCCACGGTCTCGTCATTCAGGACATAGCCCGCATCATCGATGATGCCGTCCTGCCCGTGCGTCGTGTACGGGTCGAGCGCCACGTCGGTGATGACTGCGATGTCCGGATGCTCGGCTTTGATGGCCTGCACCGTGCGCTGTACGAGTCCCTCGGGATTGGCGCACTCGGCGCCGTCCAGGCTCTTCTTGTCCTCGCCGACAACCGGAAACAGGGCGACCGCCGGGATGCCGAGGTCGACCGCTTCGGCCAGCTCCTTGAGCAGGAGGTCGATGCTGCGTCGTTCGATGCCGGGCATCGATTCGACCTTCTCGGCGCGATTCTCGCCTTCGAGAACAAAAACCGGGTAGATTAGATCGTCGGCCGAAAGCCCGGATTCGGCGACCAGGCGGCGTACTGCCGCCGTACGTCGGCTGCGCCGCATGCGAACTCGAGGGAACCGACCGGAGTCTGCTGTACTCATAGCTATTCAGAATAAGAAAAAGATTGTTTTATTTTCCCTGTATTTAGGTGGGGTTTCCACGCCTTAATCGCAGTTTTCTTGAGAATTGGTAATAAAAACCAGACGGGGTGGGTCAATTCAGATGAACAACAGCAATGTCGCAGCAGCCAGGCGGCGGAGATTTGACGAACTCGTGGGCGTATTCCACCAGGATATGTACCGCTACGCGGCCTGGCTCAGCCGGGACAGGACAATTGCCGAAGATGTCGTGCAGGAGTCTCTGCTCCGCGCCTGGAAATCGCTCGATTCGTTGCGCGAAGACGCGGCGGCAAAGCACTGGTTGTTGACGATCGTACGCCGGGAAAACGCACGTTACTTTGAGCGCCGGCGCCTGGAAACGGTTGATATCGACAACCTGACACCGTCGCAGGAAGCCTTGTTGGCTAACCAGCCGAACGAGGAGCTCGACGAGATGCGCGCTGCGATTTACAGGCTCGACGACGATTATCGCGAGCCGCTCGTGTTACAGGTCCTGATGGGCTACAGCACGAACGAGATAGCGGAGATGATGGAGCTCAAACAAGGCGCGGTTCTGACAAGACTGCACCGGGCGCGCCACAAGCTCCGGGACAAAATGCAGGAAGAGGTCGCTGACCGCGACCGGTGTAATGACCCATGAAATGCGAAGACTACAAGGAAGCGATAGCAACGGACCCGTCCTGGGAGGGCGGCGAGGCGCACTTGTCCGGGTGCGCCGCGTGCCAGGGCTATCGTGATGACATGCAGGCGCTCGATCGCAGGATCCAGCAGGCTTTATCGCTTCGCGTACCTGAACTCGATGTGCCGGAGCTGCCCGAGCTCGATACTGAGAACGTCGTTACGTTACAGGCCAGGCGGCGTATTTCGACGCCGGCCTGGTTTGCTGTTGCGGCGACAGTCGTTATTGCCGCTTTCGTCGGTGTTCGTATGGTAGGCAACGACGTGACGTATCCGTCCCTGGCCGATGAAATCGTGGCGCACCTGGATCACGAGCCGCGTGCCCTGAAGGTGACGGACAAGCCCGTCAGCGACAGGGCGCTCACGCGCGTCGTGCCGGCGTCCATCGCCGAGATGAATCATGAGGCAGGGCTGATTACCTATGCCCGGACGTGTGTGATCAACGGCAAGAAGATTCCGCACCTCGTCATCCAGGGTGAATTCGGGCCCGTTACGATACTGCTGATGCCCGACGAGAAGATCGATGGCCCCGTGCAGATCAACGGCCAGAGCATCAACGGCGTCATCCTGTCCGTCGGTAGCGGCAGCGTCGCGATAATCGGCGAGGACAAAGAGAACCTCGGAAACATCCAACAGAGAGTTGTGGATTCAGTGTCGTGGAGCACCTGATGCTCGACGCCGCTGATTATTGAATGCCCGGCCTTGGGCAAACTATTAGGAGAGAAAACCATGTCAGACAAGAAAGTAGTAAAACCCGTTGCGTTGGCTGTCGGCGCCGCGTTGGCTAGTACGTTTGCACTCGCCGACGTAGCCAACGCCGATGGTGTAGATAATCCGTTCGCGATGTCGAGCCTCACCGTGGGCTACATGCTCGGCGCTGGCGAAGGTTCTTGTGGCGGCGACAAGGAAGGTAAGGAAGGGGAAGGCAAGGACGGTGAAGGTTCTTGCGGTGAAGGCTCCTGTGGCGGCGACAAGGGTGAGAGCGAAGACAAGGACGGTGAAGGTTCTTGCGGCGAAGGCTCCTGTGGCGGCGACAAAGGTGAGGGCGAAGGCTCTTGTGGCGGCGACAAGGAAGGCGAAGACAAGGACGGCGAAGGCTCTTGCGGAGGTTCCGTCTGAGGACCCGTATGCTTGAACTGCTGAAGTAGGGATGGGCCCGCACGTATGTGCGGGCCCTTTTTTCTTTGCTTGCGCGAACAGCGGACATCGTGGGTACTTGCTCTCGTCGTGGCTCGCTGCGCTGCGTGCCGGCCATGGATGGCCCAATGCCGCGGAGCACAGGGATGTGCGAGAGCGGCCTTTACCTCCTCGATCAAGCACCCACGATATCCGCTCATAAACCTCAACCCAAATTGCAGAGAATCGATGAAAATCTCTTGCTGCGCGCACGCACATGCTTTGCTAAATTGAGGCGATGAGTAAGCAAATCACACGATGCAAATGGGCCGAAGGCGTCAACCTCGACTACATTGAGTATCACGACAAGGAATGGGGCGTACCCGCCCATGACGACAAGGTGCAATTCGAGTTTCTGATACTCGAGGGTGCGCAGGCGGGGCTGAGCTGGTCGACGATTCTCAACAAACGTGAAGGTTATCGGCAGGCGTTCGCGGACTTCGATGTCGAAAAAGTCGCGCGCTTTACCGACAAGCGTGTCGAGAAACTACTCACGAACCCGGCGATCGTCAGGAACCGTCTCAAGGTACGGTCTGCAGTGACGAACGCGAAGGCGTTCATCGAGGTGCAGAAAGAGTTCGGCAGCTTCAGCAAATACATCTGGGGCTTCGTCGACGGCAAGCCGATACAGAACAAATTCCGCAAAGACAGCGACATTCCAGCGACGTCACCGGAGTCGGACGATCTGAGCAAGGATCTGAAGAAGCGTGGCTTCAAATTCGTCGGCAGCACGATCGTCTACGCGCACATGCAGGCCACCGGCCTGGTCAATGATCACGTCGTGGGCTGTTTCAGATACAAGCCCTGCACTGCCATGGCGCGGAAAAAGCCAGGATAGCCCGGGACGGTCGCACGCAGGCTTGCAATTCGACGTCGATCTGCTGAACATCGGACGTTCCTCTAACGACAACAAGAAAGAGGCAAACGTCATGTCGGATCAAATTAACGGCAAGCCGCCGACCTCGTTCTGGATCATCGCTGGTGTCGCACTGGTCTGGAACCTGATTGGCATGGCGATTTACTACATGCAGGTGACGTCGTCACCGGAAGATCTTGCCCAGTATTACAACGACGTCGAGCTGGCCTTCATAACATCAACGCCGACATGGGCCACATCGGCATACGCAATTGCGGTGACAGCCGGGCTCCTCGGGTGTGTGTTTCTGCTGCTGCGTAAAGCCTGGGCCATTCCGATGTTCATCATCTCGCTGGCTGGCATCGTTGTGCAGGACATTTACGGATTCCTGATCGCTGACGGGATCGGAGTCTGGGGTGCGCGGGGGGCTATTCTGCCTGCAATCGTGCTGGTGGTTGGTATCGCATTGATACTCTACTCTCGCGGCTCCAAAGACAAACACTGGATCGACTGATAGAAAAAGGGGGTCAGAGTCACATTTTCTCGTAGTAAGAGCGGTCAATATGACCGCGAAAAAGAAAATGTGACTCTGACCCCCTTTTCTTATTAGTTGCCGATCGTAATCAGCGTCAGCCCGACGAGCCCCTGCGGTGAGTTGTGTGAGATGCCGCCGAAGTAGATTGTATCGGACGACAGGTTGGACCAGTTGACCGTGATGTTCTCGGTCGCACCCGAGTTCACGAAAGGCGGCCCCGTCGCGGTCATATTGCCCTGGTCGTCGGTGATCCCGAACGCCCATGCCAGCATCGTGTAATTCGACCCGGGACCACCGCTGATCTGATCGGTCTCGTAGCCGTGCACGAGTGCGCCGTAGCAACCGCCTGGCGGCCTGAACACGTTCATTTGCTCTTCCGCGGTCGGACCGCCGCTTTCCGTTATCCGCGTGCCGCGAAAATCGAGCGGGTTGCACAGGCCGGGCTGGTAGTAGAGATACAGGTCGAGGTCGTCGTCACCGTCCGTCAGGGCATCGAACAGGGAGAACCTCAGGTACAACTGGTCATCGGGGACATCGACAAGGTGTGCCGTAACGCCATTGCCGGAGCGGAACGTAAAGGTCTTGGTGGGATCGTTGTCGACGAAGCCATTGATGACGAGTGGTAAGCGCAAGCCGTGCACGCCCGGCAAATAGGTGCCGGTATAGCCGAACTCCACCGGGAAGCTGATCGAGCCGGTGCCACCAAAACTGGTGACCTCGGCAGGCGCCGTGACGGAGACGGGCTTGACCGCAATAGTGCTGTAGACCGAGTGATCGTTGCTGGTCCACGTCAGCGAGCCGAAACGCCACAGGTCCAATGGTCCCGATTCGTAAATAAAAGTCACATCGAAAGTCGCTGTCTGACCGGGGCCGAGCGAAAGGCTCGAGGGCGTGATGGCGACCATGATTCCGGGTGGTGCCTCGACCGAAGCCACGAAAGTCTGCGACTCGGTGCTGACGCTGGTGACCCGCCGGGTCACTGTCTGCTCGTTGGCCAGCCGCGCCAGGCCGATCGACGGCTGATTCAGGTCCTCGGTCGCGAACGAAACCCCGGCGGTCTCAAGCGCGTCACAGCGCGCCTCGGAGACGGCCGGCGAGTCCGTGCCGCAGGCGAAGGCGTCGAACTCGTCGTCACTGACGTCGTAGACCAGGCCCGGGTGCAGTGAATCGTTCGGTACGATGTGTCCGGCACCATAATCAAACGGGTTTGCGACACCCTCGCCTCCGGACGCGACGAGATCCTGCCGCGCGGCCGTCATCATCGCCGACTTGATGGCCGACGGGCTCCACTCCGGGTGGGCTTCCATCAGGAGCGCTGCAACACCTGCTACGTGCGGTGTCGACATGGACGTGCCGCTGAGATAGGCATATTGCTCGTCGGGCATCGAGTTAGTCGCGTCCGGCGTAAAGCCTGCCAGGATATTCACACCCGGCGCCGAAACATCAGGTTTGACGAGACCGTGTACGGGGCCGGGACCCCTGGACGAAAACGTCGCCATGACATTGCCGGTTTCCGGCTGTGTCAGTAAAAAGCCCTTGTCGAGCACCGCGGTCACGGAATTGCCGGCGTCGATCTCCGTCACGATCAGGTTGCCGTCGGCCTGGCCGATCATCAGTGCTGGAATATCGACGAGTGAGGCATTGCCATTCATGACGATGGGATCGCCCGCGATGCTGTAAATAACGGCCGCGACCGCGCCTGCGTCCTCGGCATGCTGGATCTTGATGTCGAAATCACATCCGCCACGCTCGATGAACGCAATGTTACCGGTCGTCCTGACGACATTGACGAGCGGCTCGCACGCGTCAGCCGTCGTGCCGCTACCGCCGGCATCGTCGTCATCATCCGCAAGAATCAGCCGCGCCTCGATCGGGTCGCGGTCACTCAACGGCGGCGTGAAATTCGCCTCCTCGACCGCATACTTGCCTGCGATAGACGCAGGCTCGTTGATCTGCATTGCCTCGACCGACGTCTCACCCTCGCGGCTGGACGCTGCCACCGTAATCACCCACGGTCCGCCCGCCGGTGAGCCGATAGTACCGAGATTCGGGCCCTCGTTACCGGCGGCAACGACCGCCAGCACGCCAGCCTTCGTTGCGTTCATCAGCGCAATATCGTCAGGTGCCGTGATCTGCAGCATCGAGCTGCCGACG
>Ga0255054_10002247_pt1 | contig 11115 bp, 10 predicted proteins | sample JV7_2_23_MG_FD_188634 | JGI IMG/M metagenome (GOLD analysis project Ga0255054, IMG submission 188634) | Seawater microbial communities from Jervis Inlet, British Columbia, Canada - JV7_2_23 | ecosystem: Environmental > Aquatic > Marine > Inlet | place: Canada: British Columbia | collected... | reverse complement strand
AATCGTAACGCCATGAGCATGTGCCCTCACCGCTGCTTCGTGCGCTCTCTTTCTGCTCGACTGGCCGTCGGTAAAGAGCATGATCACGCGCGATGAGCCTGGTCGCCCGTGAGTCTTGAGTTCCTCGAGCGCCGTCACAATGCCGGCCGCAAGATTCGTACTGCCGGAGCGCGGCATATTCCGCAACGCCTGAATGACCTGATTACGGTCAGACGTCATGGGCAGAGCGAGTTCGCCCCTGCTGTCGAAACTGACGACACCGATCTTGATGTCGCTTCTTGGTGAGAGGTTTTCGACCAGGCCGACGGCACCCACCGAGCGAAAATCGCTCGGATCAGTGCCGCGCAGGCTGGTCGACGTATCCATCACAAACATCATGTCGAGATAACGTACGCCACCGATCCTTGACGCTACGCCCTCCACCTCGATGGTTCGTTCTCCCGAGACGGCAACGAAATCGTTGAACGGTGACTGGATTTCGATCTGCAACCCGTCCTGGTCCGCCGCGCCGACCGCGGAAGCTGCAAAGCCATATGCCAGGACTGAAGCTAAGACGGCTAATGTATTTCGCATGAGATCACGTGTTTCTGCTGCAAGTTTCAACAGCTTAGAACACTCCAACAGACATAATCTGGGACGTAGCCCACACTTTCGGTGCCGTCTTCGGGAGGCGGGGGTCGACCTGGTTACTAACCTATTGACTATTGGTTATTGGCCGCATTGCTCGCAAAATCTACAATTTCTCGTCGCAATCGCTTGTGCGCATCAAAAAGACTTGCGTATTCTGCTTCATGCACTCCACCTTTCGCCCGAATCACACTGACCAGGGCATTGCGGTCCGCTTTTGACCAGGTGGCGACTCCGCCCATTGCGGCGATGAGGGGACTAAGACGATGCCACATCAACTGTTCACTTTCTGACAAGCTAAAGATTGAATCGACCCCAAGGCTCTCCGCCAATTCCTGGGAACAGCGCCTTACGCCTGCTTCTCGCTGCGAAGCGAAGCGTTGCGACACGTAGTCAATCACGCCGAGGCTGACTGAGTCCGTGCACACTGTGCCCAATACGTCCTGTCTCTTGTTTGCCAGTGAAAAGAACAAGGGGTAGTCGGCAAGGCGTCGCAAGGTTTTTTTGGCGGTGCGATATCCTTTTTTCCGCGCTCTTCGAAGCTCCTCTTTCGCCAACTTCATTATCTCGGTGTCACGCGGACGAAAACCCATACGCGTATAAAACCACCACGCGCCAGAGTCGATCGCTTCTTCGTTGTCGGCACCAATCTGATAACAATCTGCGGAGAACGTATCAGCACGAAACAGTCGCTGAAATGTCGCCAGCACACACGCATAAAGTTCCGTGGTCTCTGCTCCACGAAATGTAGGAAACAGGTTAAAGGCGATTTGGCAAGAACCGAACAGACCTGTCCCCGTTCCATAACCGACAACCACGCCATTCTTGAGGATTAGATAACCGTACTCGCATTCCAGAAAATAGCGCCTCTCGGGCAGCATGCCGAAAAGCACGATCTGCACGCCCCGCTTGCAATGCACCTGCATCACGTCATCCACGCTAGCGTAGGCGATCGCGTCGAGGTCACGCAGTCGCGAAACCATTGCACTCTTGGCAAGATCAACCAGGCGTGTCGCCTGCTTGCGGGGTACGAGTTCGACGCGGAACCGCATGTTCGCAGCCTTTCGCAAGTCGACGTCTTTTCGAATGATGCTTTGCGTTTGGTGCTGAATTTTCTTCGGCCGAACATACTCAAGCGTGCGTGCCGGCGTGGTTGCAGATGGCGACAGCTGAAATGCGGGATCGAGTGCTTCATAGACACTCTCGCGCAGACTCTGCTCCACGCGTAGTGCTGAAAACCGCTTAATCAAAAACACAGCATCGGTTTCTCGTTCACCGCGCATTCGATCGATCCAGTCCTGTGCGTCGTAAATAAATTGCTCCAATGCCGCTCTTTCACTGAAAAGCGCAAGGAATCGGAGCTGGTCGGATAGCCGATCTGTGGCCTCGAATTGTTCCCAATCAATGTGTAAAGCATCACCGCAATGCTCGGCCAGCCATCGAGCAGTGGCAAAATAGAATTGAAAGCGGATCTTGGTCCCGACTATGCCGGTGTTTGTCAACTTGCCGGCGAATCTTTTCAGATCCTTTCGATCAACGAACGTCTTTAACATCCGATTAACGGTCGCCAACAGTATCTGACTGTCCGGCCAGGCACGCGCAAAACACAATGCCTCATGCAGACGTTCGACCTCTGAGGAACGCGACAGCGATTTGTGTTCAAGGTTTTTCAGCAGTTTCAGCTTCTCACTGGCTGCACGAACGCCGAATTCCTCACGTAACGATTCCAGATGCTCGAGTTGCGTGCTAAGTGAAGCCATAACATCCTCATTAGATATCGACCGCAGAAACGGGAAGGTCTGATTTGGGGTCATTCGTCGTTGTTCACCGCAATAATACTCGACCGGCCGCTTTCGGGCTGCGATAGTCTCGTCGATACCAAAAAAGGTGACCAAGTAGCATGGAAACGTTAGCCCTCGACATCTACGGAACGCTCATCAACCCGCACGCGATCGCAACTCGGTTACGTGAATACCTGGGCGAACGCGCCGACCCCTTTTCGCAATTGTGGCGCACAAAGCAGCTCGAATTCAGCTTTCGGCGAGGTTTGATGGGGGACTACGCGAATTTTTCCGTGGTCACTCGTGATGCTCTGGAATACACCAATGCTGCATTGGATGCCCGATTATCAGCTTCGGCCAAAGAAAAACTACTCAACGACTACACGCGCCTGGACGCCTATGAAGACGTGCAAGAAGCGCTGGCTTCGCTTCGAGCTCAAGGCCGTCGCCTGTATGCATTCTCAAACGGCCACCCACGAGATTTGGAGAGCTTGTTGGACCATGCGGGACTAGTTAAATTGCTGGACGGCATTGTCAGCGTTCACGACGTGAAATCCTTCAAGCCGGACCCGAAGGTGTATGCACACTTCTGTCGCTCCACAAACACCGCGCCCGCTCAATCACGCCTGGTATCCAGCAATGCCTTCGACATCGCCGGAGCAAGAGCCTGCGACTGGCAGACCGTATGGGTGAAACGTGATGCCGGTGCAGTGTTTGATGGGTGGGGACCTGAACCAGGGACCATGGTGAGCACCTTGGGAGACCTGGCCGTCCTTCCCATTTGATCATCCGAGCGAGATGCGCGGCCGGATTTGCATTCAAAGTTCAGGTGGAGGATAAATGGTAGTTGCACTTTGACAATAATACCGGTACCAGCTATCGCCGTCGTACGGTGCCGGAATATCGTGGAGGAGACAGACAATGAGCAGCGTGCAACCAATTAGCCAACCTGACTACGGCTTAAAGCAGAAGTACGAGAATTACATTGGAGGCCAGTGGGTCGCGCCAACGGACGGCGAGTATTTTGAAGACATTTCGCCGGTCAACGGCAAGCCGATGACCTTGATCCCGCAATCACAAGCGGCAGATATCGAGCTCGCGCTCGACGCGGCGCATGAGGCCGCGCCTGCATGGGGGAAAACTTCGGTTACCGAACGCAGTTCGGTGCTAATGAAAATTGCCGACCGCATCGAAGAAAACCTCGAGATGCTGGCGACAGTGGAAACCTGGGATAACGGCAAGAGTATTCGCGAGACGATGGCAGCCGACCTGCCGCTGGCTATCGATCACTTCCGTTATTTCGCCGCCGTAATCCGCGCTGAGGCCGGCGAGGTGAGCAATATCGACGCCAACACGGTGACGATGGAGGTCCACGAGCCGCTGGGCGTCGTCGGTCAAATCATTCCGTGGAACTTCCCGATATTGATGGCAACCTGGAAGCTGGCACCCGCACTGGCCGCTGGCAATTGCGTGGTCTTGAAGCCGGCTGAGCAGACTCCGGCGTCCATTCTCGTGCTCGCAGAGCTTATCGACGACCTGTTGCCGCCGGGCGTCCTCAATATTGTCAACGGTTTCGGTCCGGAGGCCGGCAAACCACTCGCCAGCTCACCGAGAATCGGCAAGATCGCATTTACCGGCGAAACCACGACAGGGCGACTGATCATGCAGTACGCCTCGGAGAACATTATTCCTGTCACCCTTGAGCTGGGCGGAAAATCGCCGAACATCTTTTTTGACAGTGTTGCCGCAAAGAACGACGCGTTCTTTAACAAGGCTATTGAAGGGTTCGTGATGTTCGCGTTCAACCAGGGCGAAGTGTGTACCAGTCCGTCGAGGGCGCTCATCCAGGAGTCCATCTACGACAGGTTCATGGAATTAGCATTGGATCGCGTTGCGGCGATCAAGATGGGCAGTCCCCTGGACAGCTCGACAATGATGGGTGCGCAGGCGTCGAACGATCAGTTCGAGAAGATTCGCAACTATCTGGACATCGGCCGCGAGGAAGGTGCCGAGGTGCTGGCCGGCGGCAACCCTGCCCAGATCGCTGAATTCCCGGACGGTTACTACATCGAACCGACCGTCTTTCTGGGCAACAACAAGATGCGTGTTTTCCAGGAAGAGATTTTTGGCCCGGTGGTTAGCGTCACGACCTTTAAAGACGAAGACGAAGCCATGGAAATCGCCAATGACACTCTTTATGGTTTGGGTTCGGGCGTCTGGTCACGGGACGTTCACCAGGTCCACGAGTTCGCCGATGGTATTCAGGCTGGACGCGTTTGGGTGAATTGCTATCACCTGTATCCGGCGAACGCGTCATTTGGTGGCTATAAGCAGTCAGGCATCGGTCGCGAGACACACAAGATGATGCTCGATCACTACCGTCACACCAAGAATATCCTGACGTCATATGACAAGAACGCGATGGGGTTCTTCTGAGCAAAGCTTTGTACGCGCGTGTGGATGTGACGGACGAAGCGCGACGGGTCATCGACCAGTTGCGGGAAGCACATGGACCACTGATGTTCCATCAAAGCGGTGGTTGCTGCGATGGTTCGTCGCCCATGTGCTTCCAGGACGGCGAATTTCGGGTTGGTGCCAGTGACGTTTTGATCGGAGAAATCCATGATTGTCGCTTCTACATTTCCAGGAGCCAGTTCCAGCATTGGCAGGACACCCACCTGACGATTGATGTCACACCGGGTCGCGGTGCGAGCTTCTCTCTTGAGATACCACTCGGAGTACGCTTCGTAACGAAATCGCGGCTGTTCACGGACGAAGAGAAACAGAGTCTCGTGTCGGTCAGGGAAGCAGTCCAATGAGATTTGGGGGGGGGTAACCCGATTAGGTCTGGGAAAGATTGATCGGCAGCTTCGCTGCCTCGCCTGCGGCGTCTGTCGACCGGCTGCGCCGGTCTCGGAGCGAACTCCCGACCATCTGGTTACTAACCATGCGGTTCGATCAGCACTGCTGCACTTTTCGCCTACTCGAAAGTAAAATTCTCTGGAAGCTGGTCTTCACTAGTACCCTCGGGAACCCACCATAGATCCAAAATTGTATATGTCGGAGCCTTGGTGTTAAAGATCGGGGTCACCTTCATTCCAATCTCGGGTTCACCCATGCACAAATAGCCCATCAGGATTGTGCTGACCCCTTCGAACTCCACGTTAATGAACTTAAGGGGTCTGGGTAATAGGTTAAAAGCGCCGGTTCTCTCCATGATCATAAAAGTGTGTATCCTGGATGTTTCTTTGGCTATGTCGGTCATATCGATAACGGTTGCCTTCACCAGGCAGTCAGGACAGTGAATCCGGAAGGGCTGGAAGATTGATCCGTGTCCTTCTTCGCAATCAGGATTATCACATTGGGTAGCCAGTAATTTGCCCTTGCCCAACGATTCAAAGAATATCGATTCACCGCCGTAGGCGTGCATATGAACAATATCCCTGGGATTGGTCACGCCCATCAGGCTCCCTTCCTCGTTCTTGATCGGTGTGTTTGGTGAGGGGGAGTGGAACTTGCCGGATGGTTTATATCTGTTCTTTACCACCCGCACTGTAGCTCGGTTTTCTGCACTGCTCATTTGAATGTGCCTCCTGAAAGTACGTGATCCGGATGTTGCAGTATGGTGCAGGTCACGTGGGAACCGACTCCTGCGTGGCTGATGGCCAGCCCGCGTTTTGCACCCCGGACCTGGAGGTTCTGCCAATCAGCGGGTTTATTCCTGTTGAAGCGGGCCCACTTCTCTTCTTCACCATGCATCTCGCCCCACCTGTTCCACAAGTGGTGCCCGACCTCGATCAACTGCATGATCCCGGTAGCGCCTACGGCGTGCATGCAGCCGATCAGTCCACCGGAAAGATTGGCCGGAAGCTTACCGGGTTCTCCCGTTCTGGGATTGGTGTGATAACAATCGCCTGATTCCACGTAGGTCCTGCCCTCGCCGTAGGGCCGGATGCCGATGTCCTCGTAGGTTTGTATATCGCTGATGGTGAATGCGTCGTGCAATTCCACCAGGTCAAGGTCCTCGGTGGGATCATGGATGCCCGTCATTCCGTACGCGTAGTAGGCAGCCATCCTGGCCGCCAGGAATCCGGTGAATCCGGGATACCGGTCACCGCCAGGGAATCTCTGCCCGAGATCGGCATACTGCTCCTTGGTTTCACTGGGCAGCAAGGGAATTTCCATGGGTCTTCTGTCAGCAGGTCTGAGCGTATGGCTGGCGGCCGCGATGTCTATCCTGAGCGGATTATCGGTCAGTTCAAAAGCGGTCTTTTCATCCGCGAGAATCGCTGCACTAGAGCCAACAGACATCAAGCAGCAGTCCAGCGCCCGCAGCGGATAGGCTACCACCGGGGAGTCAAGCACATCTTCCACGGTAATTCTCATTGGCGCCTGCGCGTAGGGATTGTGAACGGCGTAACCTTTGTTCTTGACAGCGATCTCGGCCATTGTGCGCCTGAATGAATCTTCCTCCTTGCCAAACACCTGCCAGTACTTCTGCGCCATTACCGCGTAATAACCGGTATAGATGTGACCGAGGGGTGTCTCCCAGTCCTTGTCCGCGGCACAGGAAATATAGTTGTTCCCCTCGTCTGTTGGTACCTCGTCCATCCTTTCCCATCCCAGCGCCAGTACGCAGTCCGAATAGCCGGAGGCCACCGTCTTGTAAGCTTCCCACAGGGTCGACCCCCCCGTGGCGCCCCCGGTCTTGATACCAACATTGCCCAAGGGGTCTAGTCCCAGCCGGTCATGGATAACAGCTTCTCCCAGCAGTTGATCGCCGAAGTGGTCGGCAAAATGACCGTAGTAACAGGAATGAATATATTTTTTAAGCTGGTAGGGTGTGGCGCCAATGAATTCTGCGGCTTCCGTAAATGCGTCTATGCAGAGTTCTTCAGTCCTCTTGTCCGGGAAAGCCCGGTCGAACTTGGACATCCCTCCGGTTACCAGATAGACGGGTCTGGACATCCGTGGAATACGCAATTGCTTGTCACTAAATGTAATCACTAGTGTTTTCCCATAAACGTGGATTTAAGTCTGATTTCTTGTTTTATTCACTACAGAGATTTCTTGATCAATTCACAGCCATTCAACATTCTGTGGATCTCACTGGCTAGATTTGCCTTTATCGTATGTATTGTTCGCCCGCAAATAACTTTCCGTCAATTCTGGGTTGTACGTAAATTGGAGTCAGTCTAGGAAGCGTTGAGTGGAACGTCCGCTTTTCCCGATAGCGGCCGTTCAGACTACGTGGAAATCAAGGAAATGAAGGTCAGCTTTCGGCCAAAAACCGACGTTGCTATCTAGACGCTGGCAGGTCGAATACGTAGATTGAGCCATGCTCGTCATTCAGAAATTGCGCGTCGCCAATCCTTCGCCAGCCGTTTCGAAGCAGATGGTCACCGAGTACAGTTGTACTGATGTAGACGTGCTTGTAGCTGAGGCCCTCCGCAAGAAGTGTGGCCGATTTGAGCAACCTAGAAGCAACACCCCGCCTGCGATACTCGTCTGCCACCAGTAGGCCAACGACGGACGGTGTAAGGCTTGTCGCAGAATCAAGATCTAGCGCAGCAACTCCCAGCAATTGATTGTTCTCTTTAGCCACAAACCCGACCGGAATGGCGTCCTTGTTGCAGCGGGACGCTAGATCTACTTGCGCGTTGCCCGGCCCATCGACCCCGTAGTACGGACTCCATTCACGCTCGTACCAATCAACAAGAGTGGGCAGAATCTCAGTGTTCTCCGCGAGCAGCTCGATTTTCATTTTTTTGGATCTAGACGGGCAGCTTTGGGTCAGTAGCGGACCATTCTGACTATTTTAGTCTAACGTCCGCTTTCGGGGTGGAGCGGACCCTCGATCACTCAGAAACCCACCAAAATCACAGTCCGCTAACGGCCAGAAGCGGCCATTCACGATCTGTTGGTTTAAGACTATGCCTGGCGGGTCCTCCTTAGACCGCACCGGTGGCATTCAACTGTCTCGATACCTCCCCCGCCAAAGCTGAATGATTCTGTGATGACGTGGAAATCGTGGAATCCAAGCCAACATAGAATGCTGCCGAACAACCGATTTGCCATATACCTTCCCTCCGGTCCGCGTGGGATTCCTCTGTATTCTGAGTGGCTTTCTTCCTTAGTTCACTATGCGAGTTCGCCACTTGTGGCTGCCGTTGTTTTCTCTGCGAACAATTCCGTAAAACGCGAATCCGGATACTTGGAAATGGTATCGGCAAAGTTCTGCATTTCGACGTGCTGGTCGTAGAACTGGGGTTCGGGTCTTAGCAGGTGATACTGCCTGAATCGCCAAAACGACGTGGCTACTGCGGCATATACTGCAAAGGTCTTCAAAGTTTCTCGTTCGATTGACTGAAGAGTTGTCTCTTTCTGATAACCACGTATAAACTGTCCCGCTTTTTCGAAAGAGATACCTTTACGATCTCGACATGCACCGACAATCACCATTCCCAGATCAAAACCGCGGTAGTAGTGGCAAGCTTCTTCAAAATCGATGATCGCCATGAGTTGGTCGTCTTGGACAATCACGTTATCGAAGAAGACATCACCATGAATTAACGCCATCGGTAGATGCTGAGGGATACGTTTTTGCAAGTAACTCATCTTCTCGGATAACCAGTCGATGAAAGGATGACCAAGGTTGGAATTTGTCACCTCGGGAAAATGGCTACGGCCATAGGGAAACGATTGAGGCAGGTAAGAAGGCGCGGGAATCTCATGCAACCGAGCCATTTCCTCACCCAGCTGAACGAGTAGGTTCCCAGTTAAGTTGGCCGTAATGTCTCCGTCGACGTAACGCTTCAACATGACAGGTTTTTCATCGTGCAGAACCACAATGGGTTCATTGGGTGGCACAACGACTCGCGAGGTGCGAATTCCTCGGTCGGCCAGATAGACCAGGAGGGTCGCAAGGTTAGTTGCCTGCTGTAACGACTTTTGATCCCAAAGCGTTAGAACATACCTTGCCGAGCTGGTTTCAACGCAATAGCTGGTGTTCTCGCGTCCGCCGTCCATGACGGTGAAAGCTGTAATGTCACCAATTCCGAACCGACGAGCGAGGCCCTCGACCGCGCTCCGGTCCAGCTGAGCATAAAGTGCCACTCTAATACGTACCTAGTCGACCTTTGATGACGATACGAAATCAATAAGGATGACATCTCTGTGCCCGTCACCATCGCGTTTGCCGGAGACAATCGGGGAAACGCCGTGCCATAGCGAACGGTCAAAATAGTACGAGTCGAAGTAAGACTGCTGCTTCCAAACAGCTTGGGGACGTGTCGTCGGCTCCGGCCCGCTGCCATAAAAGTAGTTGATGCCATCACCAATGTTGTGGCGAGCGATCAGATGTTGCGCAGTATAGGTTTCATCGTCGCGATGAATGCCCTCGGGTGTGGGATTTCCCTGCACCCCAGTCGTGGCGGTTATCCGAATCTGATGCACGCCGATTAACCAGTCGTTCTCGATGTGTTTCTTCGAAGTCAGCTGTGCAAAGTCAAACTGTATGAGTTCGCGCAGGAACGCGTTGTTGACGGTGTCGGTGGCCAGTGGAGCAAAGCGTCTGTGCTCGCCGCCGTTGAGAGGGTTGATTTGAATGCTTTGATAGAAGGACGCGCCGGGAATGTGGCTTAACTGACCGGTCGTGGCAGACAGTTGGTACAGCCCGTAGCGCCTAAATCGGTATTTTCCACTATCGGCCATGTAGGGATCTGGCTCGAGATGGTCCCAATCTTGCCTGAATAGCTCACTAGAATCACGCAGAGCTGGTGCAAACGAGAATTCGTGGGAAGGAACTAGTGCGTAATGGCTTCGCTCAATGCTACTACCTATATCGGCGTCAACGGTGATCACTTTCTTTTTTTATCGCCTAGCAACGGGCCAGTAGTATACAGGGGTCGTACTTTATTCGTTGAATCATCGCCCGACTACTAGCGCTGGCCGCCGAGCAGGCGAAATACAAGCCTCCCACCAGTCAACCGCTTTGAAGCCGTAACGATATCGGCGTTACCTAGCACAGGATCAAATCGTCGAAGCCCATTATCTGAATCTTGAGGCAACGAACGTCGACAACGAGTCGATTTCTGCCTGTGGGAATTCGACCACGTGACCGGCAACCTCAAAGCATGTAGCGGCCGGTCCACTCCCCCCGAATCTCACAAATTCCATACAGTCGTGTCTGGGCTACTTTACATGGGAGGGAGTAGACAGTTGAATGGTCGCAGCGTGACATCAATTCGACTGGAGCTACGGTATGAACCCGCTGCCGACCCCAGGCAGTGCTCTGGATTCCATGACCACCAGCGCGTCCTGCGAAGTGCATAGCGAAGAAGGTATCTGCCGGAATAATGCGGTGAACTCGGAGTTATCGTGAAGTTTCTCAACGTCCGCTTTGGGTCATTAGCGGACCTTTTTGGCAAGTTTAGCTGAATGTCCGCTATAGGGCGTATAGCGGTCGTTCAGATGCTGAATTTCGAGCGCCTGATTTCGATAACCTGGGTCGCGATTGTGAACGTCCGCTTTTCCCAATAGCGGACATTAGATCAGGCCAATTTCGGTGAAATCGAAGGACCGCTAACGGCCAATAGCGGACGATGCGGATGTAGGCATCGACTAGCTACCGGCTCAGTGGTTGTTAGTCGCCGTCGCCGGTGCATGATTCGCCATGCCAAACCGAAGGCGGCGGGAGTTCCAAAGG
>Ga0255054_10002246_pt1 | contig 11116 bp, 8 predicted proteins | sample JV7_2_23_MG_FD_188634 | JGI IMG/M metagenome (GOLD analysis project Ga0255054, IMG submission 188634) | Seawater microbial communities from Jervis Inlet, British Columbia, Canada - JV7_2_23 | ecosystem: Environmental > Aquatic > Marine > Inlet | place: Canada: British Columbia | collected... | reverse complement strand
CGGGCGCGGGCACGGACGCGGGTGATGGACGACACAAAGAGGGGGAAGAATCGTAAACGTTTCTGAGGTAGGATGGCAGACCCATGAGCAGCACGAGCACTGGAAACGTGGTCAGCGGGCCCGGCACGATCGCCGACCGGTTGCCGCACGACCCCGAGGCCGAACGCGCGGTCCTCGGAGCGGTGCTGCTCGACCCCGGGGCGATGCTCCACATTATCGAGAAGCTCCGGGTCGACCACTTTTATCTCGAGAGCCACCGCATCGTTTACCAGGCCTGCCTCGATCTGCACGAGAAGGGTGATGCGGCCGATCTCGTGACCGTTCGCAACCATTTGACCGAGCAGGGGCGGCTTGAGCAGGTCGGCGGGGTCTCGTATCTGTCGTCGCTGGTCGATGCACTGCCTGATGTGGCAAATGTCGTTCACTACGCCGAGATCGTCCACGACAAGGCGGTCAAACGGCAGCTGATGGCGGCTGCTCAGAGCATCATCACCACCTGCTCGCTCGATCATGGCGAAGCCCGCGAGGCGGTGGAGTCGGCCCAGAAAGACGTCTATCGAATCGCCGAGGACACCCTTTCCGGCGGGCTGGTGCCGATCCGCGGCCTCACCGACTCGGAGCTCGCCAACATCGAGGCGGCGCGCGAGACCCGGTCGACGCTGACCGGCCTCGATACCGGCTTTGTCCGCATCAATGAGCTCACCTCAGGCCTCCAGCGCAAAGACCTGGTGATTCTCGCCGCGCGGCCGTCGATGGGAAAGACCTCGCTCGGAGCCAACATCTGCGCCCACGCCGCCCTGCGCGGTGGCAAGAACGTCGCCATCTTCTCGCTCGAGATGGCCGCCGAACAGCTCGTCCGGCGCCTCCTGTCGTCCGAGGCGCGGGTTGATCAGAAGCGGATCGCGGGCGGCTACCTCGCCAAGTCCGACTGGCCCAAGCTCGAGATGACCGCGCAATCGCTGCGTGACGTCAATTTGTGGATCGACGACACCCCCGGCATCACCGCCCTCGAGCTGTCGGCCAAGGCGCGGCGCCTCAAACAGGAGCGCGGCCTCGATCTGGTGATGGTGGACTACATGCAGCTGATGTCGGGCGGCGCCCGCTTTAACAGCCGCAACGAGGAGGTCTCGGCCATCTCCCGCAACCTCAAGGCGGTCGCCAAGGAGCTCGACGTCCCGATGCTGGTCCTGTCGCAGCTCTCGCGCCAGCCCGAACGGCGGGGCGGCGACCACCGGCCGCAGCTCTCGGACCTTCGCGAAAGTGGATCCATAGAACAGGATGCGGACGTTGTGATGTTCATCATCCGACCTTCGGTCTACGACCGCGAGGTCGAGGACCCGCGGCGCGCCGAGCTCATCATCGCCAAACAGCGCAACGGCCCGATTGGTGAGATCGACCTCATCTTCCAGCACGAGTTCACGCGCTTCGAGAACGCAGACTTCAGCCACGAGGACGGCGACGCCCCGTGGTAGAGGCAGCTGCCCACCCGGCGGGCATCGTCGGCTGGCTCGATCATTTCGGGAGCCTCATCGTCCGAGCGCTCGACGACCTCGGACGCTTCTTCTACATCATGGCATCGGGCGTGATGTGGACGTTCCGTCGACCCTTCGACGGCAACGAGCTGATGCGGCAGATGGTTCGGGTGGGGTGGGATTCGATCCCTTTGGTCTTCCTGACCTGCCTCTTCACCGGTATGGTGCTCGCGCTCCAGACCTATCGCGGCTTCGAACGATTCCATGCCGAAGGCTTTGTCGGTTCGGTGGTGGCGCTGTCACTCACTCGAGAACTGGCGCCGGTCCTGACCGGATTGATGGTGGCGGGAAGGGTTGGATCGGCGATGGCCGCCGAGCTCGGCACGATGCGCGTCACCGAGCAGATCGACGCCCTCTACGCCATGGCCACCGAGCCGATCCACTACCTGGTGGTGCCTCGGGTCAATGCCTCGATATTGATGCTGCCGATACTGACCCTGGTCGGCGATGCGGTCGGCATCATCGGCGGCTGGCTGGTCTCGGTCGGCCTCTTCGGCGCCAACAGCTACCTCTACATGGAACGCACATTCCAGTTTCTGGAGGTCAACGACATCACCTCGGGGCTCATCAAGGCGGCCTTTTTCGGGCTCATCCTTTCGGTCACCGGCTGCGCCAAGGGTTTCTACACCTCGGGCGGCGCCGAGGGAGTCGGAAGGTCCACCACCTCGGCGGTGGTCACCGCCTGTCTCTACATTCTCCTCTCCGACTTCTTCCTGACGAAAATCCTCTTCTGATGTATAGCCCGCATATCTCACCGACTTCCTGCTGCGGCCACCGATGCACCGCACCCAGCGGCGTTTTCTCGCCTCGGGGTGCTCGACGTACTTCGAGTACGCGCTCCGCGCCCCTCAGGTCGAAAACCCCACTGGGCAAGGCGCCTCGGCGCCCTCGCGACGAAAGCCGGTAAGATATGCAGGCTAACTCGGCCACCTCCGCAGCACGCAATCCGGCCAATCCGATGATCAGCGTCATCGGCCTCTACAAGTCCTTCGGTGAAAACGAGGTCCTCAGGGGCATTGACCTCGAGATCGGACGTGGCGAGTCGCTGATGTTGGTCGGCGGTTCCGGCGCCGGAAAGTCGGTCTTCATCAAGCACCTCATCGGTCTCCTCCAACCCGACGACGGCAACGTGGTGGTCGACGGCGTCGATCTCACCCGCGCCTCGCCGGAGGCCGTGCTCGAGCTGCGCAAGAGATTCGGGATGACCTTCCAAGAAGGCGCCCTCTTCGACTCGATGACCGTGGGAGACAACATCGCCTTTCCGATCCGCCGCCACACCGAAAAGTCCGAGAAGGAAGTCGAGCGGCGGGTCCGCGAATGTCTCGAGCTTGTGCGGCTGCCCGGCATCGAGGACAAAATGCCGTCGGAGCTTTCGGGCGGGATGCGGCGAAGGGTGGGGTTTGCCCGCGCCATCGCCCTCGAGCCCGAAATCCTGCTCTTCGACGAACCCACGACCGGTCTCGATCCGATCAACACCGCCGCCATCGGCACCGTCATCAACCAACTTCGAACCGAGCTTGAAGTCACCGCGGTGACCATCACCCATGACATGGGGCTCGCTACCAGAATCGCCGACCGGGTCGCCATCCTGCGCCGCGGGCAGATCCTTCTGATCGACACTCCGGATCGCTTCCTGGAATCGGACCACTGGTTCGTTCGTGCCTTTCTCAACGGTGAGGTTCCCGAGGAGGACCACCCATGACCCCTGCAGCACGCATCGGCCTGTTCATGATCGCCGGAATGATCATTCTCGGCGTCTTCATCATCAAAATCGAGGACATCCCGGTCGGCGAGCGCGGCGATCGCCTCGAGGTGACAGCCCGGTTCCAGTCGGTGGCCGGGCTCGACCGCAAGGCGGCGGTGCGGATCGCCGGTGTTCGAGTCGGCAAGGTGGAGGCGGTCAGCCTCGATGGCTCCGAGGCCCTGCTCTATCTTTCGCTCAACCCCCAGGTACGGCTCCATGAGGGCGCCTGGGCGCAGATCACCAGCCTCGGAATGCTCGGCGACAAATACATCGAGATCCTGCCCGGTGATCCGACCGCGCCATTGCTCCCTTCCGGAGCCGAGCTCGGAGGCACGACCACGCCTTCCTTCGATGACGTCATGCGGGTAGCGACCGAGATCGGAGAGGATGTCAAAGAGGTCACTGAAGCGCTGCGAGGTTCCATCGGCGGTCCGCAAGGCGAGGTTGCGATCGAGGAGATCGTCGCCAACATTCGCGACCTCACGGCATCACTCAAGGTGCTGATCGCGGAGAACCAGGCCAACGTCAACCAGACGACCGAGAATTTCAAGGACTTCTCGGCCACCCTGCGCGACGAGATGCCGAAGATCACCGACAAATTGAACACCCTCGCCGACCAGCTCAACGGCGTCGTCGGGGAGAATCGGGACGACCTCCAGGCCTCGATGGGCAACATCCGCGAGCTCACCGACCGGCTTCAGGTTTCGGCAGAGAACCTGAACCAGATCACCGGCAAGATCTCCTCCGGCGAGGGATCGATCGGTAAGCTGGTCAACGACGAGACCACCGTCGACAACCTCAACGAGACCCTCGATTCCATCGAAGGTGGGATCGACACTCTCAACGAGACGATGGGCCGATACCGCCGGTACCAGCTCGAGGTGGCGCTTCGCGGCGAAGCGCTGGCGTCGACCGACCAGAGCCGCATGGCCTTCGGCTTCGACCTTTGGACGACCAAAAACCGCTTCTTCCGCATCGAAGGGGTGGACATGCCGTACGGTCGGGTCCGCACGGACGCCCAGTACGTCACCACCACCTACCCCGACGGGACCCAAGATTCGTATCTCGAGGAGAGGATCAAGACGTCCGATAAGATCGGCATCAACGCCCAGGTCGGGTACCGGATCTTGCCGGACACCATCGTGCGGGCCGGGCTCATAGAATCGGCCGGCGGTATCGGCGTTGACCACAGCATCAAGCTCGGCAAAAGGCCGCTGAGACTGATTTTCGAGGCCTATGATTTCGGCCGCGAGTTCGATGAGGGCGTTCACCTGAAGTTCGAAGGCAGGTACTTCATCAGCCCGCACATTTTCGTGACCGCGGGTTGGGACGATCCCCTGGTTTCGGACAAGTCCTCGGTCCTCTTCGGCGGTGGCATCACCTGGAACGACGACGACGTCAAGTACAGCCTCGGACTTGCCGGCAGCGCGCTCAACTGACGGCTGCCGATGGTCGAGACAATCTTTTTCTGTACCTCCTGCGGCCACGAGTCGGGCAAATGGCTCGGCCAGTGCCCGGGCTGCGGCGAGTGGAATAGCTATGCCGAACAACCGTCCGCCCCGCGCAAGAAGAAGGGCGGCTCAGCACCGCGCCGTGGCGCCCAGGCGGTGCCGGTGACCGAAGCCGCGGCGACACCCTCGACCCGACTCACGACCGGTCTCGAGGGCCTCGACCGGGTTCTCGGAGGAGGACTCGTGCCTGGCTCGCTGGTGCTGCTCGCCGGTGAGCCCGGGATCGGCAAGTCCACCCTGCTCCTGCAGGTGGCGGCGGAACTCGCCCGGGACCACGGCCCCGTGGTCTACGTGACCGGCGAGGAATCCGCGGAGCAGGTAGCCCTGCGCGCGCGGCGGATTGACGGTCTCCACCAGGGACTGCTGCTGCTGCCGGAAACCTCGTGCGACGCGGTGCTCAGCCAGATCGAGGCTCTCGAGCCGCGGCTGGTGGTGGTGGATTCGGTCCAGACCGCCGTCCTCGATGACGTCGATGCTGTTGCCGGTTCGGTGAGCCAGGTGCGCCAGGTGGCGTCCCGATTCCAGCACTTTGCCAAGACTCGTGGCGTCCCGGTTGTGCTGGTCGGCCACGTCACCAAGGAAGGCTCGATTGCCGGGCCAAAGCTGCTCGAACACCTGGTGGACGTCGTGATGGCGCTCGAGGGAGAGCCGGGCCACGACCTCCGCGCCCTCCGTGCCGGCAAGAACCGTTACGGCACGATTGCCGAGCTCGCCCTCTACTCGATGACCGGCCGCGGTCTCGAACCGGTGCAGAACGCCTCGGCCTGGTTGCTCGAAGACCGCCGCAGCGGCGCAGCCGGATCGGCGGTGGCGGTGGCTCTCGAGGGCACCGTGCCGCTGCTGGTCGAGGTGCAGGCCCTGGCCGCGCCCTCGGTGCTCGGTACGCCGCGGCGGGTGGCGCACGGCCTTGATTCGTCCCGCCTCGCACTCCTGTTGGCGGTGCTCGAACGCCATGCCGGCGTCTCGTTTGCCGACCGCGACGTCTTCGTCAACCTGGTCGGCGGCTTATCGCTGCGGGAGCCCGCCCTCGATCTGGCGGTGGCGGCAGCGTTGGTGTCCTCTGCAGCCGACCTTCCGCTGGCGTCTGAGCTCGCGATCTTTGGCGAGATCGGTTTGCTCGGCGAGGTGCGGGCGGTGAGCAGGGCGGCGGAACGCGTCCGTGAGGCCTCCGCGCTCGGCTTCGGTCGGGTCGCCCTGCCGGCGCGCGATGCCAACGGCAAGCTCGAGCTCCCCACCACCGCGATCGATACCGTCGCAGATTTGCCCCGTCTGCTCGAGGCGGGCGAATAACCACAGAGTCACAGAGAACACAGAGCCCACCCATCCACCCCCGTCGCAAACACGAAGGCACAAAGACACAAAGAAATCACGAAGCCGCCCATCCGCCCAGAAGAGAGGTAGAACCGACGTGCCACAGGCACGTCGGCCGGTGAGAAGACCGGCGGCGACGGATGCTTGCATCCGGAGTCGTCGGGCTTCTCACCGGCGACAGGCGATCCTTGATCGCCTGTCGTTCTGCCGAAAAGAAACGGAAGTGCCCTACCCACTCAGTCACCGCCTCTTTGCGTCTTTGCGTCTTCGCGCCTTTGCGTTATTGGGTGGGTGGGGGGATCTGCGCTCATCTGCGTTATCTACGGTTTCTCCGGGCATGCGGATCTGTGTTCATCTGTGTGATCTGTGGGCAGTTCGGGTGGGCGGGGAAACTTCGTGTTTGCGACGGCTTCAGAGAGGCACCTCTGTGTTTTCTCTGTGTCTCTGTGCCTCTGCGGTTTTTCGTTACTTCAATCGGCGTTCGAGATCGACCAGGGTTTTCGGCCAGTCAGCCTTGGCTCGACTCCAGGTATACCTGCGGGAAGGTGGCATAGAACGCCATCGCGGGTTCGAGCTGGGCGAGCGGTATCTGGTCGTTGACCGTGTGCGAATGAAGCTCGTCGGCGGGGCCGAAACCGACCGTCGGGATGCCGTAGATGCCCGCCGTGGCGCACCCGTTGGACGAGAAGGCCGAGCGGTGGATGCGCGGCGTACGTCCCAGCACCTGTTCCGCAGTTGTCATTGCCGCACGCACGGCCGCGCCGTCTTCTGCGGTCTCCCAGGCAGGAAAGACCTTGTCGGTCGGGTAGGTGAAACCACGCCACGAAGGCAGGCCATAGTGCAGCAGACGCACCTCGGCTCCCTCGGTAGCAGCCTCGGCAACGTCACGCATCTGCGCCAGCGCGTCGTCGGCTGTCTCACCGATGGTCAGACGACGGTCGATGTGCACCACGCAACCATCCGGAATCGCGGTCAGCGAGGGCGACTGCGAGGTGATACCGGTGACCGCCAAAGACCCGCAGCCGAGCATGGGGTGATCGACCTCGAGCTTCCGGTGGAGGCGGTTCAGTCCTTCAATCACCGGCATCATGGCGGAAATCGCGTTCTCCCCCCGATCCGGTTGCGAACCGTGGGCCGAAACTCCGGAGGTCGCAATCTCGACCTCCATGCGACCGCGCTGGCCGTAACACACACCGAGGTGCGAGGGCATGGCGATGACGACCACCTCGGGCCTCAGAGGCGTCTCGTTGAGGAGATACTGCCAGGCAAGACCGACACAGTCTTCGCCGTTGACGGTCGCCGCCACCCACACCGTCACGTCGTCGGGCAATCCGACCTGGTCGGCAAGCGCAGCGCCGTGGACCACCGCAGCCAGACCGCCCTTTTGATCCGATGCGCCGCGTCCGAAGAGAGTGCCTCCGGTGACGATGCCTCGAAACGGATCGTAGCGCCAATGGGTCGGGTTGGAGATGCCGACGGTATCGATGTGGGCGTCGTAGGCGAGAATCCGGGGGCCCGAGCCGACGCGTCCAAGGACGTTTCCCATCTCGTCAAGGTGTACATCGCGATAGCCGAGCAGCTCCATCTCGCGCAATACCCGCTCGCAAGCGAGACGCTCGCCGCGACTCGGTGACGGCACGGTCACGAGGTCGTGGAGAAATTCGATGCAACGAGGCGCCGATTGCTCTGCGAGCTTAATCACGGCCTCGAATTCGCGTTTTTCAGTTCGGTTGTGTTCCATATGTCTTCAATCACCTGACCGGCTGAGAATTTTTTCACAAAGTCAGCCATTGGGCAAGGAGTAATTGAATATTTGCTCGATCGAACTGAGACGACGTGACGACGGGCTGGCCTCGACAGCCCAGTCGAAACGTCGTCCTGAGCGAGGGACGGTGCGTAGCGCCGGAGCGAGTCGAAGGATCCATTCGACTTGCCCTACGGCCTCGCTCAGGACGAGCCTGGGTGGGCGGGAAGCATCGGAACGGCTTGGAGTCAGCCTCGTGGTCCAAAAATCGCGGTGCCGACACGGACCATGGTCGCGCCCTCGGCGATGGCGATTTCGAAGTCGTGGCTCATACCCATCGAAAGCTCGGGAAGCGGGCGGCCCATTTCGTCTTGGAGCCGATCACGCAGCTCACGGAGCTTTCGGAACCATGGCCGCGAGGCCTCCGGGTCCTCCACCCAGGGCGGAATCGCCATCAAACCGCGCACTGACAACCGATCGCAGCCGAGGGCGTGTTCGAGGAGCTCGCTCGCGTCCTCGGGAAACGCCCCCGCTTTCTGCGGTTCTTCGGCCACGTTTATCTCGAGCAACACGTCCAGTTTCCGTTCAGGCCAGTGCTCTGTGAGCAGGTACTGGAGGCGGTCTGCTATCTCGAATCGATCAACGGTGTGGACAATGTCAAAGACATCGAGGGCGGACCGGGCTTTGTTGCGTTGCAGCGGTCCGATGAGATGCCACCGCGCCTCGGAGACTCCGGGCTTCTTGGCCACCGCCTCCTGCACGCGGTTCTCGCCGAGATCGGTAGCCCCCGCCGTGACGGCCTCGTTCACCACCTCGGCTGGAAAGGTCTTGCCAACGGATATCAAGGTGATCGTTGCCGGATCCCGTCCACAATTGCTGGCGGCGGCATCGACGCGGTGCCGGACCGCGGCCAGCCTATCCGACAACCCTGATGTCATTGCTCGGCGGCGCGATTGTCGTCCGTCAGCGTCTCCTCGATATAGAGGATGCGGTGGCAGTGCTCGCAGTCGATGATCTCTTCGCATCGCCGCACCCGCTGCTGGAGATGGGGCCGCAGCGCAAAGTGGCACAGCGAGCACGACCCGTCGACAACCCTGGACACCGATGTGCCCTGCTTGCTCTCGAGCAGCCGCAGAAACAGGGCGCGGTTCTTTGGCTGGATCTCTTTCTCGACCTTCTTGGCCTCTTTTGACAGCTTATGCACCCGCTTCAGGAGCTTTGCCTTTTTCTTCTCCCACGAGGTGACAACGTCGGTCTGCGCCGTCTCCTCTTCCGGACGTGCATCGCGCCGCTCTTCGATCTCCGTGGCGAGCTGGGCGATCGCCTCCTCGAGTTCCTTCCGTCGTGCGGAGGCCTCCTCGATGGCCTTGGTGGCGTAGTCGATCTCCGATATCACGGCTGTGAACTCACGCTCGTTGGTGACCGAGCCCTTCTGCTTTTGAAAGTGCTCGAGCTCGAGCTCCGACTCCGCCTCCTTCTTGCGCACTTCCTTGATCTCGTCCTCGTGCGCCTTCTGCTGCCGTTCCATCTCTTCAAGCTCTTCCAGGCGCAGACGATTCGCCTCCTCCAGACTGCGGATCTCCGACGGCGGAGTGTTGTGTTCTGCGATAGCCTCCGAAATGGAGTCGTAAACCTTCTGGAGTTGGACCAGGTGGACGAGATCGTGATATGCGTTGCTCACCATTGCCCCTCGCTGCGTATTCAATACAACCCTTTTCTCGGCGGGCCGACAATGGGCCCACCAGGATTCGAACCTGGGACCGACCGGTTATGAGCCGGCGGCTCTGACCGCTGAGCTATGGGCCCCGGCGTATGGTACCGCGATGCGGGGCGTACAGCAAGAAATGAGGAGTTGGGAATTGGGAATTAGGAATTACGGCCCACTCCCCGGAAACGGCGAGATGGGCGTGTTCCTCGGAGGTGCCTGGCATCCCGACATGATGTTGTCCTCAAACCGCCGGCGGCAGCGGAGTGAGCTCAGGCCTCATCCGAAGGAGGAGGCCATGAGCCACGCGCTGGCGACGGTGCTTCACCACGGCCGCAAGGCCGCGAGTAACATCATGGCGGCGTGCCTGGCAAACCGCCGGCGGCAGCGATGTGTGGCCGAGGCAGGGGATCGCCTGCCATCGGCCACTCGCTGGCGACGGTGCTTCACCGTGGCCGCAGGCCGCGAGTAGCCTCTCGGGAAGCGCGTTGAGAAACGGGCAGCCCTGAAGTCGGAGGCGCCTCACCGGCCCGCCTCCTGCACCCTGCACCCTGAAATCGGGCAGATCAGCCTAGCTTGGGCCGTCAGAGAACGGCTTCAACAAATGAGATCGAGTCGGGTGCCGCAGTTTGCGCAGCGCCTTGTACTCGATCTGGCGGATGCGCTCGCGGGTGACGTTGAAGGTCCGGCCCACCTCCTCGAGGGTGTGCTCGGTACCATCGCCGATCCCGAAGCGCAGCTTCAAGACCTGCTCCTCGCGCGGGGTCAGGGACTTGAGCACGTTCTCGGTGTGATCCTTGAGGGTCCGCATGATCACCGCTTCGATCGGCGATACCGAGTTGGTGTCCTCGATGAAATCTCCGAGGTGGGAGTCCTCCTCCTCTCCGATCGGAGTCTCGAGAGAAATCGGCTCCTGCGAGATCTTGTGGATCTTGCGGATCTTCGAGACCGGCATCTCCATGCGGGTGGCGATTTCCTCCACCGAAGGCTCGCGGCCCAACTCCTGCACCAACATACGGGTGGTGCGGGTCAGCTTGTTGATGGTTTCGATCATGTGAACCGGGATCCGAATTGTACGGGCCTGGTCCGCGATCGCCCGGGTAATCGCCTGCCGGATCCACCATGTGGCATAGGTGGAGAACTTGTAGCCGCGCCGGTACTCGAACTTGTCCACCGCCTTCATGAGGCCGATATTGCCCTCCTGGATGAGATCCAGGAACTGCAGACCGCGGTTGGTGTACTTCTTGGCAATCGAGACAACCAGCCGCAGGTTGGCGACGATCAGCTCCTGCTTGGCGCCGTCGGTCTCGGCCTCGCCACGCCGCACCTCGGTCAGAAGGACCTTGAGGCGCTCAAAGGGAATCTGGAAGCGTTCTTCGAGACGCTCCAGCTCTTCCTCGTAGCGTTCGATGCGAGAGGAGTAGAACTGGCGGCGCTCCACGCTGCGCTCCTGCTGGAGCTTTTTCCTGTCCCGATTGATGGTCTGGATCGGGATCGCGAACTGGCGCTCGACCTCGCCAAAGAAGGTCAGGAGGCGGTTACGGGTGGTGGTCGTGAAATCCGCGCGCC
>Ga0255054_10002245_pt1 | contig 11116 bp, 14 predicted proteins | sample JV7_2_23_MG_FD_188634 | JGI IMG/M metagenome (GOLD analysis project Ga0255054, IMG submission 188634) | Seawater microbial communities from Jervis Inlet, British Columbia, Canada - JV7_2_23 | ecosystem: Environmental > Aquatic > Marine > Inlet | place: Canada: British Columbia | collected... | reverse complement strand
GGCGCCTCGCTCGGGATCGCGTTTTTCGACCGCGATAGCGGGAACAACGCGTGCGCTGTTGGCGAATATGGTGCAGGGCGTTACCGACGGATTTGAACGCAAGCTCCAACTCGTCGGAGTTGGCTATCGTGCAAATGCTCAGGGCAGCACGCTGAATCTGACGCTCGGCTTTTCACATCCCGTCACTTATGACGTACCGGAAGGCGTAAGTGTGGAGACGCCGAGCCAGACTGAGGTCGTCATCAAGGGAACAGACAAGCAGAAGGTCGGCCAGGTTGCGGCTGAGATTCGTGGCTTCCGCCCGCCCGAACCTTACAAAGGCAAGGGTGTTCGCTACGCCGATGAGCGCGTGTCGATCAAGGAAGCGAAGAAGAAATAGTTTAGCGAGAACATTATGAAGCTCGATAAGAAACAAAATCGCTTGCGTCGTGCCCGTAAGGCCCGCGCAAAGATCTCGGAACTCGAAGTGAATCGCCTGAGCGTTCACCGTACGCCGCGTCATATTTATGCGCAGGTCATCGGTCCGGACGGCGGTACGGTTCTCGCGTCGGCGTCAACGCTCGAGTTGGAAGTTCGTAAGGGCGTCAAGAGCAGCGGCAACGTTGAAGCGGCCACAATTGTTGGCGCGCGAATTGCTGAAAAGGCTAAAGCTGTCGGTATCGACACGGTCGCGTTCGATCGTTCGGGTTTTCGTTATCACGGACGCGTCAAGGCTTTGGCCGACGCTGCTCGTGAAGCTGGATTGAAGTTTTAAGGACCAATAATGGCAAGAAACGAACAAGCACAGGCAGGCGACGATCTCATCGAGAAACTCGTTACGGTCAATCGTGTTGCGAAAGTTGTTAAGGGCGGTCGTCAGTTTGGCTTTACGGCACTGACGGTTGTTGGTGACGGACAGGGCCAGGTTGGTTTTGGATACGGCAAGGCGCGTGAGGTGCCGATTGCTATTCAGAAAGCGATGCAAAGTGCCCGCAAGAATATGATTACGATCAACCTGAACAACGACACGCTGCAGTACGCAAAGAAAGGTCGCCACGGCGCCACGAATGTCTACATGCAACCGGCATCGGAAGGTACCGGCGTCATTGCAGGCGGTGCGATGCGTGCCGTATTCGAATGTGCCGGCGTTCGCAATGTACTGGCCAAGAGCTATGGCTCACGTAATCCGATCAACGTCGTGCGCGCGACGATAAGAGCGCTGTCGGAGATTCATTCCCCGCAGGCTATCGCTGCGAAACGTGGCAAGAAAGTAAAAGAGATCGTGGCCTAAAGCCCGGTCGTAACCAGGAATTATCAGAGACTCAGATCATGGCGAAGGCAAAAGAGCTAAAAGTCACGCTAATCAAGAGCAAGCACGGCCGGCTCAGGAAGCATAAGGCCTGTGTTGCTGGACTCGGTTTACGCAGAATGCATCAGACCGTGACAGTTGTTGATACGCCTGAGAATCGCGGAATGATTAATCGCATCTCCTATCTGGTCTCTGTGGAGGAAGTTTGACATGCGTCTGAATGAATTGTCGCCCGGTAAGGGTGCGAATAAAGTCGGCAAGCGTCGCGGGCGAGGTCATGCAGCAGGCCAGGGCAAGACCAGTGGTCGTGGCCAGAAAGGCCAGCACGCGCGCTCGGGCGGTTACCACAAAGTGGGCTTCGAGGGCGGCCAAATGCCGTTGCAGCGTCGCCTGCCGAAAGTCGGGTTCAATTCGCGCATGGCGCGTCTGACGGCGGAGCTGCGACTGCACGAGCTGACGATCCCCGCTGCTGACGAGATCACTATCGACGTATTGAAAGCAGCCAATTTGGTGCCGGCCTTTGTGACCAAGGTCAAAGTCATCAAGTCAGGCGAAATTGACAAGGCAGTGAAGCTTAAAGGCATCGCTGTAACAAAAGGTGCGCGTGAAGCCATCGAAAAAGCTGGCGGAAGCATCCAGGACTAAAGAACGTGGCCAAGAAACTCCAACAAAATCCGGCAGATGTCGCGAAAGCGGCGAGCAAACTGGGCGAACTCAAAGTTCGGCTCCTGTTTCTCATCGGCGCGTTAGTCGTGTTTCGTACCGGTACCTTTATCCCGGTACCCGGCGTGGACCCGGTGGCGCTGGCCGCATTTTTTGAGCAACAGGCGGGTGGCCTGCTTGGAATGGTTAACCTGTTCTCGGGCGGCGCATTATCACGCTTCGGCATATTTGCGATGGGCATCATGCCGTACATCTCTTCGTCGATCATCATGCAGATGGCAAGCCATATCTTGCCAAGCCTGCAGCAGCTCAGGAAGGAAGGTGAGCAGGGTCGTCGACAGATCGTGAAGTACACGCGCTATGGCACGGTCGGACTTGCGAGTTTCCAGTCGGTTGCGGCGGCATCGTGGCTGCAAGGTCAGGCTGGTCTGGTCGTGAATCCAGGCCCGGCGTTCTTGATCACCGCCTGCATTACGCTTGTGACGGGAACGATTTTCCTGATGTGGCTTGGTGAGCAGATCACGGAGCGCGGCATCGGCAACGGCATCTCGATGATCATCCTCGGTGGTATCGTCGCAGGCTTGCCTGCAGCGATCGCAGGAACGGCGGCGCTGGTTCGTAACGGCGAAATGTCGCCGGTCACTGCAATCCTGATGCTGGTCGGCGCGGTAGCGGCGATCGTTTTCGTCGTTTTCATGGAACGGGCACAACGCCGCATTACGGTGAACTACGCAAGGCGCCAACAAGGGCGCAAGATGTATCAGGCGCAAAGCACGCATCTGCCGTTCAAGATCAACATGTCTGGCGTTATCCCGCCGATTTTTGCCTCGAGCATTTTGATGTTTCCGGCCACGATCGCGCAATTTTTCGGCCAGGCGGCCGAGCCGAATGCGGTGCAACGCGCACTGCAGACCATTGGCGCAAACCTCGGTCCGGGTCAGCCCATTTACGTGCTGCTCTACGCGGCAATGATCATCTTCTTTTGCTTCTTCTATACCGCCTTGATGTTCAATTCGAAGGATACGGCGGATAACCTGAAGCGCTCGGGCGCTTTCGTACCTGGAATACGACCAGGCGCGCATACGGCCGAATACATTGACAAGGTACTGACGCGACTGACGTTTTGGGGAGCCATATATATCGCGGGAGTTTGTTTACTTCCGGAGATGGTCAGAATGTTTTATCCGAGCATGCCGTTCAGTTTCGGCGGCACGTCATTACTCATTCTCGTCGTCGTAACGATGGACTTCATGTCGCAGATGCAAGCGCATGCGATGAGTCATCAGTACGAAGGCATGATGCAGAAAGCCAATTTGCGAAACTACGGCAGAGGCGGACAAGTACGCTGATTTAGTCAGCGGACAGGAGTGATCTCATGAAAGTAAGAGCATCAGTAAAGAAAATCTGCAGAAACTGCAAAATCATTCGTCGCAAAGGGGTTGTGCGGGTGATCTGCACCGACGCGCGGCATAAGCAACGCCAAGGTTAATCGAAGAGGGCGCCGGAAAAGCGGCAAAGCCCTAATAGAGGAAATAGAGTGGCACGTATAGCAGGCATAAACATACCGCTGAACAAGCACATCGTGATTGCACTGACGTCGATTTACGGTATCGGCACCACGCGCGCGCAACAGTGTTGCGCTGCGGCGGCGGTCGATCCGGCAACTCAAGTCAAAGATCTCGCTGAGCCTGAAGTTGCGAAACTCCGCACCGCGGTCGCGAACTTTGAGGTTGAGGGTGATCTTCGCCGCGATATCTCGATGAATATCAAGCGATTGATGGACCTCGGTTGTTACCGCGGTATTCGTCATAGACGCGGTTTGCCGCTGCGTGGTCAGCGCACACGTACTAATGCACGGACGCGGAAAGGTCCGCGTAGGCCAATTAAGCGGTAGTCACGTAAGTCGACACAACCAGTAGAAACTGAACACTTAAAGAGCATTTTTTAACATGGCAGAGCCAAAGAAAAAGAAGGTCAAAAAGCATGTGGTCGATGCGATCGCCCACATCCATGCGTCCTTTAACAACACGATTATCACAATAACCGACCGCCAGGGTAATGCTCTGTCGTGGGCGACTGCAGGTGGCTGTGGCTTTCGCGGTTCACGTAAGTCAACGCCGTTCGCGGCCCAGGTCGCGTCCGAGAAGGCTGGCCGCACAGCTCTGGACTTCGGCGTCAAGAATCTTGACGTACGTGTTCGTGGGCCAGGTCCGGGACGCGAGTCCGCAGTGCGCGCTCTGAATGCCCTGGGTTTTCGTATTCAAAACATTGAGGACGTAACACCGATTCCTCACAACGGCTGTCGCCCGCCTAAGAAGCGGCGGGTATAGAGGCTTTAAGTAATGGCAAGATATTTAGGACCAAAGTGCAAACTGTCCCGCCGCGAAGGCACAGATTTGTTTCTCAAGAGTGGCGTCAGGCCGCTCGAGTCGAAGTGCAAGTTCGAGGTGCCGCCTGGTGGTGCTCCTCAACGGCGCCCGCGTTTGTCGGACTACGGCACGCAGCTTCGTGAGAAGCAAAAGTTGCGCCGCATGTACGGAGTATTGGAACGCCAGTTCCGCAACTACTACAAGCGTGCCGCGCAACTAAAAGGCTCGACTGGTGAGAACCTGTTGCGTCTCCTCGAAGGGCGTCTGGACAATGTCGTCTATCGCATGGGTTTTGCTTCGACGCGCGCAGAAGCGCGTCAGCTTGTAAGCCACAAGAGCATCGAATTGAACGGCAAGCTCGTGAACATACCGTCTGCCCAGGTAAGTGCAGGCGATGCAATTGGCATTCGTGAAAAAGCCCGCAAGCAGCTTCGTATTCAAAGTGCGATGGAAATTGCTGGTCAAGTTGGCCTGCCCGATTGGGTTGAGGTTGACGCCAAGAAGATGTCGGGTGTTATCAAGTCGTTGCCGGACCGGGTAGATATTCTCCCCGATATCAACGAAAACCTCGTCGTCGAGTTGTACTCCAAGTAGTCAGGAAGGAATATTCCCATGCAGGAATCTGTACATGAATTTCTGAAGCCGCGCGTAGTTAAAGTAACGCCGGTTAACGATCTATTGGCCAAGGTGGTCATAGAACCTTTTGAACGTGGCTTCGGTCACACATTGGGCAATGCGCTGCGTCGTATTTTGCTTTCGTCAATGCCGGGTGCCGCAATCACCGAGGCAGAAATCGAAGGCGTGTTGCATGAATACACGAGTATCGACGGCGTGCAGGAAGACGTTGTCGAAATTCTTCTGAATCTCAAGCAGGTTTCGGTTCGTATGCACACACGCGATACGGCTGAGCTTCGAATTTCGAAGAAAGGCCCGGGTCCGGTTACCGGTGCAGATATCCAGTTGGATCACGACGTCGAGATTATGAATCCCGAACTCGTTATCGCCAATCTGACAAAGGTAGGTGAGCTGAACATGTTGCTGAAGGTCGAGCGGGGTCGTGGTTATCGTCCGGCTACGCAGCGTCCTGTGTTCGAGGAGCAGTCAGGACCGATTGGCCGATTGCAGCTCGATGCATCATTCAGCCCGGTACACCGTGTGACGTACAATGTCGAGGCGGCCCGTGTCGAGCAACGCACAGACCTCGACAAACTGATCATCGATATTGAGACGAACGGCACGATCGATCCCGAAGAAGCTATCCGTCGCGCGGGCAGTATCCTCAAGGATCAGCTCTCGGTCTTCGTCGACCTTCAGGGCCAGGAAGATGGCTTTCCGGATCAAGCGGAACATCAGGTCGATCCGATTCTGCTGCGTCCGGTCGACGAGCTCGAGCTCACGGTTCGTTCTGCAAATTGCCTCAAGGCAGAGAACATCATGTACATCGGTGATCTCGTACAGCGCACCGAGGTTGAGCTGCTTAGAACGCCGAATCTTGGCAAGAAGTCGCTGACCGAGATCAAGGAAGTCCTCGAAGGGCATGGCCTTGGTTTGGGCATGCGCCTCGAGAACTGGCCACCGGCGAGTCTGCGTCCCGAGCATGAGCTCGGTTTGCCAGCGTAAGAACACATTAGGACAGACAAATGCGTCATAGAAAATCCGGTCGTCGACTAGGTCGTAACAGCTCTCATCGCAAAGCCATGTTCCGCAACATGGCGACATCGATGTTGCTGCACGAAACGATCAAGACGACGTTACCCAAAGCCAAAGAGCTTCGCCGCGTCGTCGAGCCGCTGATCACTCTTGGGAAAGAGGACAGTGTGGCGAACCGTCGCCTGGCGTTTGATCGCCTGCGTGACAAGGAAGCCGTCGGCAAGCTTTTCTCAGAGATCGGACCACGATTCAAGGAGCGGCCGGGCGGTTACCTGCGCATCCTGAAGACCGGATCGCGTCCTGGAGATGCGGCGCCAATGGCGATTGTTATGCTGACCGATCAGGCTTCTGAGGCCGAAGCAGCTGCCGAAGGCTAGGCGCGCTACCCGGTATCCCCATCCGGGGACAATGTCTGTTCTCACTTAATCTCGCTCGACATCCCTGTCTCGCTCGAATCGCGCGCCGCTTGCTTTAGCGTCCTGCGTCGCTGCGCTGTGCACGACGCAGTTTAGCCCGAACGTCACTCAAATGGCGATATTTTTACAACAATATAGACATAAGTAGCTGTTTATAAACGAAAAAAGACAAATTTCAGGTCTTGTGAGTCGGCTCACAGCGTGATTCAGTGATCCGGACTAGTCTATGTGTATTCGCTACCGGGAACAGAACGATTAGCAAAGACAAAGCCCAATTTGACCCCGATGATTGCGTCATCCTGTCGAAGGATACTTTCGACCCCGATGCCGTATTCCTCGACGACATCGTTGACGACGAGGTATTGCCATACCTGAGTCTCGCTGTCGACGGTCTTACTGAGCCCAAAGAAGGCAGGACCGGGAAGCTCGAAATTCGTCCTGAGGACGTTGCGGCGAACGAAGTCATCAAGGCTGACACAACGATGCCAGTGGCAGTACTGGATCCTGACGTACTCGAAGTCTATGGCTGGGAATCGTCGTTGTGGAAGAAGATCAAAGGCTATTTAGGCTTCTAGTATCCCCCACAGCCTGCGAGCGGGACATTTATTACCGAAATGGCTCGGTTGACCGGCTACATCCTGTAGCCGGCCCTTCGGGCGCACTGCATGCGTCCAAGTTCGCTCCAGGCGAACTTGTCGCTGCGCTTTACTTTCGGCAACAAACATCCCGCCCGCGAGCCCTGCTAGACTGACGAAATGATTTTCAAAGACAAGACGGTGATCATCACCGGTGGGTCCGAGGGCGTGGGTGCGGCTGCGGCGCGAAAGTTTGCTGATGCTGGCGCGAACCTGATGCTCGTTGCACGAGGCAAGCGAAATCTCGAATCGATTGCGGAAGAACTTCGTGACAAGACGCGCGTGGAAATCTTCGCGATGGATGTGTCGGACCCCGAGGCCTGTATCGATCTGTTCAAGAAGACAGAATTCGAATACGGCCGTGTCGACATACTTGTAAACAATGCCGGTTTTCATCAGCGTGGTCCCGCCGAGTCCGTCGATGCCAGGGGCCTTGGCAAGATAATCGACGTGAACCTGAAAGCACCGATCATGCTGAGCCGCCTCGCATTGCCGTATCTTCGCGATGCCGGCGGCGGTGCGATCATCAATGTCGGATCGTTAGCCGGTCGGACTCCGGTTCCGAATAGCGCCGCGTATTCGGCGAGCAAATCCGGCTTGCGCGCATTCACCTACGCGGTTTTTGAAGAGCTGCGGGACAGTGGTATCAAAATCGCCGTAGTTTCCCCCGGGCCGATCGACACCGGATTTATCATGTCGGACATTGACCAGGTTTCGGACCTGACGTTTTCTCAAGCAATTAGTACGGCCGATGATGTGGCGCAAGCCATTCTCGACCTTTGTGGCAATACTCGACGAGAGAAATCACTGCCAGCAATCAGCGGCTTGTTGACTACGTTGACCTACCTCATGCCGTGGCTGGCCCGTGTCGTGCAGCCGCTTCTTGAACGCAAGGGCGCCCGCGTAAAACGCAGGCTAAAGGCGCAAGCTAGGCAATAGCGGCAAAAGCGTCTCTAGTCAGATTTTCGCAGCCATCTGCGGTTACACGCACATTGTCCTCGATGCGAACGCCACCGAAAGGGCGAAACCAGTCCACACCGTCCCAGTTGACGTGGTTTTCGGCCGGCGTCCCACGCAGTTTATCGAGCAACATATCGATCGCATAGATACCAGGCTCGATCGTCAACACCATGTCTTCCTCGAGCACGCGTGTCAGCCTCAGGAACGGATGACCGCTGGGCGGGTCGATGATCGTGCCCGACTCGTTCTCCATGAAGCCGCCAACGTCGTGCACTTGCACGCCAAGCAGATGGCCGAGGCCATGCGGAAAAAATGCGGAAGTAACGCCGGTGGCGAGCAGTAACTCCGGGTCACCGATTGCGATCCCGGCATCAACGAGAACGGCCCCCAAAATGCGGTGTGTCTCGACATGCAGGTCGCTGTAATTTAGTCCCGCACGAATCTGGCTGACAATATCGAGTTGCGCTGCATCCATGCGCGCGACAAGCTCGGCAAAACGCGCATCGTTGTAAGAATAGGTCCGTGTGATGTCCGAAGCATAGCCATGGACCTGGGCACCGGCATCAATCAGGAACGAACAAATTTCATCCGGCGGAGTTCTATCCAGGTTCGTGTAATGAAGTATCGCACCGTGAGTATTCAGAGCAACTATGTTGCCGTACGGCAGCTCATCATCTGTGTGGCTGACTGCCTTGCAATAGGCACGGTGAATCTCGAACTCGGGCAAGCCGGCACGAAACGCGGCTTCGGCGGCGATATGCCCGCCCGCACTTCGACCTGACGCCAATCGCATGCAGGCCACTTCGTAGCCGGTCTTGATACCGCGTGCATAGTGAAGGATGTTGATCGCTGAAGTCGGATTGATGCGCTCGATACCAAAAGCGTGTGCCGCATCGTCGATCTCGCCGATCAGGATACATTTCTCGCGGTCACTCGGTATAAAGTCAGAGATCTCCTCTATCGTATGCACAACGCATATCTCGAACTGGTCTGTCCAGTAGCCGTCAGGCTGGCCCGGTACCGGGTGCCAGTAGTCATGCGGCAGGTAATAGACCAAGCGCGGTGTTTCGCCAGGCGTGTACACGATGTACGAGAGTGGCAAGCCGGGCAATGGTGCCCAACTCAGGAAGTGAGCATTTGGCTTGAACGGGTACTGATAATCATCAAGAAATACCGTTTTCGGGCAACCCGAAAATATGACGGCATGGGAAGCCCCGGAGTTTTCCAACGCGTGGTCGTGCCGCGCAGCAAGCTGCTGAACGTGCGCAGGATACAGGTTGCAGAAATCGGGATTCTGGTCTGAATAATCTTCTCTCATGGCCCGCATGATACCGTGTTTCAATCGACCGGCAATCTAGGCATTATGGTCGCCCTTGCTCAGGAACTCGACTAAGATGAAAATGCAACGAGCCTATTGGACAGCCCTTGTCCTGATAACAATCGGAGGCACTGCAGTTGCAGAATCCGAACCGGGTTATGATCGCGTGACAGGTCGGGCGTTTGTGTCTCGATCAGAGGTGATCGCACCACACGCGATGGCTGCGACAAGTCATCCATTGGCCACTCAAATTGCTCTCGATATCCTAAAAGCAGGCGGCAATGCGATCGACGCCGCCATCGCGACAAATGCTGCGCTAGGGCTCATGGAGCCTACCGGCAACGGTATCGGTGGTGATCTGTTTGCAATCGTCTGGGACGCTGAGAAAAAAGAACTCGTCGGCCTGAATGCCTCGGGTCGTGCTCCGGCACTGATGACGCTCGAGTACTTCAAAGAGCATGGCATCGAAGAAATCCCACCTTATGGAGCGCTGCCTGTGAGTGTCCCGGGCACCGTCGACGGCTGGTTTGAACTGCACGAGCGCTACGGCAGTTTGCCAATGCAGAAAATTCTGGCACCAGCAATCGCCTATGCGCGCGAAGGTTTTCCGGTTACCGAGTACATAGCGAAGTACTTCGCAGTTTACGAGGAACGCCTTGCTCAATATCCGGGCTTTGCCGAAACCTATATGCCTGGCGGCCATGTGCCGAAAAAGGGTGAGGTGTTCAAGAATCCACGGCTGGCCAACACGCTGGAGACGATTGCAGACGGTGGGCGCGATGCTTTTTACAAAGGCGACATCGCTCGCCGTATCGATGCCTACATGACTGAGCAGGGAGGCCTGCTGCGATACGAAGATCTCGCAGCACACAAGTCCGAGTGGATTACGCCTGTATCGACGAATTATCGTGGCTGGGACGTATTCGAGTTGCCGCCGAACGGCCAGGGAATTGCAGCTCTGCAGATACTCAACATTCTTGAGGGCTTTGATATCAAGTCCATGGGCTTCGGTAGCGCCGAGTATCTGCATACGTTAGTCGAAGCAAAGAAACTCGCATTTGAAGACCGCGCCAAATATTACGCTGATATGGATTTTGTTGAAGTTCCTGTCGCGACGCTGATCTCAAAGGAATACGCGAACGAGCGGCGTAAACTGATGTTGCCTGATAAAGCGTCGATGTCTCTGCCGGCTGGTGACGCGAAGCTGGAGAGCGGCGACACGATTTATCTAACCGTGGCCGATGATGCGGGCAATATGGTCAGTTTGATTCAAAGCAACTACCGCGGCATGGGATCCGGAATGACGCCAGGAGACCTTGGATTCATCCTCCAGGACCGCGCCGAGCTGTTCGCCCTCGAGGAAGGTCATGCCAACGTTCTCGAGCCTGGCAAACGGCCGTTCCATACGATAATTCCGGCGTTCGTCATGCAAGACGGCAAGCCCCTGATCAGTTTCGGACTCATGGGCGGTGCGATGCAGCCGCAGGGCCATGCACAGATCATCGTCAATATGCTGGATTTCGGCATGAACCTGCAGGAGGCGGGCGATGCGGCGAGAGTCAATCATGTCGGATCGTCAGAGCCAACAGGCTCGGTCATGACGGACGGCGGCGTGCTGCATCTCGAAAACGAGTTCAGCCAGGCGACGCGTGACGCACTCGAAGCCCTGGGGCATACGCTCGGAGAGAGCGACGGTAGTTTCGGCGGATACCAGGCGATCATGTGGGACGAAACGGAAGGTGTGTACTATGGCGCTTCCGAAGCACGCAAGGACGGACAGGCGGCGGGTTACTGACAGGCATGAGTCAGGAAATTTA
>Ga0255054_10002244_pt1 | contig 11117 bp, 19 predicted proteins | sample JV7_2_23_MG_FD_188634 | JGI IMG/M metagenome (GOLD analysis project Ga0255054, IMG submission 188634) | Seawater microbial communities from Jervis Inlet, British Columbia, Canada - JV7_2_23 | ecosystem: Environmental > Aquatic > Marine > Inlet | place: Canada: British Columbia | collected... | reverse complement strand
GGTTCAAAGTGTATCCGCACCACACTATCTTCGGAAATCGTGTATTCCTCCCCCTGCCTGTAGTACATGTAGGGGTTGTCCTGCACGGTATCCCTCAGACAACGTGCTTTGAAAAACTTAGCCATTCATCTCCTCCTTATACCTGGGGATACGGAGCATCCCCCGTGATGAAAATATCCATCGTGCCGGCTGTGAAGGCTGCGGTGGTCGGATACCACCCGACGCCCAGATACCGGAGCGGGAAGGTGCGGGGCAGTTTGATCACCCAGGGGATAGAGTTGAGGGCGAAGCCCGCAAGTGTCCCGAAGGCAACTGTCCCACTTGACCAAAGCACGGTGTCCGTACCCATCGTGGCTGCGGCAGAGACAGCGATGATCCACTCGCTGCTGCCGGAAGCCTGTGCGAATGCTGTTCCAACGCGGAACACCACATGTCCGCCTGCGGCGATGTTGCGGTTGGCGGTCGTCGCCAGGTCGTAGGTATCCGAGTACCCTTGGGTCGTGTGCGCCCAAAGACTCGACCACGCTGTTGAGTCACCTGGCCGCCCGCCGATCTTCATCAGGAACTGATTGTTGTCTATGATCATATTCCTCTCCTTACGTCTGAACCGTCACGGCGGCTTCGGTGTTGATCAGTGCATCACACCGGCGAATCGGGATCCCCATGAACATCGCGATCTTCTTGCCCATGTACTCTTCGTAGGAAAGGGCAAGGTTGGGCTGCACCCTGGCCTGCAACTGCATGCTCCAGAGTACGAGGTTGTTCATGTAGAAAACTGCGTTTCCACCATTGACGTTGGGTACGGAGTAGTACGCCTTGATCATCGCTTCGGCCACGGTCGCCACTGAAGAAGTGATGAGCGATGAATTGACGTTGCAGATCCGTACCACATAGCGCCAATCCCGCACTGCCAGCCCAAGTTTCCACTGAAAGTGATCCCGGTGGACTTGGAACCGACCTGGGATGGTCTGTGTGTCGTCTGTGGTTACGTTGTCCCAGCTTTGGTGCTTGATGCCTCCGCCTGAGTGGCCTTTTGGATAGAAGCCGTAGGTGGAGTCCTTTCCCCAAACTACGAGGTAGATCGATGTGTTGACTGCGCTTCCGCCAGCCGCCACGTTGGTGATGCAGTTGTAGGAACTTTCCGAAGGCGTGAGGACCGCCCTACGGAAGTAGGGGAATCTGGGCATGAACCCGGTGAATTGCTCGGGGTTGGTGGCCTGCGCTCCGTAGAAGACCGCTGTAGCGATCTGCTGATTCATCCCTTCAATGGCTGCCTTAGCCTCTGAAAGCCTCCAGGCCATTGTGTTGCCGTTGAGTTCCGCGAGGTCTACGTCGACCTCGTTGTAGATCTCGAGCATCCCGCAGGTGTCGTCCACCTGGGCGGTGATACTCTTTGTGGGAACCACGCCATAGTTCAGGAGCCGCCACGTTGCCGTGGGCAACCCTGTTCGGATCGTGGTTCTATTGCCGGTTTCCAGATTGCCTTCCTGGACCGCCATGTCGTCCAGTACCTGATTGGTCTTGTTCGACTGTTCGATAATGGACGATGATACCTTCCCATCCGGGTCCATCCTGGACTTGAAGTCCAGATAGGTTGGATAGGTTGTTGCAAGAGCAGCAACTGCCATAATCTTGTCCTTACAAGACTACTGCTATTTTTTTCCGTAGAGTGCTTCCGCCAGTTCCTCGTCGGTGCGTGCTCCAAATGGGGCGCCTTCTGTCTCTGCTGCCGGAGATCCTTCTGCAAAGAAGTGTTCTCCCATCGCCTTGCCGATATCCAGGAACATCTTCAGGATTTCAGGGTGATTCCCTAGACCGCTCCGGGCGAAAAGCATATCAGCTTCCGGTGTCAGGAACTTGTCGGTCGCACGTTTCATGTGAGCTCTAGCCTCGTTGTAACCTGCCCCCATCTGTTTTCGCAGCGCCTTTTCGGCTTCATCGACCGTGGTTTTCACGACCTGCATCTCGGCTGCCAGGTTCTTGAAGTACCACTCATGGAGACTTTCTAGCTGTCCTTGCGACAGGTTCAGCTTGTGGGCCAACGCTCTGAGTTCCTTTTCCCATTCCCCGTCCATCTCGACGTTGTTGGGAAGCTCTACTTTTTCCAGCTTGTAGTCTTCTGGTTTTTCGGGCGTTCCTATCGCTTTGCGAAAGGTCGCCAGTTCCTCCGGCGTTGCTCCATCGTTTGGAATAGTAAAAGACTGACCCAATTTCTTTTCCAGCTCCGCATAAGACCTTGTAAGATCAGGTATCCCTTTCTCGAACTTGGATAGCAACTTCACTAGGTCTGCATCTGCCTTCTGTTCCTTGGTCAACCCTTCCATCCATGCGTGTGGCAACTCAAGAGTCACACCCGCAGCCAACGACTGCTCGGTGCTCTTTTCTGCTTCGACTCCGGTGAGGGCAGATTGCTCCTTTGCCGGGGGTGCACCGGTCAGCAAGTTGTCCTTCTCAGGGCTTGCAGCCTGTTCGTTACTCATTTATTTTCCTTTCGGCGGTCTTATGATCGCCTCTACAATTCTCACGTCGGCATCTTCGCCGAAGTAACTCAACAGTTTTTCTTTGGCGAAGTTTGATAGAGCGGTGGCCGCATCGTCCAGACATGGCCGGAAGAAGTACAGTTGTTCTAGGAGAGCTGAGAAGACCACTTTACCGGGTTCAGTAGCCGCTACCTTGGCGAACGCATCCCGAATAACTCTGGTTTGTTGCTCTTCAGTCAGCTCTCCCAGCCACTCTAACACTATCTCGGATCCTCACTCCACCAGAAGCAGCTGTTTCCGGTGATGGCCGTCAAACAGTACGTCGCGCACCATCCACCTGGCTGCAATCTGATAGCTCCGCCGATGTCTATCATCGCGGCAGACCCTGCTCCGACTGCGGTTGCAATCGCCTCATGCCCCAGAGCCATCAGCAGCCTGGGTGTTACGATTGTTGCGTGTTCATCCATCAGACAGGTAGGCGAGTTCTTTGATCCCAGATTCAGACATCCGAAATCAGTGTCGAATACACCGGGAGTCGTGTGGGTACATTCCGTGGTCGAATACCCACCCATGATCCCCACCATCGACAGAGCAACGTAAGCCAGACCAGCGGAGAAGCCCCAAGCCTCGATCACGATGTCCTTGCTGTTGCCGATGGGATTGGATAGACACAACCCCGTGTAGGTGGTTGTCAGAGCCACGCTGTAGGCGTGGGCCGCTCCCGCCATGTTGCCTGCCCAGAACAGGTTTCCCTGCCTGCACAATTCATAGTACCTGCCATGTGCTGGCGCTGTCAGGAGTGCGTTGGCCGGGGTAATCCTGTCGATTCCCACCGACGAACCTACCGGGATCTTCACGTCCCGGTCGTTACTCACAACTCTTGCACTCATTTTATGCCTCCTCGAATATATTCCGCTCGTCTAAAGACGAGTCGTTTACCTTGTTATCTCTCCCCAGATGAACATACTGATGCCTGTCACGGCGGTCAGTGCGTACATCGCCACATACGATCCGGGCTGCAAGATCAACCCGCCCTGTAGGTCCACGGGAAGCCCGCCACCTGCAAGATACCCAGAGGTGGCTACCGTCCCGATCAGCGGCATTAGCACTTTCGGTGATACTATCGTGGCAGCAGAATCCACCTTGGCGGTCGGCACTGCCGTCGATCCGAAGTTCATGGGCCACATCGATGTGCCGTAGACCAACGGCGTGGTATGCGCCGTCACCCCTCCGGTTGATATGTAGCCGGCCAACAGACCAACCACTGACAAGGCAACCTGGGCGATGCTGGCCCTGAAGCTGGCCGCCCTCACGATGATATCCCGATTGTTGCCCACCGGGTTAGACAAGCACAGGCCGGTGTAGGTTGTGGCGAGCGCCACGCTGATAGCCTGAGCTGCCTGATTGGTAGCCCAGAACAGTGTGCCGCACCTGGAAGCCTCAAACATCTGACCGTGCATCGAATCAACGAGCAGCTGTCCTTGCGGCCCGATGCGCTCTACGTCGGCCACCGACCCTTCCGATAACTCGTAGGTCGGTGAAGATTGGACATATTTATCTGCCATAGTCTACTCCTTAGCTGTAGTTGAGGTCTTGGCACACATACTTTTCCATGCACTGGACGACAAGCATATCCTGCTCTTTGGTGGTCACACCATCAGCATCGATGATAGTGTTGATCGCCACCAGGGCAGCCATCTCGTCGTTGGTGAACCGTGTGTCAGTCTGCATGGCCGAAGTCAGCGCCTTCCATCCGTCATTCAATGCGTCAGCATCCTTCATCTTTACTCTCCTTGGCCCGAGGCAGCTGCTGCCGCCGCAAGCATGCTATCTGGTTGCAGAGGCTTATTGAGCTTGTCTGCATTTGATGCCATCATCTTTTCTTCTTCGAGTTCTATCGCCTGTCTCTTTGCGGCTTCCGCAGCCTCCATCTTCCGTCTGCGGATTTCCAATACGTCCGGTACTTCCCGGATCACCCGTTGGGGTGAACCCTGAGAGTCCAGGCCCCGGCGCATCAGCTCGTCCTCATCCACATTGTCCAGCGAGTTGGGGAACAACTCCGACATCGCCCCCGTGAATGCCAACGCGGCATTCACTCCCTGGACCTCGTGGTACTGCTTCTGGCTCTGTGCCAGCGGTCCCTGCATCTCTACCCGCACCCTGCCTCCGGCGGCCAAGGCCATCGGTGGTTCTGGTATCATACCATTTTTCTCACTGATCTTGTATACCCTATCCAGCAGCGGCACCAACACCTCGGAGTTCAGCCGCCCGGTGGTGGATCCCAGCAACGCCGCCTTCTCTCCCTGTCTCTCCCGGATCTCGGTGGCGGTGCGTGGACTACCTTCTAGTTGTTCCATCAGCAGGAAGATCTTGGTACGGAAGATCTCACGGATCTGTTCCTTTATTGCTTCTTCCTGCTCAAGTCCTATCGGATAGTTCTGGCCGAGATTGATCGGCGTGATGATTTCCTGCGGGTTGGTGTAGTAATTCTCCCCTTTGGGGATAAGTTTGGTCAGTCCTCGTTGGCTCCTATGTACGTTGACCGCCGGCCACACGCTCAGATGACTGGCCTCTAACACATCCTTACTGATCTGGTTGATCCGTAGGATGTCGTTGATCGCATCTGCCGCCGGCGACCGCCCGTACACCTCGTCGGAGTTTTTCCGCCATCTCCACACCAGATAGGGCAGGTCGTCATAACCTCCCTCATCTATCAGATCGTCCTGATCCTTGTCGATGTAGACCGATGCGACCGGCATATTCTTACCGTTGGTCTGCCCCGCATCGTACTCATCCCGAGGGAACGTGGCGTGGATGATCGTTGCCTTCCCATAGGGTGTCTTCTCGACTGCCTCCAGACGTGTCGCGGTCAGTTTATCCCCGAACATCTGCTTGGCTACCCGGTTGGTCAGGATGAACTCCCGGTACACTGTATCCACCAGACCGTTCTTCCCCTCGGCGATGTAACACTCCTTCATGTGCCGGCAAGAGAAGTTCACCCGACGGACGGACAGATCATCTTCCACGAATAGCACCGCAGTCCCGATGGATGCGGCATCCAGGAAGAACTCCCCGATAGCCTCGTAGAAGTTGGATCGGGCAAATCCAGAATACAGAACGTCGTCCACCTCCTCCAGCCAATCTGCAACACCCGGCAGGTCCTGCTGCTTGGAGTCTTCCATCACCAGACGGAACCACCGGATCTTGGGCGACAGCATGTAACCCTGTAGACCATCGACCAGGGTCTGCAAAGCGGATAGCGCTGAACCGTCATAGATTTTGATTTGTGGTTTCTGTCCCTTCTCGGAGTCCAGATCCCAGAAGGAACGTCGCGGCAGGACGTAGCTAGTGATATCCTTCCACAGCGGCTGCCAGGGGGAACGCATCTCCTTGAGAACACCGAGGCGGCGTGTCAGTTCGGCAACTTCGATCATCCTATTTTCAACCTTGCCTTGCCACCTCCACCATAAGAAGCGGCAGGAGGTGGGGTGGTCAGTGCTGTCTTGGGACTCGGGGGTCTGGAGGTCAGTGCGGACTTGCCGGCCATCGCTTGACGGATGATCCCGTTTGCTACGGCAGCAGCCTCTTGGTCTGCCTGAACCAGCTCAGCAGCTTCCATCCGGGTATTCACTCCCAGGGCTGCCGAGAGTTTCTTCCACACAGACTCGGGGACTTCCATAATCATCTGGGGAAGCGAGGAAGGAGTGGCGGCATCAGACACGTGTGCCTCCTGGTATATATAATACCAAGAGACACACAGTTGTCAAGTACTAGTTCTTTCTAGTTCACCTTGCCAGGATTGACAACCGCTATCGGTGGCATCTTCTTCGCTGTCTTGACCAGCTGCTCTTCGTGCTTGCCGCACCAGTCGGTCGCGAGCTTGACCGTAGGCCAAAGGGTGATTCCACCTGCACCATTCGGTGTCATCACTCCCGCTGTCATAGGCGGGTTGACGCGGCAGATCGCCTGGTCGTTGCCCACGATGTCTGCAAACCTGCAGGTTACGCACTTGCCTGTCATTTCACTCATCTTTGTTCTCCTTCTCTTGTTTTAGAGTGTCGATAACCGTAGCCGATATGTCCGCCACGGTGATTGGATTGGTTATGATGCCAACAACAAGGCCCTCACAGTCCTTGCAAAGATCATATCCAAGACCAGCGGGGTCCAGCGTTGCACTCCCCGATTCTTGGATTGTTCCCTTCCGTATGCTAACACGGGAAAAAAATATGGATATTTTCTTCTTACACCGATCACACTCGTAGAATGGCCCGCTCATCTCTTCACTCCTCCTTTCAGTTCAGAGAAAATAGAAAGAACATCACCATGTTTTCATACCCTATCCAAACGGGAAGATAGGGATAATCAATGCCTTTGATCACCTCGCCATAACGAACTATGGCTTTCATCTTTTCACTCCTCCTTTAGAATAGATTCCCTTGGCTGTCTATGAGACCCACATAACCACACCATTTACATTTTGAATAATGTGAGCCGTGTTCAAAATTGGGCCAAGAATGCCAACCAATCCAGCATGCAAATCTACGGTATAGTTTCTTCATGCTTCCTCCTCGTAAATCCATTGCCGTGCTATTTCGCACAGCGCGACAAACACGGCGTCCTTGTCGCGCTCCAGTTGTCCGAGGTCGGCATAAGGCACAAGATCTGGATGGATCTTGGCCTCACGATCATACACCTCGCCATACATCCAGCCCATGTCAAGGTAGGACTGCATCCACGAGCCATGCAGCTCTTCGGGGGATCTTGATCGACGCGGACTACACTGTCTATCGATCACTTCGTAGAACTGCTCCCTGAACGGTTCCTCCCGCTCTGCAAAGGGAACGGGTACGATTGGAGCTTTCGCCGCAATCGCAGCCAATCGGGCCGCATCATAAACGAACTCAGCTCTTCGCACAGTCACTTCTGATACTGTCATCTCTTCACTCCTTATAGATTTTATTTACTGACTTCGATTTCTATGTGGTATTTGCGTGCCAAGTCGTCTATCGCAGAATGTTCCGCTTTGCTCTTGGCTTCTTCTATAGGACCATAGACCGAATATCGGATATCCCCCCATCCCCCAACTACCTCAAAATGGCCTTCATGATGAGGGCAGACGATCCCCCAATAGTCCATCTCCTTGCCGTCAAAGCCCACAGATAGGCTATGGTCGCCGTCCTTGTCGATCTCCCATTTGCACTGCACATCAAAAACCTGTTCAGCTACTTTTGCTTTCATCTATCCTCCAGCCCCCATCTCAGGGGATCGTAGTCCTCCTCCGGGGGTCGCCGCAACCGCAGCGGGTCGATCTCTTCTCCCTGCGGGAAGACTGCCGAGAACTCTGGGTCTACTATCCTGGACAAACAATCCAGCATGTCATCATGGACTTCAAACGGGTGTGCCTTGTATTCATCATTCACGAACGATCTCGTCAGATCCACCTGCTCCCCGTCGTACTGGACATATGGGCTACTCTCCGGAATGTACATCCGCCCCTGGGAGAATATCGGCAGCAGTCTGTCTATTCTGCCACCCTTGCCCAGCGGTCCGTGCAGGGGCATGATGCCGAACCTATAGTTGTCTCGCTCCATCCTGTCCGTGAAGTGAGCGATGTCAGACTGCATCCCGTACTGCTCATATCCCACATTCTGAGGTCGGTACTGTTGATGCCACTTGAATAGCACGTTGGCTTTCTCTGTCAGGCTCAGCCGGTCCCGGATCCAGTTGACCACGTAGTAGTTGCGATCCGATCCCAGCCCGATCAGAATGAAGACAGTGTAGTCGCTGCCGATCTTCTTCTCACTGGCCGGATCGCACAGGATGTAGAGGTTCAGGCCCTTGTAGCGGTCAGCCTTCCAGTACCGCAGCCACTCCTCTTTGAACACCTGCAAGCTGTCTTGCGTGGGGTTCATGAACAACTGGCAGCCGGCGATATAGGGACCGTAGTCTGAGATCTTCTGCGCCAACTGTTCTCGAGTAAGCAGCCAGGGCTCTCCGGTGAATGTGTTGTCTTTGGTAGCCGTCCAGATCCGTGGGATGAGGATCTTACGATCTATGATAGTCTGGTTCACATCGGCATAGTGCCATCGAGTACAACAAGCTCGTCTGCGCCCACCTCTCTGCCCGAGGTTAAGCGATTCGAGGAAGGCATCTCTAACCCGTTCCATCATCGCTGGTGTTCTGACTGTATCCTTGTTTGCCAGGTCCTCATAATGTAGATCTGAGAAGTGAGGTCCAACTGGCTGGCCGTCAACCAATCCCCATGCTTCGATGCTCGCTTCCGGGGGATTGCCCTTGCGCTTGACTATCAGACCATCATCCTCCGACCACTTGGTGGCCTCCCTCTTCGGATTCTGCCAGAACACCTCCGGGAATAGCTCCTTCAGTCCCTCGTTGGTTTCCAGCTCCACCTTGATCTGTCGCAGAAACTTCTTTGCCATCGGTCGTGTAATAGAGATGATGCCGTAGGTGCGCTCCGGGTCATTTATCAACCCCCGGATAATTCCGGCAAACGTGATGATGCTGGACTTGTAGCCTTCCCGCCACCAGAGATCCAGGTAACCATCTGGATCGGCCTGATACTCTTGGGACCTGTCATATACCCACTGGTTGTTTGCGTCTACTCGATGCAGACCGTAGACCAGCAGGAAGAACAGATCCTGCTTGCACAGCTCCCGTACTGCCATCTGTCGGCAGTTGTCGTGCGATGCTTGCTTGAGGATCTGGTTATAGTTGGCGTTTGCTTCCCGAACGTTCAAGCGTCCTTATCCTTATAAAGTCCTATGATATCCTTAAATCCTGGCAGCTTTACTTCCTCGTCCTCCCATCGGTCCTTGATAATATCGCTGCAAAACACAAACTCCGTTCCAGGGCCACCTTCTTCCATACCCCAGGCTGTTTTCTTCAATATCGATATCGTTTTTTCCGTGGCGACTTGGTGGAAAGCATCTTGAAGAATAGCAAGCTCCCGTTCATCATACTTGCTATCTACTCCTTCTACTATGTTATAGATTTTGGTAAGTACTTCCTCAGCCATCTTCTCAGCTTTGGTCATCGCCCGTTCCCCCCTATCTTCTGCGCTGCCTCGATCATCAGTAACACTGCTGGTGTCACATCCTGGAAGATCTGCCGCTCCCGCCGACGCTCGGCCTCTATGCCCAGCTTGAATGCCATATCAAGCATGGCTCTCAATTCCCGAAACCAAGTGACCTCCAGCATTCCCTCCGTCTCCCCATACTTCTTCTCTGCCTCTTTCAGCAGGAAGTTGTACTGCTCGTATGCTGTCTTCCCCTCTTTGATGTCACCGTTTTTCTTTGCCAACCTCATGGCTTCGATAAGATGCTTCCGCTTATGCCATAGCACAGCCCCAGGCTTAAGCTCATATTGTTCGGCTATTTTGCGTAAAGACTTCTTTCCGCTGAGTATCGCCCGGTTGATATGCGCTCTCTTGGGGTGTGTACATATGCTGCATTTCCGTGGCATCAGTTCAATTTCCCTCTATAAGATGGCGGTTTTAAGGTTCACCGCCAACCTCGCTTCTAGAGCTTGATTTTCTCGCGGTCCATGGCTCGCTTGTGCCTCATGGTTTTCTTCAACCCCCTGACTCGCTTTCACTCACTGGTTTTCTTGTTTGGACTGACCCGCTTTAATCGCATGGTTTCCTTGGCTGCGTTGACTCGCTCGGTTTTTTTGGTTTGCTTGCATTCGGTGACTCGCTTGATTGTACTGGTTTTCTCGAAAAGTGTGACTCGCTTCGCAGACGTGGTTTTCTCGCTGGCATTGACTGTAAAGTATTTTTCGCTTCCTTGAGCCTGTTCTGATACTCGGCCCATCGACTATGAATGCTGGGCGGATTCTCCCGCAACATCTCTTCGGCGATGATAGCGCGGATGAAGACATCTTTGATATCGTTCTCTGCCGTACCGTTCCATTTGGATAGTTCCACGTCGCTCAGAAGGATCTGCTTCCGATAATCCCATCCACCTTTCGCCTTGATGACAAGTATCAGTGTATCTACGTTCTTCATGGCCTTCTTCAAGTTCACGATGCCAGGCCCCTGTTGATCCGCCTGCTGCGTTTTGCCATCTCGTTGTGGATCCTCCGGCGCTTACGTATCCGGTTCCAATATCTTTCGTTCCGTGTCCAGCTCTTCCAGCCGAAGCGATATGAGAAATAGGTGGGCTCGGCGTTCTTCTTGTTTCTCCTCTCTTTTCTGTTTCCGCCCAGCGTTGTCTGCGCCGGTATGAACCGATGCTTTTCTTTCTCAGCACTCCTCGATGGGATCCTCCGCACCGTCCCCTGTCTGCTCATGATACCTCCTCCACTATTTCTTTGCCACGGCGATAAATTGTTTTCCTTATCTGCAGCTTGTAGGCTTTAAATATTTTTATGCAATCTCCGTCATACACGTTTACCCAAAAGAGGTAATCCCCGGATTTAAAAAAACGGGTGGCCCTTGAACGATCTACGGCATTTTCAAGCTGATAGGCGTTTATAACTTTCCCGCGCGGGTCTTTTTTTACCCATCTATATTTTACCGGGAGATCGGTGAGAGCTTGAACGATCACGGCAGAGGCCAGTCTTTTATAGCCATCCATTTCATTTGCCATCAGATACCTCCCTCACGAATATCCCGAT
>Ga0255054_10002240_pt1 | contig 11120 bp, 11 predicted proteins | sample JV7_2_23_MG_FD_188634 | JGI IMG/M metagenome (GOLD analysis project Ga0255054, IMG submission 188634) | Seawater microbial communities from Jervis Inlet, British Columbia, Canada - JV7_2_23 | ecosystem: Environmental > Aquatic > Marine > Inlet | place: Canada: British Columbia | collected... | reverse complement strand
GAGCGCTCGGAGTATGCCGCGAAACATCAACCAGTGAACCGGAAAGAGCGCGTACCAGTACGCGTAGCCCAGCATCCCATCCGGCTCGAAGAGAGCGAGGAGCCGCACCAGCGAGCCGGAACCTTCCCCCTCGACCTCGAACTGCAGCCAGCCCCTTCCCGGCATTTTCGCCTCGGCCACCAGACGGAGCAGACGGTCCTGCTCGAACGCCTCCACCCGCCAGAAATCAACGATGTCTCCCGGCTGCAGCTGCTCCGGACCCCGCTGATCACGACGGAATCCCACGCCCCCGATGCATCGATCCATGAAGCCGCGGGTTCTCCAAAGCCAGTCGGCGAAGTACCAGCCGGTGTGTCCGCCGATGCGCTGAATCGGCCGAAACGCCTGCGGCGGGGGGCAGTGCGCGCTCTGCACGCGCGAGTACTCCAGGACCTTCTTCATCGGGCCTCGAGCTCCGGGTTCCTTGTGGTGGTGGATGCCGCAGCGGCCACCCGCGCGCGCACCAGCTCGGCGTTGATCTCTCGAATGCGATTCGACATGGTCTGCAGGATGCTTACAGCGAGGAACGGGTCCTCCTTGATCCTCTTGAGAAGCGTTCGCTTGTCCACGGTCAGGACATGAGCCTCTCCGCGGGCTCGCACGGTCGCGGATCGGACTTCGTGCTCGAAGATCGACATCTCGCCAAAGAAGTCCCCTGCACCCAAGACAGCCAAACGCACCTCTCCATCTTCTGTCTCGCGCAGCACCTCGACCTCTCCGGCCTGGACGACGTACATGGAGTTGCCAACCTCACCCTGACGCACGATCACCTCGCCGTCAGCCCACGACTTGCCCAGCGCGGCCCTGCGCATTCACTCCTCCAGTCTTTCTGTGACTGCTTCCTCCCGGCCGGATGCCGAGAGCCAGATTCCAGAGCATGCCCGCCACGAAGGCGGGATGAAGCGTGTTCATCAGGATCTCGCGATAGCTGGCGCTGCCCGTGAAGAGGTTCCACAGCACGGCGCTCATGCGTCTGGGTCCCTCCTTCCGCTGCTCCCGAGTGGTCATGCGAAGGACCCCACGCCGCCAGAAGCCCAACACCTTGAACGTGCGCGTGAAGCCGAACATGAACTTGCCGATCGCGTTGTCCTTCTCGATCGCCTTGCAGGCCGGCCAGTAGTTGCGCTCGAAGGCCTCAGCCGAGACGCCGTGGAAGATGACTGTTTCGGCCGCCGCCTTCGCCGTTCTGTACGCCGCTCCGATCCCATCCTTGTACAAACGGGTGACGCCGCAATCACCGACGAGCATGAGCCGATCGGCGTACGGCCTCCGGGGGCCCCTGATGTTGATGAGCGGAGCGCAGTTGCAGACGGTCGGGATGGCGTGCTCCGGCATGCAGCGACGCACCCCGGGCGAGGCGAGGAACGCCGAGATCAGCGCCTGGTCGATATCATCGCCCAGGACCACAAGGGTCACGTACTCGCCCTTGGGTATGAGCGCCGCGAACTCCAACCTCGGGAGATCGGACAGGAAGACATGCATCGAGCTGCCCAGCGTCTCCTGGATCGTCCGTTGATCCGCCTGGAACTCGCAGATGTAGGTCCTCGTCGTCCGTGTCGCCGATCCAGGCGCGGAGCCTCGCACCAGGTGCGAGAGGTTGCTGTTCACTCCCACCGCCAGCGCGACCAGGTCGTACCTGGAGCCCTCTTCGCCAGGGTGCAGGAGCTGCGGGAGGCCATCCACCCAGTCGAGCCCGCTGACGAGCTTTCGCTCGAGACGCGCACCGCGATCGACGGCCATCTGCAGGAGATACCCGTCGAAGCTGTCCCACGGCATGTCGCCTCCTCCACGAGGGCCGTTGCCCCGAAAGACGGCCGCGATCCGCTGCTCGTGCACGGGGCTCTCGATCCGAACGCTGCCCTCGTCCATGTGCACGACGTAGGACTCGATGCCACGCTGAACGACGCTTGGCGGCAGGCTGATCCCCTCGGTTGCCAGTATCTGCACGAGCGACTCGGAGATGATCCCGCCGCAGTGGTTGCACCCCGCCGGACCGGAATGCTTGAAGTGCCGGGGCTCGTAGATGTCGACCGATACCGGCAGGTCCACTGCCTCCGCCATGCCGAGGAGGAAATAGCTGAAGAACGACCCGGCCGGTCCGCCGCCGACTACGGCGATCCTGGCGCCATCCTCGAGGGAGAGATCGGTCGTCCCCTCCTCCGGAAGCGCCGTCAGGAGTTCCTCTACCGTGGAACGGCGGGTGATCCTCATTTCGGCTCACGCGGAATCCCGGGCCACGCTCGCCGGCTGGCCGTAACGGGCGGCCGGCGAAGCGTTTCCCAAAAAGTCAGTCTCCTTAAGCTAAGAACGACGCGGAGCGAGGATCTGCCCGGATTCCTTCGTGACGTCCTGTCCGGAATCTCCCCTCAGCCTCAGCCGCAGCCGGCGCGTTCGCGTCCGCCGGCCATCCCTGTGTAGATGTGCCACATCCACCCTGTCGTAGCCACGCCATCCTTGCGCTTCGGGGAGCTACGACTAAGCGTGTCATCTAGCTGTGGGGGCGCTCCTGCCCGCCCATCAAGTAGACACGAAGAGGTGAGCATGAACCTGCGAAACACCTTCATGTGCCTGGGACTCGCCGCTGGGCTGGTGTCGGCGGCTTGTCAATCGGACAGTGCTCCGACGGGCCCGGCAGACGACTCGACTCCATCGTTCGCCAAGAAGTCGGGCGGCAATGGCGCCGCCCTATCGCCAGACCTCGATGCCTCCGATGCCTCTACGGGCCTGCATCTCGTCGTCTTCAAGAGCGGCAACCGCGTACCCGCGGACTTGTCTCGGGCCGTGAAGGCCGCCGGTGGATCGGTCGAGACGGCATACTCGAAGTTCGGCTTCGCCACGGTGGCGGGGCTGGATGACTCGGGCGTGGCCGTACTCCTGGCCCGTAAGGATGTGGCTTACGTGGAAGCGGACCGGCTCCTTCAGCTGGATGTTCCGGAAACGATGGAGCCCGTCGCGTTAGATGACGCCGGGATCACGAGCATCGACGATCCAGCGACCGCGCTGCTCTTCGGCCTGCAGTGGAACTTGCGAGCGATCTTCGCGCACGTCGCGTGGGCCGCGGGCAAGCTGGGGTCGGGCGATGTTACCGTGGCGATCCTGGACACCGGACTGGACTACCAGAATCCCGACTTGAGCGGCCGGGTCGACCTATCCCGGTCCGTATCGCTCATTCCATCGGATGACGCCATTGTGGACGCGTTGTTTCCTGGCACCAACCACGTCACCGATCTGAACTTTCACGGCACCAATGTCGGATCGGTCGTGGCCTCGAACGCGTGGGGCTTCGCCGGCGTCACATCGAAGACCACCCTCATCGGTGTGAAAATCTGCAGCGTGGCAGGCTCGTGTCCGACGAGCGCCGTGCTGGCGGGCATCGTTTACGCGGCCGACAACGGCGCGGATGTGATCAACATGAGCCTTGGCGGGACCTTCGCGAAGAACATGTTCCCCGGCTTCGTGAGCCTGATCAACCGGGTGACCAACTATGCGCGGAGCCACGGCTCCCTCATCGTCGTGTCGGCCGGTAACGAGGCCGCCAATCTCGACCACAACGGGAACTCCTTCAAAGCCTACTGCGATGCTCCGAGCGTCGTGTGCGTCTCGGCGACCGCACCGACCTACGCGGGCTTTCCGGTCTTCGAGAACGTGGACACGCCGACCGGCTACACGAATTTCGGAAGATCGGCGATCAACGTCGCGGCGCCGGGAGGCGACGCGGTTCCCGGCGGAGACGGTTGGGTGTTTTCCATTTGCTCGACCACGAGCGTCGTGATCCCAATCTGCCAAACGGGCCTCTTCATCATCGGCGTTGCCGGCACGAGCCAGGCAGCACCGCACGCATCGGGCGTCGCGGCTCTCATCGTTGACGAGATGGGAAGCGGGCGGGCGGCCCAGGTCAAGGCTCGCCTCCAGCAGACGGCCGACGACCTGGGGCAGCCGGGCACGGATCCCTACTTTGGAAAGGGTCGCGTAAACGCGTTTGCGGCGGTGCAATAGCCGCGTATCGCATACGCGTGCACTTGACGTGAGCACCCGCCGCGTGCGGAGTGGCTCGAAACGAAGGAGGCGGCCAGTGTCTACCCCCTTCATCGTTCGAAGAAAGTGAATCGGCTAGGATCGTGCGGCCGAAACGGGGTGGCGTTCCGAGCTTTGGGAGGTTCGCAGGAGACCGAAGAGCAATGACGCGCTGCCTGGTGCTCTGCACGTTGATGGGGTGTATCGGCGGAAGCGGCTGCGCAAACTCCAGCGGCGAACAGCCGCTCGATCCGTCGCAGCTGCGGTCCGAGGTGCAGGAGGTTTCATTCGAAGAGATCGAGGGCGCAGCGTCGTCGATGAGTGGCATTTCGGAGCGCCAGCGTCTGGTCATCGACGACGTGGAATCCTGGGCCACCTTCTGGATCCACCTTCACGCCAACATTTCGCCAGAGCCGCCAGCTCCGATCGTGAACTTCGGGACCCGGGTGGTCATCGCCGCGACGATGGGACAGAGAGCGACCGGCGGCTACGCCATTCAGATCGAGGAGATCACGCGGGTGGGCGACGACTTGCGAGTGGTCGTCTTGGAGATGTCGCCAGATCCGAACTGCCTGACGACCCAGGCGTTCTCGGCTCCAGCAACCGCGGTCTCGGTACCGCGTCCCGTGGGGGACGTGGACTTCGCGGAAGAATCGGAAACGAGCGACTGCTCCTAGTTCCGTTCAGTTCCGGGCGCCTACCGCTATGGGGCGTCGATCCCGCCTACCGGAAGGATGAACGGATCGGATCGGCGTACGGAACACTCGACGCTGTTCGATCCCGCCCTGACGGAGCAGATTTGCGAGTCGGGCGGCTCCTGCTGCCGTTTACCCAGCTTCTTGCCGCTTTGCTTCGCCAACACCGCGCTGGGTTCTGATGCGACCGTGTCGTCGACACCCACCGGGGTGCTGCACCCTACCGCGAGCACCGCTGCTAGCAGCAGTCCTGGTTTCAATGTGCCCTCCTCCTGGTTGACCTGTCCGACAACCATTATCTCAAGGACAGTGCCACCTTCTACGGAAGATGGGAACTATATATCACAGAGTTATTTACGTGGTTTTTCCCGGTGGGTGGGAGCAGCGGCCGATCTGAAAAACCTATCGCGTTCGTCGCCGACATGCCGGCTTTCGCACTCCTGCCGGACCGCCCATCTGGAGGAGCCGCTGAAGAACCCGCAGGGTGAGAATGGCGGTGAGCGGAGGCGTAGGGATTCGCCGTCGAGCCGCAATAGCGGCGAGACACGAATGGTGGGGAGCGGAGGGGGAGGGATTCGAACCCTCAAGCCCGTGAGGGCGCCGGTTTTCGAGACGGATCGAGTCCTTCCTCCTTAGTCCCTGAGAATCCGAATTGGCGCGTCGTTGCTGAACATCAGGACTTAAGCTCTCCCCATGAGTGCGGCGCAGACCCTCCTTACCCGGCTGCGCAGGTAACAAGTCAGGTAACAGTCAGCGCCCATCAGTCGGGACTACTCCAGCCTCTTAGTGAGCCGCAACACGAGACACGCTATCACCGTGAACGCGGTGATAGTGAGCACGAACCCACCTGCCTTCGCGGCCCACCACAAGAAGCCACTGAGATCGAGAAGCCGGTCAGCACCGTTGTCCTGTATGTACGTCCAGACTACCGCCACCAGACCACCGATCACGGAGAGCCGGACCAGCGTCCCGTATGTCAGCTTCAACCGCCCGCTCAAGTACTGGCCAGCCAGCCCCCACCCAGTCTGGGGCAGATCGCTGGGCGCCTCGCTCACGTCGAGAGGAGGCAGGGAAGTCTCTGCAGCCTCATAGGTGGGCTCGTTACCCAGTACCTCAGTCTCGGTGGTTGTAAGTGCCTGCGTTGATGTTGGACCCTGAAGATCGGCGCGATCCCGGATCGCTGGAGGTCTCTTCCTGGGTTGGACGCCGCGGCCGCCGCGGCGCTTCCGTCCCTTCTTCGCCACGGTTATTCCGCCAGCAGCATGCGTTCAAGGCGATCGCGCCGCTCCCACGAGGCTTGCGCAGTCGCCCTCAAGAATCGGATCGCATCATCAACTGTGACCTCTTGGTCCGTAAGCGCATAGTCGATGTCGCAGTAGATACCTACGTCGGGGTACTCGTCGCGATCCTTGAAGAATCGGCCGAGTTGATCCTCGGCCATCGGCCCTATCTGAAGCTTGAACCAGCCATGTTGATCTCGAAGCTCAAGGGTCGATCCGAAGTCTTCGACGTCTGCGGCGATTGCCTCTTCGGCCTGCGGAGTCAGAACGCTATATCGCTGATTGAACCTCTCGACGGCCTCTTCGAAGTCCAGCTCAACCGGACTGCAGAACTTCGAGCGTACACCCAATCGCAGAACAGTCCACGTCTTCCCAACAGGTTCAATGTCTGCGACAAACCTGAGGAACTGGCCTGCCTTATCGCCGAAGTAGTTGGAGGTCGCGGAGTCTTGCACCGAGAATCCGACGTTGCGGTGGCTTACAAACGCCCGGTGCCTGTGAGATTCATCGAAGACGTCAACTCTGTCCTGAGAGACTCTCCAACGCGGCAGATTCAACTGCTCGGCGATCAACTCGGCGAGTTCACCGCGGTAGTCGATGATTCTGGCGTTCGGCCTATATCTGAGCTCGAGTATCTGTTCGTTCATCGTGCATCACCGGTAGACGGATTGTCGGGCAGTCGCTCGCCAAGAATAACCGACCGCATTTGCTTAAGCCATCTGCTCCCAGGTCCCAGCGCTGGCTGGAATCCTTATCTCCCGCAGGGGCAATGGCACCAGCCTGATTGTCACACCGGTTATGAGAACCGCTGCCCGCCGTTGTCGTGCAACGACTTATGTGATCCTGTTACCAGAACTGTCGCCCGAACGCCAGCACACGGCTGGCACCGATGAAGCAAGAACGTTGTCGGGCGACGAACGCTCGCGGTGAACCCTGCGGAGCGCCCGCCCGCTTGGTGAAGGACGGGTGCTGTGACGCCCATCGACCCGGCGGCCGGCGCGAGATGTCGAGGCGGGGTCTCAAGGGTGCTCTGCGCCAAGGTAAGGGCCTCCACCTCGACACCAGCGATCTCCCGCCACTTCGTTCCCCCAAGGATGCAGAGACGTGGTTGGAACGGATCGGAAGAGCGGTTGCAACAGGCCGGCTTCGGAACCGCGATGGAGACGTCACGGTGCGTGCCGTACGCGAGTGGCTGAGAGCGCACGAGGCTGGGAAGGTCACTGAGCAGGTGCAGAAGTTGGGTGAACAGGTGGCGACGCTGAAGAAGCGGTCGGGCCTGAAGGCAGTCTGAGCGCGTGTACACGACGACGCTCCGGCGGCTGGAGACCGACCTTGGCGACCTTATCGCCCGGCATGAACGTGCCCGCGACCTCCGCGACTTCTCCCGATACCGCGAGAACCCGGTTCGCTTCATCCGGGAGGTTCTGAAGGGCGAGCCGTGGGATCGACAGGGGGAGATCGCTGAAGCCGTGCGGGACGAGTCGCTTGTCGTGGTCCGGTCCGCGAACGCTTGCGGGAAGGACTGGGTCGCTGCCCACCTCGCGCTCTGGTGGGTCTTCGCCCGCCGCGGCCTCGTGCTGCTGACCGGACCGACCGAACGACAGGTGATCGAGATCGTGATGGGGGAGGTCGGACGTGCGTTCGGGAAGGCGAAGGATCTGCCTGGCGAGCTGTACCGGACAGCGCTTCGGCTGGGCCGTGAGGAGCACGCGGGCATCCTCGCGTTCACGTCCACGGAAGCGTCCAAGCTTACCGGCTTCCACGCCCCTCGTGTGATGGCGATCCTCACCGAGGCGCAGGGTTGCGAGGACTTCGCTTGGGAGGGGCTGCTCGCCTGCGCTACGGGCTCTGAGGACCGCGTTCTCGCCGTCGGTAACCCCCTCAGACCCTCAGGCCGCTTCTATACGGTCTCTCGGCCCCGAAGCGGCTGGCGGGCGATACGTATCGGAGCTTCCGAGCACCCGAACCTGACCGAGGCCCGGACCGTCATCCCCGGCGGCCCCTCGGCCGACTTCTGCGAACGCATCGCACGTGAGTACGGCCGGGACTCGGGGATCTACCAGAGCCGGGTGGAGGGCGAGTTCCCGGACGCGGGCGAGGACTCGCTGATCCGGCGCTCGTGGATCGACGCAGCTTCGGACCGCTGGAAGCAGATGGAAGCCGAGGCTGAGGGGGAGCTGGTGATCGGCGTAGATCCCGCCCGGTTCGGCCCCGATCAGACGGTTGTCGCGGTCCGCCGAGGTAACGTTCTGCTCGAGCTTGTGGCGTGGGGGCAGTGCGACCTCGCCGAGTCTGTCGAGCGCGTCCGAGGGGAGCTGGAGCGTGCCGGCGTCAAGCCGGGATCAGGCTGTGGTGTCCCGGTGACGTGGGCCGACCCGTGGAGCAGTCGCAGGAGGCGACACGCCGTAGGTCGAGTCGTGGTGGATGAAGTCGGTGTCGGTGCTGGAGTCGCCGATCGTCTGAGCGAGCTGGGCTACAACGTGGAGCCGTTCAACGGCGGACGGAGCCCAAGGGACGGCGATCGGTTCCTGAACCGGCGAGCGGAAGCGTACTGGCACCTCCGGGACCTGTTAGAGCGCGGCGAGATCGCACTGCCCGCTGATGAGGCGCTCGCCGACGAGTTGCTCGCACAGGTCTGGCGGCCAACGTCGGACGGGAAGGTGATGCTGGAGCCGAAGGAGGCGCTCCGAGGCCGGATCGGGCGCTCACCCGACCGGGCGGATGCTGTGGTCATGGCGTTCGCGGAGCCCGCGAGACCGCTCGTGGCGGTTACGTTCGGCTCGTAGAATCGGGTAGGCGGGGCCTCAGGGACCCCGCCTCCCACACCACCGGACGTGCCGTTCGGCATCCGGCGGTTCCTGATGCGCTCCGCTCCGTGCGTCACAATGCCCGCCGCTCGTTGAGCACCCAACCGGCCCTCGCGGGTTCTGCCCGCTAACCTCCGGTTTCAAGGCCCTCTTGCGAGGCATCTGCTCCGAACGTCGGAAAAGCAACGCGGCGGCATAGCACCAAGTTCAGCCCTTCGCCAGCTGGTCAGACCGGCTACTATGGCCTCGGCTGACTTCTCGCTCCGCCTCCCGGCGTCGCCCGTTCAGGCGTAAGGCGAGACCTCCCAGGGTAAGACGCGCGACCTTCCTCCCACCTACCCGCCGCATCTACTTCCACACCCTCCCGGATGGCTATCGGGCTTCGGATCTCACAGCCTCCTCGCCCGGGTGTGGCTGCCTCCTATGCGGTTCGTGTTCCTCGGGCCGGGAGTTTGCCTACAGCTTCCTTCCCACCCCTCCTCACGGAGACGCAGTTGCTGTTCAGCTAACGGTTCCCGCCATCAGGGTCCGTAAGGGACTTGCACCCTCAAGTCATCGGTCAAGCACCACGCTCAACCGAACAGCGCCAACGTCGGCGCTACGCGCCATGCCTGGCGCACTGTGAGCAAGATGAAATGAGAAGGCCAACCTCCGCGGAGTGTACCTTCGAGAGGTACCCCCAAGCTTGGACGGGCTTGAAGCCCAAAAGGAGGCTGGCCTTATGAAGGAAGCTACCGGATTGGCACGGGAGAAGACAGTTGGCCTCGACCTCGGAGACCGCACCAGCCGGTTCTGCATCTTGGATCAGGATGGAGCGCTGCTCGAGGAAGGGCGCATCGCCACCACCGAAGCGTCGCTACGCCGGCGGTTCTCTTTGATGGACCGGGCTCGAGTCGCCTTCGAGGTCGGAGCCCATTCGCCTTGGGTGGGTCGCCTCGTCGCCGACTGTGGACACGAAGTGATTGCTGCCAATCCTCGGCAGATCCGCCTGATCTACGAGAACCAGCGCAAGTCGGACCGGGCCGATGCCGAGTACCTGGCGCGGCTGGCGCGACTGGACCCGAAGCTCCTGGCTCCGGTCACCCACCGGGGCGAGCAAGCGCAGGCGGACCTGGCCCTGCTCCGCTCGCGCGATATGCTGGTGCGGACCCGGGCTGACCTGGTGAATCACGTGCGGGGCTCCGTGAAGGCCGTAGGACGGCGAGTTCCGAAGTGTTCGACCCCTGTCTTCGCGCACAGAGCCGAAGCGCACGTCCCCGAGTCGCTTGCGGCGGCCCTGCGGCCGGTGCTCTCAACGATCACGCAGCTGAGCGAGCAGATCCATGAGTTGGATCGCCGGGTCGAGGAGATCGCGAGGAAGGACTACCCGGAGACCGACGTGCTCCGGCAGGTCCCGGGAGTCGGCAGCCTGACGGCCCTGTGCTATGTGCTCACCCTGGAGGATCCGGCGCGCTTCCCGACCAGCCGTGACGTCGGGGCCTACGTGGGACTGGTGCCCAAGAGGCGCAGCTCCGGGGAGCGTGACCCGGAGCTCGGGATCACCCGAGCCGGGGACCGGATGCTCAGAAGGCTCCTGGTCCAGGCCGCTCACTACACGCTCGGTCCCTTCGGTCCCGACACGGACCTCAGACGCTGGGGAGAAAAACTCGCGGCTCGCGGGGGCAAGAACGCGAAGAAACGCGCCATCGTGGCCGTCGCCCGGAAACTGGCCGTCCTGCTGCACAGCCTGTGGAGCACCGGGGAGGTCTACGAACCGCTACGTCACCACCCGGACACGGCCCAAGAGCAGGAGGCCGCTTAACGGACTACGTGAGGAACTGAAGAGAAGAAGCTGACGAGAACGGAAAGCCCCTCGACGCCCCGTCCGGGTGACTGCGCGGCCGCCCCTAGACCCTCTGAGGTCGGCGAGCAGATGGCAGCACCCGTTCGGGACGGACTTCAGCATGCACCGGGTCCAAAGCGACCCACCTCAGAGTGCGAATGGCAGCGTGGTGGAGGGGAGCTCCGGTCTCACGCCAGCTAGGACGCTACTTGACAGGTTGGCCTTCTCATGGCAGGGGCGGCCCCCGAAGGGCGCCCTGGGGCACTCGCACCTACCAGATCGCCCGGCCCGAAGCTAGACTTGGGAGCCCCGCGAAAGTGGCGGAACCGGCAGACGCGCCAGCCTTAGGAGCTTCTACTAGCAGGCGGGTATTTCAGCAGATTGCTGGATGAACCAAGGGCTCCCACCTCATCCTGCGGTGGGAGCCCTCACCTCTTTCGCCAGCTTGCGGAAGCCAACATCG
>Ga0255054_10002239_pt1 | contig 11122 bp, 8 predicted proteins | sample JV7_2_23_MG_FD_188634 | JGI IMG/M metagenome (GOLD analysis project Ga0255054, IMG submission 188634) | Seawater microbial communities from Jervis Inlet, British Columbia, Canada - JV7_2_23 | ecosystem: Environmental > Aquatic > Marine > Inlet | place: Canada: British Columbia | collected... | reverse complement strand
CGCGCGCAAAGCATTGCGGATGTCGTCGTCGGATTCCACGCCGGCGGTGAATGCGTCGGACGTTTGAATAGCCTTCAGCGCGGGTGCATCGAGCAGGCGCTTTGTTGTCTTGAAGCCGGCGACCATGGCCTCGAGATCGGCCGGATCGCCGAAGAAATTTGGATCAATGGCGGGCGGCTGCATCGGATCGGCGCTCTGCAACCAGACGCTGCCGCGGCTTTTCGGCCGCAGCAGGCAGACGTGGCACGAAAAGCCGCTTCCGAAAAATGGCGTGCGGCCGTGGTTGTTTACTACCGCCATGCAGAAGTGCAGTTGAATGTCCGGCAAATCCAGATCGGGGCGGGTTTTGAGAAACCCGCCGCATTCGGCGATGTTCGAGGTCATCGGGCCGCGGCGTTCGCTGCGATACTGGAAGATCGATTTGATGATCCGCTTGATGCCTTGAAATGTCAGGCCGGTGAAGTTCGGATTGTCGGAGCGGAAGCCGAACACGAAATCGGGGTGATCGTGCAGGTTCTTGCCGACCCCCGGCAGATGATGGACCGGTGCGATGCCATGCCTGGCGAGTTCGGATTGATCTCCGACACCGGACAGCATCAGCAGATGCGGGGTCTGAAATGCGCCGAGGCCGAGGATGACTTCATGCCGTGCGCGGACCTGCTTCGTGTCCTTGCCCTGACGATACTCGATGCCAACTGCGCGCTTGCCCTCGAACAGGATGCGCGTGGCGTGGGCGCCGGTGATCACGTGCAGGTTCTTGCGCGTCTCCATGAAGGGATGGATGTAGCCGCGCGCGGCGCTCCAGCGTTCGCCGTTCTTCTGCGTGACCTGATAGACGCCGAGGCCTTCCTGTTCCTCGCCGTTGAAATCCTCATTGATCCGGAACTGCGCTTCGCGCGCGGCCTGCAGGTAGATGTCCTGAACCGGGTTGTCGGTTTGCAGCTTGGTGACGCTGAGCGGGCCGCCTTGGCCGTGATAGAAGCCGTCGAGTTCGCTGTTGTCTTCGGAGCGCTTGAAGTAGGGCAGCACGTCCGCATAGGACCAGCCGGTGTTGCCGAGCGAAGCCCAGCGATCGTAGTCCGCCCTGTGGCCGCGGATGTAGCACATCGCGTTGATGGACGAAGATCCGCCGAGGCCCTTGCCGCGCGGTTGATAACCGATGCGGCCGTTGAGGCCGGGCTGCGGCACGGTGTTGAACGCCCAGTTGTTCACCGGGCCTGAGACCATCAGAATCAGCGCGCCGGGCGTGGTAACGACCCAGTTGTCGTCGCGGCCGCCGGCTTCCAGCAGCGCGACAGAGACATTGGGATCCTCGGAAAGGCGGCTTGCGACGGCGCAGCCGCCTGAGCCTGCACCCACAACCACGTAATCGAACGTGTCCGCCATCGACATTCCCCCAGACAGCATTGTTGCGCCGGCTTTGGTGCCGGTCGTCTTGATCCTCGAAAAATTTACGACATGAAGCGCAGCAGCTTGATCAGGCGCGCGATCTTGGTGCCGTAGGGCGGATAGAGATCGGCCAGCCGGTTGAATGGAGAGCGATAGAAAACAGGCTTCATCTTGCTCAAGCCTCGGAAACCCCATTCGCCGTGATAGGCACCGATGCCCGACGCGCCGACGCCGCCCATCGGCTGATTGGCCTGCACGAAGTGAAACAGGCAATCGTTCACAGTGACGCCGCCGGAGACGGTGCGCGCCAGCACCTGATCGCGCGCGGCATCATCCTTGCCGAACCAGTACAGTGCCAGCGGACGATCGTTAGTGTTGATATGCGCGATGGCTGCATCTGTGGTGTCGCAGGCGAACACCGGCAGAATCGGCCCGAAGATTTCCTCCTGCATCACCTTCATGTCGGTGGTCGCGCCGTTGACGAAGGTCGGGGGGAATTTGCGCTTGGCTTTCCATGCAGGATCGTCCGCCTTCGCTGGCTGCACGATCCTTGCGCCGCGCGCGGTCGCGTCCTGCACCAGGCTTTCCAGCCGGGCATAGTGCTTGTCGGATACGATCGATGTGTAATCCTTGTTATCCGGGCCGGTGCCGAACATACGCGTGACCGCGTCATTGGCCTTGGCCACGAACTCATCCGCGCTGTCGCGTGCGATCAGGACGTAATCCGGCGCGATGCAGGTTTGTCCGGCATTCATCAGCTTGCCGTAAACGATGCGCTCGGCGGCTTCGGCAATATCAGCGGAGCGGTCGATGATGGCCGGCGATTTGCCGCCGAGTTCGAGTGTGACCGGCGTCAGGTTGCGGCCTGCGGCTTCTGCGACCAGCCGTCCGACGCGGGTCGAGCCGGTGAAGATCAGATGATCGAACGGCAGCGCCGCAAAGCGTTCTGAAATATCGCCGTCGATGCCGGTGACCATCAGCTCGGTGTCGTCAAATTTGTCCGCAATCAGCTTCTGCAGCAGTGCGGAAAATTGAGGTACCAGCTCGCTCGGCTTGATCATCACGCGGTTGCCGGCGGCGATCGCTGCGATTGCAGGGGCAAGCGTAAGCTGCAACGGATAATTCCACGGCGCGATGATGCCGACCACACCCAGCGGCTGGGGCAGCAGTTTGTTTTTCGCAGGGAAGTATTGCAGCTCGGTCGCGACGTGTTTCGGCGCCATCCAGCGGCTGAGATTTTTCGTGGCGTGTTTGATTTCAGCGAGCAGGAACAGCGTTTCGGCGATCAGGGTCTCGGTGGAGGAACGGTTGCCGAAATCGGCGGAGATCACTTCGCCGAACCGGGTTTCATTCTCCACCACCAGCGCGCGCAGCCGCGCAAGCCGGTCGCGCCGCTCGTCGAGGGTGGGGGAGCGGCGCGAGAAAGTGCCACGGCGCGGCGGAAAACATCCTCAATGCCGCCTGCGGCGGGATTTCTGACGGCCTGGTTCATCGCGGTTTCCTCGCGGCCGGCTTTTTTCGCACCGGACCTTGTTTGCCTTGTTCCAAGGCTGGTCCTTCACGGTTCTATTGGCAAGCCTGCTTGGGCGTGCCCGGAGGCCAAAAATGTCCGGAATCGCGGCGGCAATTGCCGTCATAAAATCGTGAAAAAGATCGTCCGCAGGCCTTTCCAAAGCGGAGCGGCGTTGGTACATACCCCTCGCACCATGGGCTCTTGCCTTGGTAGCCTTCTCTCGCCTCCGGACGGGTTGGAACGACGCCTTTGGCGTTGAACAGTCGTCCGTCTGCCTTTGAAGGTGTGCACCGGTTTATCGCGGGGTGGAGCAGCCCGGTAGCTCGTCAGGCTCATAACCTGAAGGTCATAGGTTCAAATCCTATCCCCGCAACCAAACAAAAAACCCTTTCAGATCAATGATCTGGAAGGGTTTTTCTTTGGTCAGACGTGGCGCGGGGCGTGGGTCACTAGCCGCCGGATCCACCGGCCACGATCTTCTCGCTGAGCTTTTGATCGACCACCTGGACCGTGCGGTCGATTTCAGCGTTGGGCATGCCCAGCTGATGCGAAATCAACTTCACCAGTAGATCGACGCGCTCAATGAAGGGCGCTCCACTGGCCACCGCGCGGGCCGCTGACGACGGCTTGAGAAGGCTTTCCGCCGCCTTGGCGTACTTCTCGAAAGGCACCGCATCCTGCGGATCGGCCCCCAGACGCTGGGCGATTGCATCGACATGCATGTAGATCGACTTTGAGAGCTTCAGGTCGCCGTGCACCGCGTCGCGGATCGGCTGAGGATCGTTCGGCGTGATGCAGCGGTAGTTTCCGGTCAGCAGCATCGACCATTTCGCCAGCGGCACGAACAAGGAATCGAACACCTTGAGCTTCACGGGAACGTCCTGGCCGTCCAGCTTCACCGCGTCGATATCCGCTTCCAGTTCGCGCAGCAGCTTGTTGTGAGCTTCATCTTCAAACGTCGCGGCCTTGAAGTTTGTCGGCAGGCCCACGTGAAGCACATTTGCCGCTTCTTCCGGCGGACGGAAGGCCTGAGGATCAGGCGAGCAGAGCGTCACCAGTCCCGGCTTGAACCGCTCCCAGACCTGCGCATTGGTATAGGCCTCTTCGAGATCCATGCCTGCCAGCCCCTGAATCCGCTTGAGATAGGGCAAGGGCGGCATGTTCATGATCGAAAGGCAAGGCAGCTTCGCCTCGGCGATCTTGATCATCAGAACCCGGATCGTATGGTTGGTGTATTGCGGCTCCTGCATGGCAAGCGCAACCAGATCATAGCGGGACAGATCAACCTTGTCGGGCGAGGTCGCATCCAGTTTCCCGGGCAGATCGCGCGAAAAGATGGACCGGTGCGCCGGCTCATCACGCAGCTTGATGCGAACCTCGGTACCCTCGCGGTTGATGAGTTCTGCAGTCTTCGTTCGGCAAACCAGGGTCACGTTGTGGCCGGCCATCAGCAGCTTTGTTGCCAGCAGTGAGCCATACGAGGCTCCAAGAATCAGAATATTGCGCGCCATGTTCTCTCGTCCAAAAATTATGTTCCAACGCTCCAGCCAGCCGGGCCGGAAATGTCCATCACAGCAGAAATCCTGCCCGGGCAAAGGAACGGCGAAGCCAGACCCTTAACATCACAGGGGAAATTGCCCCTTCGGGGAAGGGGCGTTCGTGTCTAGCGCATGTTGGTATACATAACAATCGTATACCAGCTCCCGTTTTCATCCACCCGGCGAGCCATTATGCGCGGCGCTTTCAATGCGGCTCGCTGAACTGGTCGCCTCAAATTGCCTCTTGATGCATTGGGCGATGTTTCGGGCGTGGCGCGCCAAATCCGGTGCCCCCATTAGTTCGCCGAAGGTGCCGCGCGCCAGCGGGCCGGCCACGTACAGCGCCTCGGACACATGCCCATCGCGGTCTTTGGCGCGGCCCTGCAGGTCGACATCAATGCCAAGGCCGAGCGGATCGGAGCGCGCGAGGCCACTGTCGCTGATCTGCCTAAGAAGCGGGTTGGTTTCGAACACGGTGCCGTGCGCGGGACCGGTCGCGATGACGATTGTATCAAAGATTTGCCGCTCCCACGTTTGACTCCGGCGTGGACGCAGATCGACGGCAATACCGGTTTCCTGCGTTGCGCTCGCGCGGATCGATCCGGCTCGGATCGCAAACGTACCCTCCGCGATCCTGCGTTTGATGACATCATCGATTTGCGGCGCGATGCGAAAGCGATAGGTGTCCCAGAACGGTCGCAGATGATGAAGCAGCTTGGCGCGTTCTTGCAGCGGCAGCGGGCGCCAGATCTCTGTGCCTTGCAGGCGCAAATCGTCAAACGTCGTCGTGGCCGCTGTTGCAGAAGCACGGTGTGTTTGGCGTCAACATTCTGAGCTCGGATCACGTGGGCGTGGCCGAGCGATTTTCCGGTATCGGTGGATTGAAGGGCGCTGAGAGGTTCGCCGGTTCCGAATGGATCAGCCTTGCGTCCGGCGTGCCGCTGCTGGCGGGCGCGCTGGCGGCGTTCGACTGCGAGGTCGAGCACGTGGTCGAGCGGCATTCCCATGCCATCGTGATCGGCGCGTGCTCGATCTTCAGGTGACGCCGGGCAAGCCTGCGCTGACATACTGGCAGGGACAGTACATCCCGCTTGATGACAACGAGGACATTTCTCATCCTGCAGACCTGGGCCTGCCGACGATGCGCGCGCTCTGGCAGGTCTGATCGCAACTTTGATCAGTCGAACACGACCCGCCGTTCAACATAACTCGACAAATGGCCGTGTCATGGCGCGGCGTCAATTCAGGTCAGGAAAGATTTCAACCGGAAGGTCTCTCGCCTTGCGTTGAAGCTCTTGAATGGGAAGTGCGGCTGTACGAGGTGCAACTGCCTTTGCAGCTGGTTCGGCGTTCGACGCCGGAAAATCAATGGTCGCAATGTCGAATGTTGTCTCCCCTCTGGCGAGTGGATTGCTCGCACTAAGGACGATCAGGCTGCCGATCAATAGTCCGTAGGCGCAGAATGCGCCAACGATGAGAAAGAACTGGCGAGAATTCCGGTTGCTGAATCTGATCTGGCTTTTCATAGGAGCCTCCTATTTGGCGGCTATGAGTGTCCAGCAGAGGAAGATGTCTGTCTGTGGCCCGATCCACAGAACGCAAGATTTCACGATCTCATGGCCAGAAGCCGCGCGGAGTGTGAACAAGCTCACATTGGATAGCGGTCTCGACATCTATGCTCATGGACGAGAGGCAATCGAGCCATCCGGGCCGATGTCGCAAACGTCTCGGTGCGCGACCCCAAACTGTTGTTGCTATTGCGGATTTGCGAGCCGCTCGTTGACGTTTTTGCCCACCGAAAACCTTGCCGTCCGCTTTTCAGCTGATGAATTTCTAAGTATTGGCCGCCCGTCCGTGGAGATGATATCTTGCGATCTGCCGTGCATCTCAGTTCATTGCCGATCCAAGTTTTTGGCGCGCACGTTGCCAGCGATAATTGCGGGATGTCGTCATGAGCACGAACGTTCCTGAATCAATAGTCGAAGGTCCCCATCGCGGCTCTTCGGCAACTGCGACGTCCACGCGTCGCGGGTGGCGGGCGACTGACGGCGGCGCGCTGACCCGGTTTCTGGACAAGATCTCGCTGGCCCTAAAAATGGTGCGCTACCGATTTAGTTCCTACATCTTTTGCCATCTCTGGTTCCTCAAGCTCGTTTTCACACTGCTTCGCCCAGCGCGCCCCATAGCGATCTTCGGCAAGCTTGTGATCCTCACCAAAATGAAAGATGTCCGTGAGGTCCTCGGGCGTTTCGATGATTTTACGCTCGGCGAGGTGATCGAACCGGGGATGCCGTGGGGCGCGTTCCTGATGACGGTCGACTGGAACGAGCAACATGCGCGCGAGCGGGAGCTTCTGCAAAGTGTCGTCAAGCGAGACATCGATCAGCAGATTATCAAGAAAGTTGTCGCTGAAGAATGCCGCGAGCGAATAACCGCTGCCAACGGCCGGATCGATATGGTTGCCGAGCTTGCGGAGCCGGTCGTCATCCGCATTGCCAGTGACTATTTCGGCGTTTCTCCCCTGAAGAACGACAAACGTCGCATGGCACGGGCCACGCGGAACCTTGCCGGCATCATCATGGTCAATCCTCCGGTCGGTTCAAAGCCATGGATCGACTCGCGTGATGATATGGTAGCTCTCACGCAACAGCTGCTGGAACAGATCGCAGCTGCAAGATCTGCGATCCATGCGTCGCCTCAGACCCTGCTTCCCGACAGTTTGCTGACGCGGTTGAGTGTGTTGCTGCAGGCAGGAAACACACCCAAATGGTTTGATGAGGACTGGATACGACGATACCTGACCGGTCTGGTTGCGACGGGTCTCGCGACGGTTGTTCGCGGGACGGCGCAGACGGTCGACCAACTCGTGGCGCGCCCGGATGCCTTGAAAGAAGCGCAGCTGTTGGCGGCAGCTCTCGATCATGCGGAAGCATATGAGAAAAATCTCCCCGGCGGAGCGTCGGACATCGAGCGGCGGTCTGCCGCGGAGCGTGTGGCGAGATCGCGTGATGCGCTGTCACATTACATCTATGAGGCCCTTCGGTTCAGGCCGATGCTTCCTCTGCTCGTTCGCGACTGTCCGCGCGAAACAATCATCGCGAACGGCACCAGGCGCGTTCGCGTAATGCCTTCGGGCGCGCGGATTTTGGCCGCACCGTTGGCTGCCATGTTTGACCCGGAAGTATTTCCACAGCCGTGGCGCTTCGATTCGCAGCGACCGCTGAAGAACTACATTCATTTTGGCGATGGAGAGCGCCGCTGCTTCGGAAGATACGTTGCCGAGAGCGCCCTCTTGGAAATGGTGCGGGCGTTGCTGCGTCTGCCTGGTTTGGCGCGTGCACCCGGAGCCGATGGTCGCATCCGCTATCAGGGACCGGCGCCTTATTCACTTGTGCTCACGTTCAATAAGCAAACCGTTGGGGCTCAGGAACGGTGAACCCGAACTACACGACGATTATCACGCCGCTCGATCCCGGCCGAGTTGACGCATGCCGGCAATATCTGCGCGACAACGCCGAACCGCGTCCGGTAGGCGACTTGATTGAATGCCGCCCCCTGTTCCGGTTCGACAAGATCGCAAGCCTGCATTTCTGCAGCTTTGTCATCCTCGATGCGGACGGAGAGTTTACCCCAAGTCTCGTATTCGAGGCGACATTCGACGGGCCCCGAGAGGATTTTCTCGGCGAACTGCTGGATGTTGCATCAGAGGGCATGCATGAGGTCTATCGGCATTGCGCAGACTATCCGTTTTCCGGCCGCGCCGCTCCTCAACTGGTCAAAGAGTACCTGGTCCGCCATGACGTCGGCGCGAACACATTTTTCTGCGGTAGTCCCGGCCGTTCCGTTGCGCAAATCCGTGGTGAAAATCTTGTCCGTGACGAGATCCTGACATTTCTTTCAAATCGATGGCAGCCAGGCGACGCCATTCCCGCGCGATCAGCCGGATTCTTGGACGAGGTGCGGCGGCATGCTGTCCGCGGCCAGGACGACAGCCGCTGGGCCGAGCAGGTCGCGCCGATTCCCTGGGAGGTACGGCAGCGTTCGGCGATTGTCGCCGCTGCCGCTATCGCGGCATTCGTCGTGGTCTGCGGTACCGGCATAGCCGTAGGTGCGCTTGTTAATACACTGTTCGGTTCGGGGCCGCTCAATCTACACGGTCATATTGTTGGGGCATTCGCGCATGTCAGCCGCATCGGGGCCGGTGTCAGCAGTTCTCTGGCTTCCTGGTTTCCCTGGATTGCAAGTCACATCACAGTTGAGCCTGCGATCCTCCATATTCTGATTGCATTGACTGGTGTGTGGTTGATCGTTCGTATCTTTGAACTCTTCCTGACCGGCTGGACGAAGAATCCTCACGATCAGCTCTTTATCAATCGGTTCCCGCTGCAGATCGCAGTCATCGTCAGGTATGTGCTGATTGTGTTTCTTATCGGCTCCGTTGCGCTGGCGGTCATTTCAGGAATGACCGCGGCTCGCTCGGCAGGAGTTGAGGCAAATCAACCGGGCATTGGCGCTTCACTGGCAATGGCCGCTTCGACCATCTGGCGTCTGATCCTGGTCTGCCTTTGCCTGGTGGTCCTGAATTATTGGGCAACGTCACTGAAGCTTGCTGTCCAGCTTCGGCCGTACGATACCGTTCGCGAGAATGTGCGCCGGTTGTTGCTGGACATCGACAGGTTCGCAATGGTCGTTGTGGCAGCCATCGGCGTTCTGCTCATCGTGCGTCATATGCCGTTTACCGTCAGCAGCCAGATCGAGGCGATTGCGCGCTCAGCCGTATTTGCTGTCTTCGTAATTGTGACATACGGAACTCATTGGCATTCTGACCTTTTATGCCCTCGGGCTCATCCTTTTTGGGATCATACGAACGCTGGAGATCAGGGACACGCGAAATCTTTCGGAGCCCGCCGAACTCATCGCACGGGCTCGGGAGAACGCCCGAAAGTACGCGCGTGAAGAAGGTGGGATCAACAGGTATCAAAATCATCTCGCGAGCATAACGTCCGTGAAGCCGGGCTTCATCCGGTGCTGGCTGCTGCGCATTGCACTGTTTGTTATCAACCTGCTGTCCCGCTTCTGGTTCAACCGCGGTGAGCTTGGCGGGATACCGACGATCCTGTCGGCCCGCTGGGTGATGATCGACGGCGGCAAGCGGCTCCTGTTTCTCGATAACTATGGCGGTGCCTGGGAAAGCTATCTCAACGAATTCATCGATCTGGCGGCAGTGAAGGGTCTGAACGCCATCTGGTCGAATACATTCGTCACAGCCGGGGGCAAATCGTACGGCTTTCCCGCGTCGAAATTCCTGTTCTGGAAGGGCGCGCAGGCCGAACAGCCTTTCAAGGCCTATGTGCGTCAGAGCCAGGTCGAGACGATCGTCTGGTATGGCGCATACCCCATGCTCAGCGTTGTCAACATCAACGCAAATACGGAGCTGAGACAATCGCTGTTCAGACCCCTGAACTATGGTGAGATCGACACGATCTTTCGAAGCCTCTGATACGGGTACGTGCCATGGAGAAGATCGAGTGGGATGACGTTCAGAGGCTCGTGCTGAGCGGATATGCAGGATTGCCATTTTCCGCTTACCTCTTCTGGCACTTTGTGCCCGGCGAGGTCGATGCCGCCAAGCGATGGCTCGGTCTGCTGGCCGATCGCCTGACACGCGCGACGGATCGCGGCAGCAAACAGGCGGTAAACCTGGCGCTGACGGCGCATGGTCTGGAGCATCTCCGCGTCAGTGACAGCGTGCTGCACAGTTTCTCTCTCGAATTTCTCGAAGGAATGGCGCCGAAGCCGACGGCGGAAACGAAGTTTCCACGCCGGTCGAACATTCTTGGAGACCTGGGTGACAGCTCGCCGGAATTCTGGGAGTGGGGCGGCTGGACGCAGAGGCGCGACATCGACGGAATGCTGTTGCTCTATGCTGCCGGCGAATCGGAGCTTCTGTCTCTGGTCGAGGCGGAGATCAATGCAATGGCCGGTACTGAGCCGACAGCGCGACAGAATGGCGATCCGCTTATTATCGACGGCCGGATTTATGACGATCGCAAAGAACACTTTGGATTCAAGGACGGCATTTCCCAGCCGGTGATCGAAGGATCGCCCAAGGCAAACGGCAGGAAGCGCGGGAGGAATTCCGATGATGCTGATCACGGCAAAAAGCTGACCCAAGAGGAAAAGAGAATTCTCCTCGTCAAGGCGGGTGAGTTCATCCTCGGTTACAAGAATGAGCGTCGTGCCAGCATCTCAGATGTTTCCGTTACGAAGGACAGCGCAACGCGAGACATTCGTCGCAACGGGACGTACCTCGTTTTCCGGCAACTGGAACAGGATGTGCCCGCCTTCAACGAATTCGTTGCGAAGACGGCTGAGCGCATCTATGGGCTGGCGGATGAATCCGCACGGGAAAAAGTTGCGTCACTGCTCGTTGGGCGGACGCGCGAAGGCCACCCTCTGGTTCCCATCGAGAGGCCGCCAGAGGCAGATCCGCGCAACGACTTTCTCTACTATTTCGAGGATCGCTTCGGCATGGCTTGCCCGATTGGTGCACACATCCGCCGCGCGAATCCACGGGACACCATCGGACCGGATGCCGATACGGCTCTGCGGCTTTCAAAAATGCATCGCATCATCAGGCGTGGCAGGCCATATGGAGAAAGACTCGATACCGCCGAAGGAA
>Ga0255054_10002238_pt1 | contig 11124 bp, 7 predicted proteins | sample JV7_2_23_MG_FD_188634 | JGI IMG/M metagenome (GOLD analysis project Ga0255054, IMG submission 188634) | Seawater microbial communities from Jervis Inlet, British Columbia, Canada - JV7_2_23 | ecosystem: Environmental > Aquatic > Marine > Inlet | place: Canada: British Columbia | collected... | reverse complement strand
AGCGAGATGATCGAGGACCCGGCGAGCTTCGTGATGGGCGGCCAGCGCCGGGACCTGTCCCTGCTCTTCAGCGACATCCGCGGCTTCACCACCATCTCCGAGGACCTGGGGCCGGCCGATACCACGAAGCTCCTCAACGAGTACCTCACCCCGATGACGAGGATCGTCTTCGAGAGCCGGGGGACCCTGGACAAGTACATCGGCGACGCAGTGGTGGCGTTTTGGAACGCACCGCTGGACGTCGACGATCACCCGCTGCGCGCGGCCGAGGCCGCCATCGCCATGCAGGAGGCCACGCGCCAGATGCGCGAGGAGCGCTCCGACCTGGTGGGCGCCGAGCGCCTGGCCATCGGCATCGGCATCCACTCGGCCGAGGTCAACGTCGGCCTGATGGGAAGCGACCAGCGCGTGGACTACACGGTAACCGGCGACGGCGTGAACCTGTGCGCGCGGCTCGAGGGCATGACCAAGCAGTACGGCGCCGAGATCGTCACCAGCAAGGAGCTGGTGAACCGGCTGCCGGCCGACTCCCGCTTCCTGCACCGCCGGCTGGATGTGATCCGCGTCAAGGGCAAGCACGAGCCGGTGGAGATCTACCAGATCCTGGGCCAGCGGGACGCGGAGCCCGGCGAGAAGGAGTGGCTCGAGCTCCACGCCGCGGCGCTCGAGACCTACGCCAAGGGCGACTTCGCCGCGGCCGCAGGCCTGTTCCAACAGGCGCGCGCCGCCCACGAAGGCGCCGACACGGCCTGCGATCTGCTCCTGGACCGCCTGGACTACCTGCAGGCCAACCCGCCCTCCGACTGGGAAGGCATCTGGACCTTCGAAACCAAGTAAGGAAACTAAAGGGACAGTCCCGTTAGTTGACAGACGCCGCCGCCCTTCCAAGAAGTCAACCGGCTGTCAACTAACGGGACTGTCCCTTTAGTTTCCGGCGAAGACGTCCAGGTAGAAGGCCAGCTCGGCTTCGAGGGCGGAGCTGACGTTCTCGGCGCGGCGGAAGCCGTGGGCCTCTCCCTCGAAGACCACGTAGGCGACGGGAACGCCGCGGGCGCGCAGGGCCTCCACCATGACCTCGGCCTGATTCGGCGGCACGACGGGATCCTCGCTGCCCTGGAAGAAGATCACCGGACAGGCGATGGCGTCGGCGTGATGCAGGGGCGAACGCTCCCGGTAGAGGTCCCGACGCTCCGGGTACGGACCCACCAGGCGATCCAGGTAGCGCGCCTCGAACTTGTGGGTGTCGCGCACCAACGCCTCCAGATCCGACACGCCGTAGTAGCTGGCGCCAGCGCGGAAGGTGTCGCCGAAGGCCAGCGCGCACAGCGTCGTGTAACCGCCGGCGCTGCCTCCGGTGATTGCCAGCCGCTCCGGGTCCACCGAGCCGCGGGCCCCCAGGTAGCGGGCGCCCGCCGCGCAGTCGTCCACGTCCACCTGTCCCCAGGCGCCGCGCAACCGCTCCCGATACGCGCGTCCATGGCCGCTGCTGCCGCGGTAGTTCACGTCCAGGACGGCGAAGCCCCGCGTGGTCCAGTACTGGATCCGAGGGTCCAGGATCGCGCTCGTGGCCGCCGTGGGCCCGCCGTGACTCCTCACCAGCAGGGGCGGGCGCTCCCCCACCTCCAACTCGAACTCGGGGCTGGTCGGTGGATAGAAGAAAGCGTGGGCGGTCTCGCCGCCCGTCGTGGGGTAGGCAATCGCCTCCGGCACCGAGGCCCAGGCCCGATCCAGGGGCGCGTCCTCCGACGGCCGCAGCGACTCGCACTGACCCGAAGCTACATCGAGGCGGACGACCGACGATTCCAGATCGGGGGAGGCCCCGGCGAAGACCACGGCCCCGGCAGCGGCCCGCAGGCCCGTGATCGCGGTAAACGGCAGGTCCACCACGTCGAGCACACCGCTCTCGGGCTCCAGCAGGCCCATGCGCCAGTACCCGGCCTCGCAGAAGGCGCAGGCGATGCGCCCGTCGTCGAGCGCCGCCCACGTGGACATGCCGAAGACCCACTGGGGGACGCCGAACTCCGCCGGCCGAGGACACAGGGGCTCCACGGAGCCGGCGCGCTCGCGCTGCAGGTTCCACCAGCCGCTTTCGTCGGAGACGAAGATCAGGTCGCCCGGGGCCGACCAGTCCGGCTGGAAGACCGACACGCCCTCCCCTCCCGCCACGCGCCGCGACGGGCCGAGGCTCCCGTCCGCGGCGACCTCCGCGACGTGGAGCGTGGCCGCGTCCCACGGCATGTCGGGATGATCCCAGGAGAGCCAGGCCAGCCGCCGCCCATCCGGCGACAGCCTCGGGCTGGAGAAGAAGTCGTGGCCCTGGACCAGGGGCACGGGCTCTCCGCCGTCCGCGGGGATCGAGACCAGCAGGTTCTGCGGCTCACCGGCCCCGCTCGCGTCCTCGCACACGGCCAGCAGCCGCGAGCGGCTCCGGTCCAGCACGGCGTCCGCATAGCGCCGTCCATCGTCGGGGGTCAGCGGCCGGGGCTCTCCGTCCGCGTCGATGCACCAGAGGCGTTGGTCCGCCAGGTTCGAGAACCACACGCGCTCACCGTCGACGGTGTACGAGCCCCCGCCGTACTCGTGCACCCGGGTCCGCACCGAAAAGGGCGCCGCCACCACGTCGCGCGGCCCGCTCCCGGGAGACCAACGCACCAGCGCGCTGCGACCGGCCTCACTGGGGCGACCCTCTACCCACAGGACATCCTCCCCCGCGCAAGCAATCTCGCCGATCCGAGCGCTCCCGACCGCCACGCGCGCGGCCGTCAAAGGCGAGTGCCAGGTGCCACCCCGGGCTGCGGCGCGGCTCACGCGTCCGGCCGCTCGTCGATCGGCAACGTCACACGGAAGGTCGAGCCCACGCCCGGCTCGCTCTCCACGGCGATCGAGCCGCCGTGGGCCCGGGCGATCTCGCGGGCCAGCGACAGACCCAGGCCGAAGCCCTTCTCACTGCGCGAAGCGTCCTCCTTGCTGAAACGCTCGAATATGCCCTGAAGCCGATCCGGCTCGATTCCAGCTCCGGTGTCGTGCACCTCCACCACGGCCCCCTCGGAATCCCGTCCCGCCTTGGCGGACACGCTGACCGAGCCTCCGGCCGGAGTGAACTTGATTGCGTTGTGGACCAGGTTGGCGAAGAGCTGATGGAGCCAGCCGGCGTCGCCCACCACCGGGGCCATCCCGGCGTCGACGTGCAACTCGAGCTTGACGTCTGCTTCGGACGCCAGGGGATCGAAGAAGTCCACCACGTCGGAGAGCAGACCCCCGACGTCCAGCTCTGCACTCATCTCGGGATCGAGGCCGGCTTCGCTCTGGGCCAGCCGCAGCATGGCGTCGGTGCCGGAGGCCAGGCGGTCCACTTCGTCGAGCAGCTGGCGGAGGACGCGCTCGTACTCCTCGTGGGAGCGCGCATTCTCCAGGGTGACCTCGATCTGGTTGCGAATCGCGGCCAGCGGGGTGCGCAGCTCGTGAGCGGCGTCCGCGTTGAAGCGCCGGATCCGGCCGACGCTGGCCCGGATGCGATCCAGCATTCCGTTCAGGGTCGCGGCGAGCTGATCCAGCTCGTCGCCCGAGCCGGTGGTCGGCACGTGGGCATCCAGGTTCGTCACGCTGATCCGCTGGGCGGTGACGTTCATGCGTTTGATGGGACGCAGGCTGCCGCGCGCCAGCAGCCAGCCCAGCCCCACGGTGACGAACAGCGCGATGGGAATCGCAACGAAGAAACCGTCCGCGATGAAGGCGATGTGGCGGTCGAAGCGCCGGCTGTAGACAGCCGTCTGCAGGTAGCCCTTCGGCGCCTTGGCGCTGATCACGTAGAAGCGCCGCCCCTTGGACAGCTCGGCCAGCTCGAGCTCCCAGGACATCGCGGTCCGCCTCCCGTCGAGGACCCGACGGGGCAACGGAATCGGGCGCTGCTCGAAGCTGCCTCGGGCCAGCAGCAGGCGCCCTTCCTCGTCGAAGAGCTGGATTCCGAGCCGCAGGTCGCCGTCGGCGGCGGCGACCTCACGGTCGATCATCTCGGCCCAGCGTGCGCGGTCGCCCGGAGAGCGCTTCATGGCCTCGCGCACGTTGCGCAGGGGAATCTCCGCGATCAGCTCGGCGTCGCGCACGATGCGGCGCTCCACACGCTGGTACACGTAGAGGCCCAGAAGCGAGATGCTGACGAACGAAACCACCGTGTAGCGCAGGGCCCACTTGGCGCCGATCGAGAGGCGGGGCACGGGTCAGGCCGCCGGGCTCTCGCGGCGGCCCATGAAGTAGCCCACGCCCTTCACCGTATGGATCAGCTTGGGGTCGAAGCCGCGGTCCATCTTCTTGCGCAGGTGGTTGATGTGGACGTCGATCAGGTTGGAGTAGCTGTCGAAGCTGTAGCCCCAGACCTTCTCGGTGATCATGGCACGCGACACCACCTGCTCGGCGTTGCGCATCAGGTACTCCAGAAGCGTGAACTCCTTGGGCGTCAGATCGATGGGCCGCCCGGCGCGCTCGACGGTGTGGCGCTGGGTGTCGAGCATCAAGTCCTCGACCTGCAGGCGCCCGTCCAGGGGCTCGCCGAGCCGGCGCCGGGCCACCGCGCGCACCCGCGCCAGCAGCTCTGCAAAGGCGAAGGGCTTGGGCAGGTAGTCATCGGCACCCAGGTTGAGGCCCCGGATGCGATCGCTGGCTTCACCCCGCGCCGACAGGAACAGCACCGGCGTATCCACACCCAGCTCGCGCAGGTCCTTCAGGATCGCGTAGCCGTCCCGCCCGGGTAGCATGACGTCCAGGATCAGCAGGTCGTAGACGCCGCTGCGCCCGCGCTCGAAGCCCTCGTCGCCGTCCAGCGCCACGTCCGCGACGAAGCCATTCTCGTGCAGGCCCTTCTGGATGTACTCGCGGGCCCCGGGATCATCTTCCACGTAGAGGATCTTCATGAAGAAGAGGGTCCGGTTGGGCTGGGTTCAGGTCAAGGGAAGCAGCTGAACGGCGCCTGAAGCGATTCTCCCCGGGGGGCCTCAGACTGGCTGGGCTGGGCTGGGCTCGGGGCAGGCGGCCAGCGCCTCGAGCAGGGCGCACGCCTTGTCCAAGGACTCGCGGTACTCGGCCAGGGGGTGCGAGTCGGCGACGACCCCGCCGCCGGCGTGCAGCCAGGCCCGTCCCCCGCGCACCAGCAGGGTGCGGATCACGACGCACAGGTCCAGCCCCCCGCGCGCGTCCAGGTAGCCCAGAGCCCCGGAGTAGACGCCGCGCCGAACCGGCTCCAGGGCATCCAGGATCTCCAGGGCGGCCAGCTTGGGCGCTCCGGTCATCGAGCCCGGCGGGAACGCCGCGGCGACCGCGTCGAGCGCGTCGCGATCCGCTCGCAGCCGGCCCTCCACCACCGATACCATCTGATGAACCGTGGCAAAGGCCTCCAGCCGGAACAGCTCCGGCACCCGCACGCTGCCGGTGCGGCAGACCCGGCCCAGGTCGTTGCGCACCAGATCCACGATCATCAGATTCTCGGCCCGATCCTTCTCCGACGCGAGCAGCGCCCGGCGCAGAGCCGCGTCCTCTTCGGGCGTGTCTCCGCGGGGCCGCGTGCCCTTGATGGGCCGGCTTTCCACCGCGCCGTCGCTTCCCACGCACAGGAAGCGCTCCGGCGAGCTTCCCACCACCGCCGCCTCGGGCAGCTCCAGGAACGCGGCGAAGGGAGCCGGATTCCGTTCGCGCAGGGCGCGGTAGAGGTCCAGGGCATCGCCCTCGAAGGCCGCCTCCAGGCGCTGGGTGAGGCACGCCTGGTAGACGCGCCCCAGGGCGATCTGCTCACGAATGGCCTCGACGGCCTTGGGGTAGCTCGACTCGTCGAAGGCGCCTCGAGCGTCGACGGGCCGGGTGCGCCCGCCCGTTGCGGGCGAGCGCGGAGCGCCGGCGCCGTCCAGGTGCGCGGCCAGGTTCCGCGCAGCCTGCTCCGCGCGACGTCGGGCGCCGGCCACATCCTCAGCGAACCCCAGCCCCAGGGCCCAGGCCTCGCCGGCCTCGTGGTCGAACGCAGCCAGGCGATCCACGAAGAGCAGTGCGGCGTCGGGCAGGCCCAGGTCGTCGGCAGCCCGCAGCGAAACGCGGTCCAGGTCCTGCGCCAGCTCGTAGCCCAGCCAGCCCACCGCCCCACCGATGAAGGGAAGCGCATAGGCCGCGCCCTGAGGTGGCGGGGGCAGCAGCTCGCGCAGCGCCTCCAGGGTGGGCACGTGCCGCACGCGGCGGCCGACGCGCAGGTCGGGACGCACGTCGCGGGTGCAGGTGATCTCCACCCGCGGGCCGGCGGGCTGCGCCCAACCGCGCAACACGGCGTAGGGATCGGCGCCGGCGAAGGAGAAGCGCGAAAGCGGGTGACCGGGAAGCGCACTCTCCAGGAGCCAGGCGCCGCCGTCGGCGCGGAGCGCCTCGACGGCGGCCAGGGGCTCGAGCCCGCCGTGCAGCCGCTGCCGGGCCACGGCGGCGACGAGCGCGCCGCGCTCAGTCACAGACGGCGCCGCGGGCCGCACTCCCTACCAGCTTGGCGTACTTGGCCAGGACGCCGCGGGTGTAGCGCGGCTCGGGCGCCTTCCACTCGCCTAGACGGGCCTCCAGCTCGGCGTCCGACAGCTCCACCGACAACACGCGCTCCACCGGATCGATCACGATCCGATCGCCGTCACGCAGCGCGCCGATGGGCCCGCCGCGAATCGACTCGGGTGCGATGTGGGCCACCATGTAACCGTGGGTGGCTCCGGAAAAGCGGCCATCGGTGATCAACGCCACGTCGGCGCCCAGGCCGACGCCCTTGACCGCCGCGGTCACCGCCAGCATCTCGCGCATGCCGGGCCCGCCGGCCGGCCCCTCGTTGCGGATCACGATGACCGTGTTGGGCTGGACGCCGCCCCCGGTCACCGCATCCATGGCGTCCTGCTCGGTCTCGAAGACCCGCGCAGGTGCCTCGAAACGGCGCACGTTGCCGCCGGCGGTCTTCATCACCGCGCCGTCGGGAGCCAGGTTTCCGCGCAGCACGACGATGCCGCCCTCTTGCATGAACGGCGCGTCGGCGCGCCGCACGATGTCCTGGCCCACGGGGAAGGTCACACCCTCCAGATTCTCGGCGACGCTGCGCCCGGTCACCGTGAGCGCGTCCGCGTGCAGCAGACCGTGATCCAGAAGCTCGCGCATCACCACCGGTACGCCACCGATGCCGTCCAGGTCGCTCATCACGTACTTGCCGAAGGGCCGCAGGTCGCACAGGTGGGGCGTGCGCCGGCTGACCCGGTCGAAGTCCTCCAGGGACAGGTCGACCCGCGCCTCGTGGGCGATGGCCAGCAGGTGCAGCACGGCGTTGGTGGAGCCGCCCAGCGCCATGGTCAGCGCGATGGCGTTCTCGAAGGCCTCGCGGGTCAGGATGCGGCTGGGGCGCAGGTCGGCGACCAGGGCCGCCACCGCGGCGCGGCCCACCTCGACGGCCAGCTCCTCGCGTCGCGGATCCGCATTCGGCACCGAGGCCGAACCTGGCAGCGCCATGCCCAGGGCCTCGCTGATCGCCGCCATGGTATTGGCGGTGAACATGCCGGCGCAGGAGCCCGGGCCCGGGCAGGCCTTCTGCTCCAGCTCCAGCAGCTCCTCGTCGCTCATCTGGCCGGCGGCGTGGGAGCCCACGGCTTCGAACACGTCCTGGATGTTCACATCGTGCTCTTGGAAGAAGCCCGGCAGGATGGTCCCGCCGTAGAGGAAGACCGAGGGCACGTCCAGGCGGGCCGCCGCCATCAGCATCCCGGGCAGGCTCTTGTCGCAGCCGGCGATGGTGATCAGCCCGTCCATACGCTCGGCATGCATTACAGTCTCGACGGAGTCGGCGATCACTTCTCGCGAGACCAGCGAGGCGTGCATGCCCTCGTGACCCATGCTGATGGCGTCGGAGACGGCGATGGTGTCGAAGCGCAGGCCCACGGCGCCCGCCTCGCGCACGCCCTGCTTGGCCCAATCCGCCTGGGCGGCCAGACCCATGTTGCACGGCGTCACTTCGTTGGCCGCCGCGGCCACGCCGATCTGCGGCTTGCCGAAGTCCTCCTCGGAGAGGCCAACGGCGCGCAGCATGGCGCGGGCGGGCGCGCGGGCCGCGCCTTCGGTGACCTCGCGGCTGCGGGGACGCGGGAGCGGGCGATCGGGGGGGGCCATGGAATCCTCCGAAAGACCCGAAATGTAACAGTTGTGGCTCTCAGATTGGGTCCGGCACGCGGGGTGCAGCGTAAGGGAGCATGCCGCGTGTGCGCCAAGAACCGCCTCCTCCCTTCTGCCCGACTCCCGACTGCGATTCCCATGCGAGTCCGCACGGTTGGCGGTTCAAAAAGAAGGGCTTCTTCGCCCGCGCCCGGGGTCCCCGCCGTGTCCAGCGGTACCTGTGTCAACACTGCGGCCGCAGCTTCAGTACCCAGACCTTCTCGCCCACCTACTGGCTCCGGCGCCCGGAGCTCCTGAAGTCGATCTTCTGGCGCTCCCTGTCCTGCTCCGGCCTCCGCCAGATCGCCCGCGAGCTCGGCGTGCGCCCTCTCACCGTCCAGCGCCAGGTGGAGCGGCTGGGCCGTCACTGCCTGCTGGTCCACGAAGAGCACCGCCCCAAGAACGCTCCCCAAGAGCCCCTTGTACTGGATGGCTTCCGCACCCTCGAGTCTGGCCACTACTGGCCCTTCGACCTGAACCTCCTCGTGGGGACGTCGCACTTCGTCTACGGGTTCAACGACGCGGAGCTGCGACGCAGCGGCACCCACACTCCGAAGCAACTCGAACGAAGGCGAGAGCTCGAGACCCGATACGGCCGTGCCGACCCCCAGGCCACGCGCCGGGCGGTGGAGGAGCTGGTCGGACGCCTCGTACCTCCGGGAAGCACGGTCGAGATCCGCTCCGACGACCACCAGGCCTACCCGCAGGCCTTCCGCCAGCTTCGAGACCGCACGATCCGCCACCAGACAACGCCTTCGAAGGCCTCGCGGACTCCCCGGAATCCGCTGTTCCCGGCCAACCTGGCGGACCTGCTGCTCCGCCACGGGGGTGCGAACCACAAGCGCGAGACGATCGCGTTCTCGAAACGCCGCCAGGGAGCGCTTTACCGGGCGGCGATCTGGATGGTGTGGCGGAACTACGTGAAGTCGCGCTCCGAACAGCGCAGGGATGCACCGCCCGGCGTGGCGATTGGCGCGATTCCGCGACGCCTGACCGTGGAGGAGATCCTCGCGAGCCGGCGCTTCCCGTGGCGGCAGGAGATCAAGGGCTGGCTCGAGCACTGCTACTTCGGGCGGATCCCCACACGGCGGCTGGGGCGGATCCGGGTGCACGCCTGCGCGTACGCGATCTAGTCAATTCCAGCCATGCCCATCCGGGGTTACGTGCGATCAGACCCAATTACGAAGCCACAACCCGTAAGATCGCCGTTGATGCCGACCGAGACCGAGCGCCCCGAAGACGCCGAAGCGGATGAGACTCCCCCCTCCGACGTCGGCGGCCCCTACGCCCGCTACGTGCTCTTCGTCCTGGTCCTGGTCTACATCTTCAACTTCCTCGACCGGCAGATCGTCTCGATCCTGGCCGAGTCGATCCGCCGCGACCTGGACATCGGCGATGACCAGATCGGCTTCCTCTACGGCACCGCCTTCGCCGTCTTCTACGCCGTCTTTGGCATTCCGCTGGGCCGCCTGGCCGACGTCTGGAACCGGCGCAGCCTGATCTCCCTGGGCCTGGCGGTGTGGAGCTCGATGACGGCGCTCTCGGGTCTGGCACGCAGCTTCCCCCAGCTGGCGGCCGCGCGGATCGGCGTGGGCATCGGCGAGGCCAGCGCTACCCCCGCCGCCTACTCCCTGCTCTCCGACTGGTTCCCCCCGGCGCGCCGGGCCACGGTGCTGGCCATCTACTCCAGCGGCATCTACATCGGGGCCGGCCTGGGACTGGGCATCGGCGGCCTGGTGGTGGATTCCTGGAACGGCGCCTGGGCTCCGGGCGAGGCGCCGCTGGGCCTGCGCGGCTGGCAGGCGGCCTACCTGGTGGTGGGCCTGCCCGGCCTGCTCATGGCGCTGTGGGTGCGCACCTTGCGCGAGCCCACAAGAGGACAGGCCGAAGGCATCCCCTCGCCGGCCGATCCGCATCCCTTCCGCAGCTTCGGACGCGAGCTCGAATCGGTGCTGCCGGGGCTCACGTTGTGGCATCTGGCGCGGGTGGGTGGGCGGCGCGTGCTGGCGGCCAACCTGATGGGAGCGGCCGCAATCGCCGCGGTCGCATGGCTGCTGGTGCGCGCCAGCGGCAGCCTCTACCAGTGGATCGCCCTGGGCATCGGCGTCTACGCCGCGCTGTCGTGGGCCCAGTCGCTGCGCCTGCGCGAGCCGGTCACCTTCGCGCTGGTCTTCCGCACCCCGGCCCTGCGCTGGACCGGGCTCGGGTTCTCGCTGCTGGCCTTCACCGGCTACGGCGTCGGCTTCTGGACGGCGCCCTTCATCCAGCGCCTCCACGGCGTGTCCGCGGCGGAGAGCGGACTGGTGCTGGGCGGAACCGCCGCCACCGCGGGCTGGCTCGGAGTAACCCTGGGCGGTGTACTGGCCGATCGCTGGCGCGCCGCGCACCCCGCCGGGCGACTGCGCCTGGGCATGGCCGTGGCCCTCGTTCCCATCCCCTTTGGAATCTGGTTCCTCACCACCGAGAGCACCACCACCGCCTACGTGCTCAACTTCCCGCTCTCGCTGGCCGGCTCCATGTGGATCGGAGCGGGAGCGTCGACGGTGACCGACCTGGTGCTGCCGCGCATGCGCGGCGTGGCGTCGGCCGCGTACCTGCTGCTCATCACCTTCATCGGACTGGCCCTGGGCCCCTATGGGATCGGCATCGTGTCGGTCCGCACCGGAAGCTTGCGCACGGCCATGCTGATGGCCTTCTTCGCCAATGTGCTCGCGGTGTTGTGCCTGCTGGTTGCCGCACGCCATCTGCCGTCGGACCAAGCCAGCGTGGCCGAGCGCGCGGCGGCGGCGGGCGGGGACGATCAGCTACGCTGAGCTTCTTATGCGCCGCGTCTGCATCTACCACGCCGGATGTCCGGACGGCTTCGGAGCCGCTTGGGCAGTCTGGCGCGCGTGGGGGGACGACGCGCAGTACGTGGCGCGCGGCCAC
>Ga0255054_10002237_pt1 | contig 11128 bp, 17 predicted proteins | sample JV7_2_23_MG_FD_188634 | JGI IMG/M metagenome (GOLD analysis project Ga0255054, IMG submission 188634) | Seawater microbial communities from Jervis Inlet, British Columbia, Canada - JV7_2_23 | ecosystem: Environmental > Aquatic > Marine > Inlet | place: Canada: British Columbia | collected... | reverse complement strand
ACCCGGCACGTTCACGTCGGGTGTCATGGTTGCAAATACAACTAAATCCAGGTCCTCCGGATTCCAGTCCGCTCTTTCCAATGCTATAATTGAAGCCTCATACGCAAGATCCGATGTCCCGACATCCGCGCCTTCACTAACCCAGTACCTGGCTTCGATACCTGTGCGCTGCACAATCCATTCATTTGATGTGTCTATCAATCCGGTTAACTCGTCGTTTGCGACATGTCTATCAGGTACATACCTGCCGGTACTCTTTATAATTGATCGTTTCATAGTAGAAGAATGATTCGTTGTCTTTTTTGTCTGTTTATTAACGGGTTTTTGACCGGATTACAAGGCCTTTCATAAATAGCCGATCACCATGGCAGCAATTTTGCCCATATACCTAAATTCCGGTATAATATTATATACTTGTATCGGAAGATAATACGAAACGCCGACATGGTGATTGAAACCGATAAACGGCAATGACCGGAATTTAAGCATTGGCTGATATCACTTACCAGTACCTGCAATTTGGCCAGAGTGCATGTAAATTTCGTTATTAAGGGTTGCAAAATTTGGCACGCCTCAGCTATGCTCAAGATATGATGGTAAAGAGAAAGGAGGCCCCATGAACGAGAGCACCATTAAAATTAGACTCATGAAGGCTGACGATTTTGACGCTGTGGTTGGGATTGACGAGAAAGTACTCAGGGCTTCCCGGCCGGAGTACTATGAAATGAAGTTTGAAAAGCTTTTTAAATCCAGAGATTATTTACCCGCGTCGCTTGTGGCAGAGCAAGAAGATGGAACGGTGGTGGGGTTTGTAATGGGGGAACTCTATCTGGGAGAATATGGTATTTTCCAGGAAGAAGCAACCCTGGATACCATCGGCGTTGATCCCGATTACCAGCATAAGGGTATCGGTGAGCAGTTGATTAATGAATTTATGGATCATTTGAGAAAACTCGGCGTTCAAAAAATAAACACCCTGGTCGACTGGAATGATTCCAGAATGATACATTTCTTTAGCGCGAACCAATTTAGCCCCTCCAAAACCATTAACCTGGAACGAAGCCTTTGATGTCGGTGCATTGTCATTTCATGGTAAAGCCTCGGGATTTCAGAAATCCCCGCATGTGGGGACGGGATTCTTTACCCACCAGGGCCTTCATCTCCTGGGTCCAGCAGCTATCTTTGGTGCCGCCCGTGCGGGTTCGGTAATAATTCCGTAGTTGTTCATCATACGCCAGAATACCCTCCGTATCATCTGAATTTTGATACCGATCTTCCTTCAGTACCACGGGGAGGGGTAAACGCGGTTTGACTTCAGGGTCCTGGGCCGGATATCCGAGGCAGAACCCAAAAACAGGATAGACCTGATCCGGTAAATTCAGAAGCGCACTCACCCTCTCCGGATCATTGCGGATACCGCCGATGTAGCAGATGCCTAAACCCGATGATTCCGCGGCGACGGCACAGTTTTGGGCAAACAGGGCCACATCAACGGTGGCAATGATGAAGTGCTCGGTCATTCCCGTGACAAAGTCACCGCCCTGCATCACACAGGCCCGCCGGGATCGGTTGAGATCGGCACAGAACACCAGAAAAGCCCCAGCGGTGGTGACATATTTCTGATCCCCGGCCACCCGGGCAATTTCACGTCGCGTTTCAGCTTTCCGGACACGGATCACCGTGGTGGCCTGGAGGTTGCTGGAGGTAGCTGCGGCCTGGCCACATCGAACAATATCATGAATCATGCCATCATCTACCGGTTTATCTGTGAATTTTCGGATGGAACAGTGGGACTGGAGTAATTGCATCACTGGATTCATTTAGTTCTCTTTTTTTTGCATCCTTCATACTGCCTTAACGGCAGCTCACACTTTTCTGATACTATTACTTTGTTAGGTTTTGTTCCTTTCTTTGTGTATTTTGTAACCGATTTGATTTAACAGATCCATAGAATCTGACATAGCATTTATGGCTTTTGCACCTTCATTTAATGATACCGCCTTAAAGAAATAATAAGTGAGATAAACACCGGATGTAGTACCAAATTGCAGATCTTCCTCCATCTCTTTTTCTAATTGATCTTTAGCCAAATCACCAAGAAAATTGAGCCACTCAACTTGATTATCTTGGCTTTTCAGCCAATTTTGAATACTTTTGTATTTAGCATTAAACAACTTCCAGAGGGTATATACGGAACTTGAGGTGGCCCTTGTTTCGTTTCTGTCCTCCATACCCTCAGTAATTAGCTCAAAATTTTTTAGGTTTTCAGATTTTCCAAATCCAAACATATATTTTTCCGTTCTCTATTTATATTTTAACGTCCTGCTGCTTTCAGAAGTCATTTCGAAATCTTATTCAACTCCTCCAGCGTCGCCGAATCGTTATAAATATCGGATACCACCTGGTAGGGTGTATTGGAAGCCGGCATCATGAAGCTTACTTTTCGCTGGGGTTTTTTGAATCCCGGTTTCGGATACCAGTGTTCTATCCACGCCCCTTGGGGACTATACATGGCTTCGTTACACAGTTCTATAATATAGAATTTGCCGGTTTTATAGCATTTCATTTTCGCCATATTTAATCCGACATCCCTGTCTTTGGGACTGGGCAGACAATAATTATCGATACACTTTGTGACCGCCACATGGGTATTCTTCCAGACGAACCTACCCGTGGGGCTCTGAAATTCCTTCAATCCCCCTTCCCCGGTCGTTGACAGAAAAAGGGCCGCTTCCGCCACTTTTTCATAGACTTCCCGGGGGGTGGCTGCCCCGGTAACCAATTCGGATTGGGCCAAGGCCAGGGCCGGTGATAAAAGGAATAAAATTAAAAAATATCTCATTACATTACCTCAACATAAATATTAGCTGATAGTTCATAGCTGATAGCTGATAGTCTGAAGGATTAAAATCCTATTTTTTAAGACAGTAGCGAAAATCGCAGTGGGTTGCACCCTCCATGATTGTCTGGGTCCTTTTTAGCGAAACATCTGGATTAAAACCTTCAATCAAAGCATAATCGCGGGCACACGACAACGCCGAACCAAGCTCGCGAATTCCCAGTTTTTCATAAAGCTCGGCATAACGGCAGCGGGTCACATTAAAAGAAAAAGTCTCCTCGGTCTGTTCGATCACGTCGATCTCCAGCGCATCGTCCCTGGTCCAATCCCTCAGTGACTCTGCAAAATGCTGAAGCGTGACGCCACCCATATATCCGGCGAGCTCAGCGCCTTGCTTTTTGGCAATCCTGACGATTGTCTCACGCAACACTTCCAGTACTCTTTCGCGCCCGAAAGTATTCCCCATTGCATCAAGCATCGGTGCCAGTATACGGGCTTCAACTTCACGTCTGGTTAAAACGCCGATTTTGGCATTGAGATTGTCCTCGGTCACCTGATTCTTTGCGGCAGGATTATCTGTGTTATGCTTTTCGTCCGTCATGGGGATTCTCCTTTTTATACAGAGAATAAAGAGAAATATCAAACTTTACAGGAACCGCTGGTTGCTTTCAAGAAGTTTTTAGACTCCGAGATCAAGTTAGGGGCTTCGCCCCAACCTGTCGAGAGCCTCCAAGTCGTGCGATTGGAATGATGGAATGATTGAGGCAAAAACTCATGCCTCAAAAATACCGAGTAGTTTCATTCAGTTGTAGAAATTCCGAGACGTTTAATTTTCAGCTGTCTTGGCACTTTACAACTGGCCGTCAGATGTTTTATAAAGAAATAAAGCGGGGCTTCGCCACACTTGGACGGTGGTCGGCCCCAAAAAACTTAAAACCGCAAGCGGCAGGATCAATATTACGTATCTGGAAGGAGATCTAAAAATGAGCGAATTCGGAGAAAAATTAATTAACTTGAGAACTGAACTCGGACTGAGCGTGAAGGAAGCTTGCCAGAGAGTCGGTATTCCTCAATCCCGATTAAGTGAACTGGAAAGAGGTGTGCGGATACCCACACCCGGTCAAATTGAACGACTTGGAAATTTTTATGCAACCGGAGCCGATGAACTTGGCGAATTAGCGAAATTATTTGAAAAAAATTTGAATAATTAACCTCAATTATGAGACTCATTGCGACAGCAATTTTAAGTTGCACTTTGATTGCAATAACCCTGACAGCTGCCGGAGCCGATCAGCAGTCCAGGAAAACTGCTGCCAGTTCAGTAACCGGGTGGGAAAAGCTCGCCGATGGGCTTGAACTGGGCATTTTTGATGCCCCGCAGCCCGCTGAAATCGGAGATTCAAAGATTCGGGTTTTAAGGATTGATCCCTCCCGCTATGAATTAAAATTGCTCAACGCCTCTGTTTCTAAAAAAGGCCGTTCTCTGTCCGCCAAACAATGGTGCCTCCAAAATGGGCTGGTCGCTGCCATAAACGCGAGTATGTTTCAGGCCGATTACAAAACCAGCGTGTCACTGATGCGCACCAAAACCCATGTAAACAACCCAAGGCTTTCTAAAGATATGACCATCCTTGCCTTTGACCGAACCAGCCCTGGTGCTCCGCAGGTAAAAATAATTGACCGCCAGTGTGAAGACTTTAAAACCTGGAAAAACAAATACGGGACCCTGGTCCAGAGTATCCGCATGATTTCCTGCAAAGGAAAAAACGTATGGCGCCAACAACCCAAAAAATGGAGTACCGTGGCGATCGGCATGGATAGAGAAGACAGGGTGCTGTTTATCCATGTCGGCTCACCGTACAGCACCCATGACCTGATCAACATTCTCCAGGGACTTCCACTTCAAATTGCCCGGGCGATGTATACGGAAGGCGGACCCCAAGCCCAATTGTATATCAAATCCGGCGGACGTGAGTATGAGTTTGTCGGTCACTCTGAAATAGATCTCAACAAAAGTGCCAATTCATGGTTCTCCTGGCCGATTCCAAACGCAGTTGGCGTTTCTCTTAGAAAGGATTAGACAATGATCCCAAAATGTATCTGCGTTGCAATGGCCATAATCTTTGTAGTCTTGACGGCTTGTTCGGGTACCCTGCAGGGTATTGTGCGAAACAATGCCCGGAGAGTGTCGTTTAACTATTCGGGTTCCAAAATCGGTACTGCCAACATAACGGTGGTGCTGCCCGACGGAGAGCATTTTGAGGGCCGTGTTGAAAGAGGTACGGATAGCACCCGGGCCGAATCCGATGCAACGAGCAGCAATGTGAGCTATGAAGCTGTAGAAATGTTTGACGGAAACGCGGATGCTGTATTAGCCGGCAATCGGGGTAATATTATGCAATGCCGATTTCATTTGACAGATATCATTATCGGATTTTCCGCCGGTGGATTCGGAATATGTCAGGCTTCGGATGGGAGGGTAATAGACATCTTTTTCTGATTGTTTAAAAAAAGGTTCAGAGGTTCAGGGTTCAAAGGTTCGGTGGATTAACCCAGCCGCTGGCCGATAACTGGCCAGTTTGATATCACCGGCAAACCCATGAAGGGATGGGTTATGGTGGCAAAAAAAGGGTACCAAAACGATAAGGACCTGAAGGATTGGCTGGATAAAGCCAAAAAGCTTGCTAAAACTTTACCGGCCAAGTAATAAATTCGGGGATAGCGGAAAATGCCTGGAATATGGCTATAATATCAATCTATATTTGCTCCACTTTTGAGTGTTAAATTCCCGGATTTATAGGTTTCGGGTGTTCCGCCGGCGGATCAGGTGTCAGGTTGTATGCGAAACGCGATGAAACCGGAGAGTCATGCAGAAAATAAACACTTTGGTTTACTTCTTCCTTACAACGAAATGAGAGCCATGGATTTTGTGGTGGTTAGTCAACTCAAAAACACGGTAATGAATCATGAAATTATCTAATATCCTTTGCACCGGTATGCTGCTTATATCCACGGCCGTGTATGCCGGCGAAGCAGATGTTATTGAGGTAGATATTAAGCACACGGGCGAAAATACTTATTATTTTAAGGTGACGGTGCATCACGAAGATGAAGGCTGGGACCATTATGCCGACAAGTGGGATGTGGTAGCGCCCGACGGCACAGTTCTCGGTACCCGCACGCTCTACCATCCCCATGTCGATGAACAGCCTTTCACCCGCAGCCTGTCCGACGTGAAAATTCCTGAATCCATTACGGAAGTCACCGTCCGGGCCCATGACTCGGTTCACAAATATGGAGGGGAAACGGTAAAAGTGGCAGTTCCAAAATAGCGATATCACTGTAGTTCACCACGAATAGCTGCAAGGAGAACCGCGAACATGCAAGCTCTATAGAACCTGCCACTAAATCACAAAAAACAAGCACTGGATCCAGAGGAATATTTATGGTTGATATCCGCATATATGGAAAACTGCGCCGCTATGCACAGGACATCCCGACCGACAGCGACAATGTCATCCGGATCTCTCCTGAACCGGAAGAAACTTTAGATAAGCTTTTAGCTCGGTTGGATATACCCGTTGATGAGATTTATTCTATTTTTTTCAATTCTAAACTACTGGCTGCCCGGTCCGGCATGGCCTCAATGGTCGGTTATCGACAGGTACGAGGAAACCCCTACAACTGGGATTTAAATGTAACTGTAAATCCTTCAGACCGTATCGGGCTGTTCGGCCGCGACATGGCGGCGCTCGTCGTATAGAAGGAATGAATCGAAGTCGGAATTGGGAATGCGGAATGAGGAATATAAAAAATTGAGACTCTTGAAGGCGCGAGATGTTCAGAAGCGGCTGAAAAAACTAGGTAATCCAGAGCATGCCGCGATCAGTCAAAGATTTTTTAAAACCGGTCCCGGCGAATACGGCCAAGGAGATATTTTTATTGGCATTCGGGTGCCGGTGCTCAGAAAGCTGGTAAAGGAGTTTAAAGATTTACCGGCGAGCGAAGTAGAAATCCTGCTCCGATCTCCAATCCATGAAGAACGACTACTTGCAATTTTGCTATTTGTTCGTATTTTTAAAAACGGCGATGATGACGTAAAAAAGGATACCTACGATCTGTACCTGAAATCCACCGAATTTATCAATAACTGGGATCTGGTCGATGCCTCAGCGGAACACATCGTGGGTGCTTACCTGTTAGATAAAAACAAGGCACCGCTGTATCGCCTGGCCCAATCGAAAGCGTTGTGGGAGCGAAGAATCGCGATCATATCAACGTTTTATTTTATCAAACGCCATGAGTTTTCGGAAACGCTAAAAATCTCCAACATGCTGCTTGCCGATCGGCATGACTTGATTCACAAGGCAACCGGCTGGATGCTGCGCGAAATCGGAAATCGTGATCTGAAGATTGAGGAAAAATATTTGAAAGCCCTTTACAAAAAAATGCCGCGTACCATGCTGCGATACGCTATTGAAAAGTTTCCGGAGGAGAAAAGACAGCGGTATTTGAAGGGTAGCATCTGATTTGGGATTTGGGATTTCGGATATTTTGCCAAGATGAAACTGTATGCAACCGTTATGACTGTTTTTGGCCTACTATCAGTGCTTGCCTGTGCCGGGCCCCAATCGAAAGGCACCGGAACAAAGGACGGCGCTGCGCTCATTACCCCCCAGCGACTTAAGGATATTACCGGTATTGAATGGCATCTGACAAAGATGAAAATGGCTGATAATTAATTGTACAGTACGCATCGGTTCGACCTCCATCTGAACTGATGCATCCAAAATTTAATCTTATCATTTTTGCAAGATGGATTGAGGAAATCATGCAATTGTTTAAAAAATGTACCTGTTGCGACAGGCCCTGGTTTTCCCGAGATGAAGTTCTGCAGGACAGTAAGCTCGAACTCATTGGTTATCAGGTTAATTTCGGGGAGCTTGAGTTAGGTTACTTTCTTTTCAACCATCTGACCTGTCAATCTACAATTGCTATTCCCGCCGGCCTTTTCAAGGACCTCTATGACGGCCCGGTGTTTTCCCAACGTCTAACCGAATCTGAGGCATGTCCCGGATATTGCCTCCATGACGATAATCTCCAACCCTGTCAAGCATCTTGTGAGTGCGCCTATGTCAGAGAAATCTTGCAAATCGTGCGCAACTGGCCCAAAGATGAGGGCCGACCAACCAAAATCGCCCAGGGGCTGGGCTGATAACAAATAACAATTAACATGCCGGTGAGCGTCTTCGCTCCATGGGGGTTTGTAAAACCGCCCGGAAAGGAAAAGAGAACCAAATAATGTTTACCCGCGCCATTGCCCGAAAACCGGGACCAAATTTTGCACAGGGCCTCACCACGGCCGTAAACGATGATCCTCCCAACTACGAGATTCTCGTCAAACAGCATGAAGCCTATATAAACACCCTGAAATCATCTATCGGCCTTAAAGTGATCCTGCTCGATGCGCTGCCAAATCATCCCGATGCCTATTTTGTCGAAGATACAGCTGTGGTAGCAGCTCATGTGGCGGTCATCACGAATCCGGGGGCAGAAACCCGCAAAGGCGAAGAAAAAACCATTGCCCCCGTCCTGGCCAGGTATCGCAAAACTGAAAACATTCAGGCACCCGGAACCGTGGACGGCGGAGATGTTCTTCAGGTGGGCGAGCATTTTTTTATCGGAGTATCCGAACGAACCAATCCGGAAGGTGCCGACCAGCTTGGCCGAATTTTAGAAGGCTACGGCTATACCTGGACCACGGTCGCGGTGGGTGCCGGACTGCACTTTAAATCCAGTGTCAACTATGTCGGGAAAAACACACTGCTCGTCACCGAGGATTTTACCGGCCATGAGCAGCTAAAGGGATATGACACCATCGTCGTGGACAGGACCGAATCCTATGCCGCCAACACCCTGTTTATCAATGACCATCTTTTAATCCCCCGGGGTTATCCCGGCACGCGCAAAAAACTTGAGGCGCTGGGATTTAAAATAATCGAACTGGAAACCAGTGAGGTGCGCAAGATGGATGGGGGGTTGACTTGCATGTCGATTAGATTCTGACTGAAAGGAGAAATGCGATGCTGCCCGAGAAACAAAAGAACGCCTATAACAAATTTTACGATTCCGCCCGGTTCAATGAGGTTCTGGGGCCTAAAACCACGCTGATGCTTCATCTGGCATCCGCCATGGCCATCGGTTGTTATCCATGAATGGAGAACTACCTTGGTGTAGCCAGGGAAGAAGGACTGACAGATGAGGAAATTGGTGCGGTGCAATCCGTTGTAATGGCAGTTTCCGCCGGCAGGGTTGGGGCGCAGTTCAGGGATGCCTGTGCATTTGAATAGAATTGAAAGCTGGCAAGTATGAATACTGTGGGAGCGGCCTCCATCCGCGATAAAACATGAACGCCAGAATACCGCAAAGGGATTTAGCCATCGACTGGCTGCGTGTATTTGCCATGCTGATGGTGTTTTTATTTCATTGCGGCAGATTCTTTGATGAAGGCTGGTGGCACGTAAAAAACAACCAACTCGATTTTGGCATCACCATCTTTGTGCGGATAAATATATTAAGATATCTATTTGGTTTGAAAATTGACCGCAATGCCGCCGGCAAACGGCACATATAAATGGAAGTATCCGTGCTTGTTACTCTCACTTGATACATTTCAAAAAAGCCTTAGTATAGGTATTAATCCACAGGATGCTTATAATATTAGAAATGGAGATTGAATATGGCGGAAAATAGCTTAATGGACGGAAAAAAATTATTGCTGGTTGATGACGAACCGGATATTCTCGACACCCTGGAAGATTTGCTGCCGATGTGTGAGGTTGTCAAATGCACCAACTTCAAAGCTGCCAAAGATTACATGGAATCCCGGCATTTCGACATGGCGGTTTTAGACATTATGGGGGTTGAGGGCTATGAGCTGCTGGACATTGCCGTTGGCCGCAACATCACTGCCATCATGTTGACGGCCCACGCTTTAAGCCCCGACAATGTCGTCCGCTCATACAAGGAAGGCGCCGCCGCTTATTTGCCCAAAGAAGAAATGATCAACATCGTATCATTTCTGGAAGATATTCTTAAAGCCAAACAACAGGGCAAAAACCCCTGGACCACCTGGTACGGCCGGATGGCATCCTTCTTCGAAAAAAAATTCGGCCCCAACTGGCAAAAAAACGACGAAGAATTCTGGGAAAAGTTCCCTTTTTATTGATAGTTATAAAACACATCTTGAATGACATAGCTGACATCCACAATTGGGCAAAATTATGGATTTCGATACGCAATTGATAATTTATACTGCTTAAATTCTTTATTTTGTTGAGATTTGTTTCCTGTATGTTTCCTTCATTTTTTAGGATATAACCGCACTCAAACTCGTGGTATTTGCAATAATCAAATCGTTTTCAGCTTAGAACTCCTCTTGTTTAGTGAAATTAATGACAGGAATTCGTAAATTATGCTGGCGGCCATTAGGGCGGTGAGTTCTGCTGTATCATAGTCAGGTAGAACTTCAACGACATCAAACCCGACAAAATTCAACCCCTTTAGCCCATGTATCAAGTCAATAGCCTCTGCGCTGGTAAAGCCTCCCACTTCCGGCGTTCCCGTACCTGGAGCAAAGGCAGGATCCACGACATCAATGTCAAAGGTCACAAAAACCTTGGCATGCCCTACCCGGCCCCGAATGCGTTCAATCAGTGCTGATATGCCCGTCTGCCGAATATCAGCCATGGTGGCGACCTCAAACCCTAAAGACCTGGAATCGTGGTAGGCATCTTTTGAGTAAACCGAACCACGGATCCCCACTTGAATAGAATGATCGGGGAGAAGAATATTTTCTTCAACCGCCCTTCGAAACGGGGAACCATGATAATAGGGTTGGCCGAAATATTGATCGTTGGTATCGGTGTGAGAGTCAAAGTGCACCAGGGCAACCGGGCCATTGATCTTGGCGATAGCCCTGAGCTCCGGCAAAGTTATGGAATGATCGCCTCCCATCATGACGGGAATCACCCCAGCCTCAACAAGGGGGACAAGTTCCGTTTCGATTTTTGAATAGGTTTCCTCGATGTATCCGGGAACAACCGATAGGTCGCCGTAATCCACCCCGGAACAATACTCAAATATCCCGATATCCAGTACAGGGTTATACGGTCTCAATGTCACCGAAACTCTGCGAATGGCATCGGGCGCCATGCGCTGGCCGGTTCTGTATGATGTCGCACCGTCCCAGGGAACGCCCACCACGGCAAAATCAATCCCTTGCGTTGT
>Ga0255054_10002233_pt1 | contig 11134 bp, 12 predicted proteins | sample JV7_2_23_MG_FD_188634 | JGI IMG/M metagenome (GOLD analysis project Ga0255054, IMG submission 188634) | Seawater microbial communities from Jervis Inlet, British Columbia, Canada - JV7_2_23 | ecosystem: Environmental > Aquatic > Marine > Inlet | place: Canada: British Columbia | collected... | reverse complement strand
TTCCCAGCACGGGAAGACGGTTCCCCTGACGACAGTCAGGGACCAGCTTCGGGGTTTCCTGCAGAGCGAGAAGCGCAAGTCCGCGATGAACGCCTACATCGAAGAACTGAAGGAGAAGGCGAAGATCACGGTGGACGAGAAGGCGCTGGGCGAAGTGTAGGGTTTTCGATGGGACGCAGGATACGGATGGTCCTCCTTCCCGCCGCAGGAGTTCTCCTCCTGGCGTGCGGGTTGGCCTTGGCACAGGGAAAGGATACGTCTCCGGCAGGCGAGCCGCCGGGCGCCCCGGAAAAGGTTTCGTTGCTTGCGGTCGGGGCCGTCGCACCGGCTTTTGGCCTTGGGGATGTGACCGGGGCGCATTATTCCCACGGGGAGGAGGGGAGCGGAAAACCGCTTCTGCTCCTCTTTTTTTCCGTATTCTGCGACCCGTGCCGCGCCGAGCTATCGGTCCTCCAGAAGATCCAGGAGAAGTACTGGGACGGCAGATTGGACGTGGCGGCGATCTCCCTGGACGGGGCGGCCCTTGAAAAGACCGTCGCCGGATTCGCGAAACAGGAGAGGTACGCCTTCCGGGTTCTCTTAGACGAGGGAAGCGGACGGCAGCTGTTCCGGGTTGCCGATTCGTACCAGGTGACGGAGATGCCCACCGTCTACGTCGTGGACGGGAGAGGGAGGATCGCCTATGCCGGGAAGGGCCGGATCCCGCAGGAGACGCTCGAAGAAGCCGTTCGGGCCGCTCTCGCGGAGTGAAGGAGAAATAAGCGTGGCAGCCCCCCCTAGGTTCCTCCTCTTCGATCCGACGGGCGAAGGGTGGCCGAAGATCGCACTCCCCCAGGTGGCGTTCTCGGGGCGGTCGAACGTCGGAAAATCGTCGCTTCTGAACGCCCTGGTGGGGCACTCACGGCTTGCCCGCGTCGGGAAGACGCCAGGCAGGACGCGCGGGATCGCGTTCTTCGAGATCGAAGGGCGGTTCGTCTTCGCGGATCTTCCCGGGTACGGGTTCGCGAAGGTTTCCAAGGCGGAGCGCGAAGGATGGAAAAAGCTGGTGGAAGGGTATTTCTCCGCCTGCCGCCTGCTGAGGAAAGTCTATATCCTCGTGGATATCCGGAGGGGGCCGCAAGAAGACGAAGAGATGCTCGCGGAATACCTCTCTTCCTACGGGGTCCCGTACCGCTTTGTGGGGATGAAGGCCGACAAGGTGAAGCCGAGGGAGATCCCGGGTCTTTCCTCGCATTTTGCCGGGGAGGAGTGGCTTGCGCGGGGAGGGCCGCCGGTGCTCGTCTCGGCCAGGACCCGGAACGGGGTAGACTTGCTCTGGCGGGATATCCGCGCGGTTTTTTCCCCTTGATTTCACCGGCGGAAAAGGATACGATTTCGAAGTTTTAGACCGTCTCAAGTCCCGCCAAGTCCAATATTTTACTTGAGAATCCGGCGGCTTACCGGCGGGCGTGGAGGAGACCCCTTGTTCACAGTCACCGAGAACAAAGAGATCGCCAAAAGCGTCTTTTTCCAGAAGATCCAGGCGCCTCGGATCGCGCGCAAGAGGATGGCAGGGCAGTTCCTCGTGATCCGCAAAGGGGAGATGGGTGAGCGAATCCCCTTGACCATCGTGGATTCCGACCCCGCGGAAGGGACCGTGACCATCATCTACCAGGTGGTCGGGAAGTCGACCGCGGAGCTTGCCAAGGTGATGCCCGGGGAGACCGTCCTGGATGTCGTCGGCCCCCTGGGGCTGCCGACCCACATCGAGAGTTTCGGCACCGTCGTCGGCATCGGCGGCGGGATCGGGACGGCGCCCCTTCTACCCATCGCGACGGCCATCAAGAATGCAGGGAACCGGCTCCTCTCGATCGTCGGGGCGAGGACGAAGGACCTCCTCATTCTCGAGGAGGAGATGAAGGCGATCAGCGACACCCTGATCGTCACCACCGACGACGGCTCGTACGCCAAGAAGGGGTTCGTCACCACGGCCCTGCAGGAGCTGATCGACGCCGGGGAGAAGATCGACCTGTGCATCGCCATCGGGCCGGTCCCCATGATGCGGGCGGTGGCCGAGGTGACAAAACCCGGACAGATCAAGACGGTGGTGAGCCTGAACCCCATCATGGTGGACGCTACGGGGATGTGCGGCGCGTGCCGGGTGACCGTGGGGGGGACGACGAAATTTGTCTGCGTCGACGGCCCGGAGTTCGACGGGCACGAGGTCGATTTCAAGGAGCTTACCCTGCGCAACCGCGCCTACCTGAAGGAGGAAAAGGTGGCGATGGATCGGTTTGAGCACAAGGACGGCAAATGCGCGGGAGGGAAGGACAAGGCGGGCACTCCGGCCAAAGAGACCGTGACGACGGGTGGAGGACGGTAATGGCCGACGCGAAACCGACTCCCCGCCCCAAGCCCTTCTCCATCCCCAAGCAGCCGATGCCGGAGCAGCCTCCGGAGGTGAGGAGGAGCAACTTCCGGGAAGTCCCCTTCGGACTGACCCCCGACCTGGCCATTTTGGAAGCCTCCCGCTGCATCCAGTGCAAGAACCCGGCGTGCGTCAAGGGGTGCCCGGTCAACATCAAGATCCCCGAGTTCATCGAACTCGTCCGGCTGGGGAAGTTCGTGGAGGCCGCCCGGAAGATCAAGGAGGACAACACGCTCCCCGCGGTGTGCGGCCGCGTCTGCCCCCAGGAGGAGCAGTGCGAGATGCCGTGCGTCTTAAGCAAGAGGGGCGAGCCGGTCGCCATTGGCCGCCTGGAACGATTCGTGGCGGACTTCGAGCGCGTAACCGGCAACGTGGTGGTCCCTGGAGTCGCTTCCCCCACAGGCAAGCGCGTGGCGGTCGTCGGGTCCGGCCCGGCGGGTTTGACGGTCGCGGGAGACCTCGTCCAGAAGGGGCACGACGTCACCATCTTCGAGGCCCTGCACAAGCCGGGCGGGGTGCTCATGTACGGCATTCCGGAGTTCCGCCTCCCGAAGGATATCGTGCAGGCGGAGGTCGATTACATCTGCAGCCTGGGCGCCAAGCTCGAGTGCGACGTTGTCATCGGAAAGACGATCACGATCGACGAACTCCAGGAAGAGGAAGGATTCGACGCCTGCTTCATCGGCACCGGCGCGGGACTCCCGTATTTCATGAACATCCCGGGGGAGAACCTGAACGGGATCTACTCGGCCAACGAGTACCTTACCCGCTCCAACCTGATGAAGGCCTATCTTTTCCCCGAGGCCGACACCCCGGTGATGAAGGGCAAGCACGTCGCGGTGGTCGGCGGGGGAAACGTGGCGATGGACGGCGCCCGGACGGCCCTGCGGATGGGCGCGGAAAAGGTCTACGTCGTATACCGGCGGTCGAAGAAGGAGATGCCCGCCCGCATCGAGGAGATCCACCATGCCGAGGAGGAGGGGATCGAGTTCCACCTCCTCACCAACCCCCTCCGGTTCCTCGGGAACGAAGAGGCGTGGGTCACCGAAGCCGAGTGCCAGAGGATGGAGCTTGGCGAGCCGGACGCGTCGGGCCGCCGCCGCCCCGTGCCCGTCAAGGGATCGGAGTTCCGCCTCGCGGTGGACATGGTCGTCATGTCGATCGGCAACGGGGCCAACCCCCTGGTCCCCGCCACCACCCCGGGCCTTGACACGAACAAGTGGGGGAACATCCTGGCCGACCAGGAGACCGGCAAGACGAGCAAGAAGGGAGTATTCGCCGGCGGCGACATCGTCATCGGGGCGGCTACCGTCATCCTCGCCATGGGCGCGGGCCGCAAGGCGGCGGACGCGATGCACGAATACCTGAAGACCGGGGTCTGGTAACCGGCCTCCAGGGGGCCATTCCCGGGAGATACCGGCATTCGAGGGCCGCTGCATCCGCTTCGGCTTCGTTGCCCTCCCTCACCGTACCGCAGTGGGTACGCCTCGGTCCGGCGCCTTGCCGGACGGGGCGCATCGGCCCTCTCGGTGCACGGTCTCTTCGGGAACGACCCCCTGGAGACCGGGGCCGGCGACGCGCCTTTAGCGCAGCATCTCGAGGAACGCCTGGATCCGGATCTTCGTCCGCCCGTCGATGGGGCCCGGCTCGTCGCCTTCCAGGGTGAGCACGGGAAGGCCGATCTCCTCCCGGAGCAGGATGTCCTCGATCTGGCGGAAGCAGAACGACTGCACGTAGTGGACGACCCCGCGCACGCCCCGGCGCACGACTTCCCTCCGGATGTCGGAAAGCCTCTCGAAGAAGGAGTAGGGGTAGGTGTATTCCCGGTACTGCTCGGTGAGCGTCCGCGAGGGGGTGGGCATGGCGAACTGCCTCTGCACCTCGTTCAGCACCGTCCGCCCCCCCGCCTCTTCGAAGAAGGCGTGCAGGCCGGAGGTGATGGGGGGGACTCCGACGAAGGCGATTGGGGTAAGGTCGCGCCGGGCCGGCCGTTGCCTGGCTTCGGAAAGGAATGCAAGGGCCCTGCGTTCGTACTCTTTCGGGTCCCCCTCGAAGTCCGAGCAGTTCACGAGCCAGAGGTGGTTCTCCTCCCCGGTCACCTGCCCCTCCTCCCAGGTGAGGCGGTCGATCTCGAGGGCAGCCTGGCGGACCGCGTCCAGTCTCCGCTTCCACCCCGCGGCCCTGGCGACCGTGGTCCCGAACCTCTTTGCCAGTTTGCGGATCTCGAGGGAGACCGTCCGGGGGTCCCTGTCGTACGGGAAGGAGAAGGGGGTGACCTTAACCCCGCGGTACTGGAGAACCTCCATGAGCGCCTGGGTGAAGCTGCAGTCCCCCTGTGCCACGCCGATCACGTCGGTCACGCCGTGCCGGCGCACCACGCCGTAGATTCCCTTGACCCAGCCGCAGCTGTTGCGGGGGAAGCCGTCGGATTCGGCGAGACGGACGTACTCGGAGGGCTTCGGGGAGGTGATGAAGAGGTTGTTGAGGTCGACGGGGGTGTGGCCGCCCGCGTACAGGACCTCGACCGGAATGGTGGTGGTGAAGCCGACGCGCGTGATGTCAGTCCCCTCGGATGAAGAGGAAGTAGATCACGATGACGATGACCAGAAAGGAGCCGACGGCGAACACCAGCAGGTTCTGGTCCATGGACGTCCTCCCCTCGGCGAGCCTCGAATAGCGGGCTACGGTCACCAGGGCCGCCACCGTAAAGATGGTGATGCCGACGATTCTCCACTTGAGAAACAGGGAGACGAGAAAGAGCGCGCCCGCGACGAACAGGACGCGTGGGTCGGTAAGAAAATCCATGACATGTGCGTCGACCAGAAAATCGACAAATGCACGCACCGTTCACCTCCCGGACCGGGCGTTTGGTTGACAAGGATACATTAGCGTCTTAAGGTAGGAAAATCAAAGAATTAGGAGATGGGTTGAAACGTCCGGTCGGGGTGTTCGATTCGGGGGTAGGCGGGCTGACGGTGCTAAAGGAACTTACCCGCACCCTTCCCGGAGAGCATTTTCTGTATGTGGGGGACACCGCAAGGGTTCCCTACGGCACGAAGTCCCGGGAGACCGTCACGCGGTACTCCATCGAGATCGCAAACCACCTCATCACGCGCCACGACATCAAGATGCTGGTGGTGGCGTGCAATACGGCCTCGTCGCTCGCCCTTCCCGTTCTCCGGAAGATCTACAAGATCCCCGTGGTGGGGATGGTGGACCCGTGCGTTCGTCGCGCCGCCTCCCTTCCGAAAAGGGACAATATCGGGGTGAGCGGGACTGCCGCGACGGTCCGGTCGGGGGCGTACGAACAGGCGCTCCGCTCCGGTTTGCCCGCCTCCCGCGTCGTCAGCACGCCGTGCCCTCTCTTTGTTTCTCTTGCGGAGGAGGGGTGGGTCGAGACGCCCGTCACGCGCGCTGTGGTTGCCGAATACCTTGCACCGTACCGGTCGGATCCGCCGGACGCCCTCATCCTCGGGTGCACGCACTACCCCGTGCTCAAGAATCCGATCCGGGGATTCCTGGGGGAGGGACCGGTGCTGATCGATTCCGGAGAGGAAGCGGCGCGGGTCGTAGACGTCCTCCTGTCCGAGGGGGGGCTGAAGCGGGAGGGGAGCGGTCCCGAGGTGTCCTTCCTGGTCACCGACGACCCGGGCCACTTCCGCGGCGTTGGGGAGTTGTTCTACGGAGCGGAGATGGGGACCGTGAAGCAGGTGTCCCTGTGACCTGGCGAAACTTCCCCCTTGCATCCGGCCAACCGCGTGGAGAGGATGATAGAAACGGTCCCTTCGAAGCCGGAAGCTAAGGGGGGAAACAGGAGTCCTAAGGAGATGAGTTCATCGCAGTTCCGGATGCTTTCGGGGTTCAACCATAACCTCATGCACAAGGGGAAGACCTACCATATCCAGACCGAGGACGGGGGTAGGCAGAACCCGATGATCATCACCCACATCTTCATCGGGGGGGTGATCCTTTCCACCGTCCGTACTCCGTACGATGACCTGCTCTCCCTTCCGGACTGGGAGGAATCCCTCCGTGCGCGGATGAAGGTGCAGCACCTGGATGAGGTCCGCAGGCTGTACTCCGGAACCTTCGACTCGCAGGTGGAAGACGCGGCGGAAGATGATTGAGGCGTTCCACGTCGGCGCCGTTTCCCGGGGAGAGACCCTTTGGGAGGGATTGGATCTTGCCGCGGGAGACGGCGAGATGTGGGTTGTGACCGGTCCTCCTTCCTGCGGGAAGACGCTCCTCCTGCATATTCTCCGGGGGGAGAGACGCCCCGATTCCGGGGATGTCGTTGTCGCGGGGGAGTCGCTCTACCGCGGCAGCCCGGAGCACAACCGGCGGTTCCGTGCCTCCTCCGGCGTGGTCCCGGAATCCCTTCCTGCAGGGCAGGGAAGAGCCGTCGTCGACCTGTTTCGACTGTCCGCGTTCGCCGCGGGCGGGGTGTCCACCGAGGAGATCAAGGGGCGGATCTCGGAGCTGCTTCCGCTGGTGGAGCTCTCCGGTGCGGAAGATGTGGAGGTCTCCTCCCTGTCCGTGTCGGAGCGGGCCCGGATCGCGCTCGTGGTGGAACTTTTCCGGAGCCCGAAATATCTGTTCCTGGACAGGCTTCTCGAGAACGCGGGGAAGGAGTGGGCGGACAGGCTGGGGGCGCTGCTTCGCGCACTGGCGAAGGAGGACAGGACGATCCTCCTGATGGAGCGCCAGCTGCCAGGCAATTGGCAGACGGCGAATGTGCCTTCTCCCCTGTCCGCGGGGCCGTTTCTCCTCTACCGCCTGGGATCCCCGGTGCCGGAGCGCAATCGTGAAGCGCAAGAACCTCCGTTGCCGGCCGGTCCCCTTTCGGAGACGACGGGGGGAGTGGAGTGAGCAGTCCGTCCCTTTGGTGGATCGACTGGAGCCTCCACGGCAGATCGATGGGGAAAGAGGCTGCCGGGAGGTTCCTGCTCTGCTTTCTCGCGGTCTCGTATTTTCTGGCGATGCTTCTGTCCGGAGGCGCTGACCGGTTCCTCTCCGGACAGTACACGATCACCGCCATCCTGCGCATCGGTGTCCCCGACGAGGAAGGGACAGGGATCGCGGGGAAAGTCGCGGAGCTTCCCCCGGTCCGGGAAGCGCGGTACCGAACCCCGGAAGATGCGTGGAAGGAATTCCTCGAGGCGTATCCCGGACTCCAATCGCTTCGGGGCGCGGGGGAGAACCCCCTTCCGGGGTACGTGGAGATAAGACTTCGGCCCGAGCAGATGTCCGAAGAGGGGATCGCGGATGTCCGGTCGGCGCTCGAGCCTGTCTCCCAGGTGAAAAAGATCCTTTCGGGAGGGGACGTCATGCCGAGCCTGCTGCGGATGAAGCGATGGGCGAACGCCCTGCTTTGGTCCGGCTTTGCACTGGTGTGCGCCGTATTCCTGGTCATCCTGGCGATGCAGGAGAAGACCCGCGCGGCCAGGCTCGTGCCCGACGTTTCCTTCCTCGTGGACAGGGGGGTTCCGGGAGACCGGATCGCCGAGCGGCGCACTGCAGGGGCGTTCGTCGCCGGCGGGATCGTCGCGCTTCTTGCCACCCTGGTCTCCTGCGCCGCACTCTTCCTCGTATCCGGCCTTTTCCCCTTCGTCCGTGCCGTCGTGGGACAGGCGCAGGATCTGCTTGACGCGAGGTACCTCCTTCCCGTATGCCTGTTCCTTCTGTCCGCCACGATATTCCAGGGGCTGGCGTCTCTTGCCGGGTGGCGCGCGGCGTTTCCAAGGGAAAAATGACGGCCGTCCGGGCGCTGGGAAGATCCGCGCTCTTCGTGGCGATGATCGCCGCCCTCCTGCTTCCTCCCGGAGTCTCACCCGCGGGGACCAAGCAGGACAGGCTCCGCAAGGAGAAATCGCGTCTTACCGAGATGCGAAAAAAAGCGGAGAAGGCGGCGTCCGAGCTCGACAAGGCCCTTAAGCGGGAGCAGGCGGCCCGCCACAAGGTGGACGATATCCGGAAACGGCTTAAATCCCAGCGGCGTCTCATCGGGCGGATCGACAGGAAACTCACCGCGCTCGCCAGGAAGATGAAGAAAGCGGAGTCCGAGGTGCGCGCCATCGAGAAGGCGCGGGCGAGCAGGCAGCGCGAGCTGAAGCGGTCGGCGGCCCTGGCGTTCCTTAAAGAAAGAGATGCGGCGGGCTTGATCCCCGTGGAGGCTCGCGGGGAAAGGCTCCGGTACTTCACGGGGCTTGTGCTCGCCTCGGAAGGGAAAAGGGTTGTCCGGCTTGCGGCCGACAAGGAGAAGAAGGAGAACGCGCTGTCCGGGATCGAGCGCCAGGTCCAGTTGTCGGAGAAGAGGATTTCCCGGGAAAAGAAGGTGGGGCAGTCGCTTCTGACCAAGAGAAAGAAGGAGGCGAAACGGCTCGCGGGGATAAAGAGCCAGAAGAAAAAGAAGGAGAAGGAGCTCAAGGTCCTCCGGGCGCGTGTCGCGAGGATGAAGGCGCTCGTCTTGCGGATCGAGCGCGAGGTGCGGGAGGCCGAGCGGCGGCGTACACGGGGAAAGGGGAAGAAAGGCCCCTCGAAGTTCTCCCGCATCCCGGGAGGGCTGGTCACTCCCGTCCGGGGCAAGGTCGTGGGGCCGTTCGGGAAGTACCGGGACCCGGTCTTCGACGTCGAGATGGAGAACCACGGCGTGGAGATCGAGGCTCCCTCCGGGGCCCCGGTCCGGTCGATCGGGAAAGGGAAGGTCGTGTTTTCGGGCACGGTCTCCGGATTCGGCAAGGTGCTCATCATCCAGCACGGAACCGGCCTTTTCTCCGTGTACGGCAAGGCGGAATCGTATAGCGTTGCCCGCGGGCAGGTCATCGCACCCGGGCAGAACATCGGACGTCTTCCTGCAAGCCCCAGCGGAAAATCGGTGCTATACTTGGAGCTTAGGGCCGGGGGGACCGCCATCGATCCCACGGCGGTGCTCTCTCTTTCCCGCTAAAGGGGCGGGCAACGTGCATTCCCAATAGTTCAGGTTTAAGGAGGAGTTTCATGAAAGGAAGGAAGTGGTTAGGACCTGCAGTCATCATCCTCGTGTTTCTCGTCGGATTTCTCGCGGGGGATCTCATCGCGGATCGCCCCATCGCCCAGGCGAATGTCGTCTACGAGAAACTGAAGATCTTCGGTGACGTTCTCTCCGCCGTCCAGGTCAGTTACGTGGAAGAACCGGACATGAACAAGATCGTGGAGGGGGCCATCAAGGGGATGCTCCAGACCCTCGACCCGCACAGTTCCTACCTGACCCCGGAGATGTTGAAGCAGGTGGAGGTCGAGACGAAGGGGGTGTTCGGGGGCCTGGGGATCGAGATCGGGATCAAGGACGGCATTCTCACCATCATCGCCCCGATCGAGGACACGCCGGCGTACCGCGCAGGGCTTTTGGCGGGGGACAAGATCGTGAAGATCGAAGACGACCCCACCAAGGACCTGACCGTGATGGACGCGGTCAAGCGTCTCCGGGGCGAGCCCGGGACGCAGGTGACGATCTGGGTGGCGCGGGAGGGCGCCTCGGAACTTCTGCCGTTTACCATCACGCGTGCCATCATCAAGATAAGGAGCGTGAAGACGAAGGCCCTGGGCGACGGGATCGGCTACATCAAGCTCCTTCAGTTCCAGCAGAACTCCAGCACGGAGCTGGAAAAAGCGCTCAAGGAGCGGATGAAGGACGAGGAGGGACTGCGCGGTCTGGTGCTTGACCTGCGCAACAACCCGGGGGGGCTACTGGACCAGTCGGTGAAGGTGGCGGACAAGTTCGTCAATTCGGGGCTGATCGTCTATACCGACGGGCGCATCGAGTCCCAGAAATTCAAATATTCCGCGCACAAGGAGGGTACGTACAGCGGATTCCCGATGGTCGTTCTGGTGAACGCCGGCTCCGCCTCCGCGTCGGAGATCGTCGCGGGCGCCCTCCAGGACCACGGCCGCGCGGTTGTATTGGGGATGCAGACGTTCGGCAAGGGATCCGTCCAGACGATTCTCCCGCTGGAGGACGGCTCGGCTCTCCGCCTCACCACGGCCAGGTACTACACCCCCAACGGGCGGTCCATCCAGGCGAAGGGGATCGAGCCGGACATCATCGTGAGCGACGGGCGGGAGGCCCGGGCGGGACACCCGGGGGCGATCCGGGAAAAGGATATCCGGCGGCACCTCATGGGAGAGGACGAGGAAAAAGCCGGAAAGACCCCGAAGGAGGGGTCCCCTCCCGCGAAGGAGATCAAGATGAAGAAAGAGGAGCCGGGGAACGGGAAGCGCGGGAAGGAATCTTCCGCCCCGGCCCTGGAGGGGAAAAAGGGGGAGAAGAAGGATATCCAGCTCGAGCGGGCCGTGGACCTGTTGAAAGGGTGGGAGATCTTCAAATCCCGCTTTCTCGACAGTGCGAAGGCGTCCTGACGTGGAAAGGTTCTGTAAGGAAGGATGAAGCGTCGAAGGGGCGCAAGGAGAAAGGGGAAGGCCGGGAGGAAGAGGCGGTGGTGGCCGCTGATGTTCTGCGCGTTTCTCGCGGGGCTTCTCACTGTAGGAGTGGCGGTCCTCATGCCGGGGCGCGGGGACAGGAACGGCAGATCTGCGTCGCGTAAAGGGCTCTCCGCGCCGGCCGTGGGTCCCGGCGAAAGTGTGCAGGCCGCAAGCACCGCCCGCGATTCCCTGCCTGTAGAGGTCCCGTCCCCCCGCCTGGCCATCGTGGTGGACGATTGCGGGTACGACCCCACGCGGGACGCCGAATGG
>Ga0255054_10002232_pt1 | contig 11135 bp, 11 predicted proteins | sample JV7_2_23_MG_FD_188634 | JGI IMG/M metagenome (GOLD analysis project Ga0255054, IMG submission 188634) | Seawater microbial communities from Jervis Inlet, British Columbia, Canada - JV7_2_23 | ecosystem: Environmental > Aquatic > Marine > Inlet | place: Canada: British Columbia | collected... | reverse complement strand
CGCTCTGGATCCAGGGAACCCTGGCGACGCTGGCGCCGGGATTCGTATTCCCGGACCTGGTGTTCCTGGGCGTGGTGGGCGTGGCCATCGCCGTGGGCGGCGCCGAGGGCCTGCTGGTGGCTGCCGCCGTCGGATATGCGATGGATTTGCTGACCAGTGCGCTGCTGGGTCAGCACGCGCTGCTGCTGGTCGGCGCCTACGCGGCCACGCGCGTCGCCAGCCTCCGGCTCAACCTGTTGCGCCCGGTTCCGCGGGTGGTCTTCGTGGCGGTCCTGTCGTTGATCTACGACCTGGGATTCGTGGGCGTGGGCAGGCTCTTCACCGAGGTGCCCCTGGACGTCGATTGGATCTTCGTGCGCCGGCTGCTGATCCACGCGCTGCTGAACGTGCTGTTCGCGCCGGTGGTGGTGGCGATCGTGCAGCGGGCTTCGGCCGTGTTGGCGGGTGAGGACGAGCCGGGGCGGCGTTCGCTTCGCGTCGAGCCCCGGGAGCGGGTGCTCTAGGTGGCGGGTCTGGGCGGCGGCTTCCGCCAGGGGGCGGACTCGAGCCTGGACGGGCCGCTGCGCGTGCTGGCGCTGGGGATCGGGGTCGTGTTCGCGGTGTTCTTCCTGCGCCTGGTGCAGCTTCAGGTGATCGAGGGCGAGGACCTGCGCATGCGCTCGGAGCGAAACTTCGTGCGCACGGTTCGGGTCGAGGCGCCGCGCGGCGACATCCTCGAGCGGGACGGCGACGTCTTGGCGACCACGCGGCCTGCCTTCGGTGTAGCGGTGGTTCCCAGCGAGGTGGCAGAGCCGGAGCTCACCTGGTCCGTGCTGGGACAGCTGCTGGAGGACGAACCCGCGCGCCTGGCCGAGAAGGTCGGCAACCCCCGTGGTCGGCGCCGCTACCAGCCGGTGCGGCTGCTGGACGATCTCGCCTTCGAGGAGCTGGCGCGGGTCGAGACCCACCGCTACGCGCTGCCGGGCGTCCACACCGACGTGCGCGCCCGTCGTGATTACGTGGGCGGAACGCTGGCGGCGCACGTGCTGGGCAGCTTGGGTGAGGTCAGCGAGCGCCAGCTCCAGACCCGCGCCTTCGCCGGCTACCGCGCCGGCGAGGTCGTGGGCAAGAGCGGCGTGGAGTCCCTGCTCGAGGCCAGCCTGCGCGGCCGCGCAGGCGGTCGCAACGTGGTGGTCGACGTGGCCGGTCGCGAAGTAGACGTACTGGATGAGGTGGATCCCGTGCGCGGCGGCACGGTGATGCTCTCCATCGACGTGCACCTCCAGCGCGCCGCGCTCCTGGCGCTGTCCGAGCCGGGGCCCGACGCGATCCCGGCCGGCGCCGTGGTGGTGCTCGACGTCCGCAGCGGCGACATCCTCGCCCTCATCTCGTATCCCGCCTTCGACCCCAACGACTTCGCCGCGGGCATCGATCCCGAGACGTGGTCCGCGCTGCGGGACGATCCACGGAAGCCACTCCAGAACCGCGCCGTCGCCGGACAGTACCCGCCCGGCTCGACCTACAAGGCGCTGGTGGCGGCCGCCGCCCTGGAAGAAGGCGTGGTGGGCCGCAAGGAGCGCTTCTTCTGTCCCGGCCACTTCCGGCTGGGCCGCCGCACCTACCGCTGCTGGAAGCGCGCGGGGCACGGCTGGATGGATCTGCACGACGCGATCAAGTACAGCTGCGACGTCTACTTCTACAACATCGGGCTGCGCCTGGGCATCGACCGGATGGCCCATTACGCGCGCGGCTTCGGGCTCGGCACCCGCAGCGGCGCGCCGTTCCCCAGCGAGAGTGCCGGCCTCGTCCCCACCATGGACTGGAAGGAGAGGCGCTTCGGTGAGAAGTGGGTCGAGGGCGAGACGGTCTCGGCGGCGATCGGCCAGGGCTTCAACCTGGTGACGCCGCTCCAGCTGGCCGTGGCCTTCGCGAGTCTGGCCAACGGGGGCAAGGTGCTCGAGCCGCGCCTGGTGCGCTCGCGGTTCGACAACCAGGGCGCACTGGTGGAGCAGCCCGAGGTCATCGTGAGCGCCAGCGCGCCGGTGAGCGAAGGCACGCTGGCGGCGGTGCGGGATGCCCTGGAAGCCGTGGTGATGGACCCGGGAGGAACCGGCGGGCGGGCCCGGGTGCCCGGCTGGCGCGTCGCGGGCAAGACGGGCACGGCGCAGGTGGTCTCGCTGAAGCACACCGAGAACCTGGGCGACGAGATCCCCGTGAAGTACCGCGACCATGCCTGGTTCGCGGCATTCGCGCCGGCCGAGGCCCCGGAGATCGCGGTGGTCGTCCTGGTGGAGCACGGCGGCGGCGGCGGTGCGGTGGCGGCGCCCATCGCCGGCAAGGTGATCGCGGCCTGGTTCGAGGGCCGGCTTCCGGCGCCCCGGGTCGCCGGGCGGGAGGGCGACCGTGCCGCTCATTGACCGCCGTTCGATCCAGAACTTCGACTGGGTGCTGGTGGGCCTGGTGACGCTGCTGCTGGCGGTCGGGCTGGCCAACCTGCACTCGGCCACCACCAGCCTGGACGGCGGGCTTGCCTCGGAGATGCGTCGACAGCTCCTGGCTCTGGGAGTCGGCAGCATCCTGATGCTCGCCGTCCTGATCGTCGACTACCGTCACCTGGAACGCCTGGCCCTGCTCGTCTACGTGGCCGCGATCGCACTGCTGATCCTCACCCTGGCGGTGGCGCCGGTGACCCGCGGTGCCCAGGCCTGGATCTCCTACGGGCCGTTCCGGTTCCAGCCCTCGGAGCTGGCGAAGATCGCGTTGGTGGTCGCGCTGGCCCGCTTCATCCATCGCCAGGCCGGCACCGGGATGACCCAGATGCGCGATCTGGCCGTCCCCGGGCTGATCGCCGCGATTCCCGTCGGCCTGATCGTCCTGCAGCGCGACATGGGCGTGGCGCTCCTCACCTTGCTGGTGGCGTGCACCTACGTGCCCTTCGTGCGCATCCGCGCTCGCGCCTGGGGCGTCGTCGCCGCCGCGGGCCTGGTCTCCCTGGCGGGTCTGTGGCTCTTCGCGTTGAAGGAGTACCAGCGCAGCCGCATCCTGGACTTCATCGACCCGGCCCGGGATCCGCTGGCGTCGGGCTATCAGGCGATCCAGTCGCGCATCGCGGTGGGCTCCGGGGGGCTCTTCGGCAAGGGCTGGCTCGAGGGAACCCAGTCGCAGCTTCGCTTCCTGCCCACCCAGCACACCGACTTCGCCTTCTCGGTCTTCGCCGAGGAGTGGGGACTCCTCGGCTGCATGGTCGTACTGGGCCTGTACCTGTCGATGCTGCTCTGGGGGCTCTGGATCGCGCGCAACAGCCGCGATCACTTCGGTGCGCTGCTGGCCGTGGGGCTGGTGGGAACGCTCTTCTGGCCCGCCGCCGTCAACGTGGCCATGGTGCTGGGGCTGGCGCCGGTCATCGGCGTTCCGCTGCCGCTCTTCTCCTACGGCGGATCGGCATTGCTGGTGTCCCTGCTCTCGATCGGGCTGCTCCTCAATGTCTCCATGCGCCGGTACATGTTCTAGGCGGGTGTGTCTTGGCGGGTCGGATAGACTCTCCCCATGCCTCCCCGCAAGCGCGATCCCGACGCCGGGCCCCGGATCGGCGCCTTCTTCGACATGGACAAGACCATCCTGTCGGAGAACTCGGGCACGCTGTTCGTGAAGTACCAGTACGAGAAGGGCGAGCTGGGACCCTGGGATCTGGTCAAGGGGCTGGGCGCCTACCTGCGCTACAAGGCCGGCGTCCTCGACATCGATCGCTGGACCAAGGACATGATGGCGGGGTTCAAGGGCCAGAGTGAGCTGGCGACGACCCGCGAGGCGAACCGCTGGTTCAAGGACGCGGTGGCGCCCACGATCTACCCCGAGGCTTCCGAGATCGTTCGCGACCATCAGGAAAAGGGCCACGTGGTGGCCATCGTGTCCGGCGCCACGCGCTTCGTGGTGCGCCCGCTGGCCGATCACCTGGGCATCCGCCACTTCCTGTACACGCGCATGGAGGTGGAGGACGGCAAGTTCACGGGCCGGGTGATCGAGCCGATCTGCTTCGAGGAAGGGAAGATCTACTGGCTCCGGCAGTTCATCGATGAGCAGGGGATCGATCTGGCCAAGAGCTGGTTCTACACCGACTCGATTACCGACATGCCGCTGCTCGAGCTGGTGGGTCACCCGGTCGTGACCAACCCCGACCCCTTCCTCTACCGCGCCGCCGTCAGCCGCCGCTGGCCCGTGCGATTCTTCGAGCCGCCGGAAGGCTGAGGTACGGAGCCGGGGCGGAGGGGTGGGGGTCCCGTGCCCGCTTGCGCAGCTCGGTGGCTACGCGAGCAGCTTCTTGACCATGGCTTCGAAGTCGGCCTTGGGGCGGGCGCCGACCAGCTGGTCTACGACCTGGCCTCCGGAGATGCCCAGCACCGTGGGAATCGAGCGCACTCCGTAGCGGCCTGCGATGGCCGGGTTGGAGTCCACGTCCACCTTGACGATGTTCACCTGGTCGCCGTACTGATTCGCCAGCTCCTTGACGATGGGAGCGATCTGGCGGCACGGAGCGCACCACTCGGCCCAGAAGTCGACCACGGTCGGTTTGTCGGACTGAAGCACCTCGGCTTCGAAGTTCTGATCGGTGACGTCGTGCACTTCTGCCATGATCTCGTCTCACTCCCTCGTCGTGTTGTGCTTCGTCGAGGCGATCTCCTCCGCCTCTCCGAGCTGCGATTCCTGCTGCGCTCGCCAGGCGTCGAGGCCATCGGAAACGACAACGACCCCTTGGATGCCGGAGCGCGCCATGCGTGCCGCGAGTCGGTATCCCGCCTTCGGGTCCGGGGCCAGGATCACCACGGGGCCGGCATCTACCGCCGCATCCGGCCAGGGGCCATCCGGCTCGACGAGCTGGGCGCCCGACACCGGGCCGCCCCGCGCCGTGCCCACCTGGAGCAGATGGGCATCGGGCTCGGCTGCCAGCCGCAGCCCCTCGTCCGCTGGAACCTCGCGGAAGCTGGCCACGTGGTTGACCGAGGCCCAGACGCCCCCGTCGCAGGCCAGCGCGAGCAGCGCGAGAGTGGCGACCCACTGCAGCGACGATCCCATCCCGCGATCATAGCAGCCGCGGCCTCTGCTCCCGGCACCCGAGCGCACCTCTTTCCCCACCGACGCGCCTCGCCTACGGTTTTCGCGATGTCGGAGCCGGAACAGAGCCCGCTGGCACGCGCCGTGAGCGCAGCCTTCGACGAAAGCATCCGCGTGAAGCGGGAGTTCGCCGCCGGACACGCCCAGGCCATGGAGCGCGCCGCGCGGATCCTCATCGACTGCTTCTCGCGGGGCGGCAAGGTGCTGCTCTTCGGCAACGGCGGCTCGGCCGCCGACGCGCAGCACATCGCCGCGGAGTGGGAGGGCCGCTTCCGGCGCGAGCGGCCGGGGCTGCCCGCGATCGCCCTCACCGCGAACACCTCCGATCTCACGGCGATCGCCAACGACTACGGCTTCGAGCGGATCTTCGCGCGCCTGGTGGAGGCCCACGGCCGCGAGGGCGACGTGGCCATCGCCCTCTCTACGTCCGGCAACTCGACCAACGTGCTGGCGGCGCTGGACGAGGCCCGGGTGCGCGGCATGCATACGCTGGGGCTCACCGGCAACGACGGCGGCAAGCTGGCGGGTCTGGTCGACGTGGCCCTGGTGGTTCCCTCGGATCGCACCGACCGGATCCAGGAGGTGCACATCACCGCCCTGCACGCCCTGTGCGACGTGGTGGACGACGCGCTCTATCCCGAGACGGTTCCGTGAGCCGCAAGCCTCCGAAGATCGACCGCAGCAAGGTCCGTACGGTCCCTGCGCGTCGCCGCTTCAGCAAGGTCAAGCGAACCGACGAGGCCACGCCGCACAAGCCCGGCCAGAGCTTCGCGGCGTTCCTGGACGGGTTGCCCGAGATCCTGGGCGCGCGCGACCTGCGCCTGGTGATCCAGGCCACGGCCCGGGCCCACAAGCGGCGCAAGACCGTGCTCTTCGGCTTCGGTGCGCACCTGATCAAGGTGGGACTGGCGCCGGTGGTGGTGGACCTGCTGGAGCGGGGGGTCGTCACGGCGCTGATGATGAACGGGGCCGGCTGCGTTCACGACCTGGAGCTGGCCATGATGGGGCGCACCAGCGAGGACGTGGCGCCGGCCCTGGATGACGGCAGCTTCGGGATGGCGCGAGAGACCGGCGAAGCGCTCAACGACGCCATCGGCGCGGGCTACGCGGACGGGCTGGGCATGGGCGAGGCCATCGGCCGCGCCATCGCGGAAGGGCCCTATCGGCACAAGGACCGCTCGGTGTTGGCCACCGCAGCGCGCCTGGACGTTCCGGTGACGGTCCACGCGGCCATCGGGACCGATATCCACCACATGCATCCGGGCGCCGACGGTGCCGCCCTGGGCGCCACCAGCCACCGGGACTTCGAACGCCTGACCGGGGTGGTCGCCACCCTCCAGGACGGCGTGGTCTTCAACGTAGGCTCGGCGGTGATCCTGCCCGAGGTGTTCCTCAAGGCCCTGGCCCTGGCGCGCAACCTGGGACACAAGGTCGAGCGCTTCACCACGGTGAACCTGGATTTCCTGCGCCAGTACCGGCCGACCGTCAACGTGGTGGAGAGGCCCACCCGCAAGGGCGGGCGCGGCTACTCGATCTTGGGCCATCACGAGATCCTCGTGCCCCTGATCGCGGCCGGCCTGGTCGAGGCGCTGGAGAAACCTTCCTAGTGGGTCGTATCGTCCTGAAGGAGGGAGACATCACCGCCGAAGCGGTGGATGCCATCGTCAACGCCGCGAACAGCGCGTTGGCTCTGGGGGCCGGCGTGGCCGGTGCGATCCGTGCGAAGGGCGGCCCGCAGATCCAGGCCGAGTGCGACGCCCACGGCCGCATCGCCGTGGGCGATGCCGCGCTGACCGGCGCCGGCGACTTGGATGCGCGCTTCGTGATCCACGCCGCCAGCATGCCGCCCGGGGGGCAGGCCAACGAGATCAGCGTGCGCACGTCCCTGCGGCGCAGCTTGGAGCTGGCGGCCGAGCAGGGCTGCCGGACAGTGGCGGTTCCCGCGATCGGCGCCGGCGTGGCGGGGATTCCGATCCGGCGCAGCGCCGAGATCCTGCTGGACGAGGCGCGGCGCCATCTAGAGGGCGAGACGCCGATCGAGGAGATTCGCTTCGTCCTCTTCGGCGAGCAGGCCTACCGGGTCTTCGAGAGCGTCAACGACGCCTCCCGCATCCAGGCCCAGATGGACCGGCTCCGGCGGCGTTGAACCCGATGCACCCCGGAGCGGGGTCGGGCGCTATTCTGTGGCGCCATGACTCTCCTGCTCCAGCTCGCCGCGGCCCTGTATCTGGCCTCCGGCCTCGCCGGCGCCGTATCCCTGTCCATCGCCGGGGTGCGCACCGGCCGGGTGGCCCTGGCGCTGATGGGGACCGCCGCCCTGGCCCACGCGGCCTCCTTCCTGGCCCTGCACGTCGTGGATCCGGTGCCTCGGCTGACGGACCTCCCCCAGGCCCTGTCCTTCGTGGCCCTGGTGGGCGCGATCGCCTTCGGGATCTTCGCCCGGCGCGGGCGGCTGGCCGGGCTGACCGTGCTGCTGGGCCCGCTGGCCTTCCTGGCCGCCTTCTTCGCCGCGCTCCACGCGCCCGACCCGGGGGTGGACGTGATGGGCGGCGCCTGGCCCCACGCACACGTGCTGCTGGCCGGCAGCGGGCTGGCCCTGCTGGCGGTGGCCGCCGTGGCCGGGGGCTTCTATCTGGTGGAGAACCGGCGCCTGAAGCGCAAGCAGATCCAGGCGAGTCCGCGCTCGTTGCCGTCGCTGGAAACCCTGGACCGGATCAACGTCGTCACCCTGGCTGTCGGCTTCCCCCTGCTCACCCTGGGCGTCCTGACGGGGATGATGTGGGTGCAGGGCGCCCGCGGCTCGTTCTTCACGGGCTCCGCTCACGAGGCGTGGAACGGGATCGCCTGGCTGATCTACGCCGCCCTGGTGGTCGCGCGCTTCGGCGCCCATCAAGGCGCCCGCGACGCCGCGGCCAGTGCCCTGGCGGGCTTCGCGTTCCTGCTCTTCGCGGTTCTGGGCGTGGGGATCCTGGCGTGAGGCTGCTGCTGGTCGGCCTCTCGCACCACACCGCGCAGGTGGACCTGCGCGAGCGTTTCGCCGTGGACGACCCGGAGCCCCTCCTGGACAAGCTGGTGGCGGGCGACGAAGTCGAGGAGGCCTTCCTCCTCTCCACCTGCAACCGCACCGAGCTGCTGGTGGTTACACGCCAGCTGGAAGCCGCACGTCACCGTCTGCACTCGTTCTTTACCCGCGAGATGGCGGCGGGGCGCGCCGATGCGGCGGAGCTGGAGGACGTCCTCTACGAGCACTCCGACTCGGAGGCCATGCGTCACCTCTTCCGCGTGGCGGCGTCGCTGGACTCCATGGTGGTGGGTGAGCCGCAGATCCTGGGGCAGGTGAAGGAGGCCTACCGGGTGGCGGCCGGCTGCGGCGCCACCCGGGTGGTGCTGGGGCGGCTGCTCGACCGGTCCCTGGCCACCGCCAAGCGGGTGCGCAGCGAGACGCGCATCGCCGAGCGCCCGGTCTCCGTGGCGCGCGTTGCCGTGGACCTGGCCGGGCAGATCTTCGAGTCGCTGGAAGGCAAGCGCGGCCTGCTGATCGGGGCCGGAGACATGGGCGCCATCGCGCTGGAGGCGCTGCACGCCCAGGGCTTGCAGGAGCTGGACGTAGCCAACCGCACGCCCCAGCGGGGCGCCGAGCTGGCCGAGCGCTTCGGCGCCCGCGCCCACGGTCTGGACCGGTTGCCCGAGCTGCTGCGTGCCGCTGACGTGGTGCTGCTCTCGGTGGGCGGCGCCGCGCCTCTCCTCACACCGGAGCTCGTGGCCGAGGCGATGCGCGGGCGCGGCCACAGGCCCATGTTCGTGATCGATATCGGGGTGCCGCGCAACGCCGATCCCGCAGTGAACGAGATGCAGGGCATCTACCTCTACGATCTGGACGATCTGGACGCGGTGGCGGCCAGCAACGTGGAGCAGCGCCGGCGCGAGATGGACCTGGCCGAGGTGATCATCCACGAAGAGCAGCAGCGCTTCGACGGCTGGATGGCGGCGCTGCGCGCGGTGCCCACCATCAAGCACCTACGCGCACGGGCCGAGGCCGTGCGTCGAGCCGAGCTGCTGCGCGCCGGGCGCAGGCTGGAGCTGAACGACGAGCAGCGCGAGGGGGTGGAGGCGCTGACTCGTGCGATCGTGAACAAGCTGCTGCACGCACCGGTGTCGCGGCTTCGCGCCGGCGGCGAAGAGGAGGCGGGCCTCGCCTATCTGGAGGCGGCGCGAGTGCTCTTCGCCCTGGACGACTCCGACGCGCCGGGCGCCGAAGCGGACGACGACCCGGACGCGTACAAGCCGGAATGAAGCTTCGCATCGCTACCCGTCGCAGCGACCTGGCGCTGGTGCAAGCGCGTCGCGTGGCCGGCGCCATCCGAAAGGCCCTGGGTGTCGAGGTGGATCTCGTCCCCTTGCAGACCACCGGCGACCGTTTGAAGGAAGCGCGTCTGGCCGACGTTGGAGGCAAGGGCCTGTTCGTGAAGGAGATCGAGGAAGCGCTTCTCGATGGACGCGCCGACGTGGCCGTGCACAGCGCCAAGGATCTTCCGGCAGAGCTGGCACCGGGGTTGCGACTGGCCGCCTTCCCGGAGCGCGCCGATCCGCGCGACGCCCTGGTCGCTGCCGCGCCGGGGGTCCGGCTTCTCGATCTGCCCCGGGGCGCTCGCGTCGGCACGGGCAGCGTTCGCCGCACCGCACAGCTTCTGGCGGCGCGCCCGGACCTGGAGATCGTCCCGCTGCGCGGGAACGTGCTCACGCGTCTGCGCAAGCTGGACGAGAACGACCTGCACGCGATCGTGCTGGCGTGCGCCGGGCTGGACCGGCTGGGCCTGGCGGATCGCATCGCGGAGCGGATTGCGCCGGAGCTGCTCTTGCCGGCGCCCACCCAGGGAATCCTGGCCGTGGAGACCCGGGAAGAGGGCTCGCTTGCCGATGACCTGCGGGCGCTGGACGACGCCGCTGCGCGTGTCGCCGCAGAGGCCGAGCGGTCCTTCCTGGCCGCCGTGGAAGGCGACTGCAAGGTGCCGGTGGCGGCCCTGGCCGAGGTGGACCCCGGCGAGGGCGTGCGCATCCGTGGCCTGGTGGCTGCGCTGGACGGAAGCGTGCTGGCGCGCGGTTCGGCGCGGGGTGCCGACGCCGCCGCCGCAGGGGACGCCGCGGCCCGGCAGGCGCTGGCGGCGGGCGGTGAGGAGATCCTGCGCCGCCTGCGCGAGGCCGCGGGGTGAGCGGCCGCGTCATCCTGGTGGGCGCCGGTCCCGGCGCGGCGGATCTCTTGACCCTGCGCGGCGCCGAGGCCCTGCGCGGTGCGGACGCGGTGCTCTACGACGAGCTGGCGGCCCACGAGCTCCTGGATCTGGCTCCGCCCGCTGCGCTGCGCATCGACGTGGGCAAGCGCGGCCACGACCCTCCGACCCTCGACCAGGAGAACATCAACGCACTGCTGGTGAAGCTGGCGTGCGAGGGCAAGACCGTGGTGCGCCTGAAGGGCGGCGACCCGTTCGTGTTCGGACGTGGGGCGGAGGAGGCGGGCGCCTGTGCCGACGCGGGGATTCCCTGCGAGGTGGTGCCCGGGGTGTCTGCTGCGCTGGCCGCGCCCGCCCTCGCCGGGATTCCCGTCACGGACCGGCGTTACGCGGCGTCCTTTGCGGTGGTGACGGGGCACAAGGACCCGACGCGCGCGTCCCGCGAGCTGCGTTGGGATGCGCTGGCCGAGGCGGTGGATACCCTGGTCGTGTTGATGGGCATGCGCAATCTGGAGACGATCCTGGACGAGATCGGACGTGTGCGGCCGCCCGATACGCCCGCTGCGGCCATCATGTGGGCCGGCACGCCCCGCCAGCGCACGGTGGAGGCGCCGCTGGGCCAGCTGGCACAGCGGGTGCGCGAGGCCGGCGTGGGCACGCCCGCCACGCTGGTGGTGGGCGACGTGGTCCGGCTGCGTCATCAGCTCGCAGCGCCCGCGGAGCTGCCCCTGGCCTCGCGGAAGGTGCTGGTCACGCGCGGCGACGAGCAGGGCGCAGTGCTGGTCGCCGCGCTGGAGCGCGCCGGCGCCGAGGCGGTCC
>Ga0255054_10002231_pt1 | contig 11136 bp, 10 predicted proteins | sample JV7_2_23_MG_FD_188634 | JGI IMG/M metagenome (GOLD analysis project Ga0255054, IMG submission 188634) | Seawater microbial communities from Jervis Inlet, British Columbia, Canada - JV7_2_23 | ecosystem: Environmental > Aquatic > Marine > Inlet | place: Canada: British Columbia | collected... | reverse complement strand
ATGAAATTAGACAATTTTAAAGAAGCTCGCAAAACGTTTGAAAAAGAATTTATAAAAATTAAACTGATCCAAAACGAAAACAATATTACCAAAACCGCCAAAGCTATGAACGTGGGCAGGAGTTATCTTCACAAAAAAATCAAGAGCCTCAAATAGAAGCTATCTTAAAAATGCATCTCACGCTCAATGGCTGCGTTGCCCCGCCAAAGCGGGATTTCACATCTATTTTTATGAATATTAAGGAGTTCATCGGATCGGCTCAAAATGCTCACGTACTCCGTGTACGCTCCGCTTTTAAACCGAATCGACGCCTTGCCCTTGAACGTGATCTACATTTTTAAGATAGCTTCTGGTTTCCATTTATAAATGGCCCTTTTTCCGCTGAGTCCGCCTCCGGATTCCCGCGGGTTTACTTCACACATGAGCTGCTGTCACCGAACATCTATAAATTACCTGCAGTTTGCTATTACAAAATAGATTATTTTTTTACAATCCAACTTAATATAAAAAGTAAGGTGACAAATGACCTTGCGAATTATCGGCGGGGAGTTGAAGGGCAGAAAACTGGTAACGGTGCGCGGTATAAAAACGCGACCGACGGCTGACCGGGTGCGTGAATCCATTTTTAATATTCTCGGAGACAGCGTTCGGGGTGCCTGGGTCCTGGATCTGTATGCCGGAACCGGGGCGATGGGTATTGAAGCCTTAAGCCGGGGAGCTGAATCCGTTTTATTTGCAGACGATCATAAAACGGCGTTGGCAGCCTTAGAAAAAAATATAAAAACGTGTTCACTGGAAAACAGGGCCAACACGATTAAATGGAACATATTAAATAACTTAAATATCATCCATTCACACAGACCCGCCTTCAATCTTGTTTTTGTAGACCCCCCGTACAATAAAGATATGATCCAGCCGACCTTATCAAATCTGGGCATGAGCCGATGCCTGGAAAACGGTGCCCGGCTGGCACTCGAACACTCACCACGGGAGCCGATTCCAGAAAACCTGGCTGGATTTAAAATTTCCGACCAGCGCAGATACGGAAAAACGCTTGTTTCTTTTTTTATTTATATGGTATGAATCCAAAATATCAATAGGTTGCATTATCATATCTTATCGGTTTTTGAGCTTATCATTTGTCGTTGCAACACCAACCAACAAAGGATTGATCTAATATGCCAAAAGTCGCTATTTATCCCGGTTCTTTTGACCCGGTTACCAACGGTCATATTGATATTGTTGAAAGAGGGTTAAAATTATTTGATAAGATTATTGTTTCGATCTTGTATAATCCGAATAAAGAATATCTTTTTCCCCTCGACGAACGAGTGGAGATGCTCAAAGATTGCTTGAAGAAGTTTAAAAACATTGAAATCGACAGCTTTGACGGCCTTTTAGTGGACTATGCAGCCAGCCGCAAAGCCCATGCGATTCTTCGGGGACTGCGCGCAATGTCTGATTTCGAGTATGAATTCCAGATGGCGCTGATGAATCGGCGGTTAAATCGTGAGGTCCAGACGGTGTTTCTGATGACCGGATTGCGCTGGATATTCACGAGTTCTTCGATTATAAAAGAAGCCGTTCAATTCGGCGGCAATATCGACGGCATGGTTCCGGCGTTGGTCCAAAAAAAGCTGAAACAGAAATTTGCCCTTCCGCCTGAATCTCAGCAATCCGGGGAAAACTAAGCGATCTGATGGATCTCTGGCAGCTAAATATATTCTGCAAGGTCATCGAGCTTAAAAGTTTTTCAAGAGCCGGGGAAGCCGTTCACCTCTCCCAACCCACCATCAGCAGTCACATCAAAGATCTGGAAGACCATTTTGACTGCCGGCTGATTGACCGTCTGTCCAAAGAAGCCGTTCCCACCAAAGCCGGCGAGCTGTTGTATGACTATGCAAAAAGAATGCTGGCCCTGCGTGATGAAACCGAAACCGCTCTGGCGGGGTACCATGGGAAAATACAGGGGCGCCTTGTTATCGGCGGCAGTACGATACCCGGGACTTATTTGATGCCGCAATTGATCGGTGATTTTAAAAGAAAGTATCCCGATGTAATCGTCTCTTTAGTTATCGGGGATACGGGTCATATTATTAAAAGCATTTTAAATGGAAGTTTGGAACTGGGGATTGTCGGGGCCAAAGCAGAAACCCAAAAGATCATTCAAAAGAAATTAATCGAAGATGAGATGCGCCTGATCGTACCGGCGGATCATCGCTGGGCCGGCGAAAAGCGCGTGTCTTTAAAACGGCTTATTTCAGAGCCTTTCATTTTGCGGGAACACGGCTCTGGAACCTTAAAATCACTGCATCAAAGCTTCATTGACCGGGGTCACAGCATTGAAGATCTAAAGGTTATCGCCGAATTGGGAAGCACCCAGGCAATCTGCCAGGGGATTAAAACCGGCGCCGGTGTGTCGATTATTTCGACGCTGGCAGTTGCCGAGGATCTTCAGGCAGGCAAATTAAATGCGCTTGAAGTAGACGGCCTGGATCTTAAGCGGAATTTTTATCTTACCCGACACCGCTATCGCAGCCCCTCGCCGTTGTCTAAGGCATTCGTCAAATTCCTCGAAGAAAAGCTATAAACAAATCAGTTTTAGTTCACTCTAGTCACTTTCTTTGACTCTGGCCAACCTTTCAATAATCAGCACAGCAATAAACCCGATGATTGCCAGAACCAGCGCCACCAACACCTCAGCGTTCATTGTTTCCGGCATTATGTTGGCGCCCCAGATAACATGGGATTTTCCCCGAATGATTTTGGTTTCAAGGATTTCCTTCCACGGCCAGATTTTGGGTATGGAGCCAACCATCAGGCCGGTGAGAAACGCCATCGTGAGCTGGCGGAAATTGATTAACAAATAATCGAGCAGCCTGGAAAAGCTAAGCAATCCGATCAGGCATCCCAGGCAGAATACGATAATGATCATCAGGTTCTGGGGCAAAAAAGGGTTTTTTAAAGTGGCGGTGATAAACTCATATTTACCTAAAATCAGTAATATAAACGCACCGCTTATGCCCGGCAGGATCATGGCGCAGATGGCGACGATTCCACACAGAAAAATAAACCAGAGCGCTTCTGGAGTGGTCGCCGGTATTAGATTTACAATGAAAGCGGCAACAACGGTTCCGACAACCAGACTGATGCCTGTGCGGGGGCCCCAGGTTGCCACCTGCCGGCTAACCACCAATATGGATGCCGCAATAAGACCAAAGAAAAGGCTCCAGGTAAATGCCGGATAGTGGTTCAGCAGGAAATTCATCAGTCGTGCCAGACTGATGATGGCGATACCGATTCCGACAAAAAGGGAAAGCAAAAAACGAATGTGAACGCATGCCAGGGCACCCTTTAGGTCAAAGTCGAGTGTTTTTTTAACCATTGTGGTGTCAAGTGATTTAAGGGCCCCAATCAGATCTTCATAGATTCCGGTAACCAGCGCAATGGTGCCGCCGGAAACACCGGGAATCACATCCGCTGACCCCATGCACAGCCCTTTTAAAGACAAGACCCCGGCTTTTTTGACAGAAGCCGGCCCCGGGCTAGCAAAAAACGCTTCTTTCCAGGTCAATTGTTTTTTTCCCTCCATAAGTTCAAGCCCGATTCCGAGACGTCAATTTAGGCTACGGCGCAATCTGGCGCGCCATAGCTCGTCAGAGCGACGGCGGGTTCCGCTTTGATACCCCGTCCGCCAGAGGCGGACTGCGGGGAGCTTCATCTGCTTTCTTTCCAGCCGTGGGTCCCGATGAGTTTGACAAAGCGGCATCCTCCCAGATTGGATTTATGGATACCCTTTTTATCTTTGGTAAACTTAATGAGATCCTGGGAGTGCTGATTACCCACCGGCACCACCAGGCGTCCCCCTTCCGCCAGCTGGTCCAATAGCTTTTCAGGAACGTCCGGGGCCCCTGCCGTCACAATGATGGCGTCAAATGGGCTTTCATCCTGCCACCCTGCAGTGCCGTCGCTGCACCGCATGACAATGTTGTGATAATGCAATTTATCCAGCAGATTGCGGGTCTGTATATACAGCGGGCGGATTCTTTCAATGGTGTATACACGATATGCGATTTCGGCTAAAACAGCTGCCTGGTATCCCGAGCCGGTTCCGATTTCAAGAACCCGGTCATCTTTGCCAAGCTCCAGGGCCTGGGTCATTTCACCAACAATATAGGGCTGGGAAATGGTTTGCTGTTCGCCGATGGGCAGCGGGTAATCCCCGTAGGCCTGATCTCTCAAAGCTTCACTGACAAACAGATGCCGGGGAACTGCATGAAGTGCCTGCAGAACTTTGGGGTCTTTTATTCCGCGGGATGCGATCTGCTGCTCGACCATCTCCTCCCGTTGGCGTGCGTATTTAATGGCTTCCTTGTTCATGTTTGCTCTTCTACCAACTCGGCCGGTTCAGGTCAAGATTATCCAGAGGCAACGTTGATGTTTTTTCTCATTATCGCCGAATGCATGGCGGTTTTGACTGGACCGGTATTTTTTCGCTTTCATTAAAAAAAGACCTTGATCCTTTGATAAAATACTACAATAATCAAACCAGTAAACTAAATATAATGCGAACCTTTTAGGATAATCTATGGTCGGCACCCGACATCTGATCGTTTCTTTATCGATATTGATACTGATCATTGCCGCAGGTACCATCGGATATATGACCATTGAAGGCTGGCAGTTTGTCGATGCCCTTTACATGACAGTGATCACGATTTCCACGGTCGGCTTTAAGGAAGTGAATCAGGTCGATGCCGCAGGCCGAATTTTTACGATCTTTCTTGTTTTTACAGGGGTTGGGTTTACCCTCTATGTTGCTGCGGCCGTGGTGCAGTTTATGGTCGAAGGCCGCATCAGAATCATTCTGGGGAGGCGCAGATTGGATAAAAAGATAGACCGTTTAAAAAATCATTACATCATTTGCGGCTATGGGCGCATCGGCCGGGTGCTTTGCCGGCATCTTAAGAGAGCCGGCATCGCTGTCGCCGTTATTGAAAAAGATCCAGAACAGATTACGGTGATGGATGAGGACGGCATACTCTATATTGCCGGTGAAGCCACAGATGAAAACATTTTGCTTAAAGCCGGGATCAAGCGGGCCCAAGGGCTGGTAGCCGCCTTGGGAACGGACACCGACAATGTCTTTTTGGTATTAACTGCCAGGCAGCTGGCGCCTGAAATTTTCATTATGGCCCGCTCCAGCCAGGAAACGGCCAAAATCAAATTGCGCGCCGCCGGCGCAAACTCTGTGGAATCCCCTTATGAAATGGGAGCGGTGAGTATGGCCCACCGGATCATCCGGCCGACCGTGACCTCGTTTCTGGATCTGGCCTTCGCCCACAAACGCAGAGACATCCAGATGGAAGAAATTCCGGTGAGTTCAGCGTCTGAGCTGGTAAATATCCAGCTGAAGGACTCCGGCATCCGGCAAAAATACAATCTCATTATCATTGCCATAAAGAAGTCTGATGGCAGCATGCAGTTTAACCCTTCTTTTGAAGCGGTTATTACCCCCCATGATACGGTTATTGCTGTTGGCGAAGCAGATAATTTGCAGCAGCTTGGATGGGTATTAAATCCCCAGGTCGCCGGATCATAAACGTGTTCTCGGGGCACATCAGAACAGGGCGCCCAGGGCATACCGAGGGCATACCGGGATTGAGACGACCTTAAGCGTTACAGGGCTTGCCGCTATCAGATTTTATAAATCACACGATCTTCGGTGATGATAATATCGACATGCCTGTCGTGAGATTCGATGGGGACCTGTGGGATGATTTGAACCTCGAGGGCAAGGGCAACCTTGCGGGTGGTGATGGCCAGTCTGGGAATGAGCCGGTCATAATACCCTTTTCCGGAACCGATCCTACCCCCTTTTTCATCCAGGGCCACTGCCGGAATAATGGCAATGTCAATCTTGTCGATCGGAACGACCTTGCAGCGGGATTCATCCGGCTGGAGAATATCGCGTGGCCCCTGATGCAGGTCTTTTTTTAGGTTATCGACTTTTTTCAACTCCATTTCGAAATTTTCGGTGCTGTAGGCCGGCAGGACAACGATTTTATTGTAATTATAGGCACGCTTGAGGATATTTGCGGTTTGAACCTCATGCGCATTGTTTACATAAAAAAGGATTATTTTTGATTCCAGGAAATTGGCAAAATCAAAGAGCCTATTTTCGATGGCTTTTGTTTTTTCAGCAATTTCTTTAGCCGATAGTGCGGCAATTTTTGGGGCCATTTCCTCACGAATCTGACTTTTGGTGATCTGGATTTCCTCCATATGACGACTCCATTGAACCATATTAAATTTAAAAAGATAAATAAATTGTCGGCAGCGCTAATCATCAATAATCATTGACTATACCGTCCTGCCGTGCTAATTGCGCCAATATTTCATCCGACCGCCAACCCGCACGGTCGGAATTTTAACAATGTTAGAACCATTCATTATAAGGAAAAAAATGCTGGAAATCAAGTTTGTTAGACAAAATTCGGAAACCGTTCAAAAGGCTTTGGAGACGCGGGGCCAATCGGCCGATCTGGATGCCTTTAAAACGTGCGACGATGAGCGCAGAGCCATATTGCAAGAGCTTGAAGCCTTTAGGCATCAGCGCAATGTGGTCTCCGACCAGATTGCGGAAATGAAAAAAGCCGGTGACAATGCCGACAGCGTTGTTGCCAAAATGCGTGAGGTGTCATCAAAGATCAAAGCGCTGGATAAAGCATTGGCCGGAACCCAGGAGACACTTGAGACGATTTTATTGGGAATGCCGAACATCCCCCATCCATCTGTGCCGGTGGGCAAGGATGAAACCGATAACCCCGTTATTAAAACGGTTGGCGATCCGCCCGTTTTTGATTTCGAACCCAAACCGCACTGGGATGTCGGGACCGCGCTTGGCATCCTGGATTTTGAACGCGCTGCCAAAATTACAGGGGCCCGTTTTCCGCTCTACTTCGGAGCCGGCGCCAGATTGGAAAGGGCGCTGATCAATTTTATGCTCGATATTCACACCCAAACCCACGGATATACGGAAACGCTGCCGCCCTTTATTGTAAACCGGCAGAGCATGACCCATACCGGACAGCTGCCCAAATTTGAAGAAGACCTGTTTAAACTGGTGGACTGGGAGTATTTCCTGATTCCCACTGCAGAAGTACCGCTGACCAATATTCATCGGGACGAGGTCCTGGATGAAGCGCAACTGCCGATATACTATACCGCGTATACGCCCTGCTTTAGGTCCGAAGCCGGATCATACGGCAAAGACACCCGCGGGCTAATTCGCCAGCATCAATTTAACAAAGTTGAGCTGGTCAAATTCACCACTCCGGAAACCTCCTATGACGAACTTGAATTGCTGCTTGACAATGCCGAAACGATACTGAGGAGACTTGAAATTCCCTACCAGGTCGTTGAGCTGTGTAGCGGCGACCTGGGATTTTCAGCCGCGAAAACCTATGATATCGAAGTCTGGATGCCGGCTCAGGGGGTTTACCGCGAAATTTCATCCTGCAGCAACTTTGAAAATTTTCAGGCCCGGCGCGGCAATATCCGCTTTAAGAAAAAAGGAAAAAAAGGCACCGAGCTTGTTCATACCCTCAACGGTTCCGGGCTGGCGGTGGGTAGATGCGTGGCGGCAATCCTTGAAAATTTTCAGCAGAGCGATGGCAGCGTCCTTATTCCCGATGCGTTGCAGACCGATATGGGTGGATTGGACAAAATAAAACCATGAAGCTTGATGATTTCCCCAAAGAGATTCGATCCGCAATCCTGCCACGGCATGCTGGTCGTCTGATTTATCGCTGTCTGGGCTGCGGCCGGGAATTCGGGATTGAGGAACTCCTGTACGTGTGCCCGGACTGCGGTCAGCTCCTTTTAATCCATGATCTGAATTTTAATCAGTTGAGCCGGACGCCGGGCACCGAGTGGCGGCGTATATTCGATTACCGCAAACTGTTAAACATTCCGGCGTTAAAGGGTATCTATCGGTATCACGAGTTCATCGGTCCCGTCATACCGCTGGATGCTGCCGTTTATCTGGGTGAAGGCCATACCCCTGTGGTTGAGGCCAACGCTCTTTTACAGGAAAAGGTGGGTCTGCGGTTTTATTTTAAAAATGACGGCCAGAACCCCAGTGCCTCCTTTAAAGATCGCGGCATGGCCAGCGCCCTGAGTTATATCAACATGATGGTGCGCGACAATAAGGTCTCCGACGTGCTCGCCATCTGTGCTTCGACCGGTGATACATCGGCTTCCGCCGCACTGTACGCGTCTTACTTGACGCCCCATATCAAATCCGCAGTGCTGCTGCCCCACAAAAAGGTAACCCCCCAGCAGCTTTCGCAGCCACTGGGCAGCGGTGCGACCGTTTTTGAAATTCCAGGCGTCTTTGATGACTGCATGAAGGTGGTGGAGGCGCTGTCGGAAAATTACAATGTGGCGCTTTTAAATTCAAAAAATGCCTGGCGCATCCTGGGGCAGGAGTCTTACTGTTATGAGGTCGCCCAGGATTTCGAATATGAGGTGTCTCATCTGGCGGTGGTGGTGCCGATCGGCAATGCCGGCAATATCACCGCGCTGATGAGCGGTTTTATCAAATTTGTGGAAACCGGTGTGATCGACGGGCTTCCCAAAATATTGGGGGTGCAATCTGAACACGCCAATCCGGTTTATCGGTATTATCTGGAGCCGGACCGTAAAAAACGCAAATTCGAACCGGTGACCGTAAAACCCAGCGTGGCCCAGGCGGCGATGATCGGTAACCCGGTCTCCATGCCCCGGGTGATTCATCTGGTGGAAAGATATAATCAGCTGGCCGGCGGGCAACGGGTTTTCTTTGTTGAGGTCGCCGAACAGGACATCATGGATTGGGAAATCATTGCCAACCGCAACGGGCACATCGCCTGCACCCACGGGGGAGAGTCGCTGGCCGGACTGGTTGAGGCCATTCGCCGCGGCGTTATAGATAAAAATGACACCGCCGTCATTAAATCTACCGCCCATGCGCTAAAATTTGCAGGATTTCAGGAAATGTATTTTGAGCAGCAGTTCCCACCGGAGTTTAATGTCAAACCGGACCGGGACTTGATCAATGCCCCGGTATATGTTCGTCCCAAAGACCTTAAACGCGTGCCGGCTCCCGGCAAACCCTTAAAGGAAAAAGATTTTGAAACCTTTGTTCTTCGAATGTCCCAAGAAATTGCCCGTCTTTTGGATCTAAAAAAACGTTATGCGAGGTAAATAATAATGAAAAGACATATTTTAATCTGGATCGGATGTATCGTTTTGACGATGGCCTTTGCAGCCTGTGCTTCCAAAAATAAGGAGACTAAAAAAAGGGAAGCGAATGCCTACAGACGAGTAGGCGAGGCTCACCTGCAGCAGGGAAATTTAGCGGCCGCCATGAAGGAGTTTAAAAAGGCCGAAGCGAAAAATCCGGATGATCACCTGCTGCAATATGATCTGGGGCTTGTATACGCCCGTTTAGAAAAATTTGACGAGGCCATTGTTTACTACAAAAAGGCCTTGGACCTGAGTCCCAATTATGGACCGGCGATGAACAGTCTGGGAAATGCCTATGCCGGTAAAGAGGATTGGGATCAGGCGATTTTCTATTATAATAAAGTAACGAAAGACGTTTTATACGCCACGCCCCACATTGCGTATTCCAATCTGGGCAATGCCTATTACTACAAGGGCGACTTGGAACGTTCGGAAAAATATTATCGAGAGGCGTTAGAGATCAGGCCTGATTTTATCAATGCGCTCTCGGGTCTTTCTCAAACCTATATTGCCATGGGCCGCATACCGGAGGCGGTTGTAAAATTGGAAAAAGCCGTTCGAAAAGTTCCTGACTCTGCGGCGCTGCATTTCCAGCTGGCCAGAGCCTATCAGCTGGCACTGGAGTTTGAAAAGGCCTATCGTTCTTACCAGCAGGTCGTTCGGCTGGCTCCGGATTCTGCACTGGCCGACCAGGCGGAGGAGAGGGCCAGGGAGGTCAAAAAACTGTTTTAACAAAAAAAATGCGAATCTGGCCCGAGAAAAACCCAATGACCGGATTCGCATTTTTTTAGGTGCTATCTTCTGGGTTGCTACCTGAATCTTGCATTAAAATTAATGAGAATATGAAAGCCTCCGACTCGTGCAAAATTCAGGTGCTAAACCGGTGTTGCCGGTGTCGGTTTATTATTATTTGCGATAAGCGTTTTTGTTCCAGCTGAACGATACGCGGGGTCATAAAGATCAGCAATTCATTTTTGTTATCGGTGTCCTTCTGATATTTAAACAGCCAGCCCAGGACGCCCATTTTGCGTAATCCCGGAATGCCTCTTTCAGACCAACTAAGGGTGGATTTCAAGATGCCGCCGATGACAATCGTGTCGCCGTCATCAATTAAAACCTCGGTTTCGGCCTCGTTGGTCGACAATGCAGGTCCCAGTTGTGTCTGCCGGAAGATATCATTCTTGGTGACAAAGATGTTCATTGAAATCCGATTATCCGGAGTTACCGTCGGGGTGACCTCGAGCAGCAGGTCGACATCCCTAAATTTCGTGGTTCTTTCACCGGAAGAATCTCGCTCGACGTAGGGTACTTCAAAGCCCTGCTTTATCCTGGCCTTTTTGTTGTCCAGGGTCACAACTTTGGGTGAGGAAATGATGTTGAGTTTGCCTTCGACATCGGCGGCGACCAGCACGGCATCCACGATCGAAAACGCCGTACCACTGGTTTTCATGAGGTTAAAAAAGAGTGCTCCGGTAGAATCCGCATTGGCGGGGATATTGTCGGTTACAAATGTGGTGGGACCCGCTTGCCAGCTGCTCGTGTACGGAATATCAAATGTCCCGAGTGTCACCTGACCCCAATCAAAGCCGACTTCTCTTGAAAAATTGGTGTTGGCCTCCACAACCCGGGCTTCGATAATGACCTGGGGGGTAACTGTATCTATTTTATCGACAATTTGTTTGGCCCGTCGAATTGTTATGGCCGTATCCGTGATTATGATTTGATTGTTGCGCGCATCCACATTGGCTTTGCCGCGGCCTTCGCTCAAAATGGCCAGTACATGGGGCAACACCTCGGTTTGGGCATTGGAATAGCTGATCGGGATGTACTCGGTAAACAGCGGTT
>Ga0255054_10002230_pt1 | contig 11138 bp, 11 predicted proteins | sample JV7_2_23_MG_FD_188634 | JGI IMG/M metagenome (GOLD analysis project Ga0255054, IMG submission 188634) | Seawater microbial communities from Jervis Inlet, British Columbia, Canada - JV7_2_23 | ecosystem: Environmental > Aquatic > Marine > Inlet | place: Canada: British Columbia | collected... | reverse complement strand
CGTCTGCAGGTCTTCATTCCAGAGGAGCTTGACGCCCGCATTCGCAAGGCGGCGCGCCGACTTCGCGTCTCCAAGGGCGAGTGGGTGCGGCGGGCCGTGGAAGCCGCCCTTCAGTCTGCGAGCGGTCAACAGGATGACGCAGATCCGCTGAGCCGGCTCGGCAGCCTCGAAGCTCCTACCGCCGACATCGACCAGATACTCTCCGAGATCAAGGCGTGATCGGACTCGCCAATCGAGTTCCTGCGTGATTCGTCCTGCTACTTCGGGAAGAGCAGCTGGAGCTGGAGGCGGAGCGACCATTCGGGCCCGATCCGGTTGCCGTCTTCGTCCTTCGGAGTTACCGCGTTGTAGAACGCCTGGACGGAACCGTTGATCGGCTGGCGGCCGATCTTGAAGATCTTTCCGCCACCACCACCGAACGGCACGATCCACCCCTCGTTGGCCGGCTTCGTCCAATCCGAGGTGATGATCGGCGCGCTCGAGACGTACCAGCCGCCGGGGAAGTTGTAGTTGACGAAGTACTGGATGAGCATCTGGTTCAGGTCGTCGCGATCCGAGGACCCCGCATACGACCAGACGTTGTTGACCAGGAGGCCGATCAGCGTGGTCCCGGGCGTCGCGACGAGAACGATCGATGGGCCGGCGCCCCATTTGCCCGAGCCGGTTTCGTCGCTGGTCCCCGTCGGGAACAGCAGAACCGGACCGGCACCCACCATCACCGGGCCCGCGTCGGCCGGCGTGAAGAAGGCCGTGTAGTTGAGGTCCCCCAGCCCCCAGGTCGTGCCGTTGGGCCGCGTCACATCGGGCGACGAAACGACCGGCAGGATCGTCCGGTTGATCAGCAGGATGGAGCCGGACAGCTCGACCGGGATCACCGGCTGGATGTTGAGCACGTTGGAAGTCCGGTTGAACGGCCCGATCTGAAAGCTCGTGTTGTTCTGAAACGGAAGGCTGATCAGGTTGCCGATCGGGTTTTGCGCCGCCTTCGCCAGGTCCGCAGCCTCGGCCTCCTGATCCGCGGGCCCGGCTTCCTCACCGGGATCCTGCGCCCGGAGAGGGGCTGCAAGAATCGAGATCGCCAGCAACGTCGCGAGTGATGTCGTTCCGACCCTTCTCCGCTCTATTCTCACCTTCGTACGCGTCCCTTCAGCTGTCTATTCATGGATGGGCGGAACTCGTTTCGAGAAATATGCGCGGCCGTGTCTGGAGAGGCTATCCAGGTCCCCAGCGCTCCCACCGCCGGCCGGCTGCATCCAGAATCCGGGCCAGGTCCTCGCCGAGGAGGTAGCCCTCCTCCACTAACTCGCGGGCGGAAGACTCGACCTCCGCCAGATACGCCTCTCGGGATGCGTACAGAGACGAGATCGCCGGCCGCGGATCCCCCGTTCGGCTTTTCTCCGCCGGATCACGGGGAAGCGGAATGGTGGTGCCGCGGAAGTCGGCCAGCTCATCCCGAGGCCCCGGGAGGCCCACGCGGAGGCTCCATGGTGCATACGTGGCGAGCGGCACCCGGATCTCCACGTTGCGGAGCCCGCCGATTTCGTTCCCCAGCTCGTCCAGCTGCGAGGCCAGCGACCGAAACGGGCGCCCCAGCCTCGGCGGCTGCTTCGTGACGACGCCCTCCGGCCAGAGAGGCCCGTAGTCCGCGCGGTACGCCACGTGAATCACGTCCGGAAAGGCGACGCCGGGAATCTCCGGAAAGCGGACCTGGTCGATCGGCACCAGGGTGCCGTCGGCGATCCGCGGGTAGCGGCTGTCGGGAGGGGACTCACCCTTCCCTACCCAACCCATCATGCGGGTCAACAGGGCACGCAGGTTGAGGAGAAAGTTCACGTCGTTGCCCCGGAAGGCGGCCGCCTCTTCGTCCGTCGTGAGCCGGGGCCAGTCGCGAAACGGGGCGCGCTCCACGAAATGCTGCGCGCTCGCGAAGTGGTAGATCCGCTCCTCCGGAAGCGGCTCGGCATCCTCCTGGCCGTCCGGCGTCGTGTGCAGGAGCGAGGCGGCGCGGCCCCAGTACTCGTAGCCGGTGTTCGTGTAGAAGACCTTCGGCCGGTGCTCCGGCGCGAGTGCCTCGAGGATCCCGTCCTCCTGCCCGGTGAGCTCTTCTCGCTGCGTGCGGCCGCTGAAGGGGAAGAGGTCGGTGGGATAGAAGAAGGCGGAGAACCGGTGGCCATCGCGGGAGGGCTGACCGAAGCGATGGTTGAAGCTGCCCCGGCCAGCGCCCGCTGTGTGGATCATCAGGCCGTCGAACGCCTTCCTCCCCTCCTCGTCGACGTTGAAGCCCTGGTAGAGGAAGTGGCGAAGGAAACGGCCGGTCTGCGAGATCCCGATTCCGATTCCGTGGCCAACCCGGAACGCACTCTCCGGATCGTACTTGGCGTAGGAGATCATGTCGCGGATGGCGGCGAGCCCCAGACCCACGACTCGTGGATCCACGGCACGGTACACGAGTTCGTAGATTCCCCCCGGCTCGAAGCCGGCCGGCGCGTAGATGTGGGTGAGGCTCTCCCGGACGCCCGCGTCCGTCTCTTCGGCGAACCGCCACTCGGTCCTCGGCACGACGAGGCGCTCGCCCTCGCGGCTACGGCGGACCGTGAGCACCACGTCCCCCGACTCGGGGTCCGAGACCGAATACGCCCAGTGGTTACGGTGTCCCAGCGCCAGCGTCCTGGTCGGCTCGGCGATCACCCAGTCGGCTCTTACCAGGCCGGCGATGGGTTGGCCCTCGGGCCCTCGTGCGATCGGGACCTGCAGCCGGAGCAGATCCTCGGCGTCGGGAGGCACGTCGAACTGCCAGCCGACCCAGATCACGGTGAGGCCCTGCCGCATCAGGAAGCCGTCGCCGAAGTGCTCCTCGTCCTCAGGGTTTCGTGAAAAGACCGCCGCGTTGAAGTAGCCGAGCGACGCCTTCCCTCCCCGGTTGCTCACCTCCAGGAGGGCGATATCGGATCCGCGCGATGGGTCCTTCGGGCGGAGGACCATGAAGTTGGCCCACGCCTCCACCATCCCGCGCTCGTTCCGGGGCGCCAGGGCCAGGTCCACGATCCGTGCGTTGGCCGGATCGTTCGGATCGAACTCGAAGTAGACGCGCCCGATGATCCTCTCGTAGGGGCCGGCGTCTCCCCAGCTGCGACCGCCGAGGACGTCCTGGCGTGCCTCGATCACCACGCGCACGACGCGCGCCGAGAGCTCGGAGGGAATGCTCAGAGCGATTAGCAGGCAGCAAGTGATCCGAAGGATGAGAGCTCCAATCCGACATCTTCCGCCCATGCGACATCCTCTTCGAGATGGAATGAAACCTCCACGGCCGACGTCTAATGTGACGAAAGCGGTCGGCTTCTCGTCAGTATGCTGAGCAGCCCGACCAGCGGGGTCGGATCCCGACGCAAAATCAACCGACAGCAAGGTAGACCGTGGCTCCCGCCCGGTCGAAGCACTCATAAAGGAGACTACGATGAAAGGTGCTCAAGAGTCGAACACCGGCAGCTGGCGAAGGGGAGCCGGCGCGGTCACCCTGCTCGCGTTGGCGGCCGGCCTCAGCGCCTGCGACGGCTCGGCCGACCCTGTCGGGATCGCCAGCGACCAGTCGCTCGGGGCGATGGCGGAGACGAAGCTCGGCGCCGTCCTGACCGACATGACCGGATCGCTCGCGTTGAGCGGCGGACAGGCAGCCGATGTCGTGGCGATCGGCGACCGGTACAGCGGAAGCGTGGATGAGCCCGGCACCTTCTGGTACATCGCCGCGGACCTCCAGGGAGTGCTGAGCAGCCCTCAGATCGCTCAACTGGCCGAGGGCCGAGTGGAGCTGAGGGAGCGAGCACGCCAGGCGATCGCGGCTCAGTTCGGGCTCGACGACGGGCTCTTCGGCGGCCGAGGCCCCGGAGCGTTCGGCCCCGGCGGACGGTTTGGCGGAGGCGGATTCCCAGGCGACGGCGGGGCGTTGGGCGGCTTCTTCGGCCCCGGTGAAGCACCCGACTGCTCGGAGCTGGGCGAGGCTTTCGGCGGCCGGTTCGGTGGCTTCGCCAGAAACTTCGGCGGTCCCGGACACGGCTTCGGCGGATTCGGGGCAGGCTTGGGCGGATTCGGGGACTTCGGCGACATCGATCTCTCCGATGCCCAGCGAGCGGCCCTCCAGGCGATCATGTTCGAGTACGGCCCTCAGCTGATGGACCTCATGCACCAGCTACGCGATGGGCTCATCTCGGAGGAGCAGTTCAAGGAGCGCGCAGAGGCTCTCGGCGAGGAGATCCAGGAAGCGATCGGCGAGGTGCTGACGGACGAGCAGATCGCCGCGATCGAAGAGATGAGAGAGCGGGCGCGCGCGGCGGCGGAGGCCGAGCGTGCGGCCAGGATCGACGCTCTGGAGCTGACGGACCAGCAGTTGGCCGACCTCGAAGCGCTCAGGGGAAGCCTGGCGGAGCAAGCGTGCGAGACGATCGTCGCCGGCGGATCAGCGGAAGACCTGCATGCGGCGCATCAGGCGGCCGTCGCCGAGATCCTGAGCGACGATCAGATCGAGAGCATCGAGGTGCACGGCTCTCTCCAGATGCACGTCTTCGTCTACCACATCGAGAACGGGGATCTCGCCGAGCGGTTCGGCTTCTAGCCGAGCCTCTTGCCGAGTGCGAATCTACCGGCTCTGTCGCAGGAGAGCCTCTAGCCGGCGGTACGAAAACCTGCGGCACCCAAGTGGCGGGCCTCCCGGTCCGCCACTTCGCATTTCGGCCCCCAGCCAGCCGACTTCGGCGTCACGCTCCGGATCGAGGGAAGCCCGAAGGCGTCTCCAGGCTCGCTCGGTCCCAGCCCGCCAGATCGGCGGCCGCCTCATAGGTGCTCTCCAGAAAGGCCATCAGCTGTGCGTCCGGGTCCGGCGCCTGCCTGACTTCCTCGTAGGGAAGCATGAACTCGCCCATCTCCTCGCTGAAGAACGCGCCGGACGGCTCGACCTCCGCTTCCGCGAAGCCCTCGGGCGTCGGGTACGCGTACGAATAGAAGATCGGGGTCGGAGAGGCCGCCCCGCCGGGCCAGAAGCCGGCACTGGACACCTCATGCGAGTAGGCCTCTCGGGTGATCCAGTCAGGAAGTCCGGGAATCCCTCCGGGGTGAGGCGGCGCTGGCCACCTCCCTCTCTGCGGCAACCTGTCGCTGCTCTGTGGGTACGTGTGCCCGGCTGGCCTCGCCCGTCAACCCGCATTACCGTGTCGCCAATGGGCGGGCTATCCGCCACATCCACAAGTCGCCCAAGCGAAAGAGACCCGAATTGCCCAACAAGAGCCCACTATTGTCAGGTATAGCTCCACTACTACTGGTAACCTTCCTCTCTGTCTCGATGGTGGGGTGCAGCCTGACCTCCCTCTTCGATTCCGACGACGAACCGGAGAACGGCAGCAACGCTCCGGGAGAGGCTCCATCATACCTCGGCGCCTACGCTGGGAGCATGAACGTCTTCGACCTCCAAACCGACGAAGTGTGGCTTGATCGAGCCTCCACCCTGGAGGTCACGTTCGACGATTTGACGGGTAAGCTCGATCTCTTGATCAGCATCTCGGAGCTTCCCGGCGGCACCAAGGAGATAGAGATGGACGGCTGCTCGCCCGGGCCATCCACCGTCTTCTGCAGCAACGTCAGAGGCTCCACGCTCTACGATATCGCCTTCTCGTTCACCAGCTCTTCCGCCTCGGGGAACATCCTCCAGTCGGAGCGCCAAGCAGACGACACCTTCGAGGCGGTGTTCGAGGCCGAAGGACCGTTTACGGAGCAGTGAGTCTCCGCGAGACGCGCCTCCGGGTTCGCCCGATCGCCGAGCCAGCGATACCCACCCTCTTCGCGAAGGACACGAGATGAATCGCGCGCTGCTTACCGGTCTCCTCGCTGTAGCCGCCAACCTCACACCGGGCCAGGCGGCGGCTCAAGAAGCAGAGCCGGCGTTTCTGGGGGTGGGCGAGCCGGCTCCTGATTTCGAACTAGTCGGCGCCACCCGATACGGGGTTCTGGAGGAGCCCGTGCGGTTGAGCGACTTCCTGGGAGAAACGGTCATCCTGGCCTTCTTCTTCCGGGCCAGGACGCCTGGGTGAACGATCCAGATGAACGCGTACCGTGATCAGTACGCCAGCCTGTTTCGCGGAGGACGAGACATCGTCCTCATCGCCATCTCACCGGACACGCCCGAGGAGCTTCGGTCCTGGGCGAAGGACGACGACTTCCCGTTCCTGTTCGCCAGCGACCCGGAGGGCGCGACCTACGCGGCCTTCGGCGGGACTCCGCGGGAAAACGGCATGCCGGGCGGCCGGTCGCTGGTCGTGGTGGGCCCCGACGGGCGCATCGGCGAGGTGGTTCCGCGCTTCCGGGAAGTAGATCCGACCGCCTACGAGGAGCTCCAGGCGATCATCGACCGGATCGCGCCGGCCCTCGACGAGGAGGCCATGTAGGACCTGGGAGCTTAGGAGCCTAGGAGCCCAGTACGGCCTCCACCGCCCCCAGCAGATCCTGCTGGGGACCCACCCCCGTGTAGACGACCCGCCCGTCCGCTCCGACGATGACCACGACCGAGGTGGTGGGGACCTCGTAGGCCCGGACGGCGGCTCCCCGATCGTCCCACAGATAGGGATAGCCCGGCTCGTGCTCCTCTACGTGGCGCCGCACGCGCCGCGGGGACTGGGCGACGGCGACGGCCACCGCGACCACGTTCAGCCGGTCCCCGTACGTCGCCTGAATGCGGTCCAGCTGCGGCTGAAGCGCCTCGCAGTTCTCACACCATACCGCCCAGAATTCGATCAGCGTCGGCCCTTCGCCGATGTAGTCCAGGAGCTGAACAGGATCTCCGTCCAGATCCTTTAAGGCAGCCGCTGGGGCCTCGGATCCGACCGGGAGGCTCACCGCATACTCCCCCTGGGCGCACAGACTCCCCGGAGCGACGAGGGTCAGCGGGAGGAGGGCCAAGGCGAGCATCACCACACCCGGCCACCGGGCCTTCGCAGATCCTCGGGCTCCTCCGGCTCCTCCGATCACTTCGCTCACTTTGCTCACTTTGCTCACAGGTTGTACCCCGCCATGACGAAGTAATACTGAGCCACGCCCAGCATGATCACCGCGGCCACACGCTTGATCCACAGCATCCAGCCTCCCGAGCGCGGCAGGCGCGAGAGGGCGCCCGAGAAAAGCCCTACGACCACGAGCAGGGCGGTCATCCCCAGAGAGAAGACGAACAGGTAGAGGAACCCCATCGCCCCTGCATGGGTCGCCGCCACCCAGGTGAGCACCACGGCGAATGCCGGCGCCCCGCACGGCGCCGCGACGATTCCCGAGGTCGCGCCCAGCACGAACACGGCGCCGTAGGTCCCGCCACCACCGCGCCGCCCCGCCCACTCCATCAGACGCCGCGGCACACGCACCGGAATCACGTCGAGCATGGCGAGCGCGAAGAGGAGCAGCAGGTTGCCGATCGCGAAGCGCGCCCACGGGCTCGCGCTCACGGTCCCGAACAGCGTCCCCGTCAGGCCCGCCACGAGCCCGAGAATGGCGTACAGCAACGCCAGGCCGGCGGCGTAGGTGAGCGTGAGACCGACCGTCCGGGCCCGACTCTGCCCCTGCTCGGCGGTCCCGGCAATCACCGAGGCGGTGATCGGAATCATCGGATACACGCAGGGCGTGAGGCTCGTGACCAGCCCGGCCCCGAATAGCGTTACAAGCGCGAGCAGAGGGCTCGAGGAGAGAGTCTCCGACAGGCCGCCGGAAGCCTCGATCTGGAGCAACGTCACGTCGATCATGCCGCGTGACGTTATGGACGTCGGCGCGTTCGGGAAACTCCCGAGCGCAGCTGGGCCGACGGGGGGCCTGGGGCCCTACCGAGGAGGCGCCTCTACCTGAGGGCCGTCAGCGCCGTGGCGTGCAGGGCGACCGAGAGGCTCGACAGCGACTCGAGCGTCTGCTCCTGCCTCTCGAGGGCGTTCCGGAGATCCTCGTTGGCCAGCTCGGCGTCATCTCCGATCGAGGCGAGCCAACGGTGGAGGTTCTTGTGGTAGGAGTCCCACTCACCCTCACCCTCGGGAGAGAGGGATCGCTCGCCTTCGATCCGCTCGATCTCCCGTCGTACCGATTCTGTCATATCGTTGTAAAACAAAACCTTTTCTGTAAAGACTTGAACCTCTCTGTTCGATTCGTGATAAGCTTCGCGCAATACGGCGCGAACGAGCAGGGGCAGGCTCGCGGCATGCGGCCGACTCTCCCGCACGATCTCCTCCCAACGGGGCTGCACCGCTTCCATCGAGGCTGTTTGCGCCAGCACGACCCCGATCGACCTGACATCCGCCATCTGAAAGTCGTCGAGGACGGCACGGAGCAGCCGTTCCTGGGACGGCGTGAGATGGTAGGTCTCCCGAACTTCGGGCGCGGCGGGCCGCTCGAGCGTTGCCTCGGGCGCCTCCTCCGACGCCTGCACGGCAACGGCTCCGAGCGGAACCGATGACTGGCCCTCGCCCTGTGCGGATTCCGAGGGTTCCGCGGGTTCCTGAGCCAGAAGCAGCTCTACCCCCAGGAAAAACACGCAGGCTGCAAGCACCATCGCCACTCGCTGGACACGCTCGTTCCGTCTCATGGCCGGCTCTCCTTAGCACGCCAAGCAGGCAAACCGCCGCCTCGAGCGGCGATTTGTGCAGACACAGGTAGAAAGTTCAGATCTCGCCGCTGGCCCCTGCCAACCGCAATCGCGGCATCCTGCCTGTTCTCGATGCGCCCCGACCCCGAGATCCAACATCAAACCGGGATCCAGCATTGCAAGATCGAGACGCATTCCGTCTCGTGGTGCGTGACGTTGCCGTCGGGCGTCGTGCGGCTGGCACAAGAGGCCTGGTGCGTGAAGAATGAAGGACGGGTCTCCGTAGGCTTGCCACCGATCCACGCCACGAACCACCCGAAGGGACGAGATGAGACAGTTCATCCGGCCAGCGCTTCTCATACTGCCCGCCCTCCTCTCCGTCCTTGCGATCTCGCCCGATTCTCCGGACGCATCCGACCTCTCACGCCTGCGGCATCCCGGGGATTCTCTCCCCGAGGCGGTTGCCGCCACGCTCGAGGAGTGGCTGCCGGAGCAGCTGAGGGAATCGGGCGTTCCGGGAGGGGCCGTCGCGGTCGTGGGCGGAGAGAGGATCGTTTGGGAGGCCGCTTACGGTAACGTCGGGGGTCCGCAGTCCAGGCCCGTCGATACGGAGACGCTTTTTGCCGTTCGGTCCGTGTCCAAGAGCGTCACGGCGCTGGCGGTTCTGGTCGCGGTGCAGGAAGGGCTGGTCGATCTGGACGCTCCGATCAGCGAATACCTGCCCGACTTCAGCGTCCACACCCGGTTCGAGGCGAACCCTGAACGCCGGATGACGCTCCGCCATCTTCTGTCTCACCGCGCCGGCTTCACGCATGAGACGCGACTCACCGACAGCGCCGACGACGACTTCCAGAGATACATCGAGAGCATCTCCGATACCTGGCTGCGTTTCCCGGTCGGGTACCGGCTCGCGTACGCCAACCTGGGCCCCGATCTGGCCGCCCACATCCTCCAGGTTCGCTCGGGTGTGCCGTACCCTCGATACGTGAAGGAGAAGGTCCTCGATCCGATCGGCATGACCCACAGCTCGTTCGATTTCGAGGTGGTCGAGCGGCAGGGGAATCGCGCCATCGGCCATGCCCCCGATGGCGACGTCGTCCAGCTTCGCTTCCCTGAGCTGGCCGCGGCTGGGCTCTACTCGAACGCTCGTGACATGGCCAGGTACGTCCAGTTCCATCTGAACGGTGGCGTGGTCGACGGGGAGCGGGTCCTGAGAGAAGATCTCGTGGAGCAGTATCACTCCATCGCCTTCGCCCGGCCGGGCCAGCGAACCGGCTACGGCTTCGGTCTCGTCCGCGAGGTGACGAGTCATTCGTTCAGCCTCTACCACGAAGGCGGAGGCCGTGGATTCCAGAGCCTGATGATCGTCTACCCTGAGCTCGGCTACGGTGTCGTGTTGCTCATCAACCGCGACGGCAACGGGCTCACGGGGCCGCAAGGACGAGAAGTCATGAACGGCCCTATCATCGAGCGTCATGGCCCGAACATCGTCGCGGAGCCCGACACGTCACGGATGATCGTCGTGAGGTCAGACGATCCGAGGGTGCGCTCGGTTCTGGGGCGTTACGGGGATCAGGACGGCTGGGTGATCGGCTACGAAGACGAAGTGCTGGGCGTCCGCACGAGCCCGGATAGCTTCTACCCGCTGGTGGTCTACGACGACCTTGGAGAGCTCGTGGGCATGTTCGGCGCCTTCAGCGAGATTCACTTCCTTCCGCCGGACGGGGCCCAGCCGCGCACACTCATGATCGTGAACCGGCGATACAGCAACGACGACATCAACTACCAGGCGCTCAACGACTCACCCGCCGAAGCGCCGGGTCCCGACAAGCCCGAGTGGCGGGAGCACATGGGTGAGTACGAGGTCCTCTGGCGCGGCGAACCGGACCGCACCGTCAGCGTGACGCTGAGAAACGGTTATCTGTACTACGGCGGGAGGAAGTGCGTCGAGCACGAGCCGGGCTTGTTCTTCTCCAACGACGGCGAGGCGATCGACTTTCGCTCCGATCCGCCCACCGCGGCCAATCTCGTGCTGCGAAAAAAGGCGTAGACTTCCCCAGCTGCGCGTAGACGCCCCCAGCTGCCCGCGCGACGCCCGGACCGAGCCGGCTAAGCCTACTGCCCGCCCTCCCACGCCCGGCTCATCTCCCACCAGAACCGGCCGCGCTCGCCGGGGTGGTTCCCGATCTGGTTCATCGTGGCAGCGTCGTAGAGGCGGCCGTTCACCATCGTGTAGGCGACCCTCTCGGAGACGCGGAGATCCTCCAGCGGGTCCCCGTCGATGACGATGAGATCGGCGAGCTTTCCGGGTTCCAGAGACCCGATCTCCGCGTCCATTCCCAGGTACCGCGCCGGATTCAGCGTCGCGGTTCGGATGGACTCGAGCGGCGTCATGCCCCCCTGCTCGAACATCCACATCTCCCAGTGGGCCGCCAGTCCCTCCCGCTGCCCGTGGGCACCGATATTGACGATGACCCCGGAACGGTCGAGAAGGGTGGCGGCCGATGCCGCCTGGACGTGGTTCCACTCCTCATCCGGCGCATGG
>Ga0255054_10002229_pt1 | contig 11142 bp, 11 predicted proteins | sample JV7_2_23_MG_FD_188634 | JGI IMG/M metagenome (GOLD analysis project Ga0255054, IMG submission 188634) | Seawater microbial communities from Jervis Inlet, British Columbia, Canada - JV7_2_23 | ecosystem: Environmental > Aquatic > Marine > Inlet | place: Canada: British Columbia | collected... | reverse complement strand
AGGATACGGAGAGATCATCGGAGGAGGACAGCGCATTCATGACCTTGATCTTCTTGAGAAGAAAATTAAAGAATTCAAGCTGCCCCGGGAAGATTACAAGTGGTACCTGGATTTAAGAAAATACGGGTCTGTCCCCCACTCTGGATTCGGGTTGGGCATAGAAAGAATGCTCTCCTGGATCTGTAAAATAAAGCATATCAGAGAAACCATCCCTTTTCCCCGTCTTCTCTACAAAATCTATCCTTGAGCCCTTAAGTGAGGGAAAACACAATGCGCCATCTCTATGAGCTGCTGACAAGATATTTAAAGGGAAATCTTTAGAAATGAAGGAGGGATAAATGTCGATATACTTATACATTATATTAGCATATTTACTTGTCCTAACAGTTTTTAATGTCTATCGGGTAAAAAAAGTCAAAACCCAGGAAGAGTTCATGGTGGCGGGTCGATCAGTCAAAACCTGGGTAATGGTTTTTACTTTAATCTGTACCTGGATTGGTTCTGGGACCTTCATTGCAGGAGCAGAATTAGCTTCCAAGGCGGGATTCTCAGCTATCTGGATGCCGGCCGGGGCATTTGTAGGCGTTATTTTCATCTATTTTCTAGCTGGAAAAGTTCGCACTTTTGGTCAATACACGATCGGCGATATTCTTGAAGAGCGTTATGGACCCCTGGCCCGCCTCATCGGATCCATTGTCATCATAATTTCATTCACAGCCACTGTTTCGTATCAGTTCGTAGCAGGTGGGTTTATATTGAATGTCGCTACTGACGGAGCTGTTCCCGATTCGACAGGCATAATCATTACTGCTATTTTTGTTCTCTTTTTTACTGCATCGGCAGGTATGATCGCTGTTATTTACACCGATCTGCCAAACGGAATTATCATAGTGCTGGCTTGCCTGCTGTCCGTTCCCTTTGTTTATCTGGCAACAGGAGGATTATCCGGGATTCAGCAGAATCTTGATCCCAGCTACTTCGCTGTGATTAACGAACAATTTGGAGCAAATCCGACTTTGAAGGTTGCAGGTTATTTTCTGGCCACTATGCTTCTACTTATGGGCGTCCAGAGCATGTACCAGAAATTTTACAGTGCAAGATCGCCACGGGAAGCCAAGAAGGCTGTTATTTTCTGGACGATCGGCTTAATATTCGTTGAGACAGTGGTCGTGGTTATTGCGGTTTTCGCTTACAGCAAATTGAAAGGTCAGATCGATCTTTCCATCCCGAAAGAAGGAGCGAAAGTTGTCATAATGGCGGCCAGAAGTCTGGTACCGACAGCGGTCGGTGTACTTCTTCTCGGTGCGGCTTGCGCTGTCGTGATTTCTACAAGCATGAACTATCTTTTATCTTCTTCTACGAACATCACGCGTGACATTTATCAGCGTTTTTTAAAAAAAGAAGCATCTCAGAGCAGCTTGGTCGCTCTCCAGCGAATATTTATTGTTTTCATTGGTGTTTTGGCTTTTATACTGGCCATGAGGATGACTTCTGTCCTGGAAACGGCGATTTTCGCCTACACCATTTATGGCGTCTCCATAACCCCTGCGCTTATCGCTGCCCTCGTATGGAAAAGGACAACAAAAGCCGGTGGGTTAGCTTCGATTTTATCCGGGGCTGTCGTAGCCTTGTTTTTAAGGGTTATGGTCGATGTATTACCCCCTGATAAAGTTATTGAGGGCGATCCCTGGGGCATTCCCATTATTTTTCCAGCCCTGTTCGTGTCTCTATTATCTCTGTTCGGAGTAAGTTTTCTCACCAAAAAGCCAAAACCTGAAGAGTTGACAAAATTTTTTCCCGAAAAGAAAAAAGAATATCAAAAAATAGGGTAAGGTTTTCAGGAAGTTAACTGGAAAAGCTCGGGCAAAGGCGCTAATAAAATACCTTTTAGGAAGTATGAGATGAAAATAACCAAGATTGAGGTCACTCCTTTTGGCATTCCAATCAAGGATTTTTCAGACGCTTACGCTGGTTTCTCCAGCTCGAACGCTGTCCTTGTCAAGATTCGTAAAGACGAGGGAACCGTAGGAATCGGAGAAGCATGTGCTTGGGAACCCGAATTTTATGGCGAAACCCTTGAATCGGTAAGTTCTTCGATTCAAAAGTATCTAGCTCCTCGGATCATCGGTCAGGATCCCCTAAATATAAACCGCATTTTATTCACAGTGGATGAAATTTTAGCTAAATCGACTTGTGCCAAGGAAGGCGTTGATCTCGCTCTATTCGATCTCGTTGGGAGGATCCTCAAAACTCCAGTCCATACTTTACTGAATGGTTGCTTCCGAGATAAAATTCCAATTGCCTGTGAAATAGGAATCGCCAGTTCAGATGTTATGGCTCAGAATACTCTGGAACTTCTAAAGATGGGAGTAAACACCATCAAGATTAAAGGTTCCCAGAATATTGATGAAGATGTAAAACGAATCAACGCTGTTCACGAAGCTGTTGGTGATAGAGCAATCTTAAGGTTAGATCCAAACGCCCATTGGGATACGATAGGAAGCATAAAAACCATGAAAGTCCTTCCCTTAGCCTGTGAATTCACGGAACTTTCTCTTCTGCGAGAAATGTTTTTGAAGCCAGGGATAGGGCTTGGATTCGAACTGGACGAGCAGATCTTTTCTAAATATATCATAGATCTTCACCAACAAAGCTAAAGGCTGATTAAAAGTCCTAAGGCAGAAGACTACGGTTAAGAACGAATCCCTTAATCTAGACTCTATCCAAAACAGACGGACCAAAAGATACCCCATATTATTTTCAAAACACTGAAAGTTGAGGAAATTGGGGGGCGTATTTAGGGAAGGAATGAGGAAGGGTATGTTTTTAGTGGAGAATTATATCTATATTTCGAATAATGAAGATCAGCTCAACTATGGCTATGATGGCTCCCCACCACAAATTGGAGTGCAACTCTCCCTATACAGAAGCACTGGGGATAGGGAAAAAAAGACCATAGATTCCAGCTAGAATCAACAAGCCTCCTATTATGAGTAAGACCCATCCCACAAAATACCAGATAGGTCTCATTCCTTTCTCTTCAGCCATTCATTTTATCTCTTTTTACTAGAAATAAACATTGATCGGAATAAAAATGATGAATGTTACTCCTGCCCAAAATTGCGGCTTTTTATATAATGCATAAGTATAAATGGCGTTTGTATGAGTAAAGGCAAAAAGCAAGACCTGACCCCAAGGGAAGGCTAATTAAGATTAGGATGGTACCTAAGAGAACGTTCCCTTATTACTTATTCTTACTATTTATATTATTTGCTTTGCAGTTTACTAATGAACATATACAGTTTACAATTTATCCCTAATGAAAAAAGTAGCTCTTATAAGTTTTGGATGTGCGAAAAACCTTGTTGATAGCGAAGTGATGCTGGGCTATCTTGAGAAAGCGGGGTATACATTTGTCACCACCCCAGGAGAGGCCGATATCGTAATTTTCAACACTTGCGGATTCATTGAACCAGCAAAACAAGAAGCACGCGGTGCCCTTAAAGAAGCTGTCGCTTTTAAAAAAAAAGGAAAGAAAACCGTTGCTGTGGGGTGTTATGTCGAAAGATACAAAGAACGCTTGATGAAAAAATACCCGGAAATCGATGCCTGGTTGGGAGTTAATGACTTCGATAAAATAGTCCAGGCGATCGAGGGAAGACCATTTAAAAAATCTCAGCATTGCTTTCTGTACGATCATGCCTCCCCTCGCTATATCCAAACTCCTCCATCTTGGGCTTATGTTAAAATATCCGAAGGATGTTCTCACAAGTGCTCTTTCTGCGCTATCCCTTTTATAAAGGGCCCTTACCGATCTCGTTCGGTTTCGTCTATTCTCAAGGAAGTCGAAAAACTTTCTTCCCGGGGAGTGAAGGAAATAAATCTAATCTCCCAGGACACGACTTACTTTGGTCGCGATCAGGGCCTTGAAGACGGCTTATCCCTCCTGCTTAAAGAGCTTCTGAAGGTTCAAGAAATCGAGTGGATTCGCATCCTTTATGGTTATCCCGAAGAAATAAGCGACTCCCTTTTAGGAGTAATGCAGGAGGAGAGAATCTGCTCTTATCTTGATATTCCTTTTCAGCATTCTAACTCAAGGATTATAAAAAAAATGAAAAGAGGGATGGACGGGAGAAGGGCGCTCAAATTCATTCAAAAATTAAGGGAAAAACTTCCTGATATTGCTCTTCGGACATCTCTTGTGGTCGGATTCCCGGGTGAAGGCGTGAAAGAATTCGAGGACCTGGAAAAATTTATTCAAGAAGCCAGATTTGATCATTTAGGAGTCTTCACTTACTCAAAAGAAGAGGGAACTGATTGTTACGACCTCGGAGATCCTGTTAAAGAAAGCCTGAAGAAGAAAAGAAGAGATAAAATTATGGCAATTCAGTCAGAGATATCTTTCGAGAACAACAAAAAATACTTAAACCAGAGCCTTGACGTCTTGATTGAAGGAATTCCGAAGGAAAATCCCGACATATTGATCGGCCGGGGGAGATTCCAGGCCCCTGAAGTCGACGGCATGATTCTCATCGACGCCCCCAGGAAATGGGAAAAAATGGTTAACACAATTCAAAAGGTTGAAATCACAGGTGGGGATGTATATGATTTATACGGAAAACTTGCCAGATGAAATCTTTATCAAAAATCATTGCGACCTTTTTCGGAGTTGGATATTTTCCGGTTGCTCCGGGAACTTTAACAAGCCTGATTGTAGTTCTGCTTTATAAATTCTATCTTCATAGTCTAAGCTGGCCCTTTTACCTTCTGCTGCTCGTCCTTCTGTTTTCAGTGGGAATCTTCACCTCTACAAAATATTCATTAGAGATAAAAAAGCATGATCCTCGAAGGATAGTGATTGATGAAGCATTCGGCCAGCTTCTTGTTCTCTTCCAGATAGGAAAATCCTGGGGCACAGGCTGGCTTCCGCTCCTATCCTGCTTCCTCCTTTTCCGCATTTTTGATATTATTAAACCCTTTCCCATAAAAAAAGTTGAGACGCTCCCAGACGGATGGGGAATCGTTATGGATGACCTTGTGGCTGCGGTTTATGCAGGAGTGATCATCAATCTCTACTTGCTTTTAAAATCCTACTTTCTTTAAATATGAAAGCTAAGAAAAATCTTAAAATCGAGATAATGGCCATAGGATCAGAACTTCTCACCCCATATTTCCAGGACACCAATTCCCTCTTCCTTACAGAGCGTCTGAACGACCTTGGAATGGAAGTTTCTTATAAAACAATAGTCGGAGATGACTGGGATGATCTCGCCCTCTCTATCAAACAGGCCCTTTCCCGCACGGATATCATTATAGCCATGGGTGGCCTTGGTCCGACCCAAGATGATAGAACTCGAGAGGCTTTCGCCACAGTCCTCGAGCGAAAGCTCATTTTCAACAAAGAACTTCTCCAAAAAATAGAGGGAAGGTTTAAGCGCCGCGAACTCTCTATGCCCGCAGTAAACAAAAAACAATCTTATGTCATCGACGGAGCAGAAATTCTTGAAAACAAAAACGGCACAGCCCCAGGCCTTTGGCTCGATACCGGATCGAATACAATAATACTTCTCCCCGGACCTCCCCATGAACTCAAACCAATGTTCGATGAGTCAGCTCGTCCGCATCTTCAAGAATTCAAGACAGATTACACGGCTCGCAAGGTCTTGAAAATCACAGGATTGACTGAATCCAAGATAGATACCCTCATCCTGGATCTCTATCCTGATAGTCCTTATCTTAGAATGACTATTCTCTCCCATCCAGGCCAGATTGAAATCCATCTTAGCAGTCATTCTAAAAAAAGTCAGGAGCAGGCAGACAAGAGAGTCCAAAAATTGGAAACAAATATACTGGAAAGGCTCAAAGAGAATGTCTTCTCCGCTTCCGGTGAAGAACTCGAAGAAGTTGTTGGAAATCTTTTGCGACTCAATAAAAGAACTCTAGCTGTAGCCGAATCCTGTACCGGAGGTCTTCTTGGCCATCGTTTGACAAATGTTCCCGGAAGTTCGGATTATTTTTCGCAAGGAGTAGTGGCCTACAGCAATGAAGCAAAAATAAACGTCTTAGGTGTTTCCCCCGCTTTGATAGAAAAATACGGAGCAGTCAGCTCTCAAGTTGCTGAAGCTATGGCCCAAGGAATAAGGAAAAAAGCACTGTCAAATCTCGGCCTTGCTGTAACCGGAATAGCAGGCCCCACGGGCGGAACTCCTGAGAAACCAGTAGGCCTTGTCTATACCGCTCTGGCCTGGGATAAAGGATCAGAATTGAAAAAGAATCTCTTTATAGGAAATCGGGATAAAATAAAATATCAGTCCAGTCAAAAAGCTCTGGACATGGTGCGAAGGCATCTTGCTAAAAACAAAAAAAAGAAAAGAGCCCTAAAATGAGAACTTTCATCGCCATTAACCTTGATCCGGAGATCAAAAAAGCTCTCTCCCTTCTCATTGAAGAGCTGGATAAAGGACATAAAAATATCAAGTGGGTCAGGCATGAAGGAATGCATCTCACTTTTAAGTTTTTAGGTGAGATCGGCAGAGAGAAAGTTCCAGAGATTGAAAATGTCTTGAAGATGATCTCAAAAAATCATGAATCTTTTTCCATGAAATTTAAAGGGACAGGCTCCTTCCCCACAGGGAAGAAGAATCCAAGAGTGCTCTGGGTTGGAATCGAAGAAGATGAAACTCTTACTGCTCTTCAATCTCAATTGGAAGGAGAGCTTGGAAAATTGGGTTTTCAAAAAGAGCGGCGAAAATTTCACGCGCACCTGACGCTCGGAAGAGTCAAAAGTTTATTTAACATAAAGGAAACCCTTTCGCTCCTTGAAAAATACAGGGATAGAGATTTTGGAGAAATGAACGCAAAAAAAATCAGCTTTATCCAGAGTACTCTCAAGCCTACGGGAGCCGAGTACTCTATTCTTTCTGAATTCGAACTTAAATGAAAATAACTTTTGTCATCCTCTCTTATCTTCTCGGATCCATCCCCATGGGGTATATCTTCTTTTACATCAGTGAAAAAAAAGATATCCGTAACTTTGGAAGTCATAGCACGGGTGCCACAAATTTACTTCGCCTTAAAGGATGGAAGTTTGCTCTTCCGGTCTTGGTGCTGGATTTTCTCAAAGGATTTCTCCCTGTTTTTTTTGCGTTAAAACTTTTTCAGGATAAACAATTTGCCTTGATTTGTGGGTTTTTAGCGGTTTTAGGCCACTGTTTCCCTGTGTATATAAAGTTCAAAGGCGGAAAAGGAATAGCAACCACGTTTGGCGCCTATTCTATTTTGGCTTTCAAGCCTTTTCTACTCAGTCTGGTTGTATTTTTAATCGTTAGCAAAACGAGCCGGTATGTTTCCTTGGGCTCCCTTCTTGCTACTCTGAGTTATCCCATCTTTATATTTCTTTTCAACGTAGAAGCTGATATTGCCTACTTGAGTTTCGCGCTTTTCTTTTTAATCATGTTGATGCACAGGGATAACATTGAAAGACTAGTTCAAGGGAAAGAAAGGAAATTAGGGGAGAAAATAAAATGAAAGCAAGTGTTATTGGCGGCGGCAGCTGGGGAAGTGCTCTTTCCCTTCATCTTGGCCACCTGAACATCAAAACCAAGCTGTGGATAAGAGAGAAAGATGTTTATGAAGAAGCGCTGCGGTATAAAAGAAACCGAACTTTTTTGCCCGGATTTGTCTTTCCTCCTTCAGTTTCCTTTTTCAATGACATGAAAGAAGCTGTGGCATCTTCAGACATTGTTTTCATCGCCGTCCCATCCAAATTCTGCCGGGGGGTTTATGAGGAACTCGCTTCGCATCTCTCTTCCAATCATATGATTATAAGCCTTACAAAAGGGATAGAAGAGAAATCGCTAAGAAGGATGAGCGAAGTGATGGAGGAAGTGTTTTCTCCTTTCTTTATTCCCAGAATTGCTGTCCTTTCTGGCCCTAGTTTCGCCAAGGAAGTTGCCGAACATCACCCCACCGCAGTAGTCTTAGCTTCAAAAGATCAGGAAATGGCTAAAAAACTCCAGCATCTTATCTCATCCCACACTTTCCGTACCTATACGTCTGACGATATAATAGGAGTGGAACTTGCCGGAGCCATTAAGAACGTTATTGCCATAGCAGCTGGGATCTCAGATGCCCTTCAGTTCGGCAGTAATTCAATAGCAGCTTTAATAACAAGAGGGATAGCGGAAGTGACAAGATTAGGTGTAAAAACAGGAGCTAGGATGGAGACTTTCGCAGGATTAGCTGGCATCGGGGATCTCGTCCTCACCTGTACAGGAAAATTGAGCCGGAACCGGTATACAGGCTATGAATTGGGGAAGGGAAAAGCCCTCCAAGAGATAGTCTCCACCATGAAAATGGTGGCTGAAGGGATCAGCACAACTCTTTGTGTACACCAACTAGCAAAAAGGGGAAAAGTTGAAATGCCAATCTGTGAGCAGATTTATCAAGTGCTATACAAGAAAAAAGATCCAAGAGCTGCTCTTCAGGAGCTGATGATGAGAAAACTGAAAAGTGAATATAAGATTTGAAAGGAGTAAGAAAATGAGATACAAATTAATATTTATCATTTTTATCTGTTTGAATTTTATTGTTTGCGCTTCGGCTCAGAAAAAAATTGATGATGCAAGAAATAATGATCTTCAATATCAGTATAATATGGGCCTCTTCTACTTAAACCAGGGTATTGTTGATGAAGCTATTAAATTTCTTAACAGGGCTCTCGAGCTAAATCCCCGCTATGATCTCGCCTTATATGCTCTCGGCTTATCACACTCAATGAACGGAAACCTCGAAGAATCTGCAAGACATCTCCAAAATTGTCTTAAGATCAATCCCACCTTAACCGATGCCCGCAACGCCCTCGGAGCAATTTACCAGGAGATAGGCCTCCTCGATCAAGCTGAAAAGGAGTTCAGGATTGCTATATCAGATGAAAGCTATAAATCCAAGGATAACTCCTATTATAACCTGGCAAGAATATACATGGCGAAAGGCAACCTTAAAGAAGCCTTGAAACATGTTGAATCCGCTCTTGGAATAAACAGGCGTATGGTCATGGCTCACAACCTTAAGGGTATTATATATGAAGGCTTAAACGATTTTAATAAGGCGATTGATAGCTACAGGTTAGCCCTGGATACACTTAGTGAGGACGCAAGAGAAAAGGATGTAGATATCAACTTCAATCTTGCAGTTACTTATTTTAAAAACAATGAATTCGACAAAGCAAAGGAAATATTTGAAAAGATATCAGAAAGAGTCATCGATCCTGCAAGAAGAGCGGAAATCGATCAATACCTAAAATTGATTAAATAAAATACTTGTGTCGGTGTTTGATTTATCAAACACACATTACAATTATTTATATAACTAAAAGGTGGGCTTGATGAATCAAGCCCCTACAATTTATCTTCACAATTAAAGATGTGGATATTATGAATCAAGCCCCTACAAATATTAAATAGGGGTTGACCCCTTATGTTCCTTCCTGCCAGCTAGTAAGATATTTCTTCTGTTCAGGAGTGAGTCTATCAATTTTTGTCCCAAGAGCTTTAAGCTTCAAGCGGGCGATCTCATTATCGATTTTTTCCGGGACGGCATAAACCTCGTTCTGTAAGCTTTTCCCTTTTTTATTCAGGTATAAAACACTGAGCGCCTGGTTGGCAAAACTCATATCCATGACCGTGGCCGGATGCCCCTCTGCCGCAGACAGGTTGACCAACCTTCCTTCAGCCAGGAGATAAATTTTTCTTCCATTCTTCAAGCTGTACTCTTCGACAAAATCTCTTATCTTTCTCTTTTTTTGGGACATCTTCGCCAAGGCTGGGATGTCGATCTCGACATTAAAATGGCCAGAATTGGCAACAACAGCTCCATCCTTCATCCTTGAGAAATGAGCTCTGTTTATGACATCCCTGTCTCCTGTGGCTGTGACAAATACATCGCCGATCTTAGCTGCCTCTGTTAAAGGCATGACCTGAAAACCATCCATGACAGCTTCTAAGGCTCTAAGAGGGTCTACTTCGCAGACAATGACCTTTGCTCCTTCTCCTTCTGCTCTCATGGCTATTCCACGCCCGCACCATCCGTAGCCCGCAATTACAAAATTAATTCCTGCTAAGAGAATATTTGTCGCCCGGAGAATTCCGTCTATTGTACTTTGCCCGGTTCCATAACGGTTATCAAAGAGATGTTTTGTTTTGGCATCATTGACCGCGATTATAGGATAACAAAGGACTTTATCCCTGGCCATGCTTTTAAGGCGAATCACACCTGTAGTTGTTTCCTCTGTTCCTCCGATGACATGTTTAAGGAGGTTTTTTCCTTGGGAATGCAAAGCAGACACAAGATCAGCCCCATCGTCCATAGTTATCTGAGGTTTTTGATCGAGAGCCTGATTTATATGCTTGTAATAGGTCTTATTACCCTCTCCCTTTATGGCAAAAACAGGAATATTATCGTGCTTCACCAGAGCTGCAGCAACCTCATCCTGGGTGCTGAGTGGATTTGATGCGCTAAGGGCTACTTCCGCTCCTCCCCTTTTTAAAGCTTTCATCAGATTGCCCGTTTCACTTGTCACGTGCAAACAAGCTGAAATCCTCATTCCCTTGAGAGGCTTTTCTTTGGAAAATTTTTCTTCTATTAAATTAAGAACAGGCATGAATCTTGCCGCCCATTCCATCTTAAGCTTCCCCTTTTCTGCAAGCTTCAAATCTTTAACATCATAATCCATTCTCTTCTCCATTTTTGCCTTTTTTCATTCTTTTCTTTTCTCTTATAGCCCCGCATCTCTCTTTAAAAATTTGACTTTATCAAGTCTTTCCCAGGTGAATTCTTTCTCTGTGCGACCAAAGTGCCCGTAACACGCTGTCTTTTTGTAGATAGGCCGGAGCAAATCCAGGGTTTTGATCATCCCCCTTGGAGCAAGATCGAAATGCGCTTGAATTAATCCTTTTATCTTATCCTCTGAGATTTTTGCTGTACCAAAAGAGTCCACCATTAACGAGACTGGTTGAGCCACACCGATGGCATAAGCCATCTGCACTTCTATCTTATCGGCAATCCCGGCAGAGACTAAGTTTTTAGCCACGTATCTCGCCATATAGGAACCAGAGCGATCCACTTTTGACGGATCTTTTCCAG
>Ga0255054_10002228_pt1 | contig 11150 bp, 9 predicted proteins | sample JV7_2_23_MG_FD_188634 | JGI IMG/M metagenome (GOLD analysis project Ga0255054, IMG submission 188634) | Seawater microbial communities from Jervis Inlet, British Columbia, Canada - JV7_2_23 | ecosystem: Environmental > Aquatic > Marine > Inlet | place: Canada: British Columbia | collected... | reverse complement strand
CTGTGCCCTACGGGTTACTGCGGCACGGGGCCATCTACTACGTTGGGACTTCTCGACGTAACGCATGGCTATGCCATCGAAGCCCCGCCTTGCATATGGCCCCGTGGCGCTAGTAACGCGGCTCGCCCCCTTTTCGCAACAGCCTTCTAGAGGAAGCCCTACCCCCCCTCCAACTGCTCTGGGAGCGTCAGGAGCTTCACGACTCGGTAGCGACGCTCCCCTCTGGGCAAGGAAACGGTGACCTCCTCGTCTCTCCGGGCCCCGAGCAATCCCTGACCAATGGGGGAGGCGAAGGAGATTTGCCCCGCATCGAGGTCCAGGAAGTCGCCCGCCACGATGGTGAAGTCGAAGACCTCCTTCAGCTCCAGGTCCTCGACAGACACCTTCGATCCGAACCCTACCCGATCCGGGGGGAGATTCTCCAGGTCGATCTGGGAAAGCTCCGACTGCCTCTGGGAAAGATGGGACATCCGGGCCTGGACAAACTGTTGGCGCTCCAGGGCGGATTTATACTCCGAGTTTTCCCTCAAATCCCCGAGTTCGACAGCCTTCCGAATTCGCTCAGGGAGCTCACGAGTCAATTCGTGGTCCAGGCGGCCCATTTCCTCGTCAATCTTGTGACGGATCTCGTCCAACATCGACATTGCGGGGTCTCTTCCTCACGGTTCCTTCGGAAACTTGGTCCCCCCTACTTTTCCCCCGGGGAGCCGAGAAAAGGACCGCCCCCGGGTATCGTGGGTCGGGGGCGGCCGATGGATTTCACCAAAAGTATAGCCTGAACTAGGCGCGAGGGTCCATCCCATCCAGTACAGCGCGCTTCCTCTCTCCGCGGTCCTTGCGGAAGGCCTCTCGGATCTCCGGGTATTTGTTCCCCAAGATCTGTGTCGCCAAAAGGGCTGCGTTTACGGCCCCGGCTTTCCCGATGGCCAGGGTCCCCACGGGGACACCCCTGGGCATCTGGACCGTGGAAAGAAGAGAGTCCAGCCCATCTAGGGACCAGGCCTTCATGGGCACGCCGAGCACCGGCAAAATGGTGTGGGCCGCCACCACCCCAGCCAAATGGGCCGCTCCTCCCGCTGCGGCAATGACCACCTCCAGACCCCGACTCTCCGCCTGGGAGGCCCATTCTGCCACTTCTTCAGGGGTCCGATGGGCAGAGAGGGCCAGGGTCTCGGTGGAGATTCCGAGCCCTTCGAGGGTGTCTACCGCATGTTTCATGGTTTCCCAGTCCGAACGGGAACCCATGATTACGCCGACCAGGGCATCCTCCATGATTCCTATCTCCTTAGCGGTTTTGGGGACCGGAGGTTACGATGGGCAGCGTCCTCTCCCTGGTCAAGGTGGATGGAGCATGAACCACCCCAGAACACGAACCGCTTGTTTCAAACCCCTAGGGTAGGACATCTTGTAATAGCAGATGATATTCACCTGAGGTTGGTAATTATTGCCCGGACCCCCCCCGGGTCCGGCGTCCGTGTCTCTGGAGGAAGAGATGATGGTTCGAAAGATCGCAGGTTTCCTTACCCTGTTGGTTGCCTCCGCCCTAATCCAGCCCCTGGGCGCTCAGACGTCCCAGCCATACCAGTGGACTCCCGATCGGCCGGATGCGAGAGCCCCGGTGAGCATTACCGAGGACCGGATCCTGTCGGCTGGAGCCTTCGAGATAGGGGCGAGGTACTTTTATTCCGATATGAGTGGGCAGGCATACGGAACAGATTCGCTGACGATCAACCAGGTCTTGGGCCTTTTCGATGTTGTCCCCAGCGAAATGGTCACTCAGGGTTTTGCACTGAACTTGCTCTGGGGGGCGACCGACCGCCTCACGTTGACCGCCGCCGGGACCTTCGCGCAGAAAACCATGGACAACCTGGCCAGTCTGGACGGCCAGTCGAACGCCTTCCTCTTTTACCAGACCAAGGCGTCAGGTATCCAGGATATCAAGGTCAACGCTCTTTACGATGTGTTGAGTAAGGGAGACATGCGGTTCCACGTCCACGGTGGAGTTTCCCTTCCCATGGGCGCCATCGATACGGACGATGTGACACCGTTTTCGGATCCTAGCGCCACTCAACTTCCCTATCCTCAACAATTGGGTTCCGGCACCTTTGACCTGATGCCTGGATTCACCGTCAACTTTCAGAACACGACGGCTTCCCTTGGGCTCCAAGGTAGGGCTACCATCCGCCTCGGAGAGAACGACCGTGGTTGGACGCTAGGGAACTTCTATGAAGGGGACATGTGGGCTGGGCTCAAAACCTCCCACTGGGTATCCGTATCTTTGGGTGCCCGCTACTCCTCCTGGGGAAATGTCGAGGGATTCGACGTGGACATGGATCCCAACGAGAGTCCTGCCCATAACACCCTGACGCAAGCCGGGTGGCGGGTGGATCTACCGGTAGGGCTCAACTTCGTCATACCCGAAGGTAAGTTTGAAGGCCACCGGCTGGGTTTGGAGTTCCTTCTGCCGATCCATCAGAATTTGGAAGGCCCCCAGCTCAAACACAGCTGGAGTATGGTCTTAGGTTGGAGTATGGACCTCTCCCTCTGATCGAGGGAAAGGCCCCGACTCCCGGCGCCAACAGAAGAGGGCCCCTCCGGCGAATGCCGGGGGGGCCTTCCTGGTTTCAAAAGAGTTTCAGACGTCTGGAGCTATCCCGAACCGGGGGAGTTCCTTTAGCCCAGGATTTCCGCCAGGTGGTAGTTCTTCTTCCCTTTCCGGAGTACGAGAAACCGACCCTCCAAAGCATCCTCCATCCTCACACGCCGGTCCACATCCTGAACACGAAGGTTGTTCAGATAAACTCCACCCCCCTGGATGGAGCGCCGGGCGTCACCCCGGGACGACGCCACACCCGACTCCGCCAGGATATCCAGAATCGGGATCCCTTCTCCCTCGAACGTCCCGCGAGGAAATTCCGATGACGGAACATCGGAGAAGATGTCCGCAATCTCCTCCCCGCTCAGGCCCTCCAGAGCCCCTCCGAAAAGGACCTGGGTGGCCTTTTGGGCGCGGCTCAGGCCGGTCTCCCCATGGACCCTCCTGGTCACGTCCTGGGCAAGGGCCCGTTGAGCCGCCCGTTCATGAGGTTTCTCAGCCAGAGCAGACTCCAACTCGGCCACATCTCCTCGCTCGAGAAGAGAAAAGAACTTCAGGTAAGGAATGGCATCCTGGTCATCGGTGTTGAGCCAGAATTGGTAGAACCGGTAGGGTGAGGTTCGAGCCGGATCCAGCCAGACCGCACCGGACTCAGATTTTCCGAATTTTACGCCGGTGGCCGAAGTCACCAGGGGAAAGACCACACCAAAGGCTCGTTCACCCCGCACCCGTCGAATGAGGTCGATTCCGGCGGTAATGTTTCCCCACTGGTCGCTCCCCCCCATCTGGACCGTACAGTTGTACCGATCCAGGAGGACCAAGAAATCGTAGGCCTGCATGAGGACGTAGCTGAACTCCGTAAAGGAGATCCCCTCATCTTCCTCTTCCAGCCTCCGGCGAATGCTCTCCTTCCTCAGGAGGGCGTTTACGGAAAAGTGCTTTCCAACATCCCGGAGGAAGTCCACCGTCTTGATCTCACCCAACCAGTCCAGGTTGTTCACCATAACGGCCGGATTGGTGGAAACCTCGAAGTCCAGGAAGTGCTCCAACTGGCTCCGGATGCCTGCCAGATTCTCTGCAGCCAGCTCCTTGGTGAGAAGCTGGCGTTCCAGGACCTTCCCGGACGGGTCGCCGATTAGGCCCGTTCCGCCGCCGACCACCCCGACAGGTATGTGCCCCGCTCTCTGGAGATGAACCAAACCCATAATGACGAGGAGATTCCCCACATGTAGGGAGGAAGCGGTAGGATCGAACCCGATGTACGCCGTCCTGGGTCCTTCGGAGAAGGCCTCACCGGCTCCTTCCGTCAGGTCCTGGAGCATTCCCCGCCATTGGTATTCATCCAAGGGGTTGTTCATTCCGTCTCCTGAGCCATACCGCATCTGGGTAGTCCGCCGTCCCGGTCTCAGAGAGGCCGGCGGCGGTCAGAAAATGAATAATAGGAAAAAGAGGGACGAAGGCTACTGAAAAAGGGCCCGGACCTTCTTTCGATCCACCTTCCCATGGGGGTTTCGGGGAAGAGAGTCAAGGAATCGGATGGAGCGGGGACGCTTCGCCGGGGAGAGGGCAGCCCATGCCAACGCCCTCAACTCCTCCGTCAAAAGGGGCCCAGGAGAGTGACTCACCACAACCGCGACCACCCGCTCCCCCCACTCCAGATCCGGAACCCCCAAGACCATGACCTCTTCCACCTGTGGATGGGCCTCCAAGGCCTTCGCCACCTCTTCGGGATCAACGTTCACGCCCCCACTGATGATCCGGTCCGACTGCCTTCCAGTGATCCACAGGTGGCCATCATCATCTTCTCGGGCCAGGTCTCCTGTGTGGAGCCAACCGTCAGACCGAGCCTGCCCCGGAGCCACGGTGGGCCCCTGGACCAGAAGTTCGCCTCCATCGGTCAGCCTGACCCTTGCCCCTGGAAGGGGAGCCCCCACCGTCCCGGGTTTTTCTTTCACCAGGGCCGGCGGAGCGGTGGCTACTTGGGAGCTGGCCTCAGTGAGACCGTAGGTGAGTGCGATCGGAAAGCCAGCCTCCAGTGCGGCACGGACCAGGTTCTCCGGGGCCGGAGCTCCACCGATAAGAAGGCACCTGAGGGAGTCTGAAACGGCCCCTCCCCCCCAGGCTTTCATAACCTGGTGGAGCATGGTGGGCACCAAAGAGGCATGGGTGATGGATCCACTCTCCACGAGGGCGAGAAAGGTCGTTACGCTGAACCCCCCTCGGAGAACCAGGCCGGATCCCACGACGGAGGCCCGTGTGACCAGAGCGAGACCCCCCACATGAGAGAGGGAGAGAGACCCCAGCCAACGATCCGAGGGCCCCAGATTGAGGCGCTCTCGGGACCCCTGGGCGCTGGCCAATAGATTTTGGACGGTAATCCGGACGACTCGTGGTCGGCCTGAGGTTCCCGAGGTGAGGAGGTGGGCGGCGGCGGCTTCGGGAGATAGGGTGAACAGGGGGTCCGTGGATGGAGCCACGTCCGAAAGTGAGGGCAGAGCTGGGTCCCCCGAGGACGCCAGCCTGAACACAGTTGGGTCAGAAGTGTGGAAAACAGCTTCCGGCCCGCCCTCAGGGCTTTCCCCTACCAGAAGGAGGCGGGGAGCCAGGATTTCAAAGGCTTGGGTCGTCTCGGTCCTGGTCCAGCGATCGTTGAGCGGCGCGACCGTACCACCAGCCTTCCAGATTCCGTGAAGAGCAGCCAGCACATCACGGTTCAGGAGCCCAGCCAAGGCCACGACGTGGCCGGACTCTACCCCCAAGGCTCGAAGTCTGCGAGCGATCTCTTCGGCTTTGCTCGAGAGCCGTTCATGGGTCCACGCTTTTTCACCATCCTCCGAGGCCAACCCCTTTGGATTTGCAGAGAGAGCCCGGGATAGAAATGGCATCTCAGCTCAGAGCCAGTGTGACCCCCAGGAGAAGACCGTAGAGCCCTACAGCCTGGGCGGTCCTTTCGAGGGCCGGGATAAGGGACCTCGGATCGGTGTCGGAGGAAAAGCTAGCCACGGTCCAAAGGGGCCGAATGAGAAGAAGGGCGGCCGAAAGGGTCAAGAAGCTCCATCCGGCCCAGCCGAACCAGGCCACACCCAGGAACGGAACCGCAAAACCCAGCACGAGAAGAAGGGCGAACTCCACCTTCGTTCCAGTCAGCCCGATCCGGACCGCAAGAGTCCGCTTCCCGGCCCGGGCATCCGTCTCTATGTCCCGGAGGTTGTTCACCACCAGAATGGCAGTAGCCAGGGCACCAATCCCAACACCGGCGAGAAGAACCTCGGGTCCAAAATCGAGAACTTGGACCCAATACGTACCCCCCACGGCCACAAGGCCAAAAAACACGAACACAAAAAGATCCCCGAGTCCGTGGTACGCCAGTGGGAAGGGGCCGCCAGTGTAGGCGACGGCACAAACCAACGAGGTAACGCCGATGAGGACGACGGGGGCCCCACCCACCCAGACCAGGTAGGAGCCCAAAAGCAACGCCAACCCCAGGACCAGGAATGCCCCGTTCCGAACCATCTCCGGGGGGATGATGCCGGCCTGACTCACCCTAATGGGCCCCACACGGTCCTCAGTGTCCCCCCCGCGGAGGTGATCGTAGTAGTCGTTGGCCAGGTTGGTCCCGATCTGGATGAGGAGGGCCCCAAGAAGAGCAGCGAGGGCCGGGCCGAAACGGAACCCGTCACGCCCGATCGCCAACCCTGTACCGAGGACCACAGGAGCCGCCGCCGCCGTGAGGGTCCGAGGTCGGGATGCCGTGACCCACGCTTTCCTGCGGGGCATCTCCGTTAGCCTGGAGTGCCTTCCGGCTGCCACCCATTTGCCTACCAGGGAAGCCACGGGTACTTCCGAAAATTGGGTTTCCTCTTCTCGACGTAGGCGTTCTTGGCTTCCTGGGCTTCTTCGGTCATGTAGAAGAGGAGGGTGGCGTTCCCCGCGAGCTCCTGAAGGCCCGCCTGCCCATCCACTGCTGCGTTGAACGCCGACTTGAGGAGGCGAATGGAAAGAGGGCTTTTATCCAGGATTTCCTGGGCCCACCGCCATCCTTCGGCCTCCAGCTCTTCCACCGGCACCACCGCGTTGACCAGGCCCATGGCAGACGCCTCTTCCGCGCCGTACTGCCGGCAAAGATACCAGATCTCCCTTGCCTTCTTTTGGCCGATGATGCTGGCGAGATAGGATGCTCCGAAACCTCCATCGAAGCTCCCCACCATGGGACCTGTTTGACCGAATACGGCATTGTCGGCAGCGATGGTCAGATCACAGATGACGTGAAGGACCTGGCCGCCTCCGATGGCATATCCTGCCACAAGGGCAATGACCGGCTTGGGCATACTCCGGATGTATCGCTGGAGCTCCAAGACGTTCAGCCGGGGCACTCCGTCACTTCCCACATACCCGGCCTCCCCTCTCACCGTCTGATCGCCGCCCGAGCAGAAGGCATACTTTCCATCTTTCGCGGGACCGTTTCCGGTGAACAGAACGACGCCGATCTGGGTGTCCTCGCCGGCGTCTCGGAAAGCTTCCTGTAGCTCAAGGAGCGTGTCGGGCCGGAAGGCGTTTCGGATCTCCGGACGGTTGAAGGCAATTCGGGCCACCCCGTCGTACTTGTGGTAGGTGATGTCCTCGTACTCTTTCACCAGCTTCCAATCCGGCTTGCTCATCGACTGCACCTTTTCCGTATTAGCCTTCATCTGCCACCCAGACCGTCCATGGCCTCAACCACCGCCGTCACCACCTCCCTGCGCCGCTGATGAGTCTCCTCCCGCCGAGTCCTGACCTCCAGGACGCATGGGCCCCCCGTCATAAGGGCCTTGGAAAAAGCCTCCTGGAATTCCTCCAAACAATCGGCGTGGAAATAGGGAAGACCGTGGAACTCCGCCGCCTTCCTGAAATCCAAACCGTGGGGTGTGGCAAAGAACTTGGTGAACGCAGGCTCGTGCTCACGGACCGGAAGTGTATGGAAGATTCCTCCCCCATCATTGTTCACAACCACAAATACGACCCAAGCCTTGGCGTCCTTGAGAGTCAGTAGCCCGTTCAAATCGTGCAAAAACGCCAGGTCACCCAATACCCCGACGGTGGGTTTCGCAGGCTCAGCCTCCGGCCCATCCTCCGATTCCGAGCCGGCCGCGATCCCCAGGGTGGTGGAAACCAAGCCGTCGATCCCGCTGGCCCCCCTATTCCCGAACACGCGAAGAACTTCGGGCCCAGGAAAACCGAACGCATCCAGGTCGCGGATGGGCATGCTCGATGCGACCATGAGATTGGCCCCCTCGGGAAGGTTGGAGGCTACTTTCGCCAGAACCTCCCCTTCAAGCAACTCCCCGGGACCCAACCGATCCAGAACCTGACGGGTCCGGGTCTCGGCCTCCGACCAGAGCTCCTGCCACCCTGGGTTTTGGGCGCCCCGGAACTCTCCCACAAGCCGCTGGAGGAAGGGGGTGGGTGAGGCCTGTATATAGTGGTGGGCCGAAGCCAAATGGTCCTTCCAGCGACTTCCTTCGTCCACGACGATTTGCAGGGCATCCGCGGACTCGGCGAGGTAGTCCAGAGCCCCGGAGGAGGTCGGGGACCCACCGATCCGCAGAATCACCTCGGGCTTGAGGGTTTCTCGGGCTTGGGGGGACCGCAGGAATAGATCGTAGCCCGCCACCACACGGGCTCCTTGGGGCGGGGAGAACCGGGCTCCGGACAGCGGGTCTGCCAACACCGGGAATCCAGTGGCGGCCGCTAAGGAGAGTAGGGCGGGGCCCACCTCCCAAGGATCCGGCACCGGTCCCGCCACAATTATCCCTCGCGGGGCTCCCTCGAGGCTTTCCCTCACCCGGGCCAGTTCCTCTTCCGGAACGAAGGAGAGTCTGGGCGAGACATGCACAAAAGGCTCACCATCCGGCCTCCCGATTCCGGCAAGGGGGTAGGCCTCCTTGAAGGTCTCAAGGGGATTTTCCATAGGGAGGTGTCCCGCAGCGAGATCCGGTTCCAGCGGTTTCTCGAATGGGAAATTCAGGTGAACCGGACCTCGGGGTGGACCGAGGGCCAGAGAGACCGCCCTTCCCGCCAGGCCCCTCAGGTGCCGAAGAGACGCTCCCTCCAATTGGGGCAGTTCCACCTCGAAGAAAGCCCTGGGGAAAGTCCCGAAAAGGCGGAGCTGATCCATGGCTTGATTACCGTCGGTATCACGGAGGCGGTGGGGCCGGTCCGCAGTAAGGAGCAGGAGCGGCACCTCCCCTTGAGATGCTTCGATGACCGCTGGGTAAAGGTTCGCCGCTGCGGTACCGGAGGTAGTGATGACTACGGCCGGGCGACCCGAGCCCTTCCCGATCCCCAAGGCAAAAAAACCTGCCGAGCGTTCGTCCACGATGGAGAACATCCGGAACCTTCCATCCCGAACCGCTGCAAGGACCAGGGGAGTGGAGCGGGACCCCGGCGCCACACAGATCTCCCGGACCCCAATTCGGGCCAACTCGTCAACGAAAGCTCCCGCCCAAATAGCGTTCCAGTCCCCCCGGCTCATGAATCCGGGTCCTCTCGGTCCTCGGAAGAAGGTAGGGCACGAGCGCCCGACAGAGCCTTCAAAACAGGTTGGAACTTGAGACGGGTTTCAGCCCACTCCCTGGCAGGGTCCGATCCGGCCACGATTCCAGCACCGGCGAATAGCCTCCACTCCTTTCCTTGACCCACAGCGGAGCGGAGGGCCGGCACAAACGCTCCGTTCCCGTCGCTGTCGAACCAGCCTACGGGTCCCGCGAACCAGCCACGCTGGAAAGGCTCCTCAGCCCCGAGGAACCCCATGGCGCGATCCCGGGGAAAGCCGCAAACGGCAGGGGTTGGATGAAGGGCTTCCAGGGCAGCGAGGACCGTCTCCTCGGGGTGGAGTTTCGCGGAAATCGCCGTCTCGAGGTGTTGAAGGGCCGATAGCGTCAGAACGTGAGGCTCCGGTTGCGCCTGGATGTCTTGTGAGATTTCAGTCAAACGAGCCACCATGTCCTCAACGCAGACTTGGTGCTCCCGCCGATCCTTCTCACTGTTCAACAACTCCCTGGCCAGGGTCGCCTGCTCCTCAGGGGTGTTGCCCCGAGCGATTGAGCCTGCGACAGCGGTCGCCTGGAACACCTCCGCTTGAACTGTCGCAACCGTCTCCGGGGCCGCGCCGAGGAGGATATGCCCAGGGGTAGGCTCGAAGAGGAAGACGTGGGACCCCGGATTCTCCCTCCAGAGGTTCAGGACAACGTCAACCGGGTCCATGCTACCTTCGAAGGACGCGGTTTGCACCCGGGCCATGACCACCTTGGAAAAAGCGCCTGTCGACACCTCGGCCAAGGCCCGATCCACCGTTGAAGCCCAGGCCTCCAGGTCCGTCTCGGAACGTGTGGCTGGAATACACAGGTCTGTCGGTCGAAGCTCAGGTGGGGCGATGGTCAACACATCACGAACCGAAGCGAGCTCATCACGTAGATCTTGCCGGCACTGGGCCGGATTCGATGACGGCACATGGAGTCTTCGTAGAGTAAGGACCCCACTCTCTTCCCCACCCACCAACTCTATCTCGGGGAGAATGAAATGGGCCGAGGGAAAGTGCTCCCATGCCTCTTCTGCCACATGGTCACTTTGGAAGGAGAATCCCCCGAAGAGCCTGGGGGAGGGGGGATTCACCTTGGACTCGGGATCTTTCCAGGAACAGGAGAAAATGGTCCTTGCCCCGGCCCAGACCTTCGCAAAACGACCGGGGCCCTCCTGTGCAGAGTCAACCTCGACCGTTGCTGCCCTTCCTATGTGGGCAAACCACCGTCCTTCGCGGGCCCAAAAACCCCGGGGCCTACCCTCACCCAGGCGAAGAAGAACCGCTGGTTCCACATCCTCGATAGGCACCGAAACAGACACCAGCCGCTTTTCAACTCTTGGGGGTCCTTCCACCGCGTTGGCCTTGGCCATCCTGTTTTCGCTGCCTCGATCGTGAATAGAACGGATTCGATCCGGAACTGAGAGAGCATGGAAATATAGGCCCACCCCTCTTCCTTCCAAGAGGTGTCCGCACCCCGTACCCCCGGGGCACCCTACCGATCCGGCGACCCGCCTTCCACCACGATCTCGTCCACGAACAGCCATGCACTCCCCGGGGTGCCAGAATGCCATGCCGGGAGACGTCCCCGATTCCTGGCGTGGACCCGTACGAATCGGACGCGACCGACCTCGATTTCACCGGGAGCCTCGACCTCGATCCTCTCGGCGACTCTCTCCGGATTTTCTTCCAGAGGCAGGTCAACCCGGCCTAGGCTTTCCCACTCCTCCCCGTCTGTCGAGATGGCCACCTCCACCCATGCAGGGAGGAAGATCCAGGGCCCCTGGGCTCGGAGGCAGTCAACACCGACCCGCCGGACCTCTCTCTCCCCCCCAAGGTCGATGACGGCTTCCAGATCATCCCCACTCCAAGCCATCCAGCACCCGTCGCGGTGGTCGCGAGTCCCCAACCGGCCATCACAAAGGCCGGCCGCACCCGCCCCAGGGTAGGAGGGGCTCGGTGGTGCATAAAGGGTGACCTGGGCACCCACTGCCAGGT
>Ga0255054_10002227_pt1 | contig 11152 bp, 11 predicted proteins | sample JV7_2_23_MG_FD_188634 | JGI IMG/M metagenome (GOLD analysis project Ga0255054, IMG submission 188634) | Seawater microbial communities from Jervis Inlet, British Columbia, Canada - JV7_2_23 | ecosystem: Environmental > Aquatic > Marine > Inlet | place: Canada: British Columbia | collected... | reverse complement strand
GGTTCCCGGGCAGCCGGGCCACCACATCCGCTGCGTCATCGCCGACGCCGGGTGCGAGCTGTGCTTCGAGACCCGTCCTGCGCAGCAGGCGCAGGGCGTCGGCCACGTGGGGTGCCAGGAGCAGGGCGTCGAGCTCGCGGCCCAGGCGCTCCCGGGCGACGCCCTCGAGCGAAGTCTCCGCCATGGCTCGCTCCAGCTCGGGATCCAGCGCGAAGCCGAGCTGGGCACAGAGCCGCGCGGCGCGCAGGGCGCGCAGGGGATCCTCCGCCAGCCGCTCGCGGGCGCTGCCCACGGCGCGCAAGCGGCGTGCGGCCAGGTCGGCGCGGCCGCCGAACGGATCCACCGGCTCGGGGGCGCGGCCGTCCCAGGCCATGGCGTTCACCGTCAGGTCCCGGTGGGCCAGGTCGTCCTCCAGGCGCGGGCCCCCGCGGTAGGTCGTCACGTCCACGGGACCTCGCTCGCTCGGGACCATGACGGTCCCATGGGCCATGCCGATCGGGATCGCGCGGGGAAACAGGGCCAGGATGCGCTCGAGTGGCGCGGCGGTGGCAACGTCGAAGTCGCGGACCACTTCGCCGCGCAGCAGGTCGCGCACGCATCCGCCGACCAGAAAGGCGTCGAAACCCGCATCGCGGAGCGCGTCCAGAAGGATACTCACCGACGGGGGAGGGCGGCCGGAGAGCATGACCTCACCCGGAGGAGCGGGCGCAGGGGCGTCGGGCATGACCTGAGTCTAGGGCTCACGAGGACTCACGGGACAGTCCCTCCCGTTGTTTCCGGCTGCGGCCTCGGGTCTTCGGGCCCGTTGCGACGGTGATATGCTGTGTCCCAGCAGCGGGCGGGCAGTGCAGGGAGGCGCGGGCGCGTGAGTTTCGAAGGCAGCGAGATCCGCTTCGACAGCAACGGGGACGAGGTGCTCGGCTACCTGGCCACGCCGGCGTCCGGGCGCGGCCCCGGCGTGTTGGTGCTTCAGGAGTGGTGGGGCCTCGTCGATCACATCCGGGACGTGTGCGACCGCTTTGCGCGCGAGGGCTTCGTGGCGCTGGCTCCGGATCTGTATCGCGGAGATGCTACGTCGGACCCCGACGCAGCCGGACGCCTGATGATGGACCTCGAGATCCCGCGCGCTGCACGCGACCTGGATGCCGCCGTCCGCGCGCTGCTGAGCCAGGACGCTGTCGACGGCGCCCAGGTTGGAGCGATCGGCTTCTGCATGGGTGGGCAGCTCGCCCTGTACGCAGCCACGCGCAACGCCAAGGTCCGCGCCGTCGCGGATTTCTACGGCGTCCACCCCAACGTCAGCCTGGATCTTTCCGGCCTGGATGCGGCCGTGCTGGGGATCTTCGCAGAGCTCGACGCGTTCGTGCCTCCCGCGACGGCCAGGAAGCTGCAGCAGGATCTCCTCGACGCAGGCAAGAGAGCGGACTTCCGGATTTTCGACGAAGCCGACCACGCCTTCTTCAACGACACGCGGCCGGACGTCTACAACGCCTCGGCCGCCGCCGAGGCTTGGAACCTGACCCTCAACTTCTTTCGAGCGGAGCTGCAATGAGCGAACGGGCAATCGTGCCGCGTGGAACCCGAGGCGAGGGGGGCTGGCGCTGGCCGCTGCCGGGGCCGCTGGCCTCGCTGCGCGACGACGTGGAGGCGCGTCTCGGGCGCCTTCACAACCGGGTCAACGAGTACGGGTTCGACCCCTTCGGTCTGGATCCGGAGTACGCCCAATCGCTGATGGTCAGCATGGGGGTGATCTACCGCCATTGGCTGCGCTGCGAGGTCTTCGGAATCGATCGCGTTCCCGACGGACGGGTGCTGCTGATCGGCAACCACGCGGGCAATACCTTCGCCTTCGACGGCGCCATGCTGGCGATGTCGCTCTTCTTCGACCACGAGCCCCCGCGGCTGGTGCGGGGCATGGGCGAGTACTACCTGCCGCGCATCCCGTTCTTCAACATCTTCATGCAGCGCCTCGGGTCGGTGGTGGGTACGCCGCGCAACTGTGTGCAGCTCCTGGACCGCGAAGAGGCGATCATGGTGTTTCCCGAGGGCGAGCGGGGCTTCCTCAAGCCCTATCGCAAGCGCTACCAGCTCCAGCGCTTCGGGCTGGGATTCATGCGCCTGGCCATCGAGACCCAGACGCCCATCGTGCCGGTGGGGATCGTCGGAGCCGAGGAGCAGTCGCCGGGCCTGGCGCGGGTGGAGTCGCTGGGCAAGCTGATCGGCGCTCCCGCGCTCCCCATCACCCTGACGTTCCCGCTCCTGGGTCCACTGGCGATCGTTCCCCTGCCGGTGAAGTTCAGGCTCCACTTCGGAGAGCCCCTCCACTTCGAAGGCGATCCCCACGATGAGGACGCGGCCATCGAGGAGCGCGTGGACGTCGTGAAGGACTCGATCCGGAACCTGATCCAGGAAGGCCTCGACGAGCGCCAGGGCTGGTTCCGCTGACTGAACCGTTTCCGGGCCCCGCGCGTAGTACGGCGCGGAAGGAGACGACCGTGACCGAGCCGCGCAAGGGACTCCAACGTTCGCGAGACCACCGCATGATCGCGGGAGTGTGTGGGGGCATCGCCGATTGGCTGGGCTGGAGCCCGACCAGCGTGCGCATCCTCTACGTGCTGGGGTCGCTGCTCTCGGTGGCGTTCCCGGGCATCCTGGCCTACGTGATCCTGTGGGTCCTGATGCCCGAGCGCCAGGCCTGAGCGGAAGCCTCAGGCCGCCCGGCGCTGGATCCAGGCCAGGTAGGCGTCCGGCGGCAGGAAGGCCAGGTACCAGCACACGCCGGTGGCCAGACCCGCAACCGCGGTGGCCAACAGCGCAGCCGGATCGTGCAGGACCAAGGCGCCTTGCCAGGCGAGCCAGGACACGGCGACCAGCATCAGCGTGGCCGCGACTCCCGACATGCCCCATAGCCAGACGCGGTTCGCGACCACCGGGTCGCCCAGGCCCAGTGCCCGGCGCCGGCGCAGCTTCTCGTGGTAGAGCAGGCCTTCGACGGCCGTCCAGGCGTAGGCGCCGGCCAGCGCCAGCGTGACCCCGATGGTCCAGGGGCGCGCCAGGGGCAGCACCTCCTCGATTCCGCTGGCGCCGTGTGTCGAGATCTGGAGCCCCGCGCACAGAACGGCGGCGGCCAGGGTTCCGAGCGTCACCAGGGCTTTGGCCCAGGCCTGGCCCGGCCGGAAGACCCGCCAGGTGAAGGCGTAGATCAGTCCGATGCCCGCGGCGGTGGTCGCCATGCCGATGGCGAAGAACCCGTCGCCCAGGCCCGTTCCCAGCAGGGCCGGGAGCCGGGCTACGGCGCTGAAGGGGTGGGCCAGCAGCGTCAGGCACAGCAGCCCGAGCCCGGCGCAGAGCTCGGGTGCGCCGCGTGTACGGCGTGCCAGCAGCAGCAGTCGCGTGCCGACCAGGACCCCCATGAACAGGAAGCAACCGAGTGCGGCAAGTCCCACGATCTTCATGTCTTACCCCGAGTCGTATTGGGGCGGTTTCGGCCTCCCGGGAAGCCGGCTTGACTCCTTAGGGCGTCCGTTGACAGCCCTCGCGTGCGCGTGCATCCTCGACGAGGTTGATTTGCGGATCAAATCTCGAAGGAACCCCCCGACATGTCTGACGAAACGCCCCAACGGCCGCTTCCGGCGGTCGATTACCTGAAGCTCCCGGCGGAGGGCGATCCGTACCTCGAGGGCCAGAAGTGCAAGGCCTGCTCCGCCATCTATCTGGGTGAGCGGAGTCAGTGCTCGAAGTGCAGCGCCCGGGACCCATTCGAGCCCGTGCGCCTCTCGAATCGCGGGACGCTCTACGTCTACTCGATCGTGCATCGCTCGTTTCCCGGGATCGAGACGCCCTACATCTCGGCCATCGTCGATCTCGAGGGCGGCGGCACGGTGAAGGGCAACCTGATCGGCGTGGACCCGGATCCCGAGAAGATCCGGATGGGGATGCCCGTCGAGGTGGTCTACAAGGACGCCCTGGGCCGCAAGGACAAAGAGGGCAACGCCTACATCAGCTACTTCTTCCAGCCCGCCGACGCGGCCTAGGGGAGCCCGACATGAGCGACGTCTACATTCTCGGAACCGACATGATCAAGTTCGGGCGCTTTCCCGAGCGCAGCGTTCCCCAGATCGCCGCCGAGGCGGCGAACCTGGCCCTGGACGACGCCGGCGTCTCCATCCAGGACATCCAGGCCATGTGGTCCGGCAACCTCTACCAGGCAAGCGCCATGGTCGGCCAGCGCGTCCTCCAGGAGATCGGCCAGACCGGGATCCCGGTGGTCAACTGCGCCAACGCCTGCGCCACCGGTGCCACGGCCTTCCGCGACGCCTGGCTCTCGGTGAAGGCCGGCGTCTACGACCTGGTGCTGGCCGTCGGTGTGGAGCAGATGGGCAAGGGGCTGCTGGGCGGGGGTGGCGGCGGCAAGGGCATTCCCAAGGAGGGGCTGCTGGGCTCCGGACTGATGCCCGCGGTGTTTGCCGAGGCCGGGATGGAGCACAGCCGCAAGTACGGCACCAGCTTCGAGCAGTTCGCCAAGGTGTCGGTGAAGAACCACCACCACTCGACGCTGAACCCGAAAGCCATGTACCAGATCGAGACGCCCCTCGAGCAGGTCATGAACTCGGAGATGATCGCTTACCCCAACACCAAGCTGATGTGCTCGGTGAACGTGGACGGCTCGGCGGCGGCGGTGCTGGCCTCGGAGAAGAAGGCCAAGGAGCTGGGCATGGGCCGCGCGGTGCGCGTGAAGGCCTCGGTGCTGACCAGCGATCCCTGGCAGGAGCGCGACCTGGTCATGCCCGACGTGAATACCTGCACCCGCCTGGCGGCCAAGGCCGCCTACGACATGGCCGGGGTAGGTCCCGACGACATCAACCTGGTGGAGCTCCACGACTGCTTCGCCACTGCCGAGATCCTCCACTACGAGAACCTGGGTCTGTGCGCCGACGGTGAGGCCGGGCGTCTGATTGACGAGGGCGAGACCGCCCTGGGTGGCCGCGTGCCGGTCAACGTCTCCGGCGGGCTGCTCTCCAAGGGGCATCCGCTGGGCGCCACGGGCATCGCCAACATCTACGAGGTGTCCACCCACCTGCGCGGGGAGGCGGGCAAGCGCCAGGTCGAGGGGGCGCGCCACGGGTTGACCCACGTAATCGGCCTGGGCAGCGCCTGCGCCATCCACGTACTGGAGAAGGTGGCCTGAGCCCAGCGGCAGGAGTGCAGGTGCTCCTCACGGCCCTGGTCCTGCTCCTGCTCGCTCCGGCGGCCGCAGGAGAGGGGTGGCCCCTGCTGCAACCGGAGGGGGGCGCCTTTTCGGTCCGGCTGCCTGCAACCCCTCGCTACGAGCGGTCATCGAACCGGACGATCGCGGGCCGGGTGGAGGAGCACGAGTACATCGTGGAGACGCCGGATGTGGGCTTCTGGGTCACCTGGACCCGGTTGCCCCGCGTGGCGCTCTGGTTCGCCGCCCGCGATGGGATCTACCGCAACGTGCGAGAAGAGCTTCTTGGCGGGGGGGACCGTCAGGAGACCGCGTTCGAGGAGGTGGAGCTTGGCGTCCAGAGCGGCCGGGAGGTCCGGTATCGGGATCGGGACCCGGAGGAGGGCCTGGGGGAGGGCCAGCTCCAGGCCTTTCTGGTGGGCCGAACCCTCTACGTCTTCCACGGCCGGGCCCGGACCGAGGCGGGGCGGCCGGCGATGGAGCGATTCTTCGCCTCGATCCGGCTGGGAGCGGACGTCTCGCCGACCCCTCGCCAGCGGGCAAATTAGACACAAACGCCACAGTTTTGTTGCTCTTTTCCCCCTGGGGTCTATGATGCTCCGGAGCTGGGGCTTGAATCTGGCGCCGCAGACGTCAACTTCGTGCCTCGCGCCGGGGGGTGAGACGCTCCTGCAGGGGAGCATCCGGATGCCGTCAGGGCCGGCCGTTCCGTGACGGAACGAGGCCGATCGGACGTCGCGAAAATGGCGCAGAAAATGGGCCAAACCGCGCTCGTGTTTGTAGAATGCGGCGCAGGCGGGGGCTTCGGGTTTCCTTCATCCTGAAGGGGCCATGAAGGCCTTGCTGCGGGAAAGCCTTGGGGGGTAGTTGGGCGCATGCTTAGCCGACGAAGCTTCTTCCGGAAGATCCTCGAGAACGACGAGGCGCGCGCGTTCCTCATGAACTCGCTCGCCGTGGGTGAAGCCGACAGCGCCGTGGGTCTGGACAAGGCCGCGGCGCATGTGACCGACCCGGTGCTCGCGCGGAAGATCTACCGGCACTTCGCCGAGGAGAACCGCCACGCCCGGATCTTCGGCCGCCACCTGGAGCAGCAGCTCGGAGTGAAGCCGAAGCCGCTTCCCCCGGAGCTGGACTACGAGCAGTTCGTGCGGCGCTACGCCATGGGCATCCCCATGGAGCGGCTCGAGGACCCGGAGCCCTTCACCACCAGCGAGCTGATCCGCTTCATGGTGGGCTGCAAGGCCGGGGAGGAGCGCGCCTGCGCCGAGATGGAGGGGTTGCTGACGGACCTGGCCGCGGATCCCGCGACGGTGGAGGTTCTGCGCGAGATTCACGAAGACGAGATCCGCCACGTCTCGTTCTCCACGGAAGAGCTCAATACGCTGGCCGAGGCGGGGCACGCCGATGAGGTGCGCAGTGAGCTGCGCCGCGCGCGCCGGGCCGAGGCGAAGGCGCACCGCGCCGTGAGCCGCGCGTTCATGGGCAAACTGATGAGCATCCTGGGGGCTCCCGGAATCGTCCGCTTCTTCGCGGGCGTCGGGATCGACATCCAGTTCGCGGCCAGGTGGGCCTTCCCGGGCGAGCTCGACCGTCCCTGGGTCGAGAACCCCATGCCCGTTCCCGATCGGCCGCGCGCCGCATCGCCCGAGGCCGCGCCGGGCACTCCGTGAGGACCCTGTTCCTGAATCCCCCGTCCTTCGAGGGCTTCGACGGCGGGGCGGGGGCGCGTTACCAGGCTCGGCGGGAGATCCGCTCCTTCTGGTACCCCACGTGGCTCGCCCAGGCGGCGGCCCTGCTGCCCGACAGCGTGCTGATCGACGCGCCGCCCCAGGACCTCAGCATCGACGACGTGGTGACACGGGCGCCCGAGTTCGAGCTTCTGATCCTGCACACCTCCACGCCTTCCCTGGCCCAGGACAGCAAGACCGCCGCCCGCATGAAGGAGGCGAATCCCCGCCTGCGCGTGGGCCTGGTGGGCTCGCACACCATGATCCTGCCCGAGGAGACCCTGCACACGGCGCCGGCGGTGGATTTCGTCACCACCGGGGAGTTCGACTACGCCGTCAAGGAGATTGCCGAGGGCCGCTCCTTCGAAGAGGTGGAAGGCATCGTCTGGCGGGCGCCCGACGGAACCCTGGTGCGCAACAAGGATCGCGCGCCGATCCACGACCTGGACGCCATCCCGTGGGTCACCGACGTGTACGACCGGGACCTGGAGGTGGAGCGCTACTTCATCGGCTACCTGCAGCACCCCTACGTCTCGCTCTACACCGGGCGCGGCTGCCGCAGCCGCTGCAGCTTCTGCCTGTGGCCCCAGACCATCGCCGGCCATCTCTACCGCACGCGCAGCGCGGAGAACGTGATCGCAGAGATGGCTCACGCCAAGCGGATCTTCCCGCACGTGAAAGAGTTCTTCTTCGACGACGACACCTTCACCGACGACCGCCCGAGGGCCGAGGAGATCGCGCGCGGCCTCGGCAAGCTGGGGATCACCTGGTCGTGCAACGCCAAGGCCAACGTCCCCTACGAGACGCTCAAGATCCTCAAGGAGAATGGTCTGCGGCTGCTGCTGGTGGGGTTCGAGTCCGGCAACCAGCAGATCCTCAACAACATCCGCAAGGGCATCAAGCTGGAAGGGGCGCTCGAGTTTGCGCAGAACTGCCACAAGCTCGGCATCCTGATCCACGGCACGTTCATCCTCGGTCTGCCCGGCGAGACGCGCGAGACCATCGAGGAGACCCTGGACTTCGCCAAGAAGGCCGATCCCTACAGCCTCCAGGTGTCGCTGGCGGCACCCTACCCGGGAACCGAGCTCTACCGTCAGGCCATGGAGAACGGCTGGCTTCCCCAGGCCCGCCAAGGCGAGCTGATCCAGGGCGAGGGCATCCAGGAAGCCGTTCTCTCCTACGACGACCTGGACAGCGAGACGATCCACGAGGAGCTGGAGCGCTTCTACCGGGATTACTACCTCCGACCCGGACCGATCCTGCGCATCGTGCGCGACATGCTGCGGGATCGAGAGGTCATGAAGCGGCGCCTGCGAGAAGGCTGGGAGTTCTTCTCGTTCATGGCCAAGCGAAGACACGAGCGCGCGAACCGATCGGCGTGACCCGCCGGCTCGTCGTGACGGGCGACGACTTCGGCGCCAGTCCCGGTGTCAACGAAGCCATCATCTGCGCGCACACCGCCGGTATCCTCACCAGCGCCAGCTTGATGGTGACCGGCGACGCCTTCGACGAGGCCGTGGCGCTGGCCCGCCGGCACCCGGGGCTCTCGACCGGCCTGCACCTGGTGCTTTGCGACGCACGCCCGGCGAGCCCGCCCGAGGCGATCCCGAATCTCGTGAACGGCGACGGGCGCCTGACGTCACGACCCGGGCCTACGGGGATCGCGCACGCCATCTTCTGGCGTCAGCGCCGCGACCAGCTGGAGCGCGAGATTCGTGCGCAGTTCCAGCGCTACGCCGAGACGGGCCTGGCCTTCGATCACGTGGATGGCCACCACCACCTGCACATGCACCCGTTCGTGTTCGATCTGGTGGCGCGCTGCATGGACGACCACAAGGTTCCGTGGGTGCGCTTGGTGGAAGAAGATCCGCGAGCAGCGCGGCGAGGGGGCGAGGGCGCCTTGGACGAGTTCATCGCCTGGGCCTTCTCCGTGCTGGCGCGACGCAACCGCCGCGTGCTGGCCCGCGGAGACGCGCGTGGGCCCGACCGGATTGCGGGCTTGAGGGCCACCGGGGGCATGGATCGCCAGGAGTGGCTGCGGCTGCTGCCACGGCTCGACGGGGTCACGGTGGAGGTTTATACCCATCCGGATGCCGCCGGCGAGGCGGGCCCCCGGGAGCTGGAGGCCTTGTGCGACCCGGATGTCCGGGCGGCGGTAGAGGCCTCAGGGTACCGTCTGGCGGGCACCCGGGATCTGGGCCACCGGGAAGTGAGGAAACGATGAACGCCGTCCTGACGGTGCTTGGCGCTTGGCTCCTGGCCTGCCTGGCCTACCGCTGGCTCTCGCTGCGGGCCGTGGATCGGCGGCTGGGCGACCCGGAGCAGGGAGCCGAGCCCGTGCCGCCCAGCGGCGAGGTGGCGGCCCTGCGGCCCCTCAAGGGCAGCGGCCCCTGGATGGAGCCCTGCCTGGAGAGCCTGTGGCAGGCTGCCGCACCCACCAGGACGCGTGTGGTGCTGGGTGTGGCCGACGCCGCAGACCCGGCCGTGGACGACGTGCGGCAGGCGCTGTCCCGCGTGGGGGAGAAGCCGCCTACCGAGCTTCGCATCGACCCGGGCCCGGAGGGCCTGAACCGCAAGATGGCCAACCTGATCCAGATGGCGGACGGCGTCCCCGCCGACATCCTGGCCTTCTCCGATGCCGACGTTCGCGTTCCGCCGGACTACGTCGAGCGCGCGGTGCGGCCCTTCAAGGACGGTGACGTGGGCCTGGTGACGTTCCCCTATCGGAGCGTTCCGGGGCTGAGTCACGCCAGCCGCGTGGATGCGCAGATCACCAACACCTACTTCCTGCCCAGCGTCGCCATGGCGCTCGAGGTGCAGGGACTGCACTTCGGTCTGGGCGCGAGCCTGGTGGTGCGGCGCGAGGCGCTGGCGAAGGCGGGCGGGCTGGAAGCGCTACTCGACGTCTGCGGAGACGACTACTGGATGGCGCGCCACATCGAGGAAGCCGGCTATCGGCTCGAGTTCGTGCCGCTGATGCTGGAGCACATGCTCGACGACGCCGGCTGGCGGGCCTCCATGCGTCGCCACCTGCGCTGGAACAGCGTCGTCTTCGAGCAACGCCCGGTCGGCTACGTGGGCCAGGTGACCCTGCACGGCGGAGTTGCAGCGATGGCCTTCGGCGTCACGGCAGCGCTCTCCGGCGTCGGCGCGCTGGCTCTCGCGGCGCCCTTCCTGTGGTGGGCCGCGGAGGCGCGCGGCCTGTGGAAGCGCCGCGCGCTGCTGGGTGTGCGCAAGACCGAGCTGGCGCTGCTGCCCGTCACGGCCGTGGCGGCCTTCGGCACCTGGGTCGGCGGCTTCTTCGGACGCCCGCGGCCGTCCTAAGGCGGCCGAGCCCCTTCGCTCGCCTGCGGCTCGCTGCGCGCGCCAAGCCTTGCGGGGGCCCGCACTACGTTCGCCTGCGGCTCACTGCGCGCGCCGCGGGGAATCGGGAGCATGACCGGGCGTCGTGGGCGGCGCTTGCGGGTCGCAGGCTCTGAGGCTGGTTCAAGCGCGTGGGACTACGGGCCTGTCTCTGTGCGGGGTGCTCTGCGGCGGTTGGCCAGGACGCCGGCGTAGGCGGCGAAGCCGATTGCGGCCCACACGATCTGCTCGACGCGCAGGGCCAGGGAAAAGGTCAGGCCCAGCGCGGGCTCCAGGCCGGCGAGCTTGAGGCCCAGCATGAAGCCGCCCTCCTGCACGCCCAGGCTGGCGGGTACGAAGAAGGCCACGGCCTCGATGCCCCGGGCGACCAGGAAGGTCATCAGCACCGTGGAGAGATCCGACGGCGCGCCCATGAAGACCAGGAACATCCACAGCTGTACGGCGCCGATGGAACGCGCGGCGAATTGGAGGAAGACCGATTCGCCGACGGCCCAGGCGCCGTCGCGGTGCAGCTCCTCCATGCGCTGGTCGATGTCCTCGCTGATCTCGCGCACCTTGGCGGCGCGCTCGGGGCCGAGCAGCCGCGTCACAATCGAGCGTCGCCCCACCAGGCTGGCCATGCGTCCCGTGCGCTGCAGCCAGAAGAAGGCACCGGTTCCGGCCAGCAGCAGGCCCAGTCCCACCAGGACGCCCAGCTTGCCCGCCGGGCCCAGGGGTGCCTTCATCAGGATCACCGTCGCGCCGGCGGCCGCGATGCTGGTATCGGCCAGCGACAGCGTCAGCCGGTTGATGGCGAGGGACGACGTAGTCTCGGCCGGAGGGATGCCCTGGGGCGCCAGGGTTCCGCGCACCACCT
>Ga0255054_10002226_pt1 | contig 11157 bp, 10 predicted proteins | sample JV7_2_23_MG_FD_188634 | JGI IMG/M metagenome (GOLD analysis project Ga0255054, IMG submission 188634) | Seawater microbial communities from Jervis Inlet, British Columbia, Canada - JV7_2_23 | ecosystem: Environmental > Aquatic > Marine > Inlet | place: Canada: British Columbia | collected... | reverse complement strand
TGCACAATCTCTTTTAACCCAAGCGCAATTCTTATCTTGTACTCGGCAACCTTTACATCCATGTTTTAGGTTTTTTTCTTTTAATAATCCTTTTGCTCTTGCGAGGTAATGACTACAAGTACCGCAATAGAATCCACATGGGCCTGCTAAGTTTATTTCGTGGAATTTTTGATGACTCATTATATCCCCTCAATTAATAACATTATTCAATAATCGAAATGCTTTCCTCCAAATAAATTGAAGTTGTATATGTCAACTTTCCCACAGTTTCATCCTGTTGAAGGTGGACTTAGCAATTTCATATAACGTTTAGCTCACGAGCGCCCTCGCAGGCGCGGTAGCGCCGAGAAGGCGTCTGCTCCAAAAGACATGTTAGGCGGCGGTTTTATGCCAGCGCCATTGGCATAGTCCGTCGTATCCGTTGAATGACAATCACCAGGTCTTTACGGCAAAGGCAATGCAGCCACTGCCATGATAATCGTGACTACGCCGATCAGGCCCCAGAGGATTCCGACCACATTGAACAGTTTCACGGTTTCTGGCTTTCCAATACGAATCCCGCGTCGCTGCATCGCCAGGCGGACTACAACCATTCGCCCAGCAAAGTATAGGTACATACCGCCACCAACTAAGCCAAAGTAAGCCCACAATGGACTATTCAATATGAGTAGTATGCCAGCCACCGGCAACGTCCAGAGGATTATTGCATCCCAAATGGCCTCCCCGCGTCCGTCCACGAAGAACGTTGGATCTACGTCGGATTCAGGCTCGGTCACCCCTAACCGGGCTGCTAGTTTTGGCGAAAAGGCATTAATAACTTGTGCCACCCAGCAAACGATCAGGGTAAAAATGATAAGAATCAAGCCCCAGATCAAATTCATTTTGTACCTCCTTACAAGAATTCACGAAAAGTAAATGGTGTCAAAGTGAACAACTGTCCACGCAATGTATGCCAGCCCTACAAGAATCCCGAAGGGAGTTGTCATAAACCAATTCAGGTTGATTTTCGGTTTCTCGAACCGCAGGCTGGTCGCCGTAGTCATAATGTTGGCCCAAACGAACCAGAAACTGACTAAAGCTAGAAGGTAGTACCCCCAGCGAGGGCTGACGAACACAAGAACAATGCCTGCGATGCTTGCAGGACCGGTCAGAAATACGTCAGCGAAAGCGATACCATAATGGGTCTTCTGCTCGTGCCAATCATCCGACGATCCATCAGCATTTTTCATGGCTTTACCCTTGAGTATCAAAATCTGCCAACTCTCAACGAGGAGGGTATACAGACCAATCAATGCCATCAGCAGGTAAAGGATGATTTGTGATAGAAGGGATAACTCTTGCATTATTGCTCTCCTTGTGTAGTTGGTGTTTTGCTCAATGACGATTTTGCCGCCTAACGTAAAGCGAGTAGCCGCGCCGCAGTACCATTCACCTGTTATTTAGATATATGCCTGCCTGCCGCCGGCTCCCGAGCCCTGTCGAACTCAGGATACCGCGAATCCATTCCATAAAGAACATGTCTACTTATGTGTGTGTTGGATACGCCCCTTTTTTGAATTCCTGGGCTACTCTTCAACGAGCTGTCCTTCGAGGATTCCGATGATACGAATATCCTCGTTGAGTTGATCTCGCTTGTCCTTGATTTCGTCGATTCGGGTGTGTACACTATCGCGGTTCCTCCCGCGCAGCCAACAGATCTCATCGAAGAAGACTATTACCAGCTGGGGCTTTTGTCCTTTCGTTTCTGAAGCAACCACGGCTAACTTTTCTATGTCATCGCTGATATGTTTTCGTCTCTTGCTCAGTTGTTGTGGACTGAAGCCTACCGGGAATACCTTGAATTCGGCTACAAGGTTCGGTTTGACATCCTTTGTCGGCCGACTGCCCAGCTTGATGATCCTAGACTCTCCAATAACCAAGTCATACTTGTTGTTCTTGGGCAACCTGCCGTTGTCTTGGAGTATCCTGGTCTTGATGAAGGCCTTTGCGCTAAGGCCTTCGAAGTCACTGGAAAGGAGGTGATAGTAGACGCGTGCAAGGAAGTCATCTTCTACGATAACCGTGAGTGAGCCACGGTTGTAGTCCTGCCGCGTTTTGTCGACGGCATCCCTTATCAGAAAGTAATGATTCATCCCCAAGACCTCCTTTATTGGTTAAAGCCCAGAACGGCGGAGAGGCAAATCTAAGTCAACAACTGGCACTGAGATTGGCGGAATTGCCGTCCGAGCGCAGCGCCCTGTTGGGTGTTAAATATTATTGCATACTCCAGCTTTCGGTATTCACTGATTTACCAACGCCACTTTCGTTTGAAATACTTTTGGAAGCCAAGCAAGCGACCTATCCATGAACGTCAACAGTTCCTTCCTGGAAACGCAAATGACGTTTTTAGAACCACTTCCATCGTAACGCTCATTCGACTGAAACAGAAATATCTTGTGCGGATAGTTAACATAATCATCTCTGTTGAGTGCTGCTTCGCCTGTCTTCACTTGAGCCAAAGCCTTCTCGCCATTCAATGGTTTAATTGCAAGATACTCAAAGCTCATGGTGTCTCCCTTACGAGAATTTGGAAGTACGTACCATCCCTGACTTTGCAGATACAAGAAGAGTAGGTCTTCTGTTTCCTCGTCATCAAGCATCATGAATATGTCCGAGTACGCCGACTTGTCGATATAATAGGTTTGCTCGTTCGAGAGCTTATTCCACAAGTACTTCGAATATTCCCTCGCCTTATTGTCAGCGACTTCTTGGATTGATCTCGTAGCACGAAAGCAGGCAATAATCTTGCCTGGCACCGCATCTATGTCCACACTCTGAAAAACACAGCGAAATATGTTGGCTACATCAATGTCCAACTCCTTAGCCTCTAGAGATGTCCAGTACTCCCAACCTGATGTTACGCGTGCGAGATAGTATTGCCCTTCTGTGTCGCGAGTCCAGACCAAATCTCCTTCGCTCACCCACTTTTGAATATATTTGCAAATCTGCAGGTTCCCGTTTATCTGGGAAGCCTCATTGAAGTATTCATCCCAGTTCTTTGTGTTGCGCTGGGAATTTGTTCTCCACCCGACGCCAAGTAGTCCGTTCCTCAAGCAATAATTGAATGTCGTGCGCATATCGGCAGTTCCGCCTCGAGGTCTTATATGAATTCGAAAAACGTACATCTGCCATCCTTTATCAAGATCGGCCAACAACTTGGATGAGCTACCGCGCCGCATCAGCTTCCCATCTACTACTTTAGTGCATCCAAACATACTGTGCCAGAAGATTCTCGCGGTCTGCCCCGCGCCGATTCGCCTGTATAACTGAGGCGGGCGGAGACCCCGACTGAACTCCACCTTTGATTGGAACGGCACAGGGGGTACTCATAATCTTCTAGGGCGCTCAGCGAATCTCTATATATGTTTGATGCAGACGGCGGCACCACCGGTAATCATGGTGGATGATTTGAATATCCGATATTAAGCATTACCCCAATCTAGCAATAAACTTTAATATCTAGCAGTACGTTAATAACGGCCCGTAGAGCGATTGTGCGCAGTGTAGGTATTAATCTACTGCCCCTTCAGCTGCAAAATCGCTTGTAGACCTCTTGAGCGATGGATTTCGGGCCTTTTTCCAACCTATCCCTGGCTTATTTACGGGATTTTGGCCGATTTTAGCCATTTTGAGTGCTTTACATCCCGGGCAGGGTATATTCCTATTCAAGCCCGCAATCGCAGGGACATATGTACCCGTAGAGCCGAAGTATATACACGTTGATCTTCCACTCCGACCGCGGCTACCAGTATTGCAGTTATGTCTGTGGAAAGCTACTGAAGAAGCATGGGATCCGTCAAAGCATGAACAGAAAGGGAGATTGCTGGGATAACACGCCCTGTGAATCGTATTTCGAAACTCTGAAGATCGAACTGTATGGAGGGGGTGCGTTTCCAAGCCTGAAAGCAGTCAGTGCGGAAATATTTGAATACATCGAAGTGTTCTACAACCGTGTGAGGCTACACTCGAGCTTGGGATATCTCACACCGACAGAATATGAGGAGATAGGGCGTCGGCAGATGGCATAATCGGGTGTCCACGAAATCGGGGGAATTCCATACAATAGATGTTAGGTGGAAGGCCACGATATAGAGAAAATCGCCTTTTTAGCAAGTCACGTGAGGTTAATAATGAGATGGTGTAGTCTTTTCATCCTTGGATGCGCTTTGCTGTTTACATTGGGCTGCAGCACGGTCTCACAAATGGCCGTCGATGAAAACGTCGATTTTGCCAATGAGTTAAAGACCATCGTTATTCTTGGTTCATCAGAAGACATGCTTCCTGCAAACATCATTGAGCAGATCCTGGGAAATGTAACCACAGTCTTTATGAACTTGGATTACCAGATTGTCGAACGGCGCAGACTCGAGTCTATTATCCACGAGCTTTCTCTCTCCTACGAGGATTTCTTCGATGAGGAAACAGCTAAAAAAATCGGGATGATGATTGGATCAGATGGGATCGTCATGCTGTCCGGGATTGATGCTGAATACGTAGTTGTTACCAAAAAGAAGGGAAACGTGAAGAAGGACCTCATTGTACGCCGGGCCACTCTACAAATGCTCAAGCTTGATACTGCAACGGTTGCTCGCAGTCTAAATTTTAACGATCCTGTGGGAATGCCGGTCGTAGATTTCATGAAGTTCGTGAAGAAAAAGATTCGTTCCGGAACCGGATATAGATTATTCAGGTCTATCTTTTCACACTAACTATTTATTTTGAGCCGCGCAGGAATCGAACCTGCGACCCACAGCTTAAAAGGGGGTATGCCCATTTCATCAGTCCTTATCAAGATTAATCAACCGTACTCTATTTTCCTTCAAAATAAGGAATTATAAGCCTTTAGCTTCATCAAGTATAATTAAGTTGAATCATGATTTATCAAGATTTTGTTGTATATTTGTTGATCGATGAAGCAGCTATACAAAGCGAATTCTCGTGGCCATCACCGAACCGGAGGAGGTTCGTAAGATCCTGCGCCACCTGGTGAAGATCGGCCGTTCACCTCCTGGATTCGACCCCACTTCGTTGAACTAACAATCTGTCCACTCCCTGTTCGCTCCGGGGGATTAGTGTGTCCTTCGCTGTTTTTCCGGTGCTTTAGAGAGACTCCCTCTTTCCTCAAGAGTGGGCTAAATAGCCCTGGCGACACAATTTCCCAGCGGATTTCTGTCGCCCAAGCCGTGGATGCACGGCGTAGAGTCCTTAACCGCTCGGCAGCCGCTAACCTTGCGGCGTAGCCTGCCCGACTCAAATTATAAAAACTCCCTCTTCTACATCGGTAGACATGATGATAGGAAATATGGAGATATGATACAAGCAAGAAATCACCTCTCGGAAGGTTTACGATGAGCGCCAGGCATCCAAGGAAGAGTGAAAAGGCGGTAGATCAACTGCTGGTTATGTATCGACGGATCCAATCCACCGCCTCCGCGCGACTCAAACTCATTCCACGTATCCATTCTGAGGGAAACTCAATATCAAGACCGGCGATCTGCTTTGCAGCCTCCTCGATTTGAGGCGCCTTGGAGAGATCGTCGCGTCTGCGTCCGTTAATCATCTTGGACGCCGCTCCGGCTATCATAGCCAGCTTGTTGCCTGTATCGGCCTCTCGAACCGTTCCTACGAGCCGATCTATCATCAGGCCTACGTTTAGCTCATCACCGAGTTGGTCGAACAGATCGATTGCACGCTGTGTGTACTCCATTGCTGCGCCGGCATTCCCGCACTCCTCCTCGACACGACCCAGCCCGTCAAGCGTCCAGGCCGAGAGGAAACGATCGTCAAGTTTAGCAAAGCCCTGCAATGCTTCATCAAAACTGGCACGTGCCTTTGTGAAGTATCTGTGCTTGCTATAAAGGTCACCCAGACCGGCATGTGAGTGGGCAAGCATCCACGCATCTCCGGTTGACGCTGATAGGCTCGCCGCTTCCTTCAGTTCGGATTCAGGATAGCACCAATCGAAGTCACCGCCGGTAGTCGCGTAAGACCAAATCAAAGCACGATTCAGCAATTGAGCCGACCCGGTTTCTCGCGCCGTTGTCACTGCCGCAAGGCAGCATTTAGTGCCGCTTTCGACGTCGCCCAACCACCGTTCCGTCACTCCAAGATCAGCCAATGCGTAGCTTTCACACGTCCGGTCATCGAGCTGCCGCGCGAGGTAGAGACTGCGACCGTAGAGGCTGTGCGCTTCCCTCCAATCGCCTGCTATGAAGGTGAGCCATCCAAGGCTGTGAAGCGCCCGGGCAAAAATCAACGACTGTTGAGATTCGCATAAAGCTATAACTTTCCGTAACCGTTCCCGGCCCAGTTGAAAAAAGCCCCGGCGGAACCAGAACCAGTTAAGGGAAACAGCCATCTTCATTGCCGCATCAACATGGCCATGATCACAGAGATAGCTGAAGGCGAGTAATATATTCGCATGATCGGCTTCCAAACGATCGATCCACAGCATCTGATCACGCCCATGAAGTTTCGGTTCCGCCGCTTGAGCAAGGTCGCAGTAGTAGAATGCGTGACGCTCGGATAATGCATTAAACTCCAACAGCTCGACACGCTTGGCAGCGGCGTACTCTCGAGTCGCCTGAAGAAGTCTGAATCGTCTCCACTTCGTTGCCCTCGATGTCGAAATAAGGCTCTTCTCTACTAGTGAGAGAAAAATTTCTTGAAAATGCACGTCTGACTCATTGCCGCAAACTGATTCCGCGGCGACAGTATCGAATCCATCTGCGAAAACGGAAAGCTTAAGAAGCAGTGCCTTCTCTTCGGCGGCTAAAAGATTGTAGCTCCAATCGATCGCCATTTCTAAGGTACGATGCCGGTCATTCGTATCCCGGCTGTCGCCGGACAAATATTTGAGAGAGTGCTCAAGTTTAGCCGGCAACTCCTCGGGCGGGAAAAGCTGCAGCAGAGGAGCTCCGAGCTCCAGCGCAAGCGGAATGCACTCGAGAGATAGGCAGATCGATTGAATCGATTTGTAGTTCTCTTCAGTCACGGTGAAATCGGGAATGCGGGCTCTTACCCGTTCTACAAAGAGCTGTACGGCTTCCGAGTTGGCAATCGAGGTGAAAGACAGGAGCGGAGAAATATCAAGCGGATTCAACCTAATTGTCTCTTCCTCCTGGATATGGAGCGGCTCACGGCTTGTCACGAGCAGCTGAACGACTTCCGTTGCCTGAATGAAATCATTCACTCCCGAAGCCGCTTGAATGACGTGTTCAAAGTTGTCCAATAGAATCAGCATCCGACGACAATTAAGCTGCTCCTCCAAGGCGCTTGCCAGCTCAGATTGTGTAGGATATCGCCGTTGCAGGCCTATGGCGTGTGCAATGAGAGGAAATACCTCGGCTGGATCGACAATTTTGGTCAAATCCACGAAAACAGCAGTCTCAATGAATGATGGATCGAGAACACGAATAGCCTCAATCGCAAATCTTGTTTTACCGATACCTGCCGGTCCGGTTACCGTGATCAGACGTGTGCCCGAACGAAGCGATCCGGCGATTTTTTCGAGCGCATGTTTTCGCCCGAAGAACCGATTTGACGGCACAAGCGGTCTCTGATGTCGGCCCATCACAAAGTGCGATTCAGGCCGGATTTCCGAAAAGCGCTTAGAACGGTCCCGCACTTCTTTGACCAGACGTATGGTTTCGTCGTCCGGTTCACAATCGAGTTCATCCGCCAAGATCCTAACGCATGTCTCGTACTGCCCGATTGCAGCGGCCCATCGGCCGCACCGTGCATACACCTCCATCATGAGACGATGCGAGGACTCCTCCAGCGGATCAAGAGATACAAGGCGGGACGCCGGCTCTACGGCCTTTTCGACTTCGCCGGATTTAATCCGGGCGGTGACAATACCGTTAAGAACAAAGGCAAGCTGGCTTCGTATCGAATCGGTAGCGAGTAGCTGCCACGAGTCGAATTCCGAGCAGTCAGGAAGCGTAAATCCTTCCAGGAAATCGCCGCGGCACACTTCTGTTGCGGCTAGAAGTCTATCGAGTGGAGGAGGCGCCTCCGAAAGACATGCGACCGCGTCAGAGAAATGCCACAGATCTATAGAAACGTGCTCTCGAGACAACTGGAGCGTATCAGAATTCGAGAGAATAGCGTTCTGCGGCAGTACTTTTGCTGCATCGTGTATCACCGTGCGTAGATTTCCCCGTGCCGCAGACTGTCCTGAAAACGGCCACAGGAGAGTCGCTAGGAAATCTCGGCTTATTGGTCGTGTTTCATATGCGAGGTACGCGATGAACGCGATTGTTTTATTCCTGATTTTTCGGCTAGTACCTACATTGTCGGGAAACAATGGCGGACCAAAGAGGCGAATATCGTACGAAAGCCCTTTCATCTCCGTTTTTGTGCGGATATTATTGATATATACTGTGATTATAGTGTACTGGCGCGCTGCCTGCAACGATTCTGAAACGACTGGCGATCTATTATAGTGAACATCGGCCGATTATATCGATAATTTTATCACAAGGGGGAAAGAAAATGAGTTTGCCCAAGTTCGGAACGGAAGACGACATCGAGGCGATTGAAGAAATATAGCGGAGCTACGGCAAGAGGATGCTTTCGCACGATCCGGATTGGTACATGGAGCTATGGCACAGCGATGGGATTCGGCTCCCTTCAGACGGACCGATAGTCGTTGGAAAGGAAGCAATCCGTACGGCGACAAAGGAAGATTTCAGCCGCGTCAAAATTTTACGATGTGACGTATTTCCGAAGGAGACTCAACTTACGAGTGATACCACCGCTTTCTCGTGGGGAAAGTACATACTTGAGTATGCCCGGAGGGAGGGAGGTGAAGAGACAAAAATGGAAGGGATATTCATGACAGTTCTCATCAAAGACTCTGACGGAAGCTGGAAAATGTATCGCGACTGCTACAACCAGGTTACGGAATAGGAGAGTCTGTGCACGTGGTCGAAGAGCCGCGTGATTCCGGCCAAATCCGCGAGTTATTCGATCGTTTTGCAGTCACCGCAAATCGTGGTGACCTAGCGGAATGGTCACAAGTATGGGAAGAAGAAGCAAAGTATTTTGCGCCACAAACACCTCCGCTTGTTGGCCGCTCGGATATCATCTTCGGAAATCGTAAATGGTTGTCACAGTGGCAGCATGACCCACAAATTGACTGCGACGAGATACAAATTGCCGGCAAATGGGCTTTCGTCTGCGGGAGAATAACCCTCAGGTCGACTCATCGAAAGACAGGGGCAACAACGTATACCGACGGAAAGTTCCTTGCCGTTGCGAAGCGACGAAGTAAACATCAATGGGGACTTTACCGATTTTGTTATAATTCGAATGTGCCGCCGATAGGGCCGTATGGATAAAACGAGGAGAAATCCTGATTTAAGGACTCCTCCTGGCTGATACCAACTCAGACAGAGTCAGGGCAGTTCGACATCCATACGCATGCGGTGAAGAACCTCCGTGATTGTCGAATTGGGCTCTAGTCCCCAGACAGCGGGTTCGTCAATCAAAGGCGTTGTCCCCCACGCATAGATACCCCACAGATCATATTCAGTCGTTATCTCGTTTTCGGAGTTAAAGGTAATCCATCCCCTAACGACGTGAATGGCCGGCAACTCATCAGGCGGGTCAACCGGGTCGTTGGTGGTCATGGCGAGAAGGCGTATTTCGTATACATCCCCTGATCGATGCACCTCCCCCGTCCATTTCGACAATAACGCCGCCCCGAAGGTGTCTGGACTATACATCCCATCCGCCATCGCATACCACCGATTGGTGCCCGTCGGTACAAACGTATACTGGTATTTATACCCGGCATGATCGGGATTGGTGCTGCCGCCGTACCATGTCCCGCTGAGGGGATCCGCTCCCCTTATGCCGCCAGCAAACATGCATGTTGCGGCAACTACCAAAAACACCATAGTCACTAATGTCCTTTTCATAAAACTTCTCCTTCGCAACTAAGATATTCATAGCTTACAAAAGAAGCGTTTCAGATGCGTTGCAGTCGCGTTGCACTGCGTAACGGAACCTGGGAATTTTTCGACAAACTGACGCGGCTTAAGGACGGTCGCGCTATGAAATAGTGAGATTTTAGGATGGAATTCCCCCGATTCCGTGGACATTGAATTATTCTTCCTACCACCTCAGCTGAGGGGGGTAGTTAGATACCACATGCCACCAGCTCCCGAGTTCCGTCGAACTCAGGATACCGCGAATTCATCCTATAAAGAACATATCTACTTATATGTGTTACGTGTTTCCATTTCCCGCAAATGGCTTGCCCATTTCTTTCAAACGGAGCCACGATGGTGGAAGCTGAGTTCCAATCTCAAAAACAAGCTTCATGGTCCTTTGTCCTTGACGTGGAGTGTCTTCACTACACATCATCACGCGCCATAGCCTTCGGGGAGCGAACAGTGAACTGAAATCTCCCGTCAGACTGTTCGAACGAAAATCGATAGTCGTCAGCAATTCGATCAAATGGCCATTTCTCAGACACCTTGACTTCTATTCTCTGTGTGCCGTCCGGTGTGCAGAGGTATGTCAGTCCGCCTATTGAGCGCACAAGGACTGTGTCCACTCCTTCAAGGTCTTCGTGTTCAAAGGGCGGGAATTCGGGCAGATCCATAGATTCTCGGGCTGATTCCGCGCAGTGAAGATCAAGCCAAGCGCGAGTCGCTTCACTAACTCGTGATGCAAGTTCGTCCAGGACGACTCTCTCGCGGAGTCGCCTGCGTACAGCAGATGGAGATGCGCCCAGATCAACACCACATTGGGCCAATTCCGTTGAAGCAGCGCGAGAGCGAACGCCTGCCAGAAATAACCATGCCGCAGATTCATTGGGGACGCCAAGCTCGACCAACAAGGCAACGGAGGCTAATATATCCGAGAGTTCCTCGTTATCCATTTGTCGCAATTGCTGAGATGCAGCATGAATGAGCCAGGGGAGTTGATAACCGAAGATACTCTTGCAGATATCATCGGCCTCGCCTGTCTTTTCCAAGATCTCGCGCATTGGCGTCCCGGCAATCCAGTATTCCCGAATCAAGTCCATCACGGCGCTCTCGGGGAGCTCTTCGACAACATTCGTCGAATGGTCACGTGCCCAATCTTCAAGCCAGGCAACGAACT
>Ga0255054_10002225_pt1 | contig 11157 bp, 8 predicted proteins | sample JV7_2_23_MG_FD_188634 | JGI IMG/M metagenome (GOLD analysis project Ga0255054, IMG submission 188634) | Seawater microbial communities from Jervis Inlet, British Columbia, Canada - JV7_2_23 | ecosystem: Environmental > Aquatic > Marine > Inlet | place: Canada: British Columbia | collected... | reverse complement strand
CGAGAGCGTCCCGGGGGACAAGCAGCGTCTTCTCTTTCTTTCCGGTAGGAATCTTGACCCGTGCTTCCATCCCCTCGATCAACGAATGCCGGTTTGGAACCTGAATCTTTACCGGAAAGGTCCGTGTCGAGATCTCCCCTCTGGGAACGATCGCCGAAACGCTTCCCTGTATTTCCCTTCCCGCGGTCCTTACATCGACGTTTTCCCCCTTCCTGACGAAAGGCACCACGTCGCCCGGGACCTCGACAACGACATCCATGGAATCGTCCCGGGCCAGGGTAGCCACCGCAGTGCCCGGAGAGAGCCATTCCCCCCGCTCGACATGCTTTTTGAGAACAACGCCGTCAAAAGGCGCCCGGACCGTCTTTTTCGCCAATTCGACTTCCAGGCGCTCCACGTCCGCCTTGAGGGAATCTCCCTTTTTTCCCAGGGATTTCACCCGGAACCGGTTCTCGTCGTACACCTGCTCCGCGATGGAATCCTCACGGTAAAGCTTCTCGATCCGCTTGAGGTCGAGCATAGCCCTTTCCAGGTCCGCCAGCGTCTGTTCGTGGGTCGCCCGGGTGCTCTGGAGGGTCTTCCCGAGAAGCTCCGCGTCGAGACGCACCAGAACATTCCCCCCCCGGACCCTGTCCCCCTCTTCGAAACTTGCCTTCACCACGATGCCGCTCACCTCGGAGGAGACCTCGGATACCTCGGGATAGTAGACGGTCCCGACGAACTCCGTCCGGGGGGTGATCATCCCCTCCCGGATCTCGGAAACCGCCACAAGGGCCGGGGGCGGCCCCCCCTTTTCCTGCGCTACCGCGGGAAGTGCAGCCCCCAGCAGGAGGAGCACCCCCCAGGCGACCGATACGGCTTTCCTGCCCATCTTCATGCTTTCCTCCGGAGCGGAACGGGTCGAACCCATCCCGTCACCCGGCGGGGAGGGGGATGGTCGATTCGAGACGGGGCTTTGCGGATTTTCAACCTTGCCCGACTTGTCCCTTTTCTGTTTTCATCATATTTAGACACAAATTTTTGAAATTCGATACAGGGAGAAGACATGAAAGCGCGAATCGCGCTCCTTGCGTTCCTCGCTGCGTGGCTGCCGCTCGCAGGCCAAGGGAGCGTGCCGGCGGAGGCGGGAACGATCACCTTTTCCGTCGGCGGGGGCGCCGTCGAATTCGACTTCTGGGAACAACTCATGCGGGATTTCCAGGCCGAGACGGGGATCGACGTCGAACTCATGCGCAAGCCCATGGACACGGGACTGCATCGCCAGAGCCTGGTCGTTCCGCTTTCCACGCGAAAAAGCGATCCCGACGTGTTTCTCATGGACGTGGCGTGGCTCGCCCAGTTTGCCGCCTCCCGTTGGCTTACGCCCCTTGGACCCTACCTCGCGAAGGGCGGATGCGGGGACCGGAACGCCTTCTTCCCGCACATCCTTGCGCTTGCCGACACCTACGAAGGGAACCTGGTCGCACTGCCCGTCTTCATCGATGGAGGCCTCCTCTACTACCGGACCGACCTGCTGCGGAAATACGGCCTTGGCGGCCCGCCGCGGACCCTGGACGAACTCCTTCGGTACGCGCAGAAAGTGCAGAAGGGCGAGCGGCGGACGAACCCCGGTTTCTTCGCCTTCGTCTGGCAGGGTGCCCAGTACGAGGGACTCATCTGCGATTTTCTCGAGTTCGCAGGCAGCGACGGTAGCTTCACCGTGAAAGACGGCAGCGTGTCCGTGGACACGCCCGAGAACCGGAAGGCGCTCCGGTTCATGCATGACCTCATCCACCTGCACGGGGTCTCGCCCCCCAACACCTATACGGAGATGAAGGAGGAGGAGGTGCGGCGCTTTTTCCAGGGCGGGAACGCCCTGTTCGAGCGCAACTGGCCGTACGCCTTTGCGCTTCACGAGGCCGAAGGGTCCCCCGTCCGGGGGAAAACCGCCATCGCACCCGTCCCCTCCTTCGCTCCGGGTCGCAGCGTGTCCACCCTCGGGGGCTGGCATGTGGGAATCTCCCGTTTCAGCGACGCAAAAACGGAAAGTTATCGGCTTCTCTGTTTCCTTACCTCCTACGAGGTCCAGAAGAAGATGACGCTCCATCTCGGCTGGAACCCCGGACGCAAGGACGTCTACGACGACCCCGACGTGCTCGACCGGATGCCGCACTTCCGGAATCTGCGCGCGGTCTTCGAAAACGCGAGGCCCCGGCCGATCGTGCCGTATTACACCCAGCTCTCGGAGATCCTGCAGCGGCACCTGAATGCCGCGCTGGCGGGCAATTCCCCCCCAGAGGAAGCGTTGGCCACCGCCCAGAAACAGATGCAGGCGATCGTCTCCCGGTACCACAGGAAGTAACCGGCCATGGGAATCCTTCCGGGGAACCGTAAGACCCGGGGTCCGGCCATTGCGGAAGAGCTCACACGGGCCGAGCTCGCCCGCGGGTACGCATTCCTTTTTCCGCTTGCGGCGTTCGTCGCGGTCTTCATCATCGTTCCGGTAATCGGGACGTTCGCGGGAAGCCTGTTGCAGGACGTGACCTTCCTGCCGAAGCGGTTCGCCGGGGCGGAAAACTACCGGGCGATGCTCTCCGACCCGGGGTTCTGGCAGGCGCTTCGATTCACCTGCCTCTTCACCCTGGTTTCCGTTCCCCTGGAGTTGTTCCTGGGCCTTCTCTTCGCGCTCCTGCTCACCCGCCCGTCTCCCGCACGCGGGCTGCTCCGGGCGTGCGTGCTGATCCCGTGGGCAATCCCCGCGGCGGTGTCCGGGAGGTTGTTCCAGCTGATCTACAATTACCACTACGGACTGGCGAATTACCTGGCGGGAATTTTCGGACTCACCGACCGGCCGGTGAGCTGGCTCGGCACGCCGGCCGGGGCGTTCGCGTCGCTGGTCATGGCGGACGCCTGGAAAACGACTCCGTTCGTGGCGATCATCCTGCTCGCCGGGCTCGCCGGGATTCCACAAGACCTGTACCTCCAGGCGGAGATCGACCGGGCCGGGTTCGTCCGCCGGTTCACCCGGGTCACCCTGCCGCTTCTTTCCCCCGTCATCGTCGTCGCGCTCCTGTTCCGGACGATCGACGCCCTGCGCATCTTCGACCTGGTGTTCGTTCTCACCGGAGGCGGCCCCGGGGGGAGCACCACATCTCTCTCCCTCTACGGCTACAATTACTTCCTCGGGGGTGATTTCGGATTCGGCTCCGCGGTCTCCGTGGCCCTGTTCCTGATCGCCTTCGGCCTCTCCGTCCTGTACGTGAGGGTCGGGCAATTCGCGAGGGAACTGGCATGAGCGACGAGAGACAGGTCCGTCTGCTGTTCCGGTCGGGCGCCCTGGGGATGGCGATCTTCTCCCTCGGCCCGATTATCTACATGGCCCTGACGGCTGCCAGCGTGCGGCCCGACTTCCTTTCGCCCGGCACGGGATTTACATTCACGGCCGCCCATTTCATCTCCGTGCTCCGGACGACCTCGCTGCACTTCCCCGAATACCTGCGGAACAGCCTCGTCGTCTCGGGACTGAGCGCCGCCCTCTGCGTAGGAATCGCCTCCCCGGCCGCTTACGCCATCACCCGGCTTCCCCTCCCGGGCAGGATGCTCTTCCTCCTTGGCGTCCTCGCGGTGTCGATGTTTCCGCCTGTGAGCCTGGTAGGCTACCTGTTCCAGGTCATGGGGAAACTGGGCTGGATCAACACCTACCAGGCGCTCGTCCTCCCCTACACCGCCTGGATCCTTCCTCTTTCTCTGTGGATCCTTACGAGCTACTTCGCCCAGGTGCCGGCGGACCTCGACCGGGCAGCGCTCATCGACGGGTGCTCCCGGCTCACGATCCTCCGCAAAGTGATCTTCCCCGTGGCGGCTCCGGGCATCTTCTCCACAGCGCTGCTCGCCTTCATCTTCGCCTTCAACGAGTTCCTGTTCGCCCTGATGCTTTCGACGGACCATGCGGCCCGGACGGTGCCGGTGGGGATCGCCCTGTTCGAGGGGCTGCACGGGGAAATCCCGTGGGGCGTGGTCATGGCCGCCTCGGTCCTGACGACCGTCCCGGTGGTCCTGCTCACGCTCGTCTTCCAGCGTCGAATCATCCAGGGGCTGACCCGGGGGGCGGTCAAGGGATGAGACTTGTCTTTTCCGATGTAAGCAAAACGTTCCTCTCTTTCCGGGGGCCGGTCCGTGCCGTCCATGGCGTCGACCTCGCGGTCGGAGAGGGGGAGTTCTTCGTCCTGCTCGGTCCCAGCGGCTGCGGGAAATCGACCGTCTTGAACCTTGCGGCGGGCCTCCTGAAACCGACCTCCGGCGAGATCCTGCTCGGCGAGAGGGTGGTCGCCTCGCGCGACAGGAAGTCCTTCGTCCCACCGAGGGAACGGAACGTGGCGATGGTCTTCCAGAGCTACGCCCTCTATCCGCACCTGACCGTCTTCGAAAACATCGCCTTCCCGCTGCGCATCGCCGGGGAGAAGAAGGGCGACGTCGAGCAGGCGGTTTTGCAGGCAGGGAAGATGCTCGGGATCGGAGACATTCTTCGCGCGAGGCCCGCGGAGCTTTCCGGTGGACAGCGCCAGCGGGTGGCCATCGCCCGGGCCATCGTCCGGAAACCGGCGCTCTTCCTCCTCGACGAGCCTCTGTCCAACCTCGACGCCGGGCTTCGGGCATCGACGAGGGGCGAGTTGAAACAGCTCCAGCGGGACTTAGGTATAACCACCCTGTACGTCACCCATGACCAGACCGAGGCGATGACCCTGGGGGACCGGATCGCACTTCTGCGGGATGGCCGGGTTGTCCAGACGGGGACGCCGGAGGACCTCTATGAGCGCCCGGAAACACCCTTCGCCGCCTCCTTCATCGGCCAGACACCGATGAATCTGGTAAGCGTTCCCGTTCTCGAGGAAGGGAAGGACCTCTCTCTTGTCCTTGGCGGGAACAAGCTTATCCTCCCCGCAGGGCCTGCCCGAAAAGTCATAAACTTGGGCGCGGGAACGCTTTTATTCGGCATACGCCCCGAACATATAAGAATCGCGACCGGGATTTCCGAAGCCCCGGTCACAGGTACGGTGGAAGCGGCGGAGAATCTCGGCCGCGAGACGCTGCTTCAGGTCCGCGTGGGTGACCGCACCCTGTCCGTTCTTACCGAAGACAAATCGATCGGGGAAGGAAATGCCGTGGCACTCGATATCCCCCTGGAGAAAGCGCACTTCTTCAAGCAGGGAAGGGACCGGTAACAGACGTGCCGGCAACCTTGCCGGCACGCACGGTCCCCGGTCCGCTTCCGGATCGGACGCTTACGTCTTCCGAAGCGCCTGGTCGAAGTCCTCCAGGATGTCCTCGCTTGCCTCGATACCCACGGAAACGCGCACCATGTCCGGGGTGATGCCGTTCTCCCTCCGTGATTCCTCGGTAAAGCTTATGTATTGGGACGACCAGGGGTGGATGACCAGTGTCTTGCAATCGCCCAGGTTGGCCAGATGATAGGCGAGTTTGACGTTCCGGATGAAGTCGAAACAGGCCTTCTCGTTTTCCAGGCCGAAAGTCAGCAATGCGCCGTACCCCTTCCCCTGGAACAGGGCCTTGGCCGTTTCGTGGGCCGGGCTTTTCGGCAGCCCGGGGAAATTCACCCACTTCACCTTGGGGTGCTGGTCCAGGAACTCGGCCAGCCTGGTCGTGTTGCTCATGTGCCGTTCCATCCGCAGCGCCAGCGTGTCCAGACCGATCAGCGTCAGGTACGACTGGAAAGGCGACTGGGTGGTGCCGAAGTTGATGTGGATCTCGCGCCAGACCTTGTCGATGAAGGCCCGCTTGCCCACGCGCTCTTTAAAAATCTTGAAATCCTGGTATTTATCCTCCGGCCAGTCGAATCGCCCGGCATCGATCACGACACCCCCCACGGCGGAGCCGTGCCCGTTCAAGTATTTGGTGGTGGAGCATATGAGGATGTCGGCCCCAAGCTCGAGGGGCTTGCAAAGGTAGGGCGTGGCCAGCGTGTTGTCCACGATCAGGGGGGCCCGGTTCGCGTGGGCCAGTTTGGCAAGTCCCCGGATATCGGGCACGTCCATCTTGGGATTGCCGATCGTCTCCACGAACAGGAGCTTGGTCTTGGGCGTCACCGCCTTTTCCCAGGCCGAGAGGTCGCCACTTTCGACCAGCTTGACATCGATCCCCAGCTTCCGAAGGACATTGTTGAAGAGCAGGAAGGTCGACATGAACAGGGAGTTTCCGGATACGATCTCGTCCCCGGCCCTGCAGATCGCGAGCACGGCATTGTTGATCGCGGCCATCCCGGAGCCGGTGACCACGGACTCGATGCCGCCCGTAAGCAGGGTCATCCGTTTTTCCAGAGTCTGGTTCGTCGGATTGCGCAGCCGCTGGTAGATGAAGCCGGCCTTCTTGCCCGCGAACACGTCCGAGAGCTCCTCCGCCGTTTCGAACTGGTGGGAGGCACTCTGATAGATCGGCGTCAGTGTGGTGCTTTTCCACTCTCCGGGCGTCTGGGCACCGTGAATGACAAGAGTGTCAAACTTCCAAGTTTTTTCGGTCATATCCTCATCCCTCCTGTTCCGAAGTTTTAAAAGACGTGGGTTTGCGTCTTCGTTCGCCGGCCCGCCCCGATACCCGGTACGAATCCGCAATCGCCTTACTCCTTCCCCTGCTTATGGATATCGGAGCACGACCTCGAGCAAAAGGAAATGACGATAGATTCCATCGATATTATGGCCTATAGATTCTACTGTCAACGGTTCGTTTCCTCGTCCCACCGCTCGAGGGCTTCGCCATCCGGTCCCCACTCCTGCGGCTGCTGCGCCGGAGACCTGGGGTCCCAGGTCGCTGATTGCCCCGTCGCGAGGGCGCCTGAAGCGGCTTCGCCACGCGAGGGCCCGCGACAAATCGTCCGCGTGGTGGAAGCCGCAATGAAAAAAGGCCGCCCGACCCGGACAGCCCTTCCCTTCCGTCCCCGTCCCGGGGCAAAAGCCCTACGCCCTTTCGAAGAGCCCGGCGGCACCCATGCCGCCGCCGATGCACATGGTGACAAGCCCCAAGCTAGCCTCGCGGCGCTTCATCTCGTGGAGCAGCGTTGCGGTAAGCTTTGCGCCGGTGCACCCCAGGGGATGGCCCAGCGCGATCGCCCCCCCGTTCACGTTCACCCTGTCGGAGTCCAGGCCCAGTTCCCGGATGACGGGAAGGGACTGGGCGGCGAACGCCTCGTTCAGTTCGACCAGGTCGACCCGCGTCTGCTTGATCCGCAACTTCTTCAGGAGCTTCGGCACGGCCGCAACCGGCCCGATCCCCATGATCTCGGGCGGCACACCCGCAACGGCAAACCCCAGGAATCGTGCCAGAGGTTCGACGCCCAGGGCCTTGAGCGCCTTCTCCGAGACGACCACTGCCGCCGCGGCCCCGTCGCTCATCTGCGAGGAGTTCCCCGCTGTGACGGTCCCCTTCGGATCGAAAGCGGGCTTGAGTTTCGCCAGCGCCTCGATCGTGGTGTCGGCGCGCGGCCCCTCGTCGACCTCGAAGACGATCTCCCGGGGGACGGGCCTCTCCCCGTCCTTCGCGGAGTATACGATCGTCGTAACGGGCACGATCTCATCCCGGAACTTCCCCTCCCGGTTCGCGGCCAGCGCCTTCATGTGGCTGTTAAAAGCGAAGACATCCTGGTCCTCCCGGGTGACCTTGTACTTGCGGACCACCTGCTCTGCGGTGAGCCCCATCGGCATGAAGACCTCGGGACGCTCCTCGACGATCCCGGGGTTGAAGGACGGCTTGTTTCCCCCCATCGGGACCATCGTCATCGACTCGGTGCCGCCGGCCACGATGATGTCGGCGAAACCTGCCATGATCCGCTCCGCCGCCATCGCGATCGACTGCAGGCCCGAGGAACAGAACCGGTTGATCGTCATTCCCGGGACCGAGTCCGGCAGCCCCGCTTTCAGGGCGCAAATCCTCGCCACGTTCATCCCCTGCTCGCCCTCCGGCATGGCACACCCGAGGATGACGTCGTCCACCTGTCCCGGCTCCAGGTTCTTCACCCGTTCGATCGCCCCGCGGACCGCAATGGTTCCCAGGTCGTCCGGCCGGGTGTCCTTCAGGCTCCCGCGGTACGCTCTGCCGACCGCCGTGCGAACTGCGGAGAGGATGTATGCCTTTGCCATCGAAGTCCTCCTTGCGATAGGGTGCCACGGGGTCCCCCCCTAATTGCGCAACGGCTTCCCTTTCATCAACATATGTTGGATGCGGGCCTGGGTCTTTTCCTCTCCGCACAGCGAAAGGAACGCCTCCCGCTCCAGGTCCAGGAGATCCTGCTCGGAGAGCCTCGTGCCCCGAGGGATATCTCCGCCCGTCATCACGAAGGCGATCTTTCGCCCGATCCGTTCGTCGTACTCGCTGATATGCCCGGCCACCCTCATCGCGTAGAGCGCGTAAGCGAAGGTGGAGAACTCCGACCTGCCGGGAAGGGCGATGTCCGTCCGCGGGCGGGGCATCTCGTACCCTTCCCGGTTCATGGCAAGGACGACGTTCTTCGCCTCCTGGATGAGGAAATCGCGCTGGATCGAGATCCTGTCCCACGGGCGCAGGAACCCCAGCTCCCTCGCCTCCTTCGCCGACGTTGCGACCTTCGCCATTCCGATCGTCTCGAACGCCTTCCGGAGAAAGGGGAGCGGGTCGGCCGACACCCCGTCCGGGATCCCCTCGAGGTGTCGAATCACCATCTCCTTCGTACCCCCTCCCGCAGGCAGAACCCCGACGCCCACTTCCACGAGCCCCATGTACGTCTCGGCGGCCGCACGGATCCGGTCCGCCCCCAGGCAGATCTCGGTTCCGCCCCCCAGGGTCATCCCCGCCGGGGCGGCCACGACGGGCTTTTCGGAGTAGCGCAGCCGCATGCAGGCGTTCTGCAGCTCCCGGACCATCTTCTCGATGTTTTCGAAGTTCTTGTTCTGCGCCTCCAGGAAGACGAGCATCAGGTTCGCGCCGACACAGAAATTTTCCGCGTGGTTGGCGATCACCATCCCGGCGAAATCCTTTTCCGCAAGCGCGACACCCTCGTTCATCATCGAGACGATGTCGCCGTCGATCGTGTTCATCTTGGTATGGAACTCGAGGCACAGGACCCCGTCTCCGATATCAACCAGCGTGGCCCCCTGGTTCCTTTTCACCACCTTGTTCCGATCTTTCAGGGCCGGAAGGAAGATGATGTCGGGGGAGACGGGGACGGGGACGTATGTCCCGCTGGCGAAATCGAAACACTCGAGGACGCCGTCACGCCTGCGGTAGAACGTCGGGTTTCCGCCGGCGAGCATCTTCTCCACGCTTTCCGGGATCTCCTTTCCCTCCTGGCGCATCCGGGCTACCGAGTCCTCCACGCCGATGGCGTCCCACGTCTCGAAGGGGCCGAGCGTCCAGTTGAACCCCCACTTGATCGCGTTGTCGATGTTCACGACGTCGGCGGCGATCTCGGGGATCCGTCTGGCCGAATACAGAAGGGACTCGGAGAGGACCTTCCAGGCGTAGCCGGCAACCTTGTCTTCGCCCTCCGTCACCTTCCGGATCCTCGCCCCCACGTCGTCCTCCCCCTTCGCGGCGTCGAGCGACGGGTAGCTGACCTTCGTGGTCGGCCGGTAGTCGAGCGCCTGGTAGTCGAGGACGAACATCTTCTTCTCCTCGCCCTTCCCTTCCATCTTGAAGAAACCTCCCTTGGCCTTCCGGCCGAGCCACCCGCGCGCGACCATCTCGCCCACAAACGGCGGAGGGAGGAACGTCTCCCGCTGGGGATCGTCGGGGAGGTTCTGGTACACGTTGTCGGATACGTGGAGGAGCGTATCGATCCCGACGAGGTCGGCCGTGCCGAACGCCGCGGACTTCGGGCGTCCCATCGCCGGGCCCAGAACCTTGTCCACCTCCTCGATCGAGAGGCCGTCCTCCATCATCGCGTGCATCGCGTACATCATCGCGAAGACACCGATGCGGTTGCCGATGAAGTTGGGGGTGTCCTTCCCGTAGACGATCCCCTTTCCGAGCTTCCGTTCCCCGAAGTCGGCGATGCCCCGCAGGATCCCGGGATCGGTGTCCTCGCCGGGAACGAGTTCGAGGAGCTTCATGTACCGGACGGGGTTGAAGAAATGGGTCACGAGGAAGTGTCTCCGAAACTCCTTCGAACGCCCCTCCATCATCTGGGAGATCGCGATCCCGGAGGTGTTGGAGGTGACGACCGTGCCGGGTTTCCAGACCGCCTCGATCCGGTCGTAGAGCGTCTTCTTGATGGCGAGATTTTCCGTAACCACCTCGACGATCCAGTCGCACTCCGCAGCCTCCGGGAGGTCGTCGTCGAAGTTCCCGATCGAGATGAGACCGATGTCCCTCTGCGAGTAAAGGAGCGCGGGCCGGCTCTTCCTGATCCCCGCAAGCCCCTTTGCGGCAAACCGGTTGCGAAAGGCGGGGTCTTTCTCCGTCAGCCCCCGCTTCCTGTCCTCGTCGGACAGGGTCGGGGGGACAATATCCAGCATGAGGCTCCGAATTCCGGCATTGGCCAGGTGGGCCGCGATCCCCGATCCCATGACGCCTGCCCCCAGCACGGCAACCCGGCGGATTTTCGGAAACATGGTTTCCACCTCCCGGAAGGAAATGCGGTTCGGCGCGAAGAGAAAATGAATGGCGATTCAGTACCATGATAGGAATAACGCATAGACGCCCTGCCTGTCAAGGGGCGCGGGGTCCTTAGGTTTATTGTGCGATTACCCGTCCCGAATATTTAAGGAAAGATCAGGGGAAGCACCTCCTTTTCCATCCCTTTCCTCGGGAACGGTTTCGCGATGAGGCTTCTGCCGGAGAGCACGAGGATGCCCACCACGGACATGAACCCCATGAGGGAAAAAAGGGAATCGGAGTTGACCAGAAGGTCTGTCCGGGCAAACGTTCCCACGCTGGGGGTCGGCATGGCGAGCGTACCCATGACCAGCGGCCCCTGCCACGCCAACCGGTCTGCCGGGACCGAAAAGACCACTGCCCCGAAGATGACAAGGAGCCCGGCTGCGGCAATCGCCTTATCCCGGGTTCTCCACTTATTCGATCGATTCTTCATATCGTTCTCCTTGGGAGGCCGGTTCACGATCGCCTGTGGCCTGCTCTCTTAGATGGTCGACTCCGGTAATATGTTCCCGAAAGCAGAAATTTTTCCTATCACCC
>Ga0255054_10002223_pt1 | contig 11170 bp, 8 predicted proteins | sample JV7_2_23_MG_FD_188634 | JGI IMG/M metagenome (GOLD analysis project Ga0255054, IMG submission 188634) | Seawater microbial communities from Jervis Inlet, British Columbia, Canada - JV7_2_23 | ecosystem: Environmental > Aquatic > Marine > Inlet | place: Canada: British Columbia | collected... | reverse complement strand
CTACACTGAACACAGCCAGTAGTACTTTCGTACTGATAGGAGAGTCATGAGTGTCGCGCGTACGTGGGTGGGTCATGTGGATTCAAGCGCCAGTATCCTCTGCTGCGCAGCCTTCATCGGCCTGAATATCCTGGATAGCTGCCTGACGGTGGCCGCTCTCGGACTGGGTAGCTATGAACTCAATCCTCTGCTGGGCCCGGCACTAGGGGGCAACCCCGCGTTCAAGTGGCTGATTTCCTCGGCACTCGTCCTGTTTCTGGTGCTGTGTAGACGTGGAGGGCTGTTGAGGCCGCTAAACGTCGGTATGGGGCTTATCTGTGTCTGGAATACAGTGGCCATCTTGACCTGGATCTAGAGCTTCTCCGCACCGACACATCTTCCTGCTATCTCAACTGGACTCTTAGCCGGTGTCCCTGCCGTACCAGGACCGGAGTGTCTGCGGGTGACTATGAATGGCGAAAGCAACTCGGACTCACGACTGGTCAGGCAAGATCGCCTAAGATACGGGACAGCTACATTTCGTCAACATCTTCGTTTTCGTACAGGTCTTCTGTACTTGCCAGGCGGTCGATGTACAATGTGCCGTTGAGGTGATCGATTTCGTGTTCCAGGGTCTGTGCCAAGAAGCCCTCTCCCGTGATACGGATCTCCTTACCGTGGTGGTCCTGTGCCTTGACCTTCACTATCAGAGACCTCTTGATTTCACCGTGGTAGCCCGGCATAGACAGGCACGCTTCTGTGAGGTCGCGCTCGCCCTTTCTCTTCACTATGACGGGGTTGATCAGGGTTATCACCTCCTGATCAGGCAGCCCGATGACCGCGATGCGTAGCGATACGCCTACCTGTGGCGCGGCCAGGCCCACACCTGAGCTGGCGTGCATAGTATCGATCATGTCATCGATCAGCTTCTGGACGGAAGCGTCGATGTTGCTTACCCTCCTGGCCCTGTGTCTCAACACCGGGTCGGGCAGGGTTCGTATCTGCAATACTGCCATTGTTGTCTAGAGGTCTTCTGCTCTTGCTGTGCTGCGGTGATTATACCACTGCCCATCGGGGAAGACACCCCGGAGGATCTGCGCAATACGTTCGATACACGGATCTGGAGGGAATCCTGACGACCGACGCTCGTCCGGGGCCATGCTCACACGGAACCATAGTTGTAGACCATGCGAAGCGACGATTTGACAGCAGCGAGGGGAGATATGTAGCATTTGTGTCGTGAGGTGCACGGCAATACGACCGAATCGGTGCCAGAAGGAACTAGAAGCCACTACTGCGTAAGGAAGACGATCGATGAAGAGAAGAGTGTCAGTGATCGGATTGATGGTGCTGCTGGCAGGTATGCTGGTTCCCACATTTGACGCACCGACTGCCATGACCGGCCGAACCGTGCTGATCGGGGCTGACGGTTCGGCCATCCCTCAGAGCCGGCCCGCGTCGAGCGTTGATGATGTCTCCCGACCCGTCGCAGATGGAGAGAACGCTCCGGGGCAGTATCTCCCTGAGTGCGATGGCACAGGCGATGTGCCGCTAGTGCCCGATCTCCGCAATGAGAACCTGCAGACGGAGGACACAAATCCGACCGCGCTCGAGTACGGCTCTTCCCGCGTCTTTCCTCTTAACATAGTCTTTGTGGGCTTTGACGAAGGGGTCGTGGATGTCGCCACGATCGATGCGAACATCGGAAGAGACCGCCACTCCGTGTTCGGAGACTATGCCATCGGATACAACTTTGAACTGAGCTACCATTTTGCGGACTCCGTGTATTACGATGCCCTGGAGGCGTTCGTTCTAGCGAACTCGGAGGCAGACACTACCTCTGCGCTGAATGCTACGGCACTCGAGATTCAGAAAGGCAACGGCGAACGAATGTCGATCTTCATGCCGCAATCCGGAAGGGCGATAGATGCCCTGGCCGTTGAAGGGTGGTTGGCTGACAATCCCTACAGGGCCGATCTGGAGCCGGCATACTGGTTCTACGTCATCAACTTCACCGAACTCGACCCGGTGGAGACCGGTTCAGAGCACTGGTATGCAGTGACAGAGATGGATTTCGAGGCCAACAGGGTGCGCGATTTCTGGAGGCTCGAATGGGACAATCCTCTGAACCCTGACGTTGGCTTTCCCTATGCCTGCTTCACATCTCAGAGCAGGGTTTTCCTGATAGACCCCTCGGCGCACCAGTGGTATCTATCGTGGGCGAAAACCTGGTGGGGGATAACGGAGACCGGGCCGAAATACGAGTACTACGAGTCCGACCTCGCCGAGTTCCTGGCTGCGAACGATGTGAATACCCCTGAGGGAAGGACCGCCCTGGCCTACTATCTCTCGGGCTGGATCGAGGACGGCGTGGTGAATCTACTTGTTCCCAACTTCTATACGGGAGTTGATGTATTCAGCGCCGAGTCGTTCTCGCTTCAGACGCTCATTCTTAACAACTCTGCGGATGCCGGCTACGACAACGAGACGATGAGCTGGATAGTCGACTCAGAGCTGTATGAATATGCGATAACGGACCTCGCGCCCTGGATGGATGTGGAGGTCGTGTTCGACTTCGTGAACCTGGAGGACTACCCGGAACTGCAGGCCATCTTTGAGGATGCCGTCACCGAGGACGATGAGGGTTGGACCTACTACGACGGGATGGAGGTATGGTCTGGGCTCACTGGGGTTAGGGAATCGTATTTCGATTTCACGGCTGCGGACATCGTAGTCAACGGTTATGTGTATCTGGAGAAGGACATGAGCATGCGGGTCTACGGTGGAGAGTTTACCGGATTGGGGGGATCAAGGCAGATACTGGTGATGCAGGAGGTGGGGCGGTACTTTGAGGAAGATGGCTTGAAGCCCAAGTCAGGTGTGGGAAAGACATTCATCCATGAAGCGGGACATAACCTCGGGCTGCCCCACACATTCGTTAACAATAGAGCCTATGCTGGCGACTTTGCCTTCGACGTCATGGGTTACTATCCACACTCGTACTTCTTCACTCAACTCTGGAAGGACTGCTTCAGAAGGCTGGTGGTCGACTTCAGGCTTCTCGTGCAGCGGGAAAGGCTCGACGAGATTGCCGCGGTGTACGAACTGAGGGAGCCGGCCGAGCTCATTGACGACCAGTTCGACCTGGTATCCCTGCAGATCGCTCAGGTGAATCAACTCTACGAGGGGTTGCGGTTCCTGGAAGCCTATGACAAAGTGGTTGAGTCGGAAGAGTCGGTGGACTATCTGGAGGATCTTGTTGCGGAGTACTTTCCCGAAGACCCCGAGGACCCTGGGGATCCCGAGGAACCAGAAGGGCCAGATGAGCCAGAAGAACCGGAGGAGTCATCCCCTGCGGGCTGCTTCATAGCCACCGCAGCCTACGGCACGCCCATGGCAGAGGAGATACAGGTTCTTCGTGAATTCAGAGACGGATACCTGCTTATCAACCGGCCGGGACAGGCCTTCGTAAGCTTCTACTACCAAGTCAGCCCGCCGATAGCCGGATTCATAGACGGCTATCCTGCCCTGAAGCCGGTAGTGAGGGCTGCCTTGGTGCCTGCTGTGGTTATGAGCACCATAGTCGTCAACACCAGTCCGACCCAGCAGATGGTTGTTTTTGGCTCGCTGCTGCTCCTTTCGTCGGCGCTGGCAGTATGGGCTACCAGGAGACGAGGCAGAGGTACGCAGCCCGCCTGACGACCAGGATCCCGCTCTCGCTTGAACTTCCTCCTGGTTGAACCCCGAGATGCAGGGTCTAGCGTGAACTGACCGGCCTGCCCTCGCGGGGCACATCGAGAGAGAGCCTGCCGGAACACATATCGCCGGTAGGCGTATCTTAATCCTGTACAAGGCCTTGACAACCCATCCACCTGATTGATACACTTGTTCTATAGAACATTTGTTTAGTATAAGCGGTAACAGGAGGCTATGATGAAGAAGTCCGAGCTTAGAGAGAGGATCCTCGAATACATAAGGCGTTTCTTTGATGAAAGAGGCTATGCCCCTACCGTCAGGGACATCCTCAAAGGCTGCGACATCAGTTCAACCTCGCTCGTCCAGTATCATCTGAATATCCTGGAGAAAGAAGGGCAAATCCGCCGCGACCCCGAGGTTTTCAGAAGCATCCAGCTTGTAGAAAAGGACATCCTTGAAGTGCCGTTACTGGGGACGATCGCTGCCGGAGAACCGATTCCCGTAGTGGATTCGGATACCTGGAGTAACCGTGCTGAAGCGATGCTCAGGCTGACGATGGATGTGGTGGGAAGCAGGGGCGATATCTATGCCCTGAAGGTGAAGGGAACATCTATGCTCGATGCCCTCATCAATGACGGAGATGTCGTGATCATGGAGGCGGCGCGGACCGCCGAAGATGGTGAAATGGCAGCCGTGTGGCTCAAGAATGAGCAAGAGGTGACGCTGAAGAAGATCTACCGCGAGCCGGGGCGCATCCGCCTGCAACCGGCGAATAGCGAGATGAAAGCCATATATACCGGACCCGAGAATATCGAAGTGCAGGGCAAGGTGGTCGCCGTTCTGAGAAAGCTGGGCCAGTAGTCAGGGGGCTGGAGATGAGAGTCGCGTGTTTTTTCTTTCCTCATTTCGTTGTTCAAGTCGAGGCGAGAGACGACGGTTCGTTGAGGGAAAGGCCGGTCATCATCGGAGGCCTACCCTATGAGCGTAAGGCCGTATGCGATGCTTCAAGGGAGGCACTGGCGTGCGGTGTCAGGCAGGGCATGCTGCTCAGAGAGGCATATGCCCTGTGCCCGCACGGGGTATTCTTGCAGCCCGACGAGGGGAAATACGCCGACGCCTTTAACGTCGTCTTGACCCTGTTCGCCAATTACAGTCCAGTGGTGGAGGCAGGACACCGGGAACTGCGTATCCAGAACCCCCGGAGGACTCCAGCCGTCGGGATGAGCCCTGCCGAATACTCCGTCTTCATTGATGTGAGCAATGGAGGTCCCGATGACAGCGCAGAACTGCAGCTTGTCGAGGAAATCAGGCAGACGATTGAGGAACGCCTCAGGCTTTATCCCTTCGTCTCCGTTGCCTCGAATAGATTCGTGGCCCGGGCGGCCGTCCGAATCGCCGGGCCGGGGCAGGTCATGGTCGTCGCCGGGAGAGAGGGGAAGGATTTCCTGAAAGACCTCCCCGTGTGTCTTCTGCCTGCCTCCTCCGTAACGCTGGAGCGACTTGAGTTGGTCGGCATCTACCGAATAGGACAACTGGCGGAAATATCACCGGCGGCGCTTAGCCTGGAATTTGGCAACGAGGGCAGATGGTTGTGGGAACTGTCCAGGGGTATCGATGGGTCGAGGTTAACTCCTTGGAGCGAGGCGCCGGTGCTAAAGGAGAAGATCTGTTTCGAGCCTGCGGCAGAGAGCATGGACCGGGTCCTGGCAGGCTGCGACAGGCTCCTGACCGGGTTAAGCCGGCAACTGAAGGAGCACTGGCAAAGCTGTCTCCGGCTGACGATATCCATGCATTTTAGCAACAACCATATCGCTCAACGTGTGTTTCACTTCAAGGAGGCAACCTCCTCAAGGGAAGAGATGTTGCGGCACTTAAAGCAGTATATGGAGTCGGCGAAATGCATAAGCCCTGTAAGCGAAATGAGGCTGACCCTGACCGATCTCTGTCCTGAAAGCGGAAGACAGGCTCCGATTTCGTCGGGATTATTAGACGAGCGCATGAAGCACAGGGAAAGGCTGTCTTCGGCTATAAGCTGGCTCCGTCAAAGATACGGCAAAGCGGTAGTGGGAGGAGTGCTCGTCAGACCGAACAGTGCGTTACCGGAGGATTCCTTCTCCTTCACCGAACTCGAGCTTTGAGAGGCTTATTCGTGAGCCGATGTGAAAGATGAGCAAGCTGTTCAGGGAGGCCGTAAGGCTGGAAGTTGAGGAAGGCTTCCGGCACATGCCGATCGCCTTTCTCTATAAGAGGAGAAAGACAAGGGTGAGTGAGACTCTGAAACAATGGCGGGTAGTCCAGGGATGGTGGAAGCGGCCGGTGGAGAGGGAGTATTTCCAGGTCAGGAGCGAGTCCGGCACTATCTATGAACTCTACCGGGATCTGCTCACCGGAGACTGGTATCTGCAACGCATCCACGATTAGGCCTGCCCGGATTTACGTAGGGAGTGTCGGTATCACGATGAAATCGGAGAAGGGTTACGCGGAGCTTCACTGCCACTCCAATTTCTCCCTGCTGGATGGCGCGTCTCATCCGGAAGACCTGGTAAGCAAGGCAGCGGAGCTCGGCATGCCTGCGCTGGCTCTCACCGACCATGATGGAGTGTACGGAGCCATTCGCTTCTACAAGGCGTGTCTTAAAGCCGGCATCAGGCCCATCATCGGGGCGGAGATGACGCTGCAAGATGGCGGCCATCTCACATTGCTGGCCAGGAATAACGAAGGCTACTCCAACCTTTGCCGGCTGATAACCGGGGCTCAGCTAGAACAGGAGCATCGGGGAGCGCATCCCCAACCCCCCAGGGGCAACCCCGTCCTCAAGCCTGAGTCCCTCGCCCGTCACTCCGCCGGCCTGATCTGTCTCTCCGGCTGCCGCAAGGGAGAGATAGCCGGCGCAATCAAGTCAGAGAGCAGGGAGAAGGCCTGCGAGGTAGCCGTAAGGTATTCCGACATTTTCAGCCGGGAGGACTTCTACATAGAGCTTCAGAACAATTTCTATCCCGAGGACATGCACCTTTGCCGCGTCCTGGTCGACCTGGCCGGCAGTCTCAAGCTGGGCTATGTCGCCACCAACAATGTGCACTATGCCGACCGGAAAGACCACAGACTGTACGATGTGCTCACATGCATCAAGAACCGGACAACCCTGGATGAATGCACCTCCTTGAGACTGAACTCCGAGTTTCACATCAAGCCATATGAGGAGATGGCACAGCTTTTCAGGGAGTATCCCCGGGCGATATCGAATACGCTGGCCATAGCCGGGCAATGTAACGTCGACCTCGACTTCTCAGACTATCGCTTTCCGGAGTTTCTCCTGCCCCACGGCGAGACGACAAGGGGATATCTGGCCGGGTTATGCCGGCGAAAGGTGCACGAAAGATACGGCCACGAGTGCATCGGGACGGGGTCGGAGGTAGAGACCAGGCTCAATCACGAGCTCGATCTAATTGAGAAGCTCGGGCTGTCGGGCTATTTCCTTATCGTGTGGGACATCATGGACTACGCCAGGAGAAACGGGATTCCCGCTCAGGGCAGGGGCTCGGCGGCCAATTCTCTGGTGGCCTATGTTCTGGGCATAACTGCGGTCGACCCGCTGAAGAACAAGCTCTTTTTGGGCAGGTTTTTGAACGAAGAGATGTCGTCCATTCCCGACATCGATATAGATGTGTCGACGAAGCACCGGGAACAGCTTATCCAGTACGTCTATGAGAAGTACGGGCAGGCACATACCGCCATGGTCTGCACCTATGTGACTTTCCAGGCCAGAAATGCTGTAAGAGAGGTGGGCAAGGCACTGGGGATGCCGGAGGGCCTGCTCAACAGGATGGCTAAGTCGGTTTCGGTATACGGGGCCAAAGACCTGGGACAGGACCTTGCCGCCGTTGAGGAGTTTCTGCCCTATCTCACGTCCATGCCGTGGCAGGAGTTCACCTCTCTCTGCCGGGAGATTCACGATTTCCCCAGGCACCTCTCGATTCATAACGGAGGGATGCTTATCTCCTCCTGTCCATTGACTGAGATAGTGCCCCTGGAAAGGGCTGCTATGCCGGGGAGGATCGTCTGCCAGTGGGATAAAGACAGCGTTGCCGACGCCGGCCTGATAAAGGTGGACCTGCTCGGCTTGAGGATGCTGTCGCTCATTCACGAAGCCTGTGAGCTTGTGGAGGAGCATCATCCCGGTTGCAGTGTTAGAAGCCTTGCCGGGGATAACCTCCCTCCGGATGACGAGGGCGTCTATGACATGATATGCCGGGGCGACACGATAGGCGTCTTCCAGGTGGAGAGCCGGGCGCAGATGCAAACCCTGCCGCGTATAAAGCCGCGCTCTATCGAAGACCTTACCGTCGAGGTGGCCCTCATCAGGCCGGGTCCGCTGCAGGGAAACATGGTACACCCGTATATTCGCAGGAGGAAAGGGCTGGAGAAGGTGACATACATGCATCCCAGGTTGAAGCCGATACTGAGGGATACCCTGGGGGTACTCCTGTTTCAAGAGCAGGTGATCCAGGTTGCCACTGCAATAGCCGATTTCACGCCCGGTGAGGCCGACTCTTTGAGAAGGGCGATGAGCAGGAAGAGGTCGAGAGATGCCATGAACGAGATGAGGCAGAGGTTCATCGACGGAGCAAGAAAGGCCGGTGTGGGATCCGCCCTCGCCGGTCGCATCTTTGAGACCCTGGGGGGTTTTGCCGAGTATGGCTTCTGTAAGAGCCATGCCGCCGGCTTTGCCCTTTTGTGCTATCGATCCGCCTGGCTCAAGAGATGCTATCCCTCTGAGTTCTACTGCGCCCTGCTCAACAATCAGCCCATGGGATTCTACTCCCCGGAGGTCATCGTGCGGGATGCCGGGCGGCATGGAGTCGAGGTTTTGCCGGTAGATATCAACAAGAGCGATGCCAGGTGCACGATCGAAGATGACAAGGACTGTCCCGAGCGAAGCCGAAGGATCAGGCTCGGCTTGATGTACGTCAAGGAAGTGGGAGAGAAAGCCATGAGCAGGATCCTGGCCGAAAGAGAGAATTCGCCATATCTTTCGCTAGAAGATTTCTATCTCAGGACCGGTCTGGACAGGAAGTCCGTGGAAAGCCTCATCCTCGCCGGCGCCTTCGACTACTCCGGCTACCAGAGGAGACAGCTATTGTGGCAGCTCGGCATTCTGGATAAGAAGTGCCCGGGGGAAATGTCCCTGGAATTCAGCGATGTCACGGTGTCACTGCCCGGCTTCACCGAACTGGAGGAGATGAAGGCGGACTACAGAGTGCAGGGATTGTCCACAAAGCATCATCCCGTGCAGGTAGTGAGAAGTGAAATATCCGGTGATGGCCTGATCAGAAGCTCTCAGCTTGCTCAACTGCCGTCGGATGCCCGAGTACGGCTGGCGGGCTACGTTATCACCAGGCAGAGGCCTCCCACCGCCAAGGGGTTCGCCTTTATGACGCTGGAGGACGAGGATGGCATGGTGAATGTGATAGTCAGGCCGGACGTGTACCGGAAGTACAGGCAGATCTTTAAGCTCGAGCCATTGGTTGTGGTCGAAGGAACATTCCAGAAGGGGGAAACCCTGAACATCATCGCTGAGACGCTCACCTCACTGAGAGAAGAAAGCGAAAGGCAGCATACATGGCATGACGTGCCTGTTGTCACCGACATGAACGTTTAGTAAAATGAGCGAGAACCAAATGGGAACGATTCGAGTAGGCACCTGTTCGTGGACGGACCCTACGCTGCTGAACTCGGGCCGCTTCTACCCCGACTCAGCGCGTTCCGCGGAAGCCCGTCTCCAGTACTATGCCAGCCAGTTCAACATCGTCGAGGTGGACAGCAGCTACTACGCCCTGCCCAACGAAAGGAACAGCTATCTCTGGGCGGAGCGCACGCCCGATGGCTTCCTGTTCGACTTCAAGGCCTTCAGGCTGTTCACGCAGCACCCCACGCCCGTCAACTCCCTTTCCAAGAACATAAGGGAGCAGCTGACTCCCGAACTGCATCAGAAATCCAACCTGTACTATCGTGATCTTCCGCCTGAACTGGTAGACGAGCTGTGGCACAGATTCGAGAGTTCGATGCTGCCGCTCGACACTGCGGGCAAGCTGGGCATCGTGCTCTTCCAGTTTCCGCACTGGTTCTACCCCGGTTCCGGGCAGCTTGATCACATCGCGATGTGCAAAGAGAGGTTGCCGCAGTACCGTATTGCGGTTGAGTTCAGGAACAATGTCTGGCTAAACGAGAAGAACCGGGCTGCGACCTTCGACTTTCTCAGGCGCAACGGCCTGGCCTTTGTCTGCGTCGACGAGCCCCAGGGGTTCAAGTCCAGTGCCCCTCCTGTCGCAGAGACGACATCCGACATCGGCCTCGTTCGTTTGCACGGGAGGAACACCGAGACCTGGGAGAACAGAGGCATCGGCCCTGCCGAGCGGTTCAACTACCTCTATAGCGAGGAGGAGATGAAGCCCTGGGCGGATAAGATAGTTGACCTCGCCCGTCCGATAGGGGAGATGCACGTGCTGTTCAACAATTGCTACGAGGACAAGGCCGTCGTCAACGCGCGGCAGATCTCACTGATGCTCGACACACTTACCCGCCCGAAGAATGCTGAAGAGTAGAGTTAGCCGAATCGCTCGGGGCATCACGCCGGCAGCGAAACGGAATCACTATGCTCGCTATCCTGTAGAGGCAGCGACCTGTCTTGCCAGCCAGTCTGAGATTAACTGCAGCACTCGGGCGTCCATGGGCTGCCGGGCCTGTTTCTTATATGTGGATACTGAGGGCTCACCTGCTTCAGCCCTGAGGATGTGTGTGACATCCGGGACCTCGTGGGATTCAAAGTCGGCCTGCACTATCTCCGACATTCGCGCCAGGTCCTGCGGGTCGACCTGGATATCCTTCGAGCCTGTTATCGCGAGCACAGGCACACGTATTCTGGGAAGGTCTTCCGAAGGATCATAGGCCATGAACTCCCTCAACCATCTGGCATTCACCTTCGCGATTGCCTGAGTCCGATACCAGTCTTTGGATGACCTCTTGACCTTGTCGATCTGCTTTTGCTGCGTCTTGATCACGTCGATGCGCAGAAGGCGCAGAAGCTTGATCAGCCACTTCATAGGCCCACGCATGCCTTTCACTACCTTGCCGGCCTGCCACTTCATGACCTCTTCCCCCGGCCGTGCCGTACCACTGAGCAGCACGACCCCGGCCACAGCGGCGCCTTCAGCGGCAAGCCTCGTGGCGATCAGGGCACCCTCGCTGTGGCCGCACACGAAAACCGCTTGCGGGATGATGATCTCATGCCCCTTGAGGCAATGCAGAGCGGAGGACGCATCCGAGACGTTGTCGTAGAACCCGGTCTTCCAGAAATCGCCCTCACTGGCCCCGACCCCCCGCTTGTCGTACCTCAGAGTGGCTATGCTGTGCTCTGCCAGGTGGCGGGCTATGTCTGGGAACACGTTTAGCCGAAGGCTCTTGTGGTTCTCGTCTCTGTCCACCTGCCCCGGCCCGG
>Ga0255054_10002222_pt1 | contig 11172 bp, 7 predicted proteins | sample JV7_2_23_MG_FD_188634 | JGI IMG/M metagenome (GOLD analysis project Ga0255054, IMG submission 188634) | Seawater microbial communities from Jervis Inlet, British Columbia, Canada - JV7_2_23 | ecosystem: Environmental > Aquatic > Marine > Inlet | place: Canada: British Columbia | collected... | reverse complement strand
GATCGAGCCACAGGCGCATGGCATGGGTCTTACTCCCCCAGATATCGATGCGGCTGACCCCGGGTATCGTCTGCAAACGCTCCACAAACACATCATCGGCAAAGCGGGTGAGCTCCAACAGATTGCGCTGATCGCTGCCAATCGTCAGGGCAACCACTGGACTGCCATCGGCATCGGCCTTGGAGATCGATGGCGGATCCACGTCGGGAGGCAGATTCCGCTGGGCTCGAAAGACCCGGTCGCGGACGTCGTTGGCCGCGCGCTCAAGGTCAGCGCCCAGATCGAACTCCACCTGGATGGTGCTCCGCCCTTCTCGACTCACCGAGGTCAGGGTGCGAATGCCATCGATACCGTTGACCGACTCCTCCAGCGGCTCTGTGATCTGCGACTCGATCACGTCGGCGCTGGCGCCACGGTAGTTGGTCACCACGGTGATCAGGGGTGCATCGACCGAGGGGAACTCACGCACCCCGAGATTGCTGAAACCCAGGGCGCCAAACAGCAGGATGGTCAACGACAGCACGATGGCCAGGACCGGCCGCCGGATACTGACGGAATACAAACTCACGAAGCGCCCTTTTCCCGTACGGGCAGCCCGGAGCTCAGCCGCTGGATCGCAGAAACGATCACCTTGTCGGCGGCGACCAGACCGCGGGTGATTTGCACCTCGGTGTCTGTGCGCACCCCGGTCTCGACCAGCCGTGGTATCGCCTGCCCGTCCTCCATTACAAAGACCTTCTTGCTGCCGAGCTCGGGAATGATGGCCATGGCGGGGACTGTGAGCGCGTCGTCGATCTCCCGAATGGCCAGCTCGACGTCGGCAAAGGCGCCAGGGAGCAGCTCGCCGTCGGGGTTGGCGCTGCGAGCGCGCGCCCGCATCGAGCGGGTTTCGCGGTCGACGCTGGGCTCGAACGCATAGATCTCACCTTCATGATCACGTGACGAGCCCTTGACCCGAAAGCGGACTGTCTCGCCCAACCGCACACGACCGGCATAACTCTCGGGCACCGTAAACTCCACTTTCACCGTGTCGATCTTCTGCAGTGTCGCAATCCGCGTCTGCGGCGCGATGGCTGCACCGCGACTTACCTGTCGCAGCCCGAGAACGCCGGCGAATGGCGCCCGTATTTTGGTCTTCTCGAGCTGCGTCTCGACCAGCCGCAACTCCGCCTCCAGGACGTTGAGCTGACTCAGCGCCAGGTCGTAATCGTCCTGGCTGGTCAGCCCCTGGGCGACCAGATCCTGTTGGCGCTCCTCGCGCAATCGTGCCAGATCGACCCGCGATCGAGCCCGATCGCGATCGGCCACATACTCACCGTCGGCGATCTGGACCAGAAGCTGCCCAGCGGCGACCCGTGAGCCCTCTTCGAAGTGGATCTCCTCGAGGATGCCAGCGATCTCGCTGCGAATCTGCACCTGTTCATCGGCCCGGATGGTGCCGACGGTGGCAAATCGCTCGACCAATCGATGGGGTGTGACCACAAGAGTCTCTACCTCGAGAACTGCGGTCGTTTCTCCGGCCCCGGACTCTCCCCCACCGCTCGACGAGGTGAGCCTCGGCACCAGCAGCGCCGCGACCGCCAGCAGAGCGGCCCCGAACCAGAGCAGTGATTTCGTGGCTTTCGACAAGGGTACCCACTTCCTCGAGGGGGGATTCATTATAAGCACTGGGAGCACGACCTGCCGTCTCTGCCGAAGAAAACACCTTGCAGGTTGTAGAATGGGTTGCACAAAACGACCCAGACGATTGGAAGTGAGCCGTTCCATGATCGGACAGAAGCTCTCTCACTACCGAATCACCGCCAAGCTCGGCGAAGGCGGCATGGGAGAGGTCTATCGAGCAGAAGACACCGAGCTTCTGCGCGAGGTGGCGATCAAGGTGTTGCTCGCCGAGATCGCTGACGACCCCGAGCGCCTCGAGCGCTTCCGCCGAGAAGCCCAGGCGGTGGCCGCACTCAATCACCCCAACATCGTGACGATCTTCTCGGTGGAGGAGGTCGACGGGCTTCACTTCCTGACCATGGAGTTGGTTCAGGGACAATCCTTGGACCGGCTGATTCCGAAGAACGGCTTCCCGCTCGAGGCCTTCTTCAACCTGGCCGTGCCTGTGGCGGACGCCCTGCGTGCCGCCCATCACAAGGGAATCATCCACCGCGATCTCAAGCCCTCCAACTTGATGGTCGACGACGAGGGTCGAATCAAGATCCTCGATTTCGGGCTCGCGAAGCTGCAATCGGACGCTGCGCTAGTGGGCGTAAGTCAGATGGCTACGGAAGCACTCACCTCGCGGGGCATCGTGGTGGGCACGGTTCCCTACATGTCACCCGAGCAGATCGAAGGCAAGGGCGTCGATGGGCGCTCGGATATCTTCTCCTTCGGGATCGTTCTCCACGAGATGGCCACGGGGCTCCGACCCTTTCAGGGCGACAGCGGACCCGGTGTGATGTCGGCGATCCTCAAAGACACTCCGGCCGCAGTCACCGAGATCAAGGATGATCTCCCCCGACACCTGGGCCGTATCATCCGACACTGTCTGGAGAAGGACCCCGACCACCGGTTCCAAACGGCTCGCGATGTGCACAACGACCTGAAGGCGCTTCAAGATGAGGTGCGGTCAGGAGTGGATGTCGCGACAGGGACAACACCCATGCAACCTCCGGTCGGGAAGTCGCGGAGGACGGCTTGGATCAGCGCCGCGGTAGTCTTGGCCGTTCTCACAATAGGAGCTGCCCTGTGGCTCCCCTACCGGTCTCGCCGCAACGTCGAGAGAGCACGCGCGCTGATCCCCGAAGTTGAACAGCTCGCAGCCGCCGAGCAGTACGCCGAAGCGTACGAGTTGGCGGTTCAGATAGAAGAGCATGCGCCAGACGAGTTGGCGCTCGCAATCCTGATGCCGGAAATCTCTGACACCTTGATTGTCGACTCCGATCCCCAGGGGGCTACTGTGCATTTGCAGAGGTTTCCTGAGGAGGCAGAAGAGGTCCAAGAACGGTCGCTCGTTGGCACGACTCCGATCACCGGCCTCCGCATCGCCCGTGCCGACTACCGGCTCTGGTTGGAGAAGGACGGGTTCGAGACCCCGGAGCGAGTGATCTCCAGCACGTTGAACCGGGCCGAGGCACGGATGGCCGTGGAGCCGGAGATCGTTCTCGAAGAGACCCTACGTCCTGAAGGCTCGATTCCAGAAGGAATGGTCTTTGTACCTGGTGGCGAGTACAACCTCCGCGGCTCCGGCTTCCGCGGCATGGACTCCGTAGTTCTGAACGAGTTCTTCGCCGACACCTACGAGGTCAGCAATCAGGACTACCAGGAGTTCATTCGTTCCGGCGGCTATTCAGAACCTGCCTATTGGCAGCACCCATTCGTCAGAGACGGCGTCGAGATCCCGTTTGCCAAAGCGATGGAGGTCTTCAGGGACCGTAGCGGCCTTGGCGGTCCTCGGGAGTGGAGCAACCAGGAATATCCCGATGGCCGGGGCAACCACCCAGTGACTGGAGTCAGTTGGTACGAGGCAGCCGCCTATGCCGAGTATGTCGGGAAGTCTCTGCCAACGATCTACCAATGGGAAAAGGCCGCCCGGGGTGGAAGGTGGACTCATTTCGAAGGGATCGTGATGCCCTGGGGACTGGCCATCCCGGGCACGCCATCAGTTCGCAGGGCGAACTACCTTGGCCGTGACTCGGCACCCATCGACAGTTATCCGTTCGGGATCGGTCCCTACGGGGCCTACAACATGGCCGGCAATGTCGAGGAGTGGTGCCTCAACGAGCGGGGCGCCGGCAGGGCTACAGCAGGGGGCTCGTGGGCCGATGCCAACTATCTCTTCCCCACTGGCAGTGCCCGTCCTGCATTCGACGCCTCCAATACCATCGGCTTCCGCTGCGTGAGCAAACCGGCTGCCGGTGCAGGCGACCAGGGATCCGGCCGTATCGAGCCCAAGCGCACACCTACGGATTGGCGACCCGTCGATGACGAAACCTACGAGAGTTATCTCAGCCATTATCGCTACGACAAGAAGTCCGCTGCCGCAGACCTGCTGGAGAAGACGGACACCCCTGATTGGACCCGAGAGAAGATCACCCTCGAAGGCGCCGGCGCGGACCGCATCATCGCCTATCTCTACCTGCCCAAGCGGGCGCAGGCTCCGTATCAGTGCATCAACTACATCGTCAGTGGCACGGTCTTCCAGGGTCGCACGGCGCCAGAGGAAGTGGAGGCCATCCTGTCGCCTCAGATCAAGGCGGGCCGAGCGGTCATGGTGGTGGTTCCCAAGTACGCCATCGAAAGAGATGTCCCAGCTCCTCCCCCTGCAGACGAACGCGGGCCCGTCTGGCTCCGCAATACCGTCCTGCGTCATGTGGCTGAGTTCCGGATGGGGCTGGACTACCTCGAGACCCGTGAAGAGATCGATATGAGCCGGATCGCCCATATCGGCTTCAGCTGGGGAGCCGTGCGAAGGGCCCTGATCTTCAATGCGGTCGAGCCCCGGATCCGGTCGTCGATCTTTATCGGCGGCGGTCTAATACCTACCGATCGTCTGCCAGAGATCAATGCCGTGAACTTCGTCCCTCGGATCACCGCTCCCGTCCTGGTCCTGACCGGCAGGTACGACGAGGAGATTCCCTATGAGCCATGGGCTCGTGCCCTTTTCGAACAGCTGACAGCACCCAAGAGACTGGAACTGGTCGAGACCGGTCACCTGCCACCCGTCGAGATCCGCAACCCCATCATCAGCGAGTTTCTCGACGAGACCCTCGGACCGGTCGAGCACTAAGCGGCTCGTTGTACACTCCCTGAAGTGCCTGTGACGTCTCGAGTTTCCGTCTATCTGGCAAGCCGCTGGAGAACTCTTGGCGTCTTCGCAGTCGGTTCGCTGTGGCTGAGCTGGCTGTCGTTCGGGGTGGCTCCACCCGTCGCCGTCTTTCTCAAGTACCCGGTCCTGGCGGAGCGGTATATCGAAGGGACCGTCGATCCGGAACGTCTTCTCGACGTCAGCTTCCTCTACTTCTATGTTCACGTTGCCGCTCGCTGGCTGACCGCCCGCCCCGAGCTTCTCGTGCAGATCGCACAGGTCGCAGCGTTGGGCCTGGCGGCGGCGCTGCTGTTTGCGATCGTTCGCCGTCTCGCGTCACCGGTAGCAGGGCTGGTTGCGTCGATCGTCTTGCTGCTCGATCGTACGGTGGCGGTCTACGCGCCGATTCTCGAGCCCGAGGCGTTCCTGCTGCTGGCAGTCCTCGCCTTTCTCTTGTTTGGAATGCGGGAAGGGAGGGGCGCCGCCATCGCGGCGGGGGCGGCGTTGGGAGCCGCGCTTCTGCTGCGGCCGGTGCTCCTGCCGATGGTCTTCCTGGTGCCCCTTCACTACTGGATACAGAGCCGATCAGAGGATGAGGGGTGGAGAGTGGCTGGCCGCAGGACGGTCCTGTTCCTGGTGCCGGTGGTGCTGGCATTCGGCCTCCTCTGGGGACGGAATGCGGCTCTCCCGATCCCTTTCTCGGCCACGGTCATGAATCCCGGCCCCGTCTTCTACGAGGGGAACCACCCCTGGGCAACGGGGGTCGCAGCGACCTATCCACCTCTATTTGCCGAGCTGCGCGAGGCCTTGCCCGACAGCCCCGACCCGCAGCACGAGCTCTATCGCCTGTTTGCACGGCAGGCTGTGGGCGAGGAGCTGACGGTGACCGAGGTAAACCGGTTCTGGCGCGGCAAGGCGGTCGGATTCCTGCGGGATTACCCAGGAACGGCGCTACGACGTGCCACTGTCAAGCTCAACGAGCTTTTCAGAGGCTATGCCTGGCACGATCTCTCCCATGCATACTGGCGCGATCGGGCGCTGGCAGCCCGAGGAGTGCCGGCCTTTTCCTTTGCAGTTGTGGCCGCCGCAGGTCTGATCGGGATGGTCCTCGCCAGCCGGCGTTGGGATCGCTGGATTCTCTTCTACGGTGTTGTTGCCTGTCAGATGGCTGCCACGACCTTGGTCTATGTCTCGGCACGGCAGAAGTTGGTAATGGTTCCGTTGCTCGCTGGCTTCTCCGCCCTGGCGGTGGTGCACCTCATCCGACGTCGACGGGGGTGGATCGTGTTCGGTGCTGCGATCTTGCTGCTCACGGGACTGCTCTGGCTACCCAACGATCGCGCGACCGAGGATCGTCACCTCTGGGCGCACCTGCGGCAGTCGAACGAGATGAAAGGTCGTGCCTATGCTCTGCGGTCGGAGGATCGCATGGAGGAGGCGGCCGATGCCGCGGCTCGGGCCGTGGCGCTGACACCTTGGCGGTCAGACCATCTGTGGCCGGCGGGCCTGGACTTCGGTGCGGCCGGCTTTGCGAACCGAGCTCTCGAAGAATTCGGCACCGCAGGACTTGCGCCTACGTTCTCTCTCTCCCTGGACGAAGCGATCCTGGCGATGGCGGCAGGTGACTGGCAAGCCGCTGAGGCAGCCCTCACGTCGATCGAGGAGGGAGGTCATCGACCGGCCCGCGGCAGCTACCAATCTTCACAGGTCTATTTCTACAAAGCCGAGCTGGCGCTTCTCCAAGGTGACAGAGAGGGGGCAGAGTCACTGCTCGACGAGGTCCTGCGCAAGGCCCCAGGAGACCCGGCAGCGCTAGCACTTCAGGCGGTGCTGACACGTGATGCAACCTACCGAGACCGGCTCGAGCGCTATTTCGATCCGATTCATGCGCACTTCTTTCTCGGCACGGCGCATCTGGAGTTCGGCGATCCAGGACGGGCTGCGGAGAGTTTCGCGTTCGTCGCCGAGCGACTTCCGGAGTCGAGACGAGCCCGAATCTATCTCGCCGCCGCACTGGGAGCTGCGGGCAGGGTCGACGAAGGCGTCGATCTCTATCGCGAGACAACCTCGGCCCAGCCGGACCCGGTGCTGCTCGAAGGGAAGATCGTGAGTCTTTTCCAACGATGGGTTGAAGAGAGACCAGACGACCCCGAGCGCTCAGCGGCGCTGGCGGGCATACTCCACTCGTTCGGGCTCCGTGAAGGAGAGTCATAATGATGGAGGTAACCTCCTCTATCCAAGCTCGATCCCGACAACGACTACGCCTGAGACGTGCTGCAGCGGCTCGGCGCGCTATAATCCAGACACAGTCAATTCAGTGCCCGGAAGAAGTTGACAGCGCGACCAGGGGGGGATTGCCTTGGGAACGGAAAGCGGCTCTGAAGTTTCGCAGCGCCAATTTCGTCCTCGAGACCCTGAGCCCCCGCATCTGGCGGCTGGGAGTTAGGATCAACTGGAGGTAGCAAGAATGTCGCAGTCATCAAGACTTATCGTTCGAATCGTACTGCTGGCTTTGCTGGTCTCGCCGCTCGATGCTTGGGGCAGCGGCGTGACCATCCCCGACCGGGTGTTCCGCGATGTAGACAGTAATCCGTTGCCGTTTCAGACCGATGCGGAGGCGGAGGAGTTTCTGCGATCCGCGACGGTGACCTCCCAACGGGATATCGGAACCGGGGTCACGAAACCCAAGCAGCTGGTGCTGGAGAAAGACGGCCTCAAGGTGCACGCCGCCTTCAACTATGTCGATCGCCAAGGTCAGCGCGAGAAGATGGCCGACGGCACGGTCGAGATGTACTTCCAGGACAGCTACAAGGCCGACATCGCCACCTACAAGCTCAGCCGGCTCCTGGGAGCGGAGATGATCCCACCAGGAGTAGAGCGGCAGATCGATGGGCAGGACGGTGTCGTACGGCTCTGGATCGAAAACCTCGAGAGCTACGACGAATGGATCGGCGACGGTAACACTGGCACTCCCGATTCGCTGTATCTGAAACGGCAGCTCAAGGACCAGATCGTCTTTGATCTGCTGATCCGCAACACCGACAGAAACCGGGGGAACATCAACTGGGATCCGGATGAGAACCTCTGGATGATCGATCAGACTCGGAGCCTGGCCCGCACTGCCGAGTTGCGAGACAAGGAAGCGAAGAAGTTCAAGGGCTGCTCGCGCGCTTTGTACGAGGCGATCAAATCCCTCGAGGCGAAGAGCGTGGAGAGCGAACTGGGGCCCTACATTGGCACCTTCGAGATCAAGGCCCTGATGAAGCGCCGAGACAAGCTGATCAAGCTCATCGACGCCGAGATCAAGAAGCAGGGGGAGGAGGAAGTCCTGTTCAACTACACCGATCCCCCGAAAGGGCTGATCATCACGTACGACGACGAATAGAGGCCCTCCCCTACAATGGCCCTATTGACCCTATTTCTCCAGGTTTGCCGCGTTAATGAATAGAAGCGGCCCACGAACAACTGGAGATCTGAAGGGGAACGTCATGAAAGATCAAGCACGGCAACGGTTCTTCTTGGTAGTAGCAGCTTGCAGTCTGTTGGCCGGAGCAGCCGCAGCCCAGATCTCGAGCCTCCCCGACGCCGAGATCGAGCAGTGCCTCCTCGAGGGAGAGATCGGCAAGAAGAAGGGTCGGCTGATCGGTGTCACCCGGCCCGTGCGGTTCGAGATCGACTGTTCGGCGGACGTCGGCTCGGTGGTGTTCAAGCACTACCACGATCATCGCCCTGGCCTCACCAAGCTGGAGGGGGGCTTGACCGAACGGAACTTCACCGACAGCTACAACTACGACCGTGCCGCCTATCTGCTCGATCGTCAACTGGGCCTGAACATGGTGCCAGTGGCGGTCAGGCGCAGGATCAAAGCGAGCGAGGGAGTCTTGGTGGCGTGGATACCCAATGCCGCCCACGAGTCCGAGATGATAGATCGCCGCACTGGAGCGCTCATGGCGACGCCCGCCCCCCAACAATCCATGATGCGGCTCTTTGACGCCCTGATTCTCAACAGCGATCGCCGGCAGGAGAATTGGCTGGTCGACAAGGATTCCGGAAAACTCTACCTGATCGACCACACCCGCGCCTTCCGCAACAGCAAACAGCTGCCCAAAGAGTTCACCGGCCAGCCCGCGCGGTTGACCCAGGCCGTCTACCGGAATCTCGAAGGCCTGAACGAGGCGCAGCTGACCGAGCTCATGGGAGACTTTATCGGCAAGTCCCAGATTCGCGCCCTCCTGGTCCGCCGGGATCTGATCCTGGAGAAGATCGACAAGGACCGTCAGGATCTGGGAGAAGACTTCGTCTTCACCGATTGGCAGAGCAGCCAGCCGATTGCCGAGGTTGCGACCGCCGACATGGGATCGTAGGAAAACCGACCGACCGGCTCAGGGAACCGACGCCGACCAGGCGTCGGTATTCCCGTACACGAAGGTGTCCTGAAAGATCTCTCTGGGTCGGAGGACGAAGAGGCCGTCCTCGATCGAGCTGACAATCAGCACACCACTCTCGAAGTAGGGATAGACACTCCAGGCACCACTCCAGGAGTTGCTGTCGCTGTTCGGAAAGACATCGAAGGTAGCAATCTCAGCCAGGTTCGCATCGGCAATATCGCGCAGGTCGAGAATTCGCAGACCGGCCCTGTAGGCTGCTAGGTAGGCGCGCTCGCCACGCACGTAAAGGTTGTGATCGGTGGCCTTGGTGGGTCCATCGAATCTCCCGGCCACAAAGGGATCCTCGAGATCCTGTAGATCCCAGATCCGAGTGCGGGTATTGTGCCCGTTGCTCATCTCGTCGAGCTCATCGGCCAACAGGAAGTAGGCGTGGTCTTCGGTCAACCAGCCCTGATGGGTCAGCCCAAAGCCGACGTACTCGGTCCTCGACACCGGCACGGGGTTCATCTTGTCGGTGACATCGACGATGGTCAGGGTGTCGATGTTGGCGGCAAAACAGAGCTCCCTGTCCCGGTACCGCACATCGGGGCCCCGGTACACCACACACTGGGCATCGTGAGTGTTGCCATCGGCGCTGTAACACCCGGCCGGGGTCGGATTGACGGGATCGCTGATGTCGACGAACTGCAGGCCACCGGCACAGGTGTTGCTACCCACGAGATAGGCGAAGCCGGTCTCTTCGTTGATCACGACATTGTGGGTGCCACTTACACCGTCATAGTGGGCCGTGGGTACAAAGGTCTCCGGCGGCAAGGTCACATCGCGAAGTTGCGTCAGGTCGAAGACCTGCATGCCGTGATCGGTGGCCTCCGAGACAATGAAAGCGTGATTGGCGAAGACCTTGATGTCCCGCCACGTGTTGTCTGAGGTCTGGGTCGGTAGATCCCCGACGTAGATCGGCGTGGTGGGATTCGAGATATCGATGAAGGAGGTGCCCGACGTGCGCCCCATGAGCGCGTACTCGCTCCCGGTCTCGGGATCCGTCCATCCCCAGAGGTCGTTCCCTTCCCCACCGCCGATCACGTCGGTGGGCATCACCGCCAGCAGATCGATCTCCTCGCAGGGGTAGATCCCCGCCCAACCCTCCTCACAAAGAGTCGCCGATCCAGCAAACACCCCAGCTGTCGTCCAAGACAGCAGTGGCAGAAACGATATGCAGAGTCTCCCGACCATGACGGACTCTCAACGTGAGCAAGATTGTCTAGAACCGCTGCGCTATACTTTCTTGGCCAAGCCAAAAGCTGAAAGCCGAAGCCATGGTACATCGTCGCCTGCCCCGTAGGGCTGTGGCGACTCTGTGGTGTCTGGGCGCGTTCTCACTTGCCATCTCGCCCAGTTGCCGAGGGCCGCAGCCATCCTCAGCCGTCCTCACGGCTGAGGCTCCCCTCCATCTTGCCGCACACCTGGAGGCCGCTACCGTCGAAGGCTCCGAGCTCCCACCGAATCCTCCGGCCGCGAGGGAGTGGCGCTTCGACGAGCCTCAACCCGACTGGAAACCGGTGGGCTATGCCCATCCCTCCGAGCGGCTGCCCGAGGTCAGATTCATCGAAGACGCCGTGCGGTTGACGCTATCGAATGAAGAAGGGCCAAGGGGTTGGAAAAGACCGTGGGGCGGTCTGTACACAGACCTACCGGATTGGAACCTCGAGGATTGGGCTTATGTGATCGTTACCCTCCGGGCCTCTGATCAGTTCCGGTCGCTCGAGCTGGGACTCAACCTGAACACCGATGCCGACAGTGAGCCATCCCCAGCACCGTTCGATGCTTGGGTTCCCTCTGTACCGGTGATCGATGACGGCTCGGTGGCTTTATGGGGAGCACCCGTCCTATCCGGTGAGAGGGTCGCTGAATCGAGATCCTCTCGACCCAACGTCATCTTCTACATCATCGACGGCGGTGGTGCAGACTACATGAGCGTCAACGGATACAACC
>Ga0255054_10002220_pt1 | contig 11179 bp, 7 predicted proteins | sample JV7_2_23_MG_FD_188634 | JGI IMG/M metagenome (GOLD analysis project Ga0255054, IMG submission 188634) | Seawater microbial communities from Jervis Inlet, British Columbia, Canada - JV7_2_23 | ecosystem: Environmental > Aquatic > Marine > Inlet | place: Canada: British Columbia | collected... | reverse complement strand
AGGGGGGGAGGTCCTGGTTCGGGGCGATAGCCAGACGGCTCGGATCGACAGCCGTGTAGGGGTCGTGGTGCGTCCAGACGGACCGCCACCCCGTTCCTTTGTCCGCACCAGCGAGGCCATTTCGTGAGCCACCAGTCGAGATCCCGAGCCGGATGGGCCGCAGCCGCGGTGCTCGCCTGGCTGGTTGGCTATCCGCTCGTCATCACCTTGTTGGAGGCTCTGGGTCTGCCGGAGTCATTCACCCTGGAGCATTTCTTGGAATTTGCCAGCGGAGCGGACGAATGGCGGGCGCTGTGGCAGAGCCTGTGGATCTCGACCGCATCGACAATTCTGGCGGGTGCTGTGGGGGTGCCGCTAGCCTTCATCTTCGAGCGCCTGGGTTTTCCTGGTCGGCGGATACTGGGCTCGTTGATCGCCCTGCCCGTAGCCCTGCCGCCGCTAGTGGGAGTCATCGCCTTTCTGTTCCTGTATGGGGAGAGTGGCTTCGTCGCACGAGGTCTGCAGCAGTGGTTGAACCTGCCTCGGGCGCCATGGCGGCTGAGTGGCGCGGTGGCGATTCTTCTGGTGCATGCCTACTCGATGTATGTCTACTTCTACCTCTTCACCCGGGCGGCGTTGGCCCGGCTCGATGCCTCGCTGGAGGAGGCCGCCGCTGCGCTCGGAGCGGGGCGCTGGCGCAGGCTGCGGCGCGTGACCCTGCCCATTCTGCTGCCGGCCATGGCAGGGGCGGCGTTGTTGACGTTCATGACCTCTCTGGGCTCCTTTTCGGCACCCTACATCTTTGGCGGCAGCTTCCGAGTGATGACAACGCAGATCATGGCCTCCAAGCTGAATGGTGAGATCGCCATGGCACAAGTCGAGACGGTGACGCTGGCGGTGATGGCGTTCTGTGGTCTCTGGGCCATGCGACGTATCGATCCCGGCAGCACCGCGGTCGTGGGGGGGGTACGCGGAATCTCCCCGACGCGGCGAGAGCTGCGTCGCCCCCTGGCGAGATGGGGAGCCGCCCTGGCGGGTTGGGGTCTGGCCCTGTTTCTGTTGCTGCCGCATCTGACGCTGTTGCTGATTTCCTTCGTACCGCCGGGGACGTGGACTGTCGAGTTGGTCCCGCCGGTTCTCGATGGCAGCAATTACGCGTCTCTGGTGACCACACCCGAACGGCTCCGACCGGTGCTCAATTCTCTATGGATGGCAACTGTGGCAACCGTAGGGGCAGTGGCGCTGGGCTTGACAGCCGCACGCTTATCGGTGAGGGCCGGAGGTCGACTGGGCCGGATGCTGGAAACCCTGGTCACGGTACCGTGGGCGCTTCCCGGCACGGTCTTCGCCATGGCTCTGGCGACGACGTTTGCAGTCCATGCGCCTCTGGCTGGCCGGTTTGTGCTGGTGGGTACGCCGTGGCTGCTGCCGCTCGCCTATCTTGTACGCAGTCTGCCACTCACCGGTCGCAGCGCACTGGCGGGTCTGCGTCAGTTCGACCCCTCGCTCGAAGAGGCGGCTGCGTCTCTTGGCGCCGGCCGTTGGCGGAGACTCCGGCGAGTGGTGTTGCCGCTGCTTCGTCCGGCCGTGATGGCAGGGGCCAGCCTGGCGTTTATCACCGCGCTGGGTGACTTTGTGACCTCGATCGTGATTTACACTTTTGATACCCGGCCCATCTCTATCGAGATTCTTTCCAGCCTGCGTCTACAGGAGACCGGGGTGGCGGCGGTTTACGGGGTCCTGCTAGTGCTCGTCAGTGGAACCGCTTTCGTGATCTGGGGAAGGGACCAGAGGGCCTGAGTCGAACATGGATGCCCGCGACTTCATAAAGCGTCTTTGGGTGCTGATGTTGACGGTCTTCGTCGACATGATCGGCTTCCTCATCGTGCTGCCGCTGCTGCCGTTCTATGCCGAGCGCCTGGGAGCGGACCCATTCCGGATCGGTGCCCTGGTATCGAGCTTTGCGGTGGCGCAGGTAGCGAGTGCGCCGTTGTGGGGAAGGCTATCGGATCGCTACGGCCGTCGGCCGATGATCCTCGGCGGTCTGATGATCTCGGCTCTCTCCTACGTGATGTTCGAATCGGCGTCGACTGTGTGGCTGCTGTTCCTGTCGCGCTTTGTCCAGGGGGTCGGCGGCGGCACGGTGGGCGTGGTCCAGGCCTATCTGAGCGACTCGGTTCCCTCCGCGGATCGGGCGAAAGCCCTCGGGTGGCTGACGGCAGCGACCAGCGCCGGCGTCATGGTGGGTCCGGCCATCGGCTCGTTGTCTGCCGCCTACGGTTTGATCGGACCTGGCTATCTGGCAGCGACGTTGTGCGTGCTCAACTTCCTCTTTGCCTGGTGGTGGCTGCCGGAGTCGTCGAGCGAGGAGAGCGGTGGGAGACAGCAGGCTCCCAGAGGCGCTACACGGCAGGTAGTGATGGACATCTTGCGCCACCCCAAGGGCCCGGTAGGGTCGCTGGTCTGGGTCTATGCCTTTGGCATGATGGCGTTCATGGCCATGAACGGCGTGCTGGCGCTGTTTCTCGAACGCCGGTTCGGGGTCACCGAGGAGACCATCGGGTGGTTTTTTGTCTACGTCGGCGGGGTCTCGCTGGTCATGCGCACCGTGGTGTTGGGGCCGGCGGTGAGACGATTCGGGGAAGTCCGCGTCATGCGCGGTGGGGCTCTGTGTATGGCGCTGGCGCTGGCCACACTTCCATTTGCCCGCGACTTTGTCGAGCTGGCGCTTGCCGTTCTGCTCATGCCGGTGGGCACGGCGTTGCTGTTTCCGACCACCACTTCGCTGGTGTCACGGCGGGCGGGCGAGAACCGCACGGGGTTGGTGCTCGGAGTCCAACAGGCCTTTGGAGGAGTGGCGCGAATGGTAGGTCCCCTCTGGTCCGGTGCGGTCTTTCAGCATGTGGGGATTGCCAGTCCGTTCTGGCTGGCTGCCGCCCTGATGCTGTTGGTCAGCGTCTTCGCGGCGGTGATACGAGAGGACACGCAGGTAGATTCAGACAGTGTCGAGGGTGCACCCCTTGGCAGATTGCGCTAACCTGCATAGTTGATGACTGCATGAGATTGTCGGGCTGGATCGTTCCCCACGACAGAGCATCAGGAGACGCGAGATGAAAGACAGCTTTGCTGCCCGAGGACAGTTGACCGTAGGAAAGATCTCCTATCAGATCGCCCGCCTGCCCGATCTGGAGCGTCAGGGCTGGAGCATGAGCCGGCTCCCTTTTAGCATGCGCATCCTGCTGGAGAATCTGCTGCGGCGCGAGGACGGGATCGTGGTCACCGATGACGATATCGCGGCGGTGGCACAATGGGAGCCGGAGGCTGAACCGGCGAAGGAAATTGCCTTCATGCCTGGCCGAGTGCTTCTGCAGGACTTCACCGGCGTACCGGCGATTGTCGATTTGGCTGCCATGCGCGATGCCATGGTGGCGATGGGGGGAGACCCGAAAAAGATCAATCCGTTGCAGCCGGCGGAGCTGGTCATCGATCATTCGGTCCAGGTGGACGAGTATGGCTCGGCGGCTGCGCTGTTGATCAACAAGGAGAAAGAGTACGAGCGCAATCGGGAACGCTACGCCTTCCTCAAGTGGGGCCAGCGAGCCTTCGACAACTTCAAAGTGGTGCCGCCAGGCACCGGGATCGTCCACCAGGTCAACCTCGAGTACCTCGGGCGTGTAGTCATGGATGATGGCGGCGAGAGTCCGTTGGCCTATCCCGATACCCTGGTGGGTACCGACTCTCACACCACCATGATCAACGGTCTCGGCGTGCTGGGCTGGGGCGTTGGGGGCATCGAGGCCGAGGCCGCCATGTTGGGTCAGTCCGTTTCCATGCTCGTACCCCAGGTGGTGGGTTTTCGCCTGATCGGTGAGCTTGCCGCTGGAGCAACGGCCACCGATCTGGTGCTTACAGTCACCCAGATGCTGCGCGAGCGGGGTGTCGTGGGCAAGTTCGTGGAGTACTTCGGGCCCGGCCTCGCGGCACTTCCATTGGCCGATCGAGCCACGATTGCCAATATGGCACCGGAGTACGGTGCGACCTGCGGCATTTTCCCGGTCGACCAGTCCACCCTCGACTACCTGGCCCTCACCGGACGCTCGACCAGTCACATCGCCCTGGTGGAGGCCTACATGAAGGACCAGGGGCTATTTCATACGCCTGACAGCCCTGACGCTGAGTATTCCGACACGCTGGAGCTCGACCTTTCGACGGTGGAGCCGAGTCTGGCCGGGCCCAAGAGACCCCAGGATCGGATCCTGCTGGGGGCGGTCAAGGAGTCGTTCCTGGGGCAGCTGGACGCCCTCAAGGCGCCGACCGAGAGCCATGCTGCCGCAGCCTCCAGCGCGGCGGGGGGCGACGTGGCGATCGCCGAGCCCGAGACGGCAATCGGAGTCTCTGCTTCCCTGGATGGCTACGAATTCAGGCTCCAGGACGGCTCCGTGGTGATTGCTGCCATTACCAGCTGCACCAACACTTCGAACCCGTCGGTGATGGTGGCAGCCGGCCTGCTGGCAAAGAAAGCCGTCGAGCGAGGCCTGGAGATGAGCCCCTGGGTAAAAACGTCGCTGGCGCCGGGCTCCAAGGTGGTCACCGATTACCTCAAAGAGTCGGGTTTGTTGACCTATCTCGAAAAGCTCAAGTTCCATGTCGTCGGTTATGGCTGCACGACCTGCATCGGCAACAGTGGCCCCCTCCCCACGCCCATCGCGGCAGCGATTGCCGAGGGGAATCTGGTCGTGACGTCGGTCCTTTCGGGCAATCGCAATTTCGAGGGCCGTATCAGCCCCGATGTACGTGCCAACTACCTGGCATCGCCGCCGTTGGTGGTGGCCTATGCCCTCGCCGGGCGCATCGACGTCGATCTCTACACCGAGCCCCTGGGAACCGATCGTGACGGCAACGAGGTGTATCTGCGCGAGATCTGGCCGAGTCGTGAAGAGGTGATGGCGACCGTAGCCCAGGCGGTCCACTCGGACATGTTCACCAGGGAATACGCCGAGGTCTTTGCTGGCGACGAGCAGTGGAATGAGATGCCAGTCCCGGAAGGCGACACCTACGCCTGGCAAGAAGAGTCCACCTATGTGAAGTTGCCGCCCTACCTCGTCGATTTGCCGGTGGAGCCGGTCCCGCTGGAAGACCTCGAGGGTGCTCGAGCTCTGGCGGTCGTCGGACAGTCCATAACCACCGATCACATCTCACCAGCGGGTGCTTTCAAGGCGGACAGCCCGGCTGGGAAGTACCTCATCGAGCGTGGTGTGACACCCCAGCAGTTCAATTCCTATGGCTCTCGGCGGGGGAATCACGAGGTCATGATGCGAGGCACCTTCGCCAATGTCCGCTTTCGCAATCGGCTGGTACCGTCTCTCGAAGGGGGCTTCACCCTCCATCTTCCCGACGAGGTCCCGATGACCATTTTCGACGCAGCGATGAAGTACTGGGAAGAAGGGGTGCCGCTGGTCATTCTCGCCGGCAAAGAGTATGGCACTGGATCATCGCGAGACTGGGCGGCCAAGGGCCCGGCGCTGCTAGGTGTTCGAGTGGTGATCGCCGAGAGCTTCGAGCGCATTCATCGAAGCAATCTGGTGGGAATGGGAATCCTGCCGTTGGAGTTCACCGATGACCGGTCGGTCGACAGCCTCGGCCTGACGGGCGAGGAGGAGTTCTCCGTCGGGGGACTGGCAGCCGGACTGAGTGGCGAGTTCGAGAAGGGAATGGAGGTCACGGTAAAAGCCTCGAGGCCAGACGGTACGGAAACCGTGTTCCAGGCTCGGATGCGGCTCGATACCCCCCAAGAGGCGCTCTACTATCGTCATGGGGGTATCCTCCAATACGTGCTTCGGCAGCTGCTGAACGAAGACTAGATCGGTGCCGGGCACCGAGAAAAAGCCCCGTGTCGGGGAGGGAACCGACACGGGGGGAGGAGAGGGAGCTGTAGTAGGTTGACGGAGCCGAAGCTCCGGGACGGGCCCAACTCCCGACAGCGTACCGTCCACTGGTAAATAACGTTGGAAAGGGCCTGTTGGATTCCCGCCAACCGATATTTGTTGCTTCCGGGGCAAAATAACTGAAATCAGCGCAATTGCCGGGCCCAACCTGCGACGATAAGATCCGCCTGCATCGGGCGGCACCGATGTCCCCGTCGCGTCGTGGAGAGAATTATGAAAAACGCCAAGCTGATCCTGGATGGACAAGAGTTCGACCTATCCGTGGTCGTGGGTAGTGAAGAAGAGGTAGGAGTCGATGTTTCCTCGCTGCGCAAGCAGTCGGGTGCCATTACCTACGATCCGGGGTATGGCAATACCGGCTCCTGTTCCAGTGCCATCACTTTTATCGATGGAGAGAAGGGGATTCTGAGGTATCGGGGCTATCCGATCGAGCAGATCGCAGCGTCGTCGAGATTCGCCGAGGTCTGTTTTCTGCTGGTCTACGGCCATCTTCCCAATCGTGACGAATACGAGGGGTTTCGCCGCCAACTGAATCTTCACACTCTCCTCCACGAAGACATGAAGAAGTTCTTCGAGGGCTACTCGATGACGGGTCACCCCATGGCGATTCTCTCTTCCATGGTCACCGCTATGGGCACCTACTATCGGGATACCCCCGCCGATGAGGACATTAATCTCAACATCATCCGCTTGCTCGCCAAACTCAGCACCATTGCTGCCTTCTCCTACAAGAAGTCCATCGGTCAGCCGTTCGTTTATCCGCGCAACGACCTCTCGTATACCGAGAATTTTCTGCACATGATGTTTGCCGTTCCCACCGAGCCCTACGAGGTGCCCAGGGTGCTGGACGATGCCCTGAACCTGCTGCTGATTCTGCATGCAGACCACGAGCAGAACTGCAGCACATCGACGGTGCGAATGGTGGGCAGTAGCGAGGCCAACCTCTTTGCCTCGATCGCCGCGGGAATCAGCGCCCTGTCCGGTCCCTTACACGGGGGTGCCAACCAAAAGGTCATCGAGATGCTCAAGATGATCCGGCAGGACGGCGGCAACTATCGAAAATACGTCGATATGGCCAAAGACAAGGAATCCGGTTTCCGGCTCATGGGATTTGGCCACCGGGTCTACAAGAACTACGATCCCCGAGCCAAGCTCCTGAAGACGGTGTCTGACGAGGTCTTGGGTCAGTTGGGCGTCGAGGATCGGTTGCTGGAGATCGCCCGCAATCTCGAAGAGATTGCCCTCGAAGACGAGTACTTCGTCGAGCGCAAGCTCTACCCCAACGTCGACTTCTACAGCGGCATCCTCTATCGGGCCATGGGTATTCCCACCAACATGTTCACGGTGATGTTTGCCCTCGGTCGATTGCCGGGATGGATCGCCCACTGGAAGGAGATGCGGGAGGATCCCAAGGCGCGGATCCAACGTCCACGCCAGATCTATACCGGCGAGACGGAAAGAGACCTCGTTCCCATCGACCTCAGATAGTCTTAGACTGCGGCGTCTGGTTCTACCGGCCGAGCTTTCGGCGCAGCTTACTGCGGAGATCGTTGAGGCGATCACGGATCCGGGGGCGCCTCTCCAAAAGCCTCTCCAGGCTCCGATGCACGGTGTCGCTGGCCACTGACAAGATGGCTGCACCGAGCATCAGCAGCAGGATCCCCTGCAGACCTGGCAGCAAGAGCCCCGCCATGCCGAGGATCACCACCAACCACCCCACGATCAGCAGCGCGATACGGATGCGCAGCGGCAGGTCGGGGATATGGACGTGATGCTCTTCGGTCTCGTCTGGCTTGCGCTCACCCGCGGACATCGCCTTTCAGGCTAGCATGCACCCGAGCAACTGAGCAGCGGCAATCGTCGCATCCGGTAGAGACGCCGACCGGTCCAAGGCGGCCCAGACGTGTAGTGGGCTGTAACGCCCACTGGCTATTGAATCTCGAGACGTGCGAAGCGGCGCTTGCCCACCTTGACCAGGTAGGGCTCGGAGCGGACGACGAGCTCGAGAAAGGGATCACCGACTCGCTCTCCGTCGACGGTGACAGCTCCCTGCCGAATCAGACGCCGTCCTTCGTTCCTACTGGTCACCAGTCCTGCCTGGGTCAGTAGGGTAGGGAGATTTGCCGGCCCGACCAGCGCGACAGTGGGAATCTCGTCGGGCAGCCCGCCGCTGGTGAAGACCGTCGCAAATTCCTTGGCAACACGGCTGGCGGCCTCTTTACCGTGATAGTCGGTGGTCAGCTGTCGGGCCAGCTTCTCCTTGAGGTCCTTGGGGTGGAGCTCGCCGGCCTCGGTCCGGCTCCGAAGATCCTGGATCTCGTCCTCAGGCAGATCGGTGAGCAGCAGGTACCAATCCCACATCAGCTTGTCGGGAATGGACATGGTCTTGCCGAAGTATTCGCGCGGAGAGTCCTCCAGCGCGATGTGATTCGCCAGGCTCTTCGACATCTTCTCCACGCCATCGGTGCCTACCAGGAGCGGCACGGTGAGCACGATCTGGGGCTCGAGCCCGTGCTCCTTCATCAGGTCCCGGCCCACCAGGAGGTTGAAGATCTGGTCATGGCCACCGAGCTCCACATCGGCTTCCAGGGCGATCGAGTCGTAGGCCTGTACCAGGGGGTAGAGAAGCTCGTGCAAGCTGATGGGCTGGTTGGACTCGTAGCGACTGCGGAAATCCTCGCGTTCCATCATGCGGGCCAGGGTGTAGCGACCCGCCAGGCGGACGATTCCGTCGGAGCCCAGCTTACCCAGCCAGTTGTCGTTGAAATCGACAACGGTTTTCTCTTCGTCCAGGATATGAAACACCTGGCGCTCGTAGGTGCGGGCATTTTCGAGCACCTGATCGCGGGTCAGCTGGGGCCGGGTGATGCTCTTGCCGGTGGGGTCACCGATCATGGCGGTGAAATCACCGATCAGAAACACCACGCGGTGCCCCAGGTCCTGAAAGTGCTTCATCTTGTGGAGAAGCACTGAATGCCCGAGATGGAGATCGGGTGTGGAGGGATCAAAACCCGTCTTGACGGTCAGAGGCTTGCCGGTCTCTCGCGAGCGCTCGAGCTTGGCCTGCAACTGCGCTTCGTCAATCAGGTCGACGGCGCCGCGTTTGAGCAATGCCAGTTGCTCATCGACGGGGGGAAAAGCGGCCTTGGCCATCGGCAGCGCAGCTTAGCACGGGGCGGAATAGGGGGGAGGTCAGCTCCACTGGGGCTCGGGAGGGAGGTCGAAGGCACCGGGGTGCAAGGTGCCCTCTGCGATGAGGCGAGCATCGCCGGCAAGCGACCATTGGTCCTCACCGTTGTCCTCACTGACGGCATCGACTTCGAGCTCGAAGCCACCGAGCGTCAGGGCACGCACTGGCAGGTCCAGCTCACCCTGTGCGAGCCCCACTGCCGTGGCAGCCATCACGCCCGTTCCACAGGCCAGCGTTTCTGCTTCGACACCTCGCTCGTAGGTGCGAATCTCGAATCGATGGGGGTCGATGAAGCGGACAAAATCGATGTTCGACCCCTTGTGGCCCCACTCGCGGTGGTGGCAAAGCACGGCTCCCAATTCACTCACGGGTGCCTGCGTGAGGGTCTCGAACCAGGGTAGAACGAAGTGGGGCACCCCGACAGTCACAAACCAGCCGGGGAGCTCACGGCCGTTCTCACCCAAGTCGTGCACACGGGGTGGTTCGGGTCGGGGTAGATGGAGGGCTACCTCTGAGGTGCCGACGGCCCGGCCGACAATGGGCCCCGCTCCGGTGTCAATGGTCAGGGACTCTGTTGCCCATTGCAGATGATGGGCGAGGCGTACCGCGCAGCGCGTTCCATTGAGGCAAAGCTCAGCGGCCTGCCCATCGGCGTTGAAGTAGCGCATTCGGGCCCCGGCGGCAGTGCGTTCGAGAACAAAGAGGCCGTCTGCACCAGCGGACAGGCCGCGGCTGCAGACCGATCGGATCTCGTCGGCAGCCGGGTCCTCACTGGGGCCTACCAGTGCCAGAAAGTCGTTGCCGCCGCCCGAAAGACGGTAGTAAGACCTCATGGTACTCGGGCTTCGATCACCTCGCTGGCTTCGCTCTGGTTGCCGGTGGCGTCGACCGCAACGATGAAGTAGCGGTAGGTCAGGCCACCTGGGAGATTGCGATCCAGATACTCCGAGCCCAGAACCAGTTCGGGGGTAATCCGCTCGTACTCGCCTTCCGGGCCCTGGCGATAGATTTCATAGCCCTTGACGTCCTCCTCGGGCGAGGGCTCCCACAGCAGCCGGATCCGGCCGGACTCGGGCAGCACCACCGGATCCCTGGGTGAAGTAGGTGGAAAGCGATCCTGATAGTGCACTTCCTGCTCGGCAGCAATGGCGCTCTCGACGACGGGCTCGGTGGAGCTGACGCTGGTCACGGTGTAGATGTATCGCTGATCGAAGAGAGCCGAAGCATCGAGGTAGCGTTCCGCGTCCACGGATGCAGAGAACAGGGGCAAGCCGTAGTCGCGAACATTGGCCAGACGCCGATAGATGCGGTAGCCTTTGCGGCCGTCGCCACCCTCCCAGCTGACTTCGATCCCACGTGGTTGAGCCTCGACGGCCAGAGAGGAGGGAGCGGTTGGTGGCTCCCGAGGGAGCAGCTTGACCAGGTTGGAGAACGGAGAAACAAGACGACCACCGGCGAGCGAGCGGCTGGCAAGAACAAGCACCGTTTCTTCCGCGGATTCACCCTCGGGAATCTCCTCAACAGGGATGCGGACGAGAATCTGATCGCCGAAGACGGCCGAGTCCAACTCGGTACCGCGCAGGGTCCATCGAAGTGTGGCGGCTCCGGCGAACTCTCGGGGATCGGCCTGAATCATCGCCTCTTTGGATTCCTCCAGCTCTTCCTCGAGCGCGTCTTCAGGCAGTCGGAAAAGGCCGGCGGCCTCCTCCTCGGTCGCATCCTCTTCCTCTTCTGGGATCGGTTCCGCCTCCTCTACCGCCACTTCCTCTGTCGCCGTGTCCCCTTCAGGTGCGTCCTCTGTCTCGTCGACGTCGGATTCCAAATCGAGAAACGTAGGGATGATCCGCTTCATCTCCCAGATTTCGATGGCCTCGACGTTCTCGATCGGTAATCCCCCGATAGTGATCGTGGGAAAGGACATCCTGAGAAGGATCTCCTGTCCTCGCTGCTGGACGGTCAGATTGTTCATAGGAGCGGGAATCTTGCTAGGTGGAGGCTTGGGTGGTTCTTTTCGACCGCACCCAAGAAGCAGCGTCGCGGTCACCAGCAGAGCGATCAGATTTCT
>Ga0255054_10002218_pt1 | contig 11183 bp, 7 predicted proteins | sample JV7_2_23_MG_FD_188634 | JGI IMG/M metagenome (GOLD analysis project Ga0255054, IMG submission 188634) | Seawater microbial communities from Jervis Inlet, British Columbia, Canada - JV7_2_23 | ecosystem: Environmental > Aquatic > Marine > Inlet | place: Canada: British Columbia | collected... | reverse complement strand
CTCCCCCGGCTTTGGTTCCACGGGGTCTGGGGGAATCGCCACCTCGGCCCGCCCCATGCGGACCGGCGGCCCCATGTCGGCGTCCTTCCAGAGCTGGCGCAACGCCGAGCCCCAGGTCTTGTGCTTCGCATAGGGCCCGGGGGGAAGATTCCGAGCGCGGCCGCCGTGCTTCAACGTCTTCTCGACATCGTTCTCGCTCAAGAACTCGATGTATTGGCGGCTGAAGGTCTGATACCAGAGCGTGGCCGTGATCCGGACTCTTCCCTTGGCATCGGACGGAATGGTGAAGTCGTACGGCGTAACGTCCCAGTTCTGGCCGTCCGCGTAGTCGGTGTCCTTGCGGTCGAACGGGATGATGAATGCCCCGTCCTTGTTGTAGGCCTCCTTGTTGTAGCCCTTTGGCGGTATCCGGTTGTCCTTCTGGATGGTGTTCATGAGGACGAAATGGAAATGGCTCTCGTGGGCGTCCACACAGCCGTCGCCATTCTCGTCCAGGAAGGGATAGCCCACGTAGCAGCTGCGGCCTTCCTCTTCGCGATGCTCCGGGCGGCCCGCCAGGACCACCTGCTCGTAGACCTTGGTCTCCGGAGTGCGGACGAGGAACCCGTTCTCGTCCAGTCTGCCGTCCTCGAAGAGGACCTTGCCCGCCTCGTCCACCGCCTTGATGTGGATCCAGGCTTGCCGGCCCTCGGAAAAGCCGGTGGGGAGCTTGTGGCCGGTCTTGTTGGTCACCTTCACCTTCACCGCGACGACGTCTCCGGCCTTGGGTGAGCCGGCAATCTCCAGGATTTCCACGTCGGCGGCTTCGCTGCCCAGGAACGCGCGATTCCGCTCCATGGCGTCCAGATAGAGCGGAGCGCGCTGGGGGACCTCGTAGTCGTAGGGCGCTTCGCGCCACGTCCGATCCACCTCGCCCCAGAGCGAGGCCAGCCCGGGATGAATCATCCACGTCTGGGCGCCCTGGAACAGCATCGGCTCGTGGCAGTCCTGACACGATTTTTCCTCGCGAACGCCGCTCCAGTACCACTCGGTGTAGGTCCGTTCGATGGGATGGAGCATGTCGGGGACTTCCCCCCCCACCTTTGTCGCGGTCTTGATCAGGGGATTGGTCACATCGTGACACGTGCCGCAGAAGTCGCCCTCCCCGAGGATGTCGTACTCCGGCTCGACCTCTTCTTCGAAAGGATCGTTGCGGTCGACGAAGAATCCGCCATTCCCGTTGGCCATCAGGCTCCCGTCGAAGCGCGAGCGCCTCTTGGAGTTGTCCGTGACCCGGTGACAGAAGTCGCAGTCGATTCCGTCCATCTCGCCTTCGGACTCGCGCGAGGTGTCCACGGCTCTCGGTTTCCCACTTGCATCGACCGGGTTCTGGAGGAAGGCGGCCCCCCAGAACTGGCCCGCGAGGAAGGGAAAGCTCTTCGAGGGCGGTTCGGAATGAGCTTCCATCCAGCCCGGCGGCGTGTGACAGCGCAGGCAGAGATCGCCCGTCACCGGCAGCAGGTCCTCAGGCTGCAACCTGCCGTCGGGACCTCGGGAAACGTCTCCCGCGAGCTGGATACGCTGGAGGAACGCCCCGAGTGGCGTGGCGGGATCCTTCGGGTCGCCGGGAAGGGAATTCGCGAAATCGATGATGTCTCGGTTGGCGACCGACAGCGCCGCGAAGAAGGCGGGGTCTCGGGTGGCGTTCGCCATCATCGTCCCGGCCCAGTCGGTGTACGTGTCTTCCTGCAGGTTGGCACGGAAGGCCGGGGCCCGAAAACCGTCGACGATCGGGTCCAGGAGCTGACCGCCTTCGTTCCGCGCGTTCTCGAGCGGGGCTCCCCTCGGCTGCGTGGAATCCTCATCCGTGATCGCCGCGGCATGGGCGAGGACGGGCAAACCCAGCAGCAGTCCCAGGAAAGCGGGCCACGATCTCTTGGTGTCCATGGTCTCACTCGGCTTCCAGACGCGAAAACGCTCGCCCTCAGAGATGGCATCCTAACGAATCAGGCACGGACCATCGCCGGTTCGTGCGCCTCGAACGGAAGCGGGAGGTCGAAGATGCTGTGCTCCTCCGCCACACGGAGAGGTTCTCGATTGGACCCAGGAGACCGGCCGGGACGAGAAGCTGCGCTTCGATCACTTGATCATGAACGGCCAGCTCACGAGCGGATCCGTCGCGCCCGCCTTTGGCTCGAACTCGACGGCTCCCGTTTCCCGTCCGCCGTGGATCTCAGGCTCAGAGCACCGTAGGCGGGGGATTCAAGCGGGCGTGGTACCCGGCTCCAGCGCGAGCTCGAGCACTTCCTCGATGGTGTCCACCAGGCGCAGGTCGAGGCTCTCGCGCACGTCGTCGGGCACGTCCACCAGGTCCTTCTCGTTGCGCCGCGGCAGGATCACCGTGCGGATCCCCGCCCGAGATGCCGCCAGCACCTTGTCCTTCACGCCACCGACGGGCAGGACGCGGCCGCGCAGCGAGATCTCGCCGGTCATGGCCACGTCGCCCCGGGCGCGCCGTCCCGAGAGGGCCGAGACCAGGGCGGTGACCAGGGTCACGCCGGCGGAGGGGCCGTCCTTGGGGACCGCACCGGCCGGCACGTGCAGGTGGATCTCGCCGTTGCGCAGGGCGGGCGCTTCGCCGACCAGGGATGCGCCGTTGGATCGGACCCAGGAGAGCGCGGTCTCGGCCGACTCCTTCATCACGTCGCCGAGCTGTCCGGTGAGGCGCAGACGCACGCCCTCGCCCCCGACCAGGGGCGTGGCCTCGATGAAGAGGATGTCGCCGCCGTGGCTGGTGGCGGCCAGGCCCACCACGACGCCGGCCATCTCGGTGCGCTCGGCGGTCTCGGGTAGGTGGGGCGGGGGCCCCAGGGCGGTGCGCACGAAGTCGTCGTCGATCACCACGGACTCGTCGCGACCGTGGCTGCGGCCCTCGGCGATGCGCCGCGCGGCCTTGCGCATCAGCCCGGCGACGTACCGGTCCAGGTTCCGGACGCCGGCCTCGCGCGTGTACTCGTGGACCACGACGTCGATCGCCGCGTCCTCCAGGCGGACGATCTTCTCGCTGAGGCCGTGGGCCTCGATCTGCTTGGGGATCAGGTAGCGGCGCGCGATCACGCGCTTGTCGGCGTCCGTGTACCCGGAGAGCTCGATCACCTCCATGCGGTCGAGCAGCGCCGGGGGGATGGTGGCCAGGGTGTTGGCCGTGGCGATGAACAGGACCTTCGACAGGTCGAAGGCGACCTCTACGTAGTGGTCGCTGAAGGTGTGGTTCTGCTCCGGATCCAGCACCTCCAGGAGGGCGGAGGAGGGATCGCCGCGGAAGTCTGCGCCCAGCTTGTCCACCTCGTCGAGCAGGAAGACCGGGTTGCGTGATCCGGCACGTCGCAGGCTCTGCAGGATCCTTCCGGGCATGGCGCCCACGTAGGTGCGCCGGTGTCCGCGGATCTCCGCCTCGTCGCGGACGCCTCCGAGGGAGGCGCGGGTGAACTTGCGATCCATGGCCCGTGCGATGGAGCGGCCCAGGGAGGTCTTGCCGACGCCGGGGGGGCCGACGAAGCACAGGATCGGGGCCTTGGCGTTCGGCGCCAGCTTGCGCACGGCCAGGTACTCGAGGATGCGCTCCTTCACCTTGTCCAGGTCGTGGTGATCCGCGTCCAGCACCTCGCGGGACCGTTTCAGATCCACGATGTCCTCGGTCTCCACCGACCAGGGCAGATCTACGAGCCACTCCAGGTAGGTCCGGATCAGGTGCCGGTCCGGCGCGTGCTGGGGCAGGGCGGCGAGGCGCCGCAGCTCCCGCTCGGCCTGGGCGTGCGCTTCTTCGGGGAGCTCGGCGGCGTCGATCTTCTCGCGCAGCTCGTCGGTCTCGCGGGCGCCGGCGTCCGCCTCCCCCAGCTCGGCCTGGATCTCACGCATCTGGCGTCGCAGCACGCGCTCGCGCCGGCGCGGCTCGATGCCCGCCGTCTCGCGCTCGTCGCGCAGGCTCATCTGGGCCTCGGCGATGGTGAGCTCTCGCTCCAAGTGCGTGGCGACGCTCTCCAGCCGCTGAGCGGGGTCGGCCTGGCTCAGCAGGGCGACGCGCTCTTCGAGCGACAGGGGCAGGGTGGAGGCGATGAGATCCGCCAGCAGGCCGGGGTAGGGCAAGCTGGAGACGAAGCCCTTCCACTCGTCGGGCAGGTCCTCGCGTGCGTCGATCACCGCGTGGGCCAGGCTCACGGCGCTGCGGTGGGCGGCCGCGAGCTCCGGGCGGTCGTCGATCGGCTCCGGGATGGGCTCCACGTAGACGCGCAGGCCCGGCTCGATGGCCGCGACGCGGGTCATGCGCGTGCGGACGGCGCCCACCACGATCGCGTGTCGTTCCTGGCCAGGCGTCTCGATGATGCGCGCCAGCCGGGCAATGCACGCCACCGGATGGAGATCCGCCAACGAGGGCTCGTCGGTGGCCGGATCGATCTGCGTGGCCACCACCAGCAGGCCGTCCGGGCCCGCCTCTTCCAGCGCGGCCAAGGAACGCGTGCGCCCCACGGTCAGCGGGGCGGCCGCCACGCCCGGAAACACCACGACGTTTCGCACGGGAAGCACCGGGAGAATCGAGGGAATCTCGATTTCCTCATGCCCCACCCGCACACGCCGCACGTCCGCGGTTGCTTCGGGATCGCTCACGAGGAGCCAAGCTAAGCACGCCCGGGGCGGGGTCAAGAGCGGTTTTCCCCGCAGGGGAGGCGAGATGCGCGGCAGGCCCTACCCTGGACGCCCCCCGGGCCCTCGTCATGAGGAGGTGCCGTGCGTTCTTGGACCCTGCTGGCGGCTGCGCTCGCCCTGGTCGCTTGCGGCGAGGGCGAAAGCTCCGATCCGCCCGCGCGCCCCCCGTCTCAGGTCCCGCCCGCGGCCGCTTCCGCCCCCGAGTCAGCGGCCCCCCCCGGTTCGCCCGATCCCCAGGCCCCGCCCGCCCGGCCGGTGCTGGCCGACGGGGCGGCGCTCTTCCGCGCTCGCTGCGCCACCTGTCACGGCGAGGCGGGCGACGGCAACGGCGAGCTCGCCGGCGCCCTCAATCCCCGTCCGCGCGACTTCCGGCAGGCCGATTGGCAGGAGTCCGTCAGCGACGCGCACATCGAGACGGTGATCTCCCGGGGCGGCCCCAGTGTGGGGCTGTCGCCCATCATGGCGGCCCATCCGGACCTGGACCCCGGCCAGCTGGCCTCCCTGCGCGGCTACGTGCGCAGCCTGGCGCGCTGAGGACGCCCGCCTTGCGCGCCTTCTACCTGGTCTCCGTCTTCCTGCACCTGGTCGCCGCGGCCGCCTGGATCGGCGGCATGATCGCCCTGGCCGCGGTGGTGGTGCCCGTGCTGCGGCGCCACGAGCCGCGACGCGATGCGATGCAGCTGCTGCACGATTCCGGTCTGCGCCTGCGCAGCCTGAGCTGGGTTGCCCTGGGGCTACTGGTGCTGACCGGCGTGGTGCAGGCCAGCTACCGCGCGGGCGGACTCGCTGCGCTGGTCCGTGCCGAGCTGTGGGCGTCGCCGTGGGGGCACCTGCTGGCGGCCAAGCTGGTGGGGGTCGTCGTGATCCTGTGTCTGGCCGGGATTCACGACTTCCGCGTCGGGCCGCGCGCCACGTTGCTGAGCTTCGAGGATCCCGAGGCTCCCGCCGCGCTGCGGCTGGGCCGCCAGGCCAGCTGGTTCGGGCGCCTGAACCTGCTGCTGTCGCTGGGTGTGGTGGGGCTGGGCCTGCTGCTGGTGCGGGGCCTGAGCTGAGGGCTCAGCCCAGGCTGCGAAAGGCCGAGCCCAGCTCTCCGCCGTCCCGCTCCCGGTGCAGCGCCACGCTGTCCTTGGAGAGTTCGCGTATGGCGTAGCCCCGCTCCTGCAGGAAGCGGAGGCAGGCCTGTGCGTCCTCGGGGGAGAGGTGCTGGTGCTCCCAGATCACCAGGCGAGGCGGTGTGCGCTCGAAGTCCAGCGTCTTGAGCACCTCGAAGTCGTAGCCCTCGGCGTCGCAGATCAGGAGATCCAGCCGCTCCACGGCGTGCTTGCGGCAAAGCGCATCCAGCGGAAGGCAGGGCAGCCGGCGCGCGATCACGCGCTCTTCGAAGCGGGCGATGAAGTGGGCGTGGCGCTCCAGGTTCCCGCGCCGAAAGGATCCCAGGGTCTTGTAGATCTCCGGCCGGCGATCGCCTTCGCCGGGCTCGATGTAGTAGAAGGTCGCCTCGCCTGCCTCGGCTGCGATGGCCGAGTTCTCCAGGAGCACGCCGGGAAGGTCGGCGCAGTTACGCTGCATGCGTTCGAACAGGTACGGCACGGGCTCCACCAACACGCCGCGCCAGCTGAGGGCGCGCAGGAACCAGCCCAGGGGATCGCCGACGGCGGCCTCGCAGGCGCCTACCTGGATCACGAAGACGTCGCGCCGGTCGCGGGAAAGCGCGTGGAGCACCTTCTCCAGATCGTCGAAGTAGAGCCCCAGGGCGAAGCGCGTCCCGGTCAGGGGCACGGCCAGGGGCGAGTCGCGCAGCCACCAGCTTCGGGCCAGCCGCTTGCGCCAGCGCCGGGAGCGCGCGCGCAACGCTCGGTGGCCACGGCGTGCGTGGTGCCCGAGCCGGGCGTTCAATCGGCTTGTGAAGGAGTGCGTCAACCGCCCAAGCCTACGGCCTCGGTGGCGCCGGGCAAGCCGGGCGCGACCCGGTACCATGCAGCGCGTTAGGCAACTCTCGGTGATACGGCTCTGCAACCCCATCGACTTCGGCGGCCACCACCACACGGGCTGGCCGTGGGTGCGGACGTACCTGCGCGCGCTCGAGAGCGATGACGGCCTGCCCCTGGACGACGCCGTGGACTACTCGTACCGCGCGGGCAAGCACGTGGTGGCGCCGCTGCGCGAGAAGCCGTGGGGGGCGATCTTCCACCAGCCGGCGGACTTTCCGGACTGGTTCCCCGGCTACAAGACTTCGCCCTCGGTCTGGATGGAGTGCGGGGAGTGGCGGCGCTCGGCGCCCCACCTGGTGCTCGCGGTGGCCATGTGCAACCCGCTCGCCGACTGGCTGGAGGCGCGGCTCGAGCGCCCGGTCCTGCGCTTGCTTCATCCGGCGGCGCCGGCTCGCGAGTCCTTCGACCTGGAGCGCTTCGAGGCCCGGCCCCGGGTGGTCCAGCTGGGTCACCACCTGCGGAACCTCGAGGCGATCCGCCAGCTGCGACCGGTGCAGGGCATGGAGTACGTGGACGTGCGGCTGGAGGGCCCGGTGCCCGAGAAGCGACAGCGCGCGGTGGAGGAGCACTGGAAGTCGCTGGGCAGCCGGGTTCGCCATCCGGGCGTGTCGGTCTGGTCCCCGCTGGACGACGCGGGCTACGAGCGGCTGCTGGCGGAGAGCGTGGTCTTCCTCGAGTTCCTGAGCGTGGCGGCTGCGAACGTTGTGGTGGAGTGCATGGCGCGCGCCACGCCGCTGGTGGTGAATCGGCTGGCGGCGATCGAGGACTACCTGGGCCGGGACTACCCGCTCTTCTACGACGACATCGCGGACGCACACCGGTTGCTGGACCGGGCATCGCTGCGCGCGGGGCACGCCTACCTGGCGGGACTGGACAAGAGCGTCCTGGAGCCGGAGCGCTTCGTGACGGGACTGGAAGCGGGGCTGCGCGACGCTATCGGCTCACAGGTGCGCTGAGTGGTGCCCGGGACTGGAGTCGAACCAGCACGAGGTTGCCCTCACTAGAACCTGAATCTAGCGTGTCTACCAATTTCACCACCCGGGCTCGGGCCGGAAGCTAGGCCCACTCCGCTGGCGCGTCAACGAGAGCTCGCGGCGAACGCGGGAGCGCGCCGCTTCCGACTGCGGTACGGAAGGGCCATGCCGATGGCGCCCGAGCAGGTGCTTGCTGTCTTGGAGCGTGGCGGGCGCCCGGCCTACACGCCCAAGGCGCTGCTGCGCGAGCTGGGCGCCGGGCGCCACGATCTGAAGGCGCTGCGCCGGGTGCTGCGCGGGCTGATGGCCGAGGGCCGGGTCGAACGGCTGGAGGGGCGCTACCGCGTGCCCCGCGCCAACGGGCTGCGCGAAGGCGAGATCCGCGCGGCCGCCGCCGGCCGCCGTCAGGTCCTGGACGAGGGTGGGAACCTGTACGACGCGGTTGCCGACGAGATCGCGGCCAGCGCGGCCGACGGCGATCGGGTGCTGTTCCAGCTTCGCGCCGACGGGCGCGCCTTGGTGATCCACGTGAAGGCCGCCACCCGGGCCTCGTGGGTGGGCATCCTCGACCGTGAGCCGACCGGCGGCTTCGTCACGCCCTACCGCGACGATGCGACCTGGGGCATCCGGATCCCGCGTTCGGGCCTGGGCGAGGCGCGGGACGGCGATGTGGTGGTGGTGGAGTTGGAAAAACGCCGCCGCGGCCCCGCCGCCGGCCGCATCGTCGAGGTGCTGGGTCCGCCGGGCAGCCCCGAGGCCGACTTTCGCGCCGTGGTCTGGCACCGTCGCCTCCCCGTGGCGTTCTCCCCGGAGGCGCTGGCCGAAGCCGAGGCCTTCTCGCCCGCGTTGTCTTCCGACGAACTCGCGCACCGGGTGGACCTGCGTGAGCGCGCGTTCCTCACCATCGATCCGGCCAGCGCACGCGACCACGACGACGCGGTCTGCGTGGAGTCCGCGCCCGGGGGCGCGACACGGCTTTGGGTGGCCATCGCCGACGTGTCCCACTACGTGCGTGAGGGCTCCGCCCTGGACGCCGACGCCGTGCTGCGGAGCACCAGCGTCTACTTCCCGGACCGCGCGATCCCCATGCTGCCCGAACGGCTCTCCGGCGGGCTTTGCTCGCTTCGGCCCGACGAGGAGCGACCCGCGCTGTGCGCGGAGCTGGTCTTCGATGGGCGCGGTCAGGTCACGCGGCGCAGCTTCTATCCTGCGGTGATCCGTAGCCGCGCGCGCCTGGCGTACTCCGATGCGGCGGCGGTCATGGAGGGCGAGGCGGGCGCCGAGTCGCTCGGAGAGGAAACACGCCAGCAGCTGGTTGCGTTGGCCGACCTGACGCGCCGGTTGCAGCAACGGCGGCGGGAGGCCGGCTCCATCGACTTCGAGCTTCCCGTGCCCCGGGTGGTGCTCGACGACGAAGGTCGGCCGATCGACATCGTGCGCGAGTCCCGGACCGTCGCGCACCGTGCCATCGAGGACGCCATGCTGGCAGCCAACCGCGCCGTGTCCTCGGCCCTGGCAGAGGCGGGCGCGCCGGCGCTGTATCGCGTGCACGAGCCGCCGCTGGCCGGCGATATGCAGGAGCTGCTGGATCTCCTGCAGTCCTTCGGCCTGGTCGGGCGGCGTCCCCGGGACGGCGTGCTGGCACCGGCGGAAGTGGCGGCGGCCCTGCGGCGGGTTCAGGGGCGCCCCGAAGAGCGGCTGGTCAACCTGGTGACGCTGCGTTGCATGCGCCAGGCGCGCTACGCGGATCGCGACCTGGGCCACTACGCGCTGGCCTTCGACTCCTACACCCACTTCACCTCACCGATCCGCCGCTACCCGGATCTGGTGGTGCACCGGGCGCTCAAGGATCTGCTGGCCGGGGACGCGGCGGCGCGGCGCCGCGCCGAGGCACGTGCGCCGGGGCTGGGGGCCGTGGCCAGCCGGGCGTCGTTCCGCGAACGCCTGGCCGAGGCGGCGGAACGCGAGATGCTGGATTTGAAGAAGTGCGCGTTCATGGCGCCCCGGGTCGGCGAGGTCTTCGAGGGAATGGTCAGCGGCGTGGCTCGCCACGGCTTCTACGTGACCCTGGACGAATGCTTCGTTGAAGGACTGGTGCACGTGTCCACTCTGCCGGGCTACGCCATGTTCGAGGAGCGCTCCCACCAGATCGTGCTGAGGGGCACGCGGCGGCGCTGGCGCCTGGCCGATCGCGTGCGCGTGCTCCTCGACTCGGTGGACCCGGTCAAGGCCTGGATCAACCTGTCCCTGGCCGACGAGCCGAAGCGGCAAGAACGCGCCCCGCGCCCGCGCCGAGGTCGCCGCCGTTAGGAGCCTGACCTGAAACGCTTGCGGAGGCGGCGCAGGGATTTTGCCAGCCGCCGGCGTTCGCGGAGCCGCCGCGAGGCCAAGGTGTAGCGGCGCCGCTCGCCGGCCGTCCAGGGGATCCGCTGCATGGCGTCGCGGTAGCGATCCGCATAGCGCAGGCGCGAGCCCCACTGCCAGGGCTTGTTCGGACCCAGAAAGTGAACCACCCAGGGCTCGCGGACGATCTCGGCGAACTCCTCGGGGCGGAACAGGCTGTGCTCCCAGGCGCCGCCGTCGCCCAGGTACACCGACACGTTCCAGCGGTGATCGACCATCCGGATGCGTCCCGCCAGCACGGCGTTGATTCCGTACTGATCCCAGAAGCGCACGAAGGGTCGGTTGCGCTCCAGGCACTCGAGGATCTGCTTGGGCAGATCCTCCGCGCGCCAGCGAGCCAGATCCACCACCAGGACGCCGCAGTTCACGTAGGGCAGGGCGGGGTCGAGGCCCAGGGCCTCGTAGTTCTCGATGGGCTTCGCGGCGTGGCTGCCGCGCGGATCTTCGCGCGGCAGGACGCGGGCGGCGTCCAGGTAGGGGTACGCGGGATCCTGCACGCCCAGAGCCGGCGCATCGCCCTGGGGCTCGTCCCACAGGCGCGCCAGGTCGCCCAGCACCAGCGTGTCGCAGTCCAGGTAGAGGGTGCGGTCCAGGGTCTCCGGCAGCACCCGGGGCAGGAGGATCCGGAAGTAGGTGGCCAGGCTGATGTGCCCGCCCACGGGCAGGCCTTCCAGCGAGACGATGTCGGGCTCGATCCACGCCACCGACGCGCCGCGGCCGCGCCAGGCGGCCTCGAGGCGTGCGCGCGTGGCGGGCTCCAGGCCCGCGTCCAGGACGTGGATCCGCAGCCGCCGTGCGGGGTCCAGGTGATCCAGTGCGGAGCCCATCACCACCGCCAGCGGCAGCGCGTAGGCTTCGTCGGCGGCGGCGGTGACGACCGGGTCCCGAGGCCGCGGTTCACTCACGCTCATGGACTTCCGCGGCGTCCAGGCTCGCCAGCTCGGCGGCCAGCCGCTCCCACTCCTTGTAGAGGGTGTCCACGCGCTCGCGTGCGGCGTCGCGCTCGGCGCCGACGCGGCGTGCGGCGTCGGCGTCGCGAGCCACCTCCGGGTCTCCGAGCTGCCAGCCCAACTTCTCGAAGGCCGTCTCCCCCTCCAGGATCTCGGCCTCGACGGCCGCCAGGCGCCGCTCG
>Ga0255054_10002213_pt1 | contig 11212 bp, 8 predicted proteins | sample JV7_2_23_MG_FD_188634 | JGI IMG/M metagenome (GOLD analysis project Ga0255054, IMG submission 188634) | Seawater microbial communities from Jervis Inlet, British Columbia, Canada - JV7_2_23 | ecosystem: Environmental > Aquatic > Marine > Inlet | place: Canada: British Columbia | collected... | reverse complement strand
CATCGTAACCCCCACACCGGCGGATAAAAGGAAAATTCGACGATCATTAGGTCGGGCAGCAGCCGGATATCTCCAGAGCATATTTAAGCCCAATATTATTGTGGGGCTTGGTATGGGTAGGACAATTGCAGAAATTCCTCAGTTTGTCACTCCAGATCCAACATGCAAATGTGCATTTGTCGAGATGGTGGGTGGCGCCAGTCGAACAGACGTCGGTTTCGATACCTATAATGTGAGCTGGCGCCTTGCGGAAGGTTGTGGGGGCATCGCCTATCATGTCAACTCGCCCGTAGTGGTTGAGAGCCCTGAGGCTCGGGAAGCGATCATGAGCGATATGAACATCACGGGTGTTCTTGAAATGGCGGCGAGAAGTGATGTTGCCATTGTGGGAGTAGGTAAAGTTGGGCCTGAGATGACACTGGCGCGTTTGGGTTATTGTGATGAAGAAGTCATCAATGAATTGATCAACTTAGGTGCAGTTGGTGACATCATGGGTCATTACTACGACATTCAGGGTAAACCAGTAATAACGGGCCTGGAAGGAAGGTTGGTAGGTTTGGAGCCGGAGCAAATTTTCGCAATTCCTGCGGTCATTGGTGTGGCAGGAGGCGATAAAGTAGATGCCGTCCTAGGTGCGGTCAAAGGTGGGTATATAGATGTACTCATCACCGATGATCAGACTGCTGCTGCTATCCTCGCGCATGAGCGCCAGTATGAAGGTGATTTGGCAGTATGATTGAGAAGATGCACGTAGTCGTCGTCCATGGCGGGAACATTTTTTCCTACGACACGGTGGTTAAACCCGAAACCGGAGATGGCGAGATCATACTGCGGATAGAAGCCGCTGGTATTTGTGCTGCTGACCGAAAAATTTTCTCGGGAATTCACCCATGGGAGCTGCCAGACCCCTACTTCCCAGGACACGAGTATGTTGGAACGGTGGTGGAATTAGGGACGGGTGCTTCTGCTGCGACCGGTCTTCAATTAGGCGATCGCGCCACAGCTGAAATCCTCGTGCCCTGCTGGGAATGTTGGTTCTGCCGCCGGGGTCTCTACCATCATTGTGATCAGCCTGGCGTCTGTGTGGGAGCCTGGGCGCAATATCTGAGGATCCCCAAGGGTGCGCTTGTTCACCGAGTACCCGCAGTTCTGCCAGCTCGTGAGGCCGTCCTCATCGAGCCCTTATCCTGTTCAATCCATGCGGTCAATCTGGCTCGAATACAAATGGAGGACACCGTCGTTGTGTCAGGCTTGGGCGCAATCGGAATAGGCGTGCTGCAGGTGGCTCGGCTGAGGAATCCCCATACTTTGATCGGTCTTGATGTAAATGAGCATCTTCTTGCGAAGGCTTCTGAGTTCGGCGCGAACTACACATTCAACCCACTTGAGGGAGACGTTCCTGACAAAATTCGTGATCTGACAGACGGACGAGGTGTGGATATCTATATTGAAGCCTCCGGCGCCCCGGCGTCAATTCATATGGGATTTGACAGCTTGCGAAAAGCTGGGCGCATGGTGGTCTTTGGCGTTTATGCAGAAAACATATCCATCGATTTTAATCAGATCAGTGAGTTTAAGGAGCTGGAAATATTAGGCGGTCATTTGAGTCCCAACGCATATCCACTGGCGATAAAGTACCTCACCGAAGGTTTGATCGATGCCAGTGTGATGGTGACGGATGAATTTCCTCTTTCGGAATACGAAGCTGCCATAAGGGTCAATGATCGGATGAATCCCCCATCGATCAAGACCATCCTGATTCCAGAAATTGACAATGCCGGGTGATCTCGTCCTTACGCTAGATATTGGTACGGGAAGCTCTAGAGCGCTTATCTACTCGGTCTCTAAGAACGAGGTCGTGTCCACGGTTTCAATAAGCGCGGAGATCGATCATCCGGCACCAAATAGGGCGGAATTTGTGCCAGCGAACTGGAGGGATGCTGCGCTGCGGGCGATGGCAGATGCTGTCGGGCATGCTAAAAGCCATGCCGAGGATTACCTCGGCCTCACAGTGACAAGCCTTCGACAGGGATTTGTCCTCATAGACAAGGAAGGTGTTCCATTAGGACCGGGCGTCTTAAACTATGATCAACGAGGCGCTCTTGGCATTCCCCGTATCCGAGATAAGTGTCACACCGAAGATTTGTATGCATTGACGGGACATTGGCATGCACCGGAACTCACACTCCCCAAGCTGATTTATTATCAAGATTATGAGCCTGATACCTGGGAAAAAGTCGAAAAACTTCTCTTCGTGCATGATTGGATGATCTATGAGTTAACAGGGGAGATCTGTACCAACACTACCATGGCATGCGCCGGTCAGATGGCCGATGTAAGCAATAGAACCTGGGCATTCGATTTACTCGCGGAGCTGGGGATTCCTGATCGTCTCTTGCCACCTCTGATGGAAGCGGGGGCATTGATAGGCGGTCTTCAAGCAGACGTTGCAAATCGAGTTGGACTGCTGGCGAGTACGCCCGTCTTTGTGGGTGGGGGAGATGCGCAGTTTGGCAGCTTGGGTGCGGGTGGGATGCAGCCGGGTTCCATGGTTATTGTCGGAGGTTCAACGACGCCACTTATACTCACCACGGAAGCACCGGTGATGGATCCAAAAAAGTACCCATGGGTGAGCACGCATCTTGCGCCAGGATTATGGGCGGTTGAAATGAATGCTGGTTCTACGGGTAGGTTATACAAGTGGTTCCGAGACACATTCGGGACCGCTCAAGTCGAAGAAGCTGAAAGAAGGGGCTTAGACTCTTTTGAGGTCTTAAACGAACTTGCACTCAAGGCCCCTCTGGGGACAAATGGACTTAGGGCCATCGCCAGCAGCCCGCGCTGGGCCCAGGATACCTGGGAGAAGAAGGCTCCCTATTTGTTCTTGGGTTTCACCACAGGCAACTCGTTAGGTGAGTTCGCCCGCTCGATCTTAGAGTCGGTTTGCTTTGCAGTGAGAGGAAATTTAGAGGAACTAGAACGGATGAAGGGGACAAAATCAGACAAAATCATATATACAGGTGGGACTGCCGCCCCCGCTTTTTGGGCACAGATGATGTCGGATGTTCTTGGACAACCAATACATGTCCCGGAAATTGAAGAACCAGCTGCATCTGCTGGCGCTCAAGTCGTGTTATGGGGGCTGGGAGACGATGCTGAAACGCTCCCTCCACGATATCGCGAATATCAACCTGATGAGAACACAGCATCAAAATACCAGGGTCATTATGAGGATTATGTTACAAAGTTTGAAGCTGTGCAGAAAAACTTTGCCCAAGTAGTCTGATGATTCTCTTTCCCCTTGGAAAGGATGTTCAAGCGTGAAGAAGGCACTCATCACAGCCGAGATTGATGGTCATACTATTGAGGAATTAAACAATCTTGGATTCGAGGTTGAAGTCACTGGGTGGGGACAAAGGCATGAAGCCCTCTCCGAGAAGGAAATCATCGCACGAATCGCCGATATCAATCTCCTGGTCGTTGAAGTCGAGCAAATCACAGAGCAAATCATCCGCTCTGCTTCAAAGCTGGAGCTGATCCATGTCTGTCGCTCGGGCCCGGGAAACGTTGATCTAGAAGCGGCCACCGCATGCGGTATTCCTGTTCTGGCAACTCCTGGGCGCAATGCTGATTCGGTCGCAGATTTTACGGTTGGGATGCTTCTTGGAATCACACGGAAAATTTCGACCGCGGACCAATATCTAAGAAGTCAAGGTTGGTCCGTAGATAATGAAATCCCTTACTTTCACTTTCGTGGACCAGAGTTCGCAGGAAAAACCATTGGCCTGATAGGGTGTGGTGCAATTGGGAAGGCATTTTTGAAACGTATGCAGGGCTTTATGATGCGCACATTGATCTACGATCCATATGTAAAACCTGAAAATCTGGCCGGGGGTGGTGAACTCGTAGACCTCGATGTGGTTTTAGAACAATCGGATTTCATCGTCATTCTCTGTCCGTTGACACCAGAAACAAGGGATATGATTGGGTCCGATGAGATCGCCAAGTTGAAACCCACAAGTTATTTGATCAACCCTGCGCGCGCGGCGGTGGTGAACGAAGATGCACTTTTCAAAGCCGTAGAAAGTCGAAGGATTGCCGGGGCGGCGCTAGATGTGTTTTGGCAGGAACCAATGCCCGTGGATAGTCCCTGGCGATCAGTGAAGAATGTCCTCATCACCCCGCATATCGCCGGCGCATCGGATGAGGTGCGTATGCATCAAGGAGACATGCTGATCGAAGATCTTCGCATCCTGCGCTCTGGAGGGATACCCCAGCGGGTCGTAAATCCTTCTGCCGTGAAGGTCCGAAAACCAATCTGACTCGATCACAGACCTTGTCAGTTCGGGTGATAGAGTGAACCTTCCCAGAGAAATCCTGATTAACTGCTCGTTTCCGATCTGAATTTGATATTGATTGGGCTGGAGAATACCATGAAAGAAATTCGAAGATTGAAGGTGGGGATGGCAGGTTTGATGTGTACGCCATTCAAAGGGGATAAGGAAAAACATTACCGGGAATCTCACGATGCCTTGATGGGCTTGGCAGACCTTCATAAATTTGATCTCCACGTCATAGAGCAGGGGATGTACGAAGATAAACATGCAAATGCAGCCGCCTCAGAACTATCGGAATGGGGGGCTGATTTTGTGATATTACAGACAAGTTCGTTTGGTCCAGGTCAATTCATTTACGAATTTACGAAATCCTCCTTTTATCTGGGATTGTGGGCAATTCCGGAAGGTCCACCGGCAGGCGGGGGGGGATTACCGCTGAACAGCTTCACAGGTATGAATTTGTACAACAGCATTCTGGGTACTCGAGATACGGGATATAAACATCCGGTGAAATGGTTTTATGGTCATCCTGGGCAGCCCTTATTTGATGATCGGTTTATCATCACAATGCAGGCATTACGTGCAGTGGTTAATCTACGCGAGTCGCGGATTGGCCTCATTGGAGGAGTAGCTCCCGGATTTGATAATCTCATTGTGGACTATGTAGTTATCCGAACTGCACTTGGTGTCGATGTAGTGGAAATCGAACCGGAAGAAATCATAGAAAAAGCCAAGGCCTTTGACACCGAACGAATAATAGCTGCCGAGAAGGTTTTACTCGCTGACAATGTAACGCTTGCAACGGGTCAGGAGACGGCGGTAGAAAAATCCAGCCGCGTGTTAATAGCATACCAGGAGATCGTCCGAGAACAGGAATTGGACGCACTGGCTGTGAGTTGTTGGCCCGAATTACAGGAGGATTACCATCTTGCTGTTTGCAGCGTGATGGGCGCTGCAAATCAGTTGGGAGTCGTCGCTGCGTGCGAGGGCGATATCACCAGCGCGGTAAGCATGCTTGCATTGAAATATCTAAGTGGAGGTGAGATCGTTTCGCTCATGGATCTTTCCGCTGTTGATGATGCCGATGAATCTGTCCTCCTCTGGCACTGTGGACCTGCTCCGGTATCGTTTGCGGATGAGGGCGGCGTACGGATGGGGCCTCTCTGGCTCTTCGATGGCTATGAAGGCGAGCCCATAGGTTTGCATAATGATCTCGTACTAAAGCCGGGAGTTGCGACTGTAATGGGATTCACTACTGATTTCCAGCGAATGCTCATCATGGATGGGATCATCGATAACGAAAAACCAAGCTACGTGGGCAGCCGAGGGTGGATGAAGGATATCCATCTGAACGGTGAAAATATAGACACCCGGGATCTTGTCGAGACGATCATGGGTTCAAACTATCAACACCACTATCCTCTCATCTACGGAGAATATGCTCCTGCAAGCATGGAGATGGCAGCATGGCTTGGGATTCGATTGATCCAGCGCCGAAATTACCGGGCACACCTCCAGTAGTCGAGACCCTTTGATTTTCACCTTCATGAACTTAGGAGAATTGGCGGATGCCAGAACTCATCGCCGCAATTGATCAAGGGACGACGAGCACACGCTGCGTTTTGTTTGATGGGAGCGGGCAAATCGTCCAGCTCAGCCAACAGGAGCATGAACAAATTTATCCAAAGCCTGGATGGGTTGAGCACGACCCTCTCGAGATCTGGGGTTGCACACAGGATGTGATCTCGCAGGCACTTTTAAACGCACAGGTGGTGGGCGACCAAATATTTGCCGTGGGGGTTACAAATCAGCGTGAGACGACCATCGTATGGGACAAGAAGACGGGACAACCGTACGGGAATGCCATCGTCTGGCAGGATACCCGCACAAAAGAAATTTGTGATGCTCTCGGCGCCGAGGAAGGCCCCGACCGGTTTCGGGATTTGGTTGGGTTGCCGCTATCAACCTACTTTTCTGGACCGAAATTAAAGTGGATTCTCGAGAATAAAGAAGACGTTCGAGGTGCAGCGGAGAAGGGTGAGGCGTTATTTGGCACGGTGGACACATGGCTCATATGGTGGTTGACAGGCGGACCAGAGGGGGGTACGCATGTGATCGATGTGACGAACGCCAGCCGAACGATGTTGATGAACCTTTCGAGCTTGAATTGGAATGAGGATATTCTAGAAACCTTCAATATCCCCCCCGATATGCTTCCACGAATTGTTCCTTCCAGCGATCCCCCGGGCTGGGGGATGACGGAACCTTCAGGTCCGTTTGGCGCTGCCATTCCTATCTGTGGTGATCTTGGGGACCAGCAGGCTGCACTTGTTGGACAAGCGTGTTTCACCACCGGTGAGGTGAAGAACACCTATGGTACGGGTTGTTTCATGTTGATGAATACGGGGGAACGGATCGTTCCCTCAGATTCGGGTTTGCTGACGACGGTGGCATACCGTTTGGGCGAAGAACCGGCGGTATACGCGTTGGAAGGCTCGATCGCCATCACGGGAGCCCTCGTACAATGGTTGCGGGATAACCTGGAGCTTATCAGCTCGGCAGCGGAAATCGAGACGCTTGCTCAGTCGGTTGAGGACAGCGGCGGGATTTACTTCGTCCCCGCATTTTCGGGTCTTTTTGCACCACATTGGCGTTCCGATGCCCGGGGAGTCATCGTTGGGTTGACGCGCTACATCAACAAAGGTCACATTGCTAGGTCGGCTCTCGAGTCCACGGCATACCAAACTCGTGAAGTCCTTGACGCCATGAACACTGATTCTGGGGTAGAGCTGAGCTCAATGAAGGTTGATGGCGGCATGGTTCATAATGATTTGCTGATGCAATTTCAGGCTGACATTATCAACGTGCCTGTTCTCCGCCCTCGCATCGCTGAGACCACAGCGTTGGGCGCTGCCTATGCAGCTGGGTTAGCCGTTGGATTCTGGGAGAGCACCGAAAGTTTACGGGAACAGTGGCAGGTCGATAAAACCTGGCAGCCGGGTATGGAGGAATCGACACGCTCCGGTCTCTATCGTGGCTGGCAGAAAGCCGTCGAGCGCAGTCTAAATTGGGTTGATTGAAATTCGAATCTCCATGGGTGATGCGTATTGGATTAAAATCTATTCACATCGCATCGTATAAGAAGTTGCTCATCTTTCAGGTGGTGTCACACGTGGTATCCACGCTTCATAAGAGATGGTTGAAAGAGCCCCAATTCACAGCTGATTTATGCATTAAGTGTAATATCTGCACGTCAGCTTGCCCTGTGATGGCCGTCACCGATGAGTTCCTTGGTCCAAAAGCCGTCGGACCCCAGGTGGGACGTTTTCGTCATCCGCGGCACCCCATGCCCGATGCAACAGTCTCCTGGTGTTCAGGATGCGGCACATGCACTCGTGTCTGCCCTCATGGGGTGGCTGTCGCTGAGATGAACGTCAGGGCAAAAGCGCGCGTCGCCCAAGAAAAAGGTGTACCACTTCGCGATCAAATCATCTCGCGACCAGAAATACTTGGACGACTTGCGGCGCCATTTGCTGGTTTTGCAAATCGCGGTGTTAAGCAACCGCCCATCCGATGGCTACTCGAAAATGCGCTGGGCATCGATCGCAGGGCACCGCTTCCGGCGTTCTCACAACACAGTTTTCGAAAACAGCACGCTGATCGCTGCGTCGAGTCCCCAGAGGCGCTCGAACCGGATCGACGCTGGGTGGCGTATTTCCACGGCTGCAGCACAAACCAATATGAGCCCGATTTAGGAAGCCTTGCCATCCGTGTGCTTGAAGAATTGGGATGCGAGGTAATCCTTCCCCCGCAACGTTGTTGCGGATTGCCGCTACAGTCTAATGGGTTGTTTGATGCAGCGAGGAAATATGGCGAATCAAATATCGAATCTTTATTACCCTTCGTACGTAAAAAGATTCCCATCGTCGGCACATCGACATCCTGCATCCTCGAACTCAAGCATGAATATCGGGCAGTGCTGGGTCTAAGCGGATTGAATTTTGACGATGTTGCCGAGGGATGTTTTGATGTGTTTGAATTTATCGTTGATGGGTTATGGGAGTTGCTCGAAGATCGTGATCTAAAATCTATGCCTATGAAGATTCTCTACCACCCTCCTTGCCAGCTTCGCAGTCATGGCATCGGGATTCCTGCGTTTCGCGTCCTGAGCCAGGTTCCTGATCTTGAGATTGTGCTTTCCGACTCAGAGTGCTGTGGCATTGCTGGAACCTACGGAGTAAAGAAAGAGCGGTTCGATGTGGCCCATAAGGTGGGCCAATCGTTATTCAACCAGGTAGCTGATTCCGGAGTTGATTGTGTGATCAGTGATTCCGAAACTTGTCGTTGGTGGATTTCGGAATTCACCCATCTGCCAGTTCTTCATCCACTCGAAGTATTAGCTTCTTCGATGGGCCTCTCTCATTAAAAGACCATTAAGGGAAACGATACCCCGAGAAAATAAGAGTACGATAAATGCCTGAGAGCACGCGCGAATCTGCAACCCCGGATCCGGGGTTTCCCTGATTTGGGGAAAAACGTTTCCAAGGAGAACGTATTGGCAACGATGTCGAGAAAGAATGTTATTCGATTGGGCTTATTTCAACTCGCCGCGGGCGGGTTGTCTGTTCTATTTTTGGGAGTCTTAAATAGGGTCATGCGGGTGGAGTGGGGGATGGACCTATTCATCGTAAGTCTTCTCGTAGGGGGAGGTCATTATCTCGGCGCGCTTTTCGCAATACCCTTCGGTTTTTATTCCGATAGACATACTGTGCGTGGTTATCGACGGACCCCCTATATTCTCGTGAGCATCACGGTAACTGTCATCATTTTGATCAGCGCGCCCTACGTAGCTCGCTGGGTCGCCGCCTCAACAACGTTAGATCGCGTTTTAATTGGGTTTGGCTTCTTCCTTGTTGAGGGTATTTCCACTTACATCGCAGTCACCGCCTTCCTTGCGTTGGTCACGGATCTCACCAATCGAAAAGAGAGGGGTCGAGTCACAGGCATCATCTGGACGATGCTCATGCTCGGCATTATTTTGGCTGGCATGGGAAGCAGCCTTGCTTTCGCAGAATATTCCTTCGAGGCATTGGTGGGACTCTTCATTAGCGCAGGATTGGTCGCAGTTCTCTTTTCTTGGGTCGCTCTCTGGGGTCAAGAATCGAAGTTCGAAGGCGAGATCCAGCGTTCTGAAGCGACATTGCGATCATCGATCGAATCGATTTTTCAAAACTCGCAAGCACGCTGGTTCGCAGGTTTCCTTGTATTAAGTATGTTTTCGTTCTTCATGTATGATGTGGTCTTGGAACCATTTGGTGGCGAGGTCTTCGGGCTCCCGCCAGCAGAGACGACGCGTTTCAACGTCTATCTGGGGGTGGGGTTGGTTGCGGCCATGCTTTTGGGAGGTGCCAAAGTCATCCCTGCACGCGGGAAACGGTGGACGACTGGCGTTGGCGTAGGGGTGATCATCCTAGCGTTTGGTGGTTTGGCGATGACCGCGATAAGTCTTTCTTCTGGGTCGCTGCCCCTATGGATCCTGCTTCTTGGTGTCGGAGGTGGGTTCTTTACCGTGGGAGCAATCGCGCTGATGATGGACATGACGCCCGCGACCCAGACAGGTCTTTTTATCGGTGCTTGGACGCTGCTTCAGGCGCTTGCACGTGGTCCAGCTTCATTTGCGGGTGGAGCTTTGCACTCTGCCGCTCTAAAGTTAGGCGCTGCAACTTCGCAGGCATATGCAGCGGTCTTCCTGGTAGAGGCTGCTGGTTTGGTGATTTCGCTTCTCTTGCTCCGAAGAGTAAATGTTGAAGAATTCCAGGAAGAAGCCGGTGAATTGAAAATGGGAGACGCTGAGGTCGCATCGTAAATCGGTGTGCTCTCCGGACAAAGCGTAAGATTTTGGATAATCAAGCAATCCTCTTAATATAGATACTTCATTTATTTTCTTTCTAATTCGGAGAAATGATGATTCAAGCTTGGATCTTCGATCTTGATGGCACGCTGGTGCAAACAGAACGACTGAAGGCTCATTCCTATGCCAAAGCCGTGACTGGATTATGTCCTCATGAGGTCTCGGAGGAGCAAGTTATCGATGCCTTCAAGCAGGTGGTGGGAAAATCTCGTAAAGAAGTAGCGGCGTATCTCATCTCTCGATTTGACCTAGCGGATTCGATTAAGAATCTGAGCGGTGAATTCAGCGCGCAAAATACCTGGCAGATCTTCGTTCAACTGCGTTTGCGGCACTACGAAGAACTCACGCGGGATCCGGAAGTATTGCGCGCAAATCAGTGGCCACATAATGTGGATTTACTAAACGAAGCGCATAATGCGGGTTGTAAAACGGCATTGGTGACCATGTCCACCTGCGAGCAAGCTAATCGCGTGTTGGACGTGTTAAGTCTCAACGACCGCTTCGATTTTGTGGCTACCCGCGATGACGTGGAACACGGAAAGCCTGACCCAGAGATTTACAATCTCGCCCTTGAGGCGCTGTCAGTGCCTGCTAGAGAGTGTCTCGCAATCGAAGATTCTCCTTCGGGCGTCCGCGCCAGTCTTGCGGCAGGTGTTAACGTCATCGCTGTCGCAACACCATTCACCCGCGATTTGCTTTATAAAGAAAAGCTACTGCCTGATGAGTTGATCGTGGATGACCCCGATACGCTTTCGGGGACGATCCGAAGGTTCATGGAGCAGCATCAACTCAAGCATCAGGTTGGAGATGAAGCCCTATGAAAAGGGGAGAAACCAAACATCTTGCATCGTGACCTTGATAAGAAGTTGCTTCTTGAGTAGAATGCAATTCGAAGGTCATAGTCACCACGGCGACGTAGCTCAGTGGTAGAGCAGGGGACTCATAAGCCCTTGGTCGTGTGTTC
>Ga0255054_10002212_pt1 | contig 11217 bp, 10 predicted proteins | sample JV7_2_23_MG_FD_188634 | JGI IMG/M metagenome (GOLD analysis project Ga0255054, IMG submission 188634) | Seawater microbial communities from Jervis Inlet, British Columbia, Canada - JV7_2_23 | ecosystem: Environmental > Aquatic > Marine > Inlet | place: Canada: British Columbia | collected... | reverse complement strand
ACATCGCCGAACTTCTCCACCACCACCGGCGAAAGCGGGCGCTTGAGCGTATCGGCAATGTTGGTGATCAGAATGCCGACAAACATCGCGGTGAGGAAGCCGGGCAAGCGTACGCCGTGCTCTCCCAACGCACGGTTGACAATGTCACCCAGGCTGACGCAGAGGGTCAGCATGAGCACCGAGACCAGCACGGTGTACAGCCAGTTCGTCTCGCCTTTCCCTGCCTGAGAGGGCGTTTGGGCAGGAGCTCCGTCGGTGTCTTCGCTTGGCCCGGTAATGCCGTGCCGTTCGATCAGACGACGGGCAATTGGTCCGCCAATGATGCCGCCGGCCACCAGGCCAAAGGTGGCAAATGCAAGGCCGACGGCAGCTGCGCCTTCGAGTCCTGCATCCTCTGCGACCTGACCCCATGCGATGGCGGTTCCGTGCCCGCCAGCGAAAGCGACACTGCCGGCCATCAGCCCCATCGAGGGGTGGGCGCCCGCGCCCAGCGCAATCCCGATGCCTACCGAGTTTTGCAACACCAGGAAAATTCCAGCCACAAGCACCAGGACGAGCAGTGCCTTGCCGCCGGCAGCAAGCGCACGCAGACGGGAGGACAAACCAACGGTACTGAAAAACACGAGCAGGAGCAGGTCCCGTATGCGCATGTCGAACTCGATCTGTATGTCTGCAAAGCTGTACAGCAGCATGGTGCCCGCTGCGAACAGCAATCCGCCGGTTACCGCTGGAGGGATGTAGTTGTCACCCAGCACGCGAATCTTCTGGTTCAGAAACATTCCGACAAACAGAACGAGAATGCTCATGGACAGCATATCCATGGGCAGAACTTTGATGACCGATAATTCTTCCATAACAACAGTCCCTCAATCGTTATGTTTTGCCTTCACAAGCAGGGAGTGTGGGCTGCAAACTCGACTGGCACGACGCTTACTAATACAACATCTGCAACGTAATTTAAACTCCGGTTCCCTGGGCGTGAGCCAAAACCTTCGTTTGCCAAATCCATCTCAAGGATTGATATCTGACAGTACGGCCGCTACATTATCCGTCCCTCAGAACTTCCTCGATACGGAGTCGATGACATGAGAATTGGAACCCTGACCCTGGGACTGCTGGCGCTACCGCTCTTTGTATCTGCGCAGACTAACGAGCAGTCCGTCAATATGAACGATAAGATCGAGATGGCGCGTAGTGTGTCGGAGCTCGAGCGAAAGGCAGTTATCACCAGGGGCCTTCAGCTGAGCGGTGAAGAAAGCACAGAGTTCTGGCCGGTTTACGACGACTACGCCGCCGAGAAAAAACGGGTCAACGACCGGCTGGTCAAGATCATCACGGACTACGCGGCTAACTTCGAAGACCTGTCCGACGAGTTGGCAACGTCGCTTGTCAAAGATTCGATGGATGTGCAGGAAGACTTGCTCAAGGTTCGAAAGAAGTACCTGAAGAAGTTCAAGAGAGTACTCACACCGAAGACACTCGCACGCTTCTATCAGATCGAGAACAAGCTTGATGCTGTAGCAAACGTGACGATGGCACAGGGAATTCCGCTGGTCACGGATTGACCAGGGCGTAACACTGACTGTACTTACCGCTCCAGCAGCGTGAATCGGATTGAGGAGATGATTCAATGCAGATTCTGGGACTAGGGCCAGGCCGGGGGGGCTATCGCGTACTGCTTTTGACACTGGCGGCGCTGCTGGTGCTGCGGCCGATCGTCGAGGAATTCGGAGCTCGTAACTGGTTGTTGCCACTGTTATTCACCATCGTCCTGCTGGCGAGCGTCTGGACGGTCAGTCATCGTCCCCGTGATGTTGTCGTCGTCGCCGTTCTTGCTTTGTTCGCAGTCACCGGTGAATGGTCGCGCCTGACCGACTATGGATTGAACCAGGTCTTGCCCGGTCTGGCCGCCGTGACCGCGTTTGCCTGGGTTGCCGCGGTGCTCGGCAAAGACGTCTTCCGTGAACGTGAGTACATCAGCGCGGACATGATCTATGGTGGCATCAACGTTTATCTGCTGGTCACAGTGGCCTTCGCTGGAGCGTACAAGGTCCAGGCTTTGCTGGTCCCGGGGTCAATCGACGGGCTGTCTGTTGACTCGACGATAGGTGACACGCTCTATTACAGCGCCGTTACGATTACGACATTAGGCTATGGCGAAATCACACCTGTAAGCGACACCGCCCGTATGCTGGCCTTCGTGGAAGCGTTGTTTGGTCAACTCTACATCGCGGTGTTGCTGGCGAAACTGGTTGCAACGCACATTTCCAGCAAACCCGGCGCCCGCGGCCAGAACTGAGACACCGGCTGCTTACCAGTCCAGCGCGAAACTCAGGAAAAAGTGATCGCCCTCGAGCCGGTTCTCCGCGTCGAATTCGTACAGCCACTTGGCGATAAACGATACGTCCTGATCGCCGATTTTCGTGCTCCAGAGAAATGCTGGTCCGATCCCCGCCGCCTTGGCCTTGAAATCGCCGAGTGAGGCGCCGCTGCCGCTATCGCCCGTGATCTGCTTCAGGTAAAAGCCGTGCAGGCCGATAGCGAAGGTCTCTGAAAGAAACTGGTTGAAAACAAAGTCGAGATGCAGTTCCTGACCGGTCTGATAGTCGGTGTCGCTGTTCTCGGTGTTGTAGATATAGCCAAGATTGAAGGAGAGGTCTCGACCCGTCTCCAGGTTCAGGTATGTCAACGCGAAATTTGTGTCGAAGCTCCAGTAGTTGAGTCCGTTGTTTATTGAATTGCTGGTGCTGTAATCGCCCGTCGGTGCAATGATGAACTCGGCGAAGGACATGTGCATGTCGCCTTTTGTCCAGTAGAGCGCAATCGGCACCAGTGCGACATCGCCAAGGCCTGATGCGCCGTCAGTGGCGCGGACTGTCATGTCGCCAATAGTAAGATCCGCGTCAATGTCCAGATCCACGAGTGGCACGAACACGCCTGCCGCGAACTGTGCGCCGAACAACTCTATATCCGGTTTGTACAGTAAAGTCGTGAAGTTCATCAGGAACGTAAGATCCGCGCCGACTTCGAGATTTCCGGAGCGTAATGACAGGTCAGTACTGGCGTCGTAGTAGTAAAAGTCGTTGCGCAGCGTCCACTTCTGGGTTGGCGCCAGGGCCATGCCGAAATCACCATAGGTGCCGGGAATGTAATTGCTGTATCCGCCTTCTGCAGCTCTTGCATCGGACCCGGCAAAGGAAATAGTAAGGTAGGTCAGAATCACGATGTACGGGATTTTGATCATTCGGAAACTTGTATGCGGTCTTCACTCGGCAAGCGCCCATAGTGCTGCCGGTATTGGCGCGAGAATCGGCCCATGTGCGTGAAGCCACAGTTCATCGCGACCTCGGCGATCGTGAGCGTTTTCGTATCTACGTCCCAAAATCCGCGGCGCGCCTCGTGCAACCGAATGGCCAGGATATAGTCCTTGGGGCTGAGATCCAGTTCACGTCTGAAGATCCGTTGCAACGTACTGAGACTGACACCGCAGTATGCACACAGGTCTGTAACGCGAATGTCTCCCACCAGATGCATATGAACATAATCTGTCGCGCGCTGCATGATGCGGTGCTTTTCCAGTCGACCGTACGGGTCACAGCCATTGCCATTCGACTTGCGACCATCGAGCATATCGGTCAGCGCAGTAATCAATTTCCGGTCCATGTCGGTTTTTGATGTCGCTTCGAGTGCTCCTGCGAAGATTGTGACGACCATTCGCCGAAACGCGTCGACAGCCGTCGTTGGAGTGCTCTGCAAAGTCGTGTGCGTAATATCGACGAGAGAGTCGAAGCCGCCAAACGCCGCATCGTAATCGTCGATCTTGTCGGCCGGAAGGTGAATCGTCAGCCCGTCGGCCCCATCGGGTAGCACAAGACTCAGTCGCGTCTTGGGTGGAACCAAAAGCAGGTCATGTCGACCGACAGTTCTCCCGGAGACGCGACAAGGAACATCCGACAAGGTCATAAGCAGGGAGTAAGCGTCTTCGGCCGACATGACCGAACTCTCAAGTCGCCGGTTCGTGCGCTCACGGAATAGCTCAATGTGACCAAGTTTTAGGGCCTGCAACTTCACCTTCAGAGGACCCGGTTCTATCTGTCGATAGTTAGCGTCCCAACCGTTCACGGTGTAAAACTCGTTCAGCGCTTTGATCGCGAAAAAATCATGGACAATCAAGGCTGGATCGGTTAACGGGGGTTCTGAATTCGATATTTTTTGTTGTTTCGTCATGAATTCCTAAGCCGTCGAATCGACTGCTAATACGGATCATTGTGCGATTGCTCTATTAAGACTTTGATTGTTATCGTCTTCTTTGACCATCATACCGATTGTTGACGAAATGTGACCTATTGTTTCGGTATTAGTTCGTATTACGGGTTACGCAGGAATTTGACGAAAATCGGATATCTCATTCTTCGGTTGAAGTGCATAGTTGTTGTGGTGTAAAGACTGGGCAGTCGGTAAAATGCAATGCAGTACGATGAGGCAGGCACTGGGCACCTCATCCGGATTAAGTCTCGTTAGGAGAGCAACAATGAAAACACGTGCAATGTGGGCTGTCTTGCTTGTCGCGCTTGCCTGCGGCAATGCTACGGCTCAGGAAAGCCCGGACTACTCGCAGTCGTCGACCTGGCGATTCGAGTTTGCCAACGACGTATTATTCGATTCGGACAACCAGTTCACCAACGGCTTCGCACTACAAAAACATAGTCCGATTGCGTCGAGTCTCGATGCGACCGGCGGTACGGCCGCGTTCGGCAAAGGACTGGCGCGGCATTTCCTGCCCAACGAAGAAGGTCTTAACTACCGCGAGTCATGGTCCTTCGGGCAAAATATGCAGACGCCGGAGGATATTGAAAATCCCGACCTGATCCTCGATGACCTGCCGTATGTCGGCCTGCTGGGTTGGAGCCATTCGTTTGTTGCATTTGACGACCAGCGCATGTCGGCTTTCGGCTGGATGCTCGGTGTCGTGGGTCCCGCGTCACAGGCCGATGAATTGCAGGATGCTGTGCACAGTGCTATTGATGCGGACGAACCACTGGGGTGGGAAAACCAGCTCGACGACGAGCCCGTATTAAGTCTGTTCTATTCGAAAAAGAAGAAGCTCTGGCGCAATCCCAGTTTCGATGGTGCGATTGCGTTTAACGCTGCTGCTTCGAACTTCATGTCTTATGGCGAACTGGCGATGGAGATGCGGTTTGGCCGTATGCCGCAGGGATTTGCCTATATACCCGACCCGCTTGGGCGCGGGCTGCATTTCAACGCCACGATTCCCAACAACGACCAGACTGCGATCTACGGTACGTTCGCTTTGCGCGCGACCGGGTTCCTGGTCGACATGATGAGAGAGGGCAATACTTTTGTCGATGACAACCCATGGACCGAAAACAATGTACTCGATCCGGAGAACGTCATTGGCCAGGCGTTTATCGGTTTCAATTATGAGCGCCCCAAGTGGGCACTGCGCTTCAATTTCTGGTTCACGACAGATACTGTTGACGAAGATTCGCTGGCTGGCGATGAAGATCCGGACAACCGGGGCGGAACTATCACTATCGAGTGGCGGTTTAAGTGAGCTAACTTACCAGCGACGGACGCGCCCGGTATCGATATGGACGAAGTTTGAGCTGGCGTAAAAACCGACACCACCGCGTTGCATCGCGAGGGCGGTGTCGCGAAGCTTACTGAGTTCGACATCGGTCAAGCGGACGTCGATGGCTTTGCCCAGCAAGTGTTGGCTGTTCTTGGCGACACTACCCGAACGCCGGCGCAGCATGTCGTTGGTCGCGGGAGAGCGGTAGGCCGAAATGACTTCATAGGTGCCGTCGCCGCCCAATTTCGTGCGAATGTCGTATATGAGGTCAAGGAGCTGGGGGTCAATTTCGGCGACATCGCCGGTGCGAAAATCAGAGAGGAACTCGTTAATTTCTTTGAGCGCATCGGGCACGTATTCGTTGCGCCACTTGTAGACAACATGGAGCCGTTCACCGGTGTGAGTATGAAAAAACTGCAACTCTCGTTCGTCGTCGACCGTGGCACAGGCGCGCCGCAACGGCAGAGTCAGACCCGAAATCACGCTGCCGATCGCTGCTTGAATCAAGCCGCGTCGGCGCTTGTTGGCAGAGGGTTTCATGCGAGGCCTATTATACAAGTCGCGTTGCTTCTGTTTACCGTTATTCAGCCAGTAACGTCGCTGGCTGATGATGCCGCCGACAGCGAGGCCATCCGGACAGAGATCGAGAACCTTCGCGAAACGGGTCAGCTTTCGATCGGCGGCATAGACATCGCCACTGGCAACACGCTCGCTGAATTTTACGAGCGCCGCAACTTCAGCCCTACCTGGACGGATCTGGATCAGGTCGGAGAACTGCTGGCGATGGTACTGGCGAGCCACGAAGATGGATTGAATCCCGGGGATTACCATGCCGAGAAGATCGAGACCGCCTACAAGGCGATACAGCAGGGCAGAACACCAACACCGCGCCAACTGGCTGCCATAGAGCTCATGTTCTCGGACAGCCTGCTGCGCCTGGCGTATCACCAGCTGTTCGGCAGGGTCGATCCCGAAAATCTGGACCCGAGCTGGAATTTTGACCAAAGGCCTGTCAGTTCAAATCCGCTGCAAAGGATGCAAGAGGCGATCGATTCCCCGTCGCTTAAAAACTTCGCCGAGACCGTGTATGCCCGCGGCCCACTTTACTTGCGACTACGCGAGTCTTTGAAGAGTCATCGTCAGATTCGGGACAACGGCGCATGGCCGGTCATTCCGCATGGCCCGACATTGAAAGCGGGCATGAGTGATGAACGTGTATTGATAATTGCAAGGCGGCTGGCAATATCGGGTGACATCGCCAGCGTGCCCGAAACCACCGGCGACTTGTACTCGGACATACTCGCAGCCGGTGTTCGATCGTTTCAGCGTCGACATGGGCTTGAAGCAGATGGCGTGATCGGCCCGGCGACCCTGGCGGCTCTCAATGTGCCGGTCGAGACCAGAATTGCTCAATTGCGCGCTAATCTCGAGCGCGCGCGCTGGGTGATGGGCGGCATCGGCGAGGACTTCATTATCGTCAATATCGCGGGCTATCGAGCCTATCTCGTTGACGATGGTCAGGTTGTCTGGGACACCAAGGTGCAGGTGGGCACGCCCTTTCATCAGTCGCCCGTGTTCCGCGACGAGATGACCTATGTCGTCATGAACCCCACCTGGACCGTGCCGTACAGTATCGCGACGAAGGAGATGCTGCCGAGAATTCAGGGCGACCCCGATTACTTCAAGACAAGAACGTTCGATGTGAGGAACCGGGCAGGCGAGAATGTCGACCCGGATTCGATCGACTGGTCAGCGCTGTCGCGTGGCAATTTCCCGTACACGTTTGTACAGCGGCCAGGTCCTGCGAACGCGCTCGGGCGCATCAAGTTCATCTTCCCGAACGAATACGCGGTTTATTTGCACGACACACCCAGCAAGAGCCTGTTCGGCCGCTCTGAGCGGGCGTTCAGCCATGGTTGTATTCGCACACAGAACCCGTTCGACCTCGCCGAACTTCTTCTTGGGCCTGCGGGATGGGACCGTGAGCGGATCGACGCGCAAATCGAAAGCGCCGAAACCAGGACTGTGCATCTTGCCCAGCCGTTGCCGGTTCTACTGCTGTACTGGACCGCCGACGTCGGGCCAAATGGTGAGTATCATTTTTACAATGACGTATACGAACGAGATCAGCGAGTGCTTGACGCACTCGATGCACCGTTCGAGCCCTTGCAAAATCGAAACATACCAATACGCTAGATAACGTGAGTCTGGAGTAATTTCCTCGCAGACCGGCGACCGGTGAAATTGACGGAAATCGGATATAAGCGCCCAGACGCACTGAATACTATTAAACTATGGTGAACTTCCAACGCCACCTGGAGAGTCAAGATGATTACAACGCGTACTAAATTACTGGTCATTCTCGCCGGAGCGGGCCTGACGGCCACAGCCTCGGCTCAGGAACTGATGGTGTTCCCCAATGAAGGTCAGAACCAGCAACAGCAGCAGCAGGACGAATTCACCTGCTACAACTGGTCCAAGGGCGAGACGGGCTTCGACCCGATGGCCGTCCCGACGGCGACCGAGCCGCCACCGCAGAAAGAAGAACCAAAGGGCGGCGGTAGGCGCGGCGCGGTTCGCGGCGCGGCTCTTGGAGCGATCGTTGGCAACGACTCCGACGATGTTTGGAAAGGCGCAGCCGCCGGCGCCGCGGTCGGTGGTATGCGCCGCCAGGACCAGAAGCGCAAGGAAGAAACCGAGAGCAAGCAGTGGGAGCAGGAGCAGCAGCAGATTTACCAGGAGAACCGCAATCGCTACAACCGCGCCTATGCAGCTTGCATGGAAGGCAAGAACTACACGGTTCGCTAACAGTACCGGAGAAACATCACTATGAATTCAATAACACGAAAAATGCTTGCAGCCACGGCAGGTCTTTTGTGCGCCACAGCAGCATCGGCCGAATTTGACGGTTCCGAGCTGTTGATTTGCTCCCTGGGACAGATCATCGAGTGTGACTACGGCGCCGAATGTCGCGCCGTAACAAACGCAAGCGTCGACGCACCCGATTTCGTCCGCCTCGATTTCCGGAACAAGCAGTTTAATGCGATTACGGCAGGTGTAGCCACGGAGCCGGGTGCCATTGACTCCGTCGAGGATCTCGACAATCACCTGATCGTTCAGGGCGTGCAGGGAAGCAGACCTACCAACCCCCTGGGTTGGTCGCTGTCGATTAACCAGACAACCGGACGAATGACATTGACGGCTTCAGGCGACGATGCCGGGTTCGTCGCGTTCGGGGCGTGCACTACGTTGTAGGAAGTACTGACGCAGTCCGGACCGACTTGAGGGCTTATAGCGGCTCACTTGGGGCTGTCCCTGGGGCGTCGCTCTGCGCTTCATCGGGCGCCATCCAGGCCATGAAAATCTCGTAGCCGATCGCGAGGATCACGGCCCCGAGAAACAGGCCAATAATGCCGTGCGCCATGGCGCCGCCGATCGCTCCGATCAGGATAACAAGCATCGGAACTTCAATGCCGCGACCGAGAAACATCGGCTTCAGAAATGCGTCACTGGCGCTGACAACGAGCGCGTAGATGAGGAACACGATCGCCGGTACCGGCTCTGCCACGGAGAAGTACCAGAAAGCGACGGGGCCGAGGACAATCAGCGGCGGCAACTGGATGATGGCGAGCACCAGAACGATCCCGGACAGGAGCCCGGCTGCGGGCACGCCGGCAATCGCCAGGCCAATTGCAGACAAAAGGGCCTGGACTAACGCAATGCCCAATACACCCTTCGCCACACTCCGAATTGTGAGGATAGCCAGATCGGTGAATGCTTGCCCGCGTTCAGCACCAACCAGTTTCGACGAAATTGTGCATGCTGACCTGTATCCACCTGACGCCGTCATGAAGAGCACGCCTGCGATGATCATGGAGAAAGCAAACAGGAACGCGGAACCAACCATGTGGCTGGCGAAAGCCAGTGCATTTTTGCCGGTCGCACGAATCTGTGGCTGGTACTCGTTGACCGTCGCCTCGAGGTCGGTCGCTGCGGCACTCCACAAGCTGTGGACTTGCTTGCCGATGAGAGGCCAACTTGCGACCTTATCGGCCGGCGGCGGGATGTCCGCTGTGCCGTCTTCCAGCTCTGCAGCAATGGTGTGCAAGGCGCCGAAGGTCGAATCGGCCAGCATGGCGGCTGGCACGGCCAGGACCACCAGGCCGATCAGCACCAGGATCGTCGCCGACATCTTCTCCCGCCCACCCAGGCGGGCACTCAGGACTACGTGTGCCGGATACAACGCTACGCTGAGTATCAGGGCCCAGACGACGACTGTCACAAATGGCGCAACTAACGTGAAGCACCAATAGAGCAGGATCGCTACGGCGGCGATCTGAATGAACGCCGCCATCGCGTTGGAAACAAATCGCTCGTCGGCCCGCGAATTGTCAGCGCTTTCCATGAGTATCCCCTTACCGCACAGTGTGGTAACTAGTTCAGGTCGTCATCCTGCCAGTACTTGGTCCCTTGCAGCGTTACCTGTAGCGCGAGTCCCTTCTTGGTCATTAGATAGACGGTGACATCTTCATTAAGGCCGACAGCCCCTTCCATGGATCCTGCCTGCTCTTTGTTCTCCGAGCCGGTCGTCGCGGCGGCATCGGCCTGGCCCGTGAAGTTCCAGCCTTTGTCGACGAACTGATCGAAGGCATCCCGGCTGTGAAAAACAAAGACGGCACTGGATTTCTTCACGCCAAAACCGATGCCGCCACCGGCGGAGAACATCTTCATGTATGTGTCTTTGTCGGAACTGTTGTCGTGTGCAATTCCTTTGCCAGTTGCGGTTGACACCAGTAGCACGTTCACGCCGCTATTCGAGAAAACCGCGTATCCGACAGAATTGTCTATCATCGTTTCTGCGGATGGTTTCTCTTTGTACAACCTGTTGAGCGCTTCTTCGCGCATTTCGAGAATTTCTTGCCGTTGCTCGTCGTCGCTCTTCTTGCCGAATGCTGCTTCGGCTTCGAAGCCCAACGACGTTGCGCTCACAAAGACAATGAATGGTGCAATAAATGACAATCTCACTCTGTTGTCTCCTTCAGCAGGATCGTGATTACTTCGGCGGTTCGTAGGGATCCTTCGTCCCCGGCTTGATCGGCGGCTCTTGCCGCAGCGACCCGATGTGCGCGCCCAGCTGCCCCAGGGCCGCTTTAGGCACCCAGGTCTCCGGGAAAATCACGTTTTGCCTTTCCCCCGGGTCCTTCAGGAGGTTGTAGACGCGCGGTAGCCCGTAGTCCATGGTTTCGCTGACGATATTCTCCTGTTCCTTCAGGTGAAGCTTCCAGTTGCGCCATTTCACGCCCCAGACGTCGTTGCCCATGTAGACGATCAGCCCCTCGCGATTGGATTTCTCCTGCTTGCCCCGCAGGAAATCGGTCTGGTCCACGCCGTCGATGACGCGGTCGTCCGGCACCTTGCCGCCGGCGATGCGCGCGAAGGTCGGGTAGAGATCCATCTCGTGCACGATCTCGTCGCTCGTCGTGCCGGCGGCAATCTCGCCCGGCCAGCGAACAGCGAAGGGCACCCGCAGGCTGCCCTCGAACCCGGTGAACAGCGATCCCCGCCAGGGACCCGCTGTACCGGAAACAAAGTAATCGACTGACGGGGTACTCGATCCTACCGGT
>Ga0255054_10002210_pt1 | contig 11219 bp, 11 predicted proteins | sample JV7_2_23_MG_FD_188634 | JGI IMG/M metagenome (GOLD analysis project Ga0255054, IMG submission 188634) | Seawater microbial communities from Jervis Inlet, British Columbia, Canada - JV7_2_23 | ecosystem: Environmental > Aquatic > Marine > Inlet | place: Canada: British Columbia | collected... | reverse complement strand
CTAACCTAGACCCGGTATCGGCGGCCAAGATCGAGGATATTTTAGCCAATATCATTAAAAAAAATGCCATTACAGTGATTATGGCAACGCACGATATGGCTCAGGGTCAGAGACTGGCTGACAGAATTGCCGTGCTGGTAAACGGTGAAATTGTACAGATCGGTCGGTCAAACGATATTTTTTTCAATCCTACTAACAGAGAGGTAGCCGAGTTTGTTGGTATGGAAAATATCATCAATGGTGTCGTCGTGTCTAATGAAGGAGAGATGACTACTATCGATGTTAACGGAACGGTGATAGAAGCGGTAACCGATTATTCACCCGGTGATGAGGTTTCTGTCTGCATACGTCCTGAAGATGTGACAGTAGCGCTAGCCAGACTTTCGAGCAGTGCCCGGAATTCACTCGCAGGGACCATAACCTGGACCGTATCAAGCGGGCCGCTTTGCCGAGTTGAAATAGATTGCAGATTTCCCCTGGTAGCTTTGGTTACCAAAAGGTCAGCCGAAGAAATGGGTCTGGTAAAAGGAACTCAGGTATATGCCACTTTCAAGGTGGTCAGTATTCACGTTATCAGGCGCCGTTGACACTCCAATTAAAATAGTGATATATTTTCTTTGCTGGCAGCGTAGCTCAGTGGTAGAGCAGGGGACTCATAAGCCCTTGGTCGCTGGTTCAATCCCAGCCGCTGCCACTTTGTTTTCTGCAATTATCGGAATGGAGTCGGAGGAGTAGTTGGATTCCGTTTATTGCCCATAAACGAGCGTCTGAGGGAAAAATGCAAACCAGCCAAACCAATAAGCCAGATGGCCACTGATACGCGGCGCCTGTTCTCCCCCTGTTCCGATCAAGGCTTCTTCGGTAACCTGCCAAGGCTGTCCAGCCGCATCTAGTACTGTATCTGCATTGGGGCCGGGGCTAAACGTCTCTGCACCCCGGTTGTAGGCCCTGACTTCGCTCCCAGCTATATAATTCACAGGCCCCTCTCGTGTACTACTTCCACTAACATTCACGATACCCCGCGTTGCGACTATTACGACTGGCATGTCGCCTACAGTATCATTCACAACTTTCTCTTCGGCCAGAATGTCAATTGGATAAGCTTTAGGCAATCCATCGACAGTGAGTGCATATATTTGCGACTTTTTGTTTAATAACTCACTACGCTGCCAGACGGGAAACATAGTGCTGTCCGAGGAAAAATAACCGCCATAAGCCGCCCCAAGTACGTATGGACGATCAAAACCGGTCTCTATGTCCAGCACAACTGTGTTAGAGTGTTGAATTTGCCACTCTTTCCACGTAGTGAGTACCACCGGGACTAAGTCGAGTTCAATACCGGTGCCAACAAGGTCTCCCAGCACAGGTTCGCCAGTTATTTGGTTCCATAACGTACGTGTTTGACGGTCATACATCAATTTGTTGCTGCGGAAGAGTAAACCGGAGGACCCAAATGTGTAGGTTTGGCCGTCTGAAGCCCGTCCGTCGTAAGCAATGGCCGCACCGCAAAGAGTGCAGTATGATAGCGAGACAGGTATACCGCCAATGATGTCGTTTGCCATTTCATGCCAGTCCATGATTCGTAACGGGTAGGCACGGGCGTCGCCGCCTACGACAATACCGAAGACGGGATCTTCTGGTTCGAGATATTCCGCTTTACCGGCCGGTATCATTGTCGGATTATCAAGTGCGGGAATTCCATCCACCAAGACACCGCCCCACAGGATTTCTTCAACCCTGATATCTGATGGGGCATCATCATTCAAAAAGCTATCAAACCGATAATCGATTCTAGCGAATATATTTCCCTTCCAACTTGTGAAGCCAGGTGGAGGTTTCAAATCGGTAGCTCCATACCACTCAATCCAGTCTGACCAATAGGTAAAGGATTCCCCGCTAAGCGTTTCTAATGCATTGTAGGCATCAGGGACGAAGATAATCCCGAGCTCATAAGCACGAATCAACTCGATAAAGACAGCCACGAAGCGCCTATCTTCTGCGGCCAGAATCGAATCAATAGCAGACTGGGTTCTTGCCTCGACACCACTCGAAAGGTCATACATGAATCGGGTGGCTTCTTCACCGTTTGTCGTCTTTGCCGTCTGTGGGGAACAGGAAGAAATCAACAGTATCCCCATGAATACGAGTAATAATGTGCTAATAGTTAGAGACCGACGTAAAAAACCACCTATCATTAATATATCCTCTGCTCCCCCTCACTGGCTGAACCATAAAGAAGAACTGCCGAGGCCAGCCCCAGAATACCCAGAAATCCTACTACAGTTAGGGTAATGCCTCTAATATTAATCATACAACTTAATCTCCCAGCCTCATTTCTTCTTTTGTTTTATCTGGCTGGATGCTCTTATAGTCAAGTATAGCGGGGCAAATATTACGAAATCCTTAAGAAAGTGAAGATATAGTGAAATCTCTGCGAGAATTAAGAAAGGGCCACTAATAGTTGAATTCTTAGTCCCAGAAGAGAACTCACGTTTTAACATTTGGGCATCTTAGGCAGGGTAAAGCTAAGAACATTACCCTGGCCCGGTACGCTATTCACCCATATACGCCTATTGTCAGCCTTAATTATGCCCTTGGTCGCTGTATCAATCCCAGCCGCTGCTACTTTTTATACTCACTGGAATTTATTGCACTTTTGAAGGTTTACTCGGTTGTCTTTTTACCGTGAAAAAGTTCGCTTCCGGCTCCAGGATATACGATTCTTTTATCAAGAGGTGTTGGCTTTTCAACCTTTGGCCATATATGTTCATTCGATTCTGCACCTTCTTTGGTAACTGATGATGGGATTTTATCTTTCATCTGAGGTTCTTTTCTAATGTTAATACCCTCTACATTATGTGAAAATTCAATCGGAATACCATTTGGGTCATGGGCATAAATGGAATGAATGAAGCCATGGTCAATCATGTCCGATACATTAAATCCCGCCGCTTCGAGTCTATCTTTTAATTCCCACAAGTCATCTTCACTGTCCACCCCAAAAGAAACATGATCGAAAATAAACGGACCTTCAACGGGTCTACCATGGTCTTTTTCTGCTACTGGTTGAACACCCGGCCATTCAAAAAAGGCTAGCAAATCGTTCTCTGATATTTGGAAGAAATAATGTCTATATCCAGGTTCCCCAAGCCCGGCGACCAGACGCATGCCAATTAAATCTCTCCAGAAACGAGTAGTTTCATCCATATCGCCGGTAGCCATGGCCAGATGATTAACACCAATAAAGTTAACCGTTTTCATCTTCCTCCCTATCATTATTGAGAATATATCACTAGTTCAATCCCAGCCGCTGCCACCAATCTTATATTTTCTTTCATTTCTTTTTCTTTTTCCCCTTGGCTGCTACGGCGATAGACACCCTTGCCCATTCATGGATCTTTTCGTTATCATTCAGGATTTGTTTCGGTACTTCAAAATAGGGCATCGGTTTATGCTGGCTACTTCCGGCTTTGGTATAGGTTTCCCTGTTAGTATCATCGACCTTAAAGAATAAAGTCGATCCTGATATAAGGGCAAACATATTGCCCTCAGAGAAAATACCGTAGCCACCAAACATCGGACGGCTAGTGATATTTCCTAATGGCGAAAGTAAACCTGTGACTCTTTCCATAAATGCATTATCAGCTGGCATTTTTCCCTCCTTTGGCGTGTCACCAATATAGCACTATATTACATCTTCAGGAATGCAACATGTACTTACTGTAGGCTATTCTTACTTCTTTAAGAAATCCTTCATTGGTTTCCAGTAATAATCGTGCCATCCCTGCCGGATATCATCATAGAAGACTTCGGGGACTCCTGTCTGAGTAAAAGTGAGACGTGTTCCGCTGGGGATTTGGCCTAATGAAAAAACAACTTTGGAGTAATGACCCTCCGGCCAATCGCTATAGCGCCATGACTGAACGATTTTTTGATCAGGTACAAGTTCAAGATTTACTCCTTCTATTTCTCCACCGTAGACACTAAAATTACCACCAGTTTGACGGCTTATACTGACTTCAGAATCCGTAAATTCGGAATGCTTCTTGGAATCAATAAGAGTTTCATAAACCTCATGAGGACTGGCTTTAAAAGTTATTGATTGATGAATCGACTTAGTACGCATTTCTGACTCCATCCTAATCTTTTTGTTAGGGTTTTAAAAAACTCATTCCAAGTCTCACCATGCCCAGAAGCATATTTTCAGTCTATAACATATCATGTGAAACTAATACCCTAGTCTTCATAATATCAAATGACCTATGACATTGAATATGATTTAGGTCACACCCGAGAAATTCCAATTGAGGATGCCTCCATCGGGAGAAAGTTACTCAAATAATTGTTGAAATATCAAACAGAGCTAAGAGACAAACATGCCCCTGGTCGGTGGTTCAGTCCCAGCCGCTGCCACTTCTTTTTACCATAGACATCTTTTTTTTGATTATCCTACCCCTCTGTGCTATTCTCTCAAATAACTATATTTTTTAGGGAGGAATGATGTCTGAATCTAAATACGAATATCTAAAGACAACCGGAATTGTTCGCGATAGTATCTACCCTCCGTTTTTAGGAATGATATTTTTCGCTCAAAAAGAGGAGGGCTTTCAGATTAGATTCACTCACGTTAACGAAGCTTTTGAAATGAAAGAAGAGGCTCATCAACACGACTTCGCTGAAATATTTGTATTTGTCCCCTGTGCCGAGGATTTAAATGCTTATGATGCGGAATCCGAAATAAATGTAGGCGAAGAAGGTGAAAAACTAGTAATTAACCAGACCACGGCTGTGTACCTACCGGCGGGATTGGTTCATTGTCCCATTGTCCACAAGAGAGTCGGAACGCCTTTCTTCTTCGTTAATTGTCCCGTCACTCCTGAATACTCGGCAATAATAGATGGAGAAAAACGCGACTATCCTGTTGCTAAAAAGTATTTCGACCCGGAGAAAAATAGTAACCTGTTGAAATAATAGTAGAGTGGTTCAATTCCAGCCGCCGCAACCATACAACGTGCGGCGCCCCTTAAACATTATCCTTAGTGCCCCACTATCACCGGTATACGGTAGAAAACGGATCCGGTTTTCAGAGAGTAGATTAACACTAATTCTAACTTATAAAGTGGTATACTTTGTGGGGGTAGGTCAAGTTTCACAAGGAGGTTTATAACGTGGAAGCGAAGGAACTTATCGTCAATTCATTAAGAGAGAGCCGCGAATACATTAATCGGGCTATCGAGGGCCTGAGCCAAGAAGAGATAGCCTTTGTTCCGAGCACGAGCTGCAATAGCATCGCGTTTCTCCTCTGGCATGTCGCCCGGGTTGAAGATATGTGGGTAAACCACATTTTTTTGAACGAGGTGAATATCTACGAAAAGGGAGACTGGCCCACTCGCCTGGGGACCCCGCCGGAGGATGTTGGTTATGGGTATACGGAAGAACAACTTATTGCCTGGCCCGTTCCGAACCTTGGAGACCTGACGGGCTACGCCCAGGCTGTCTGGAGAAAGACAGATACTTTCGTGGAAGCACTGACTCCACAGCAGCTTGACACGGAAATAAGTGTCTTCAATAGACAGGGCATACTCGGAGTATTACTCGCCCACGTTATTACAGAGATTGCCCTTCACGCCGGACAGATAGCGTACCTGAGGGGTGTAATCAGGGGAATGGAACCGCCGTTAATGCCACCAGACTAGCTTCACGGAGCAGGGGGCTCATATGCTCGGTCATTGGTTAAACTCCACCCGCTGCTACTTTTTTCGCTGAACTTTCTACTTAATATCTACATCCACACTAATTAGTTTAGGAATAGGCTCCTTGGGGTTAATGGCGTAAAAACCTTTCTTATCGGCCCACTTTATTATAATATTCCCGAGATCTTCTGCTAGTTGCTCCTTACTGGGTGCACAAGCACCCTCATACTCCAGCTTTGCAATAATTACTGCGGTATAGGACGTGCTCTCCTTCTCTTTTTGTTTTGACCCCTCTTCAGACTTTGTTTTGTCTATTCTTCGTGTTTCATTTTTCCTTGCCTTTTCCTGTGTGATTTCTTGCTTTCTTTCATCTATGGATTGCTTGGTTATTTTCTTTATCTCTTTTTTAAAGTCACTATCTGACATCGTAAATGCCTCCCCATTCTTGGCCAATCAAGATATTATGTTGAAAATTTGGTTTTAGCTTTAAAACTTGTGCCACGGTTCTATTTACCTCCTCCTGATTCTCTGACCCTATCTCGCGCAAACTGGATGAAGAGAAGGATAGATTTAATATCTAATTACACGGATAATACAACCAAGAAGACAATAAAGCAAACCATTGATAGCTTTCTGTTGAACTGTATGGTAGAAGGTATGTCATCCCTATCCACATATACACCTACCAGGAATTGACGATCGATTGGGGCATAATCTATACTTGTGCCCATGAGAAAGATTGATACCGAAGCCCATTTCTATACCCGTGAATATCAGGACTATTTGTTTTCCCGCAAACAACCGCCAAGAGAAGAACTTTATAAGGGATACGTCAGACTCTGGTACGAGCCCCAGATATGGGAACCGCACGGCCTTGAAATCGAAGATAGCTTATTGGATGTCAGCAACGGCAGACTTAAGAATATGGATATGGCCGGTATCGATATGCAGGTGCTTAGCCTGTCAACCCCGGGATGTGAGCAGTTTAGTCCTGCCAGAGGTATGGCTTTATCGAGGAAGACTAATGAAGAGTTGTATAAAGTCATAAACAAATATCCTGATAGATTCGTTGGTCTGGCGGCCCTGGCTCCTCAAAGCCCTGAGGAAGCAGCCAGGGAGCTGGAAAGAGCTGTCAAGGAGTTGGGCCTTAAAGGAGCTAAAATCAACTCACACATCAAGGGGAGTTATTTGGATAATAAGAAATACTGGCCGATATTCGAAGTGGCAGAGAGCCTGGATGTGCCTATCTTCCTTCATCCCAATACGCCGAATCCATCGACAATAAAACCTTATATGGATTACGGATTCGCCCTGGCCGGTCCGACCTGGGGCTTTGGCGCTGAAGCGGCTCTCCACGCTATGCGACTAATTTATGGTGGTGTTTTTGATAAATATCCGAACCTGAAAATTATCCTGGGACATCTCGGTGAGGGTCTTGTATTCTGGATGTATAGAATAGATTTTAGCTTCAAAAGACCCTGGATGGAGGAGGAGATTCGTCCTCGGATAAAGCGGATGCCAAGTGAATATATCCGAGATAATTTCTATGTAAATACCAGCGGTATGTATTCTAAACCGGCATTCCTGAGTGTGTATCTTGAGCTGGGAGCTGACCATATAATGTTTGCTGCGGATTATCCCTACGAGAATAGCGAGGAAGCAGCCAGGTTTGTTGACGAGATTCCGGCTTCCGATATTGATAAAGAGAAAATTCAACACTCTGTTGCTGAGAGACTTTTTAAGCTTACTTGATAAGGATTTATCCCCTAATCACCGCTGGTTCAATCCCATCCGCTGCCATTTACGGTAGAGGTACTGGTTGCCGAACGTACATGTTGGAGGATACATATATTAAAATATGAATCAAGCTGGCTCAAACTCGAGCGCCGCCGAGTTAATGCAAAATCTTTTACCCGTGGGGGGAGGACCATCATCAAACACATGCCCCAAATGGGCATCACATCTGGCACAAAGAACCTCGGTTCGGTTCATTCCGTGGCTGGTATCTTCATTAAGTCTAAGGTTTAAATCAGAAACAGGTTCGTAATAACTTGGCCAACCTGTCCCTGAATCGAACTTGGCAGTGGTCTTAAAGAGGTCAGTCCCACACCTTACACACTGATATAAACCCGTTTCTTTGATATCATCAAAGGTGCAGGTGAATGGACGTTCGGTACCCCTTTTTGTAGTGATCTGATATTGCTCTGAATTTAGTAGATTTTTCCATTCCGACTCAGTTTTTTGGATTTTCTCCACTTCCACGATCTTATTTTGATGGCTATCGAATATCCGCACTGTGCTCATGACTCCTATTGGCAATATTAACTCAGAAGCTACTGGAACAGATCTGGTGCATTAACGGTAACAAACACTAACTATTTCTTTTATACTCTTCCACGACCCGGTGGACATCAGGCAAACATCACCGTTTTTCAGGATGTTTTATTTCACATTGACACTCATTATTCCGTTTTGCTTCAGTTATTGCAGTTAGGATTGAAGATCTACCTTGACTATTTGCCAAATCATCTATAATATCTTTTTCAGTATATCCAAGACAGTAGCATATCGTTTTCGATGCTATCATGCTATAATCTTACGCTTTTGATAAATTCAATTCCAGCCGATGCCCCTTATTTTTCAAATCTTACATACAGGCTGGCATCATCATTCCAGTGATACCCGGCGGTTCGGTAAGTATTAAAATATACTACGTAATCTTGAACATCTTCATCGGACTTTTCCACAATAAATCGGTCCGGCATGGTATCGGTCCAGAAGGGGAGATTTTGAATTTCTAACTCATACCACTCTGTATCGCCGAACTCATGACGGATTTTCAATTGTTCTATCATCATGCCATCCTCGGATACCCGGCCGGTCATTATCTCAGAGTGCCCGTCTTGCTGCCATTGCATTGAGAAGTTAATGCCGTCCCAGATAACCTCACCATGGGAATTAAAATCCCACAGGTAAATCCCCGACTGGCCTCCGACATAATCGTGCTGGACGGCAAAGTCCAGTGAGAATTTATTCATCTGATGCAATTCAATGAGATGATTGGCGGCCGCTTCAACTGTTACCTGGGCGGTAGCGACACCCAATAAAGGAGCCGCATCATCTCCGGAATTAAAAAGTCCTACCCTTACCGTGTAGGTGCCCGCTTCTTCATAAAGATGCGTTGCTTCATTACTAAAGGGAATGACTATGCCGTTGTTATCCCCGAAATCCCACTCGTAAACCGGGGATTCCGGCATTTTCTCCGGGTAATCGTTTTGAGCCGTAAAGGTGTATTCCTGTCCGGTCTTTAAGGGCTGTGTCGGCACTCTGATAGCTAATTCTACCCCGGTAATATCCAGAGCTATATCGGTCTTGGCAAATTCATTATCCTTTTCATTTGTAAGCGAAAAAACAATTCTATATTTACCGTCCTGCTGAAACTGGTGTGTGGCAACGTGCACACCTGTATCGAAACCCATATCATCTTCTTCTGAATATTTTTCTGTTTTACCATCATCGTGAAGAGCTCCAACTCCTGGTTCTGTCCATTGGAGAAATTTCCATTTTGGAAAAGCATATAATCCCAAGACATTTTTATTCTCGACTTTGGCTGTAAAGGTATACTCCCGGCTTTCACCGGTTGGAGTAGCCGTGAGAGATATTCTAACTGCTTCGCAGTGAACTGTTTTTGTAATGGTGCCGTATCGGGGTGCTAAATTACCTAACGTCTTGTATTCATCGTTGTCATAGAGGTCTATCCGGAAATTATACGTACCCTCCTGTAAAAACTCATATTTGATTTCGTCAGTGCAGGGCCATTCATCCTCCTCGTCTTCCGCATCTTCGTCGTAATAATCATCATGTCTTACTTTGACTAATTTATCATGTATTATTTCATCTATGATATTGCCTTCGGACAGGACCGTCCATACATAGACAGGTTTTTCGGGAAGTTTATCGATTTTATCACACGTCGTACTGAGGTAAAGCGTTGATCCGGGGTAGGTGTACCGGTCCGACTCATTAAATCGCGAAAGATTCACCTGGTCGGGCATATCTTCCAGGGGGCCAGCCTCTCCCTTGCAGCCCATCATTGAAAACCCAAGACCCAGGCAAATAATTAGAGCTATAATAATGGCAATAGAACGTGATTTAGATTTCATTGTTCCTCCGATTCTATATTCGATATACGCAAAACTTTCGGATTTCTTCACGGAAATACATACATATTATCAGAAAGATTTTATTTTATAAAGCCTGATAACCAAAAGCAAAAGAATCTGTTCTATATGCCATATGTGAAGAAGAAAGGATTTAATCCCGGTTGCTGCTACTTCTTTATTGATATAGTTATATTTTCTATTTACTTCTAGTCGGGTCTTTGAGTTTGCCGGGCCCGAAGGATGAGAAGTCCAGGTCGTAAAACTGCTTGCATACTGAGAAATAGCCGATATGACTACCTCCCATCACCAGTTTGGCAACGGGTATATCACGAAAATATTTCTCGTATTTATTTTCGCGCACGTAGCCGTAACAACCCATGACTTCCATTCCCCTCAATATCATTTCCGCGGCTGCCCGGCTAATGTACGCGTGCACAGCATGGCCCTTGGCCGACATGCTGTCGGTATTCCACATGCCGTAAATATCCATGCGGTCGAACTGGTGAGCCGTTTCCAGGAAAGCAGCCCTTCCCACGGTTATCAATGAGGCCATTTCTCCCAGTATCATGGCGGCAGAAAGGTGCTGGTTGACCGGCCTCCCTCCGGCTACCCTCTCGCCTGTATACTCCATTAGTACATCGAATGCTCCCTGGAGAATACCGACCATATTTCCGGTATTTAACGGTAAGGGAGCCGCTGCGGCTGTTTCAAATATAGACCAGGCTACCGGACCGGCCAATCCCCATTCCTTGGGCACCCTGACATTATCGAAATAGGTCGAGGTGTTTCTATCAGCTTGCATACCGCACTTGACCTCGAACTTCCCGTGGGAAACCCCGGGCCAGGGTTCGGGTACATAAATCAATGCGAAGGCGTCTTTCCCAATTTTCGGATCCATATTACATATCACGCAGTTAAGGTCAGCTATACCCGCGTTAGATGCCCAGAATTTATTACCATTGATTACCCATTCGTTCCCTTCGAGTTTAGCCCTCACGGCTACCGTTTTACCTTCATTGGTCAAATTTTCAATATCACAGGCAGACTCAGCTTCACTCATATTAAAGCAGGCAGCCTTGAGCTCATTGCCGGTAAATATCGGCGCGAATTCGTCGAGTACCGCTTTCCCCCACGCCTTCGCTTCAGGTGTAGGGGCCATCAGGTAAGCCAGTGTAGCCGGTGTCCATCCCCAGTCGGTAACGGCACTGCTCATGCTGATGCCATAGTCACCACGGGATATTTGTTCTTGTTTCAATGCTCCGGTGACGATGGAAAGTAACTCGTTCCCTCCATATTCTTTTGGGATCATATTTTTCTGGCTGCCGAGGTCTACCTGCAACTTTTTCAGAATGGGAGTGACTAT
>Ga0255054_10002209_pt1 | contig 11221 bp, 10 predicted proteins | sample JV7_2_23_MG_FD_188634 | JGI IMG/M metagenome (GOLD analysis project Ga0255054, IMG submission 188634) | Seawater microbial communities from Jervis Inlet, British Columbia, Canada - JV7_2_23 | ecosystem: Environmental > Aquatic > Marine > Inlet | place: Canada: British Columbia | collected... | reverse complement strand
TTGAAACGATCAGATGAACTGCGAAGACTACAAACAAGCGATTGCCACGGACCCGTCGTATAACGGCGGCGAGGCGCATGTCACCGAGTGTGCGGCCTGCCAGGCGTATCGCGATGACATGCAGGCGCTCGAGCGCAAAATCGAAAAAGCGCTGGCGCTCCAGGTCCCCGACCTGAGCATGCCGGAGCTTGCCGATATCGATACCGAAAACGTCGTAACGTTGCCGGCACGGCGTCGCTTTACGACGCGGACCTGGCTGGCCGTTGCTGCCACGGTGGTCGTCGCCGCATTCGTCGGCATCCGGATGTATGGCAACGACGTGACGTACCCGTCGCTGTCGGCGGAAATACTTGCGCACCTGGATCATGAGCCCTATGCACTGCGTGTCACGGACAAGCCAGTCAGTGACAGAAAGCTCAATCGCGTCATACAGGCGTCGATTGCAGACATGAATCACGACGGGGGTCTGATTACCTATGCACAGACCTGCGTGATCAACGGCAAGAAAACTCCGCATCTCGTCATCCAGGGGAAGCGCGGACCTGTAACAATCTTGCTGATGCCTGACGAGATGATCGACGGCACCGTGGAACTCCACGGTGAGAGTATCAATGGTGTCATCCTGCCGGTTGGCAGCGGCAGCATTGCGATCATCGGCGAAGGCGATGAAAACCTGCAAGACATACAAAAGAGTGTTGTGAATTCGGTGGTATGGGACACCTGAGGTCCCGCATGATCGAGTGTTGATGAATGCCCGGTCTTGGGCAGACTATTAGGAGAGAAAACCATGTCAGATCGAAAAGTAGTAAAACCGATTGCATTGGCTGTAGGCGCTGCCCTGGCCAGCTCGTTCGCAATTTCCGGCGTTGCAAGCGCCGACACCATCGATAACCCGTTCTCGATGTCTACGCTCAATGCCGGCTACATGCTCGGCGCCGGCGAAGGCTCTTGTGGCGGCGACAAGGAAGACAAGGAAGGCAAGGGCGAAGAGGGCTCTTGCGGTGAAGGTTCTTGTGGTGGTGACAAGGAAGGCGAAGGCAAGGACGGTGGTGAAGGTTCTTGCGGTGGCGACAAGGAAGGCGAAGGTTCTTGTGGCGGCGACAAGGAAGGCGAAGGCTCTTGTGGCGGCGACAAGGAAGATGCTGAAGGCAAGTGCGGCGAAGGCTCCTGTGGTGGTTCGGTTTAATCGAATCGCTATTGCTTGAACTGCTGAAGTACGAAAGGGGGGCCCGCAAAGGTGTGCGGGCCTTTTCTTTATGAGAAATTGAAACGCAAATTGAATAATGATTGCTGCGATATCTGCAGCAGACTGATAAATTCCTGATATGAGTAAAAGAATTACGCGCTGCAAATGGGCCGAGGGTGTCAGCCTCGATTACATCGAGTATCACGACAAGGAGTGGGGAGTTCCTGTCTACGACGACAAGGTACAGTTCGAGTTCCTGATACTCGAAGGCGCGCAGGCGGGACTAAGCTGGTCGACGATACTCAACAAACGAGAGGGCTACCGCAAGGCATTCGCCGACTTCGACGTGCAGAAAGTCGCCCGCTTCACGGCAAAGCGCGTCGAAACGCTGCTCGGAAATCCCGCAATCGTCAGGAACCGGCTCAAGGTTCAGTCCGCCGTGACGAACGCGAAGGCGTTCATTGATGTGCAGGAGGAGTTCGGCAGCTTCAGTAACTACATTTGGGGTTTCGTTGACGGCACACCGATACAAAACAAATTCAGAAAAGACGGCGACATTCCGGCCACATCGGCCGAATCGGATGCGTTGAGCAAGGACCTGAAGAAACGCGGTTTCAAATTCGTCGGCAGCACGATCGTTTATGCGCACATGCAGGCGACAGGGCTTGTCAATGACCACGTCGTCAGCTGTTTTCGCTATAAGCCTTGTGCGGCAAAAGTCAAAAAAAAGAGTAAGCAAATCAAATAGTAATGTCGTCGGCTTGCATTCTTGAGGATGCCGGCGGATCATCGGTTGTCTCTGCAAACATAACAATAAAGAGGCAAGCATCATGTCGGATGTAATCAACGGTAAGCCTCCAACGTCTTTCTGGATTATCGGCGGTGTCGCGCTGGTCTGGAACCTGATTGGCCTGATGTTGTACTACATGCAGGTCAGCGCAACGCCGGAAACGCTGGCTACCGTGTATAGCGAAGCGAAATACGAGTTCCTCGTGTCGATTCCGACCTGGGCCACGACGGCTCACGCAATCGCGGTCACCGCGGGCGTGTTGGGATGCATATTCCTGCTGATGCGAAAGGCCTGGGCAATACCGGCGTTCATCGTTTCATTGATCGGCATCGTCGCGCAGGACACCTACAGTTTTGTCATCGCGAACGGTATCGAAGTATGGGGTGTCGGCGTCATCGTCCTGCCGATCGTGGTGCTGGTAATTGCCATCGGCCTGATCTTCTATTCGCGCAGCGCGAAAGACAAAGGCCTGGTCAGCTAGTTTCCGATCGTAATCACCGTCAGGCCAACGAGGCCTTGCGGCGTATTGTGCGAGATGCCGCCCAGGTAAATCGTGTTCGACGATAGATTCGACCAGCCGACGGTCACGTTCTCTGTCGCACCCGTGTTCACGAATGCCGGGCCTGACGCCGTCATGTTGCCCTGATCGTCCGTAATGCCGAACGCCCATGCCAGCATCGTGTAGTTTGCACCAGGACCGCCGCTGATCTCGTCTGTCTCGAAGCCATGCACGAGCGCGCCGTAGCATCCCGCCGTCGGGCTGAAGACATTTACCTGCTCCTCCGATGTCGGACCGCCGCTTTCGGTGACTCTCGTCCCGCGGAAATCGAGCGGATTGCAAAGGCCGGGCTGATAGTAAAGGTACAGATCCAGGTCATCGTCGCCGTCTGTGAGTGCGTCGAACAACGAGAACCTGAGATACAGCTGATTGGCGGGAACGTCGATCAAATGGACGGTTACACCATTACCCGAACGGAACGTGAATGTCTTGCTCGGGTCGTTATCGACGAAGCCGTCGATGACGAGCGGCAGGCGCAGACCGTGAACGCCCGGCGTGTACGCGCCCGTGTAGCCGAATTCAACCGGGAAACTGATTGTGCCCGTGCCGCCAAAGCTGGTCACTTCGGTGGGCGCTGTCAGCGACACCGGTTTCACGGCGATCGTGCTGTGTACCGTGTAGTCGTTGCTGCTCCAGCTCAGCGAGCCGAAGCGCCACAGGTCGAGCGGCCCGGACTCGTAAACGAAAGTGACGTCGAACGTTGCGGACTCGCCAGAACCGACAGAAAGATTGGCCGGCGTGACCGAGATCTGAATTCCGGGCGGTGCGGTTACGGATGCCACGAAGGTCTGCGCTTCGTCGCTGACGTTCGTCACGCGACGGCTCACGGTCTGTTGATTGGCCAATCGCGCGAGACCTATCGATGGCTGGTTTAAATCTTCCGCCGCGAACGACAAGCCGCCGCTTGCGAGTTGATCGCAGCGAGTTTCCGAGACCGCGGGAGAATCGGTTCCACAGGCAAATGCGTCGAATTCGTCGTCGGTCACGTCATAGACGAGGCCCGGGTTCAGGGAGTCGTTCGGCACGATGTGTCCGGCGCCGTAGTCGAACGGATTGGCAACGCTTTCGCCGTCGGACTGAACGAGATCCTGCCTTGCCGACGTCATGATTGCCGACTTGATCGCCGACGGGCTCCATTCCGGATGCGCCTGCATGAGCAGGGCGGCAACGCCAGCCACATGTGGCGTCGACATCGACGTGCCGCTCAGGTACGCGAACTGCTCGTCCGGCATCGAGTTGGCGGCGTCGGGCGTGAATCCTGCAAGGATATTGACGCCAGGCGCTGTCACGTCGGGTTTGACGAGGCCACGCACAGGCCCCGGACCACGTGCCGAGAACGTCGCCATGACGTTACCGGTCTCGGGTTGCGTCAACAGGAAACCCTTGTCGAGCACCGCATCAACAGTATTGTCCGCCTCGATTTCCGCGATGATCAGATTGCCGTCGGCCTGGCCGATCATCAGCGCCGGAATATCCACAAACGACGCATCGCCGTTCATGACGATCGGGTCGCCTGCGATACTGTAGATGAGCGCGGCAACGGCGCCGGCGTCACCAGCATGTTGAATCTTGATGTCAAAATTGCAACCGCCGCGCTCGATGAACGCGATATTGCCGGTCATCTCTGTGTCGTTGACGAGTGGTTCACAGGCATCCGCGGTGGTGCCGGTACCACCGGCGTCATCGTTGTCGTCGGCGAGAATCAACGGTGCTTCGATCGGGTCGTTGTCGCGCAGTGCCGGCGTGAAATTCGCCTCCTTGACGGCATACTTCCCGGCAATGGACGGCGGTTCGTTGATTTGCATCGCCTCGATCGACGTTTCGCCGTCGCGACTCGAGGCGGCGACCGTGACAGCCCACGGGCCACCGGCCGGCGAGCCGATTGTGCCGAGGTTCGGGCCTTCGTTACCGGCGGCGACGACCGCGAGTACGCGGGCCTTGGTCGCGTTCATCAGGGCGACGTCGTCGGGAGCGGTAATCTGCAGCATCGAGCTGCCGACGGAGTAGTTGATGATGTCGACACCATCGGCAACCGCCGTGTCAACGGCGCTTGCGAGGTCCGACGTATTGCAGCTGGCGCGCACGTCGCCCGGTCGCAACCAGCATGCCTTATAGACGGCGATCCGGGCGCCGGGCGCGATGCCTTCGACATTGCCAATCAACGTGCCGAAAGCCGATGCCTTCACCCTGTTACCGGCGGCGGTTGTCGCTGTGTGTGTGCCGTGGCCGTCGACGTCGCGCGCCGATCGAATCTCGCCCGCGTCGATCGGGCCAGAACTTTCGGCGCCAGCAATGAAATAGCGCGCGCCGATGAGTTTGTTGTTGCAATTGGTGGTCTCGAACTGCTCGCCAGTCTGGCAGATGCCGTTCCAGTTTTCCGGCGGATCGAAAACGACCACGTCATCGAGTTTCTTGAAGCGATGGCACAACCAGCGGCCGAGGAACGACGTCTCCGCCCAGGTGCCTTGGCAGGCACGCGGACGATCGGCTTCCCGGGTGTCCTTGAGTGCCGGATGTTCGGGGTAGATCCCGCTGTCGATGACGGCGATTACGATGCCATCGCCATCGAGCGCCTCGGGTCCGCGCAAACCGCGTCCCGCGTCGAACAACTCCAGGAACCCGGGGCTGAAATTTGTCGACAGCGGCCGAATCTCGTCTTCCCACACGCGCAGAACCTCGGGGAGGTTCTCGAGCTTATGCGCCTGGGCCGCCGTCATTTTCGCCGCAAAGCCGTTTAGCCCGAAGCGGTAGCTGTAGAGCGTCTCGGCATCCGGCGCCGTGCGAGTGAGTAGCGCCTCCTGTTGTTCGCGCAGTTGCTCGGCGTAGCTCTCAATTGCAGGGCTGCTCATATCGAGGCGCACTCGCGGTTGTTTCTGTACGGTGCTGATCACCGCGGTGCGTCGTAAAGTCGTCGCGTGAAACTCCGCCGCCGATGGCTCACGCAACTGTACGATAAAAACCTTGCGCGCCTGCGGATCCTCGACACCGGCGAGCTGTAATCCCTTCGCAACGCCGGCGTCGTGCAAAGGCGACTCATTGCCGGCGAACGCGCCGATCGGCGCCAGCGTCAGGCAACAAAGAGTAAGGACGAGGATTGCTTTCACAGAGGTTCCGGCTCCCGGCAGAGCGCTATTCCTTTAGTAACGACTATAAACCACTGACCGGGCTAATGTTTTTTGACTTCACTTAAGGAGTCTGATTCAAGTCGTGGATTCTTAAGGAAGTTACCACATTCCGGATTGCCGTCGCCAGCAGGAAATCAACCCTCAGTCATCACTATATCCGGCCAGCTCCTCAGGCGTGAACCCAACCCCGAGGCCCGACGCAATGCGGTTCACGAAATTGAAGTAGGCCGTGATCAGCGTGATATCGAGAATGTCGTTCTCCGTGAGCCCTACGGCACGCAGTTCGCCGAGGTCGGATTCCGTCATTGCGCCGGGCGCGGACGTGAGCTTCTCTGCATGACGGACGATGTTCGACAAACGTGGCTCGAGGGTTTCCAGGCCGTCCGCCGTCATCAGCATCGTGAGCGTCTCATCGTCCTTGATGTAGCGCTTCAGTGCTTCGACGTGGTGATTGACGCAGTAAGCGCAATCGTTTTCCGCAGAAACGACGACGCCAATTGCCTCGCGCTCTGCCCGGCTCAACCCTGACTTCCCGAACATGATCGTCATATACAGATCGAGATGGTTGCCCATCGCGTCCGGGTTCAGGCTGTGAACCTTGAGAATGTTCGAAACTTTGCCGCGCTTCTCGATCAGCTCCTGGTATATCTCGGCCAGACGGCCTTTGGCCTCACTGACACCTACCTCATCAATCCACGACATCAGCCGATTCCTCCTTTTTCGCCGAGCCAGTCGCGTGGCCGCAGATAGTCCGTGTAAAGGACTTCTTCGGGTGAGCCAGGCTCCGGATGCCAGTCGTATTCATAGCGCACGCGCGGCGGCAACGACATCAATATCGACTCGGTACGACCGCCCGACTGCAGGCCGAACAAGGTACCACGGTCGTAAATCAGGTTGAATTCGACGTAGCGACCACGCCGGTACAGCTGAAATTCTCGTTGGCGGGTGCCAAACGGGTGTGTGTGGCGTTTCTTTACGATGGGGGCGTACGCTCGCATGAAACTGTCGCCGACTGAGCGGACGAACTCGAAGCTCCTGTCGAAGCCCATATCATTGAGGTCGTCGAAAAACAGTCCGCCGACGCCGCGCGTCTCATTGCGGTGTTGCAGATAGAAGTAATCGTCGCACCAGTGCTTGTAATCGGCATAGCGGTCGGCGCCGAAGGGGTCGCAGGCGCGTTTTGCGGCCTCGTGCCAGGCAACGACGTCTTCGTGAAATGGATAATAAGGTGTCAGATCGAATCCGCCGCCGAACCACCAGGCCGGGTTGTTGTCTTCATCGCCTGCCGTGAAGTAGCGAAAGTTTGCGTGTGTCGTAGGCACGTAGGGATTCCCGGGATGCAGGACGAGCGACACGCCAAGCGCCTGGAAGCCCTGCCCGGCGAGGTCCGGGCGGGTTTTCGTGGCAGACGGTGGCAATTGATCGCCGAATACGTGCGAAAAATTCACTCCACCTTGTTCGAAAACGCCGCCGCCGGTAAGAACGCGGCTTTCGCCACCGCCACCGCCAGCACGCTCCCACGCATCGCGGCGAAAGGTCTGCTTGCCGTCCAGTTGCTCCAGTTGGGCAATGATTTGGTTCTGCAGCGACCGCAGATAGTCTTTTACCTGATCGATTTCGCTCATGTCTGTCCTGGCCTGATTACTTTGCCACTTTCAAGGTCCCGTATTTCCGATGCGCCCGACGCCGGTCCACACTCGCCCGGCACGATGTAGTCTACAAGATGCTCGAAGTTGCGCCGTAGCACGTAAGAATTTCGAGCGGCTGGCTGCCCTGTGACATTAGCGCTCGTCGAGACGATGGGCATATCGAGAACATCGCAGATCGCAGCTGCCACCGGATTGGTCGTGATGCGAACGGCCAGGCCTTCGTGGTTACCGGTGATAATTGCCGGCACGATGTCGGATGGCCGCACAATCCATGTCACAGGGGCTGCAACATCCGGTTTCGGCAAACGCTTGCGGTGTGATTCGTCGATCCAGTCGCTGAGCTGTGCCGGCCGCGCGGCAATCAGGATCAGTCCCTTGCTCGGACTGCGTTCTTTGATTTCGAGCAGACGTTCCACGGCTGCAACGTCGTCCGGTAAGCAACCGAGTCCGAAGACACCTTCGGTCGGGTAGGCGATGATCCCGCCGCCGAGCAGAACATCTGCGGCTCGCCCGGCTGTCATCATCGTCGTGTTTTCTCCTGCTCAGGAAGGCTTTTTCTTTGTGGCGGTTTTTTTCTTCGCTTTCTTTTTTGCCGCTTTCTTCTTCGTGGCTGCTTTTTTTGGTGCTGCCTTTTTTTCCGTCTTCTTCTTTGCTTTCTTCTTTCCGCGACGGCCGCGCTCGGGCGCTGCAGCAAGCAATTCCTTGCACTCCTCCAGCGTTAGCGACTTCGGCTCGCGGTCTTTGGGAACGCGCGCGTTTTTCTTCTTGTCCGTAATGTAGGGTCCGTAGCGGCCATTGAGGACCTGGATTCCCTCGTCCTCGAAGTCCTGGATGATGCGATTCGCATCTTCGATTTTCTTCAGCTCGATGAGTTCGAGGGCACGCGTCAGCTCGATGGTATAGGGATCGTCATCACCGCGAATCGAGACGTACTTGTCACCGTAACGCACATACGGACCGAAGCGACCGACGCTCGCTGAAACGGCCAGGCCATCCGGGGTTTCGCCGAGTTTGCGTGGCAGCTTGAAGAGCTCCATTGCGTCCTCGAACGAAATTTCGTTCATTTTCTGGCCGGGCCTGAGGCCGGCGAACTTCGGTTTCTCCTCATCGTCTTTCGTGCCGATTTGCACGAAAGGACCATAACGCCCCATGCGCACCGTGACCGGTTTGCCGCTCTTGGGATCCGTGCCGAGCTCGCGCGCTTGCGCAACCTGCTCGCGTGTTACGGACGTTTCTTTTTCCTCGCAGAGGTCGTGGAACGGCCGCCAGAAGCTGTCGAGCAGTGGCACCCAGTCTTTCTCCCCGAGCGACACCGCGTCGAGATCGTCTTCGAGCCGCGCCGTGAAATCGTAGTCAACGTATTGCGTGAAGTGGTCCGTAAGAAAGCCGTTGACGATCCTGCCGATGTCGGTTGGCAGGAATCGCTTGCCGTCCATGTCCACGTATTCACGATTCCTGAGGGTCATGATGATGCTCGCATAAGTCGACGGGCGGCCGATGCCATATTCTTCGAGCGTCTTTACGAGGCTCGCCTCCGTAAACCGGGGCGGCGGTTCGGTAAAGTGTTGCTCGGGGCGCAGTTCGTCAAGCCGGATGACATCGCCTTTCGCGATCTCTGGCAGCAAGCGGTCACCATCGTCATCCTTGGCGTCGTCCTTACCTTCCTGGTATACCGCAATGAAGCCGGGCTCGACCAGCACCGAACCATTGGCGCGGAAACGGTGGCCGTCCTCTTCTGCGCCTGCGACCAGGTCGATGGCAACCGTATCGAATACGGCTGGCACCATCTGGCAGGCCATCGTACGTTTCCAGATCAGCGCATAAAGCCTGAATTGATCGTCGTCGAGTGCGTCCTTGAGTTCTTCGGGCGGGCGAGCAACGGACGTCGGTCGAATCGCCTCATGGGCTTCTTGTGCGTTCTTGGCCTTGGTCTTGAATTCACGCGCGGCCTCCGGAACGTTTCCCGGACCGTAGCGCTCGGCGATGACGTCGCGAATCTCCTCGACAGCAATGGCAGCAAGAGTTACCGAGTCGGTACGCATATAGGTGATAAGGCCGACATTGCCCTCACCGGGCAATTCGATGCCCTCGTACAGCTTTTGCGCGGTGCGCATCGTGCGCTGTGTGTTGAAGCCGAGCTTGCGCGACGCTTCCTGTTGCAGCGTGGACGTTGTGAACGGCGCCGCAGGATTGCGCCGGCGTTGCTTTTTCGTGACGCTTAATGTCTTGAGATTGCCGGCGGCGGCGGCGAGTACGGTTTTTTCGACTTCGCGCGCTGCTTGCTCGTTTTCAAAGCTGAATTGCTCGACCTTGTCGCCCCCGTAGGCAATGAGTCGCGACATGAACGGCTGATTGTCCTTGCTAACGTCGGCCTCGATGGTCCAGTACTCGCGGGCCTTGAATGCCTCGATCTCGAGTTCGCGCTCGGCGATCATCCTGAGTGCAGGACTTTGTACGCGACCGGCCGACAGTCCCGGCTGAACCTTCTTCCACAACAATGGCGAGAGGTTGAAGCCGACAAGGTAGTCGAGAGCGCGGCGTGCCTGTTGCGCGCCGACCAGGTCGCTGGAAATGTCCCTTGGGCTTGCTATGGCGTCCTGCACGGCATGCTTCGTAATCTCGTGGAACACGACGCGATGCACGGGTTTGTCGTTCAGCGCGCCCTTTTCTTTCAGTAACTCGATGAGATGCCAGGATATGGCCTCGCCCTCGCGATCGGGGTCAGTTGCCAGATACAGGGCATCGGCCTTTTTCAAGGCACGAATAATCGCCTTGACGTGTTTCTCGTTGCGCTCGATGACCTGGTACTTCATGGCGAAGCCGCTGTCGGGATCGACGGCGCCTTCCTTCGGAATGAGGTCGCGCACATGGCCATAGGAGGCCATGACCTCGAAGTCTTTTCCGAGATACTTGCTGATCGTTTTCGCCTTGGCGGGCGATTCGACGATGACTAGATTCTTGGACATTCCATAAAAAACCGCGGTCGATGCCGCGGTTGAATTACATGCTTCATCGCAGTGTGTCAAGAAAATTACATTTCGACCACCACGAAATCCGATGACGAGTGGGGCTAGTGGACCATCCCGGCGCTCTCCTCGAAAACCAGATCTTCCATGCGCGCGTAGGCGAGTTCCTGGCCTGGTTGACTAAAGAGGACCATGAGCACGACCCACTGGATTTGTTCGACGTCGATATCCGGCGCGTCCAGCGCCAGCAAGCGATCCACGAGGATTTCGCGCTGCGGAGGCGAGAGGATGCCAATCTGTTCGAGGTAGGAAATGTAGCCTCTGCAGGCGACATCGAGACGATCCTGCTCGACGTGGTTATAAACGCGTGTGCCGTGAGCGGTCTGCGGGTTACAGGCCAGATTGTCCCGGTCGTCGGTCAGGCCCTCGAGCCAATCGAGTGCGCGGTCGATCTCCGCATCACCGAAACCTGCGCTCGCAAGTTCGCCCCGGAGCTCACTCTGGTCGGGTTCGGGGTCTTCATCGGTGTCGACGTAGGTGTCAAACAGGTACATCAGTACGTCGAGTACGTTTTCTTTCATGCCTGGAGCGGCTCCCTTGGCTGGCGTTTGACTAAATATCTAACTCAGTAATGAGTAGCGTCCCCCGGACAGCTTCTCGATCTTTCCGTCTAGCTCCAGGATCAGAAGCATGGAGGAAACCTGATCAATCGTCAATCCGGACTGCACGACGAGATCGTCGGTACTCATTGGGTCGTGGCCGAGAGTGTTGAGGAGCTTTTCGTACTCTTGCTCGACAGTGATCGATGAGCTCACGGACACTGTTGATTCCACAGCACTTTGCAGCACATGGCCTGCGAGCGGGGCAAGCTCTGCGACGATGTCGTCAGCCGTCTCGACAAGTTTCGCACCTTGCCGGATCAGCCGGTGGCAACCACGCGACAAGG